>OODU01000065.1_pt1 | contig 109617 bp, 85 predicted proteins | sample 1671171 | NCBI WGS metagenome assembly OODU01 (sample SAMN06348129, study PRJEB24527) | human gut metagenome | biome: human gut; feature: ankylosing spondylitis patient; material: feces | host: Homo sapiens | place: China | collected 2015-10
CAATCCCTGCGTAAGGCGTTGATCCAGCTGCAGAGCGTACAAGCCACCAAACACCGCACGACGAACACCTTCATCGTAAAAGCGATAGCCAAGCGGCATCGCGACTTGTTCACTCTGTTGGGAATAGAAAAACTCCCGAGGCGCTTAGATCGATTTTCGTGATCTAGCGATCTGGGAGTTTAGAGGAGATCATTGGCAGGCGAGAGTCGGGTCTCAAAAAACACTGATGGCACGACCGACTTGCGTCAGCCGTGCCGCAGCACGCAGGAAGAATGGACCGGCACTCCTTCTTCCCGTTTTGTCGATCAAGCGCCCTTGCGCCGTTTCAACAATCGCCTCGTCGCGGGCGGGGCCGCCGAAGCGGCGAGAAGCCGATCAAGCGATCTGAAACGCGCCTCCGGGCTTCACTCCCCCGAATCGACCCGGATCGGGTGCCGTTTCGTTGATGGTCGTCCGTAATGGATTCGATCAGCGAACGGCGTCCTTGAGCGCCTGGCCGGCCGTGAAGCGCGGCGCACGGCGGGCGGGAATGTGGACGGCTTCGCCCGTCAAGGGGTTGCGGCCCGTACGGGCGGCACGATCAGCAACGGAGAAATTGCCGAAACCGGACATGTTGACGACGCCGCCCTGGGCGAGTTCGTCGGTCACGACACGGATATAGGCGTTAATGACCTTTTCAACCGCCGTCTTCGTCATCTGGGTCTCGGCAGAAATCGCGGAGATCAGTTCAGCCTTGTTCATGATGTAGGAATCCTCCAAGAAAATTGCACTGCGGACGACCATTCGCCCTTGGGCAGAGAATAGCGGAGTGGCCCGCCTCTCAGATGATTCTATAAGAATTTCACGGCAAATATTGCGATTATTTACAAAGACGGAAGATCTAGGACAAACCCCTCAATTCCGCTTCCCGCGAGGGTTAGAGAGGAGTCGTCCTGCGCACCCCTTTCTTCGATTCAGTTCCCGTTCGGGAGGGATAGCGAGAGAAGCAGGCAATGTCGTTCAAAATGAGTCCGTTCAAATTCTCTGCGCCTGTTCTCCCGTTTTTCCCTGCTAGAGTATCCCAAGAGAATTAATTGACAAATAGGGCCGGAATGGTCGCCAAGATGATCGCGATCCCATTTCCCGATTCCATGCGATCGCTTTTTTCCCGCACCGCATCCCCCCTTCAAACCCTTGGCGCGGATTGACTCCACAGCGCCACATCCTTTGAAACGAGAATCCGCTCCTTCTTTTCGATAGAGGGTTTCTTTCGATACGGACAGTTCGATAGTCCTCAAATCAGCCTCCGATACGCTTTTCCTCACCGTTTTGCGTACGGGTGGAGACGCTCGGTCACCTTGGTTTTCGTGCGACATGTGACGTCGCATGCCTTCGAGAGAATGAAGGAAAGAGGAAATGTTTGAATGCGACGGCCGGTGTCGCATGCTGCGCTCATGATGTTTCTCAAAGGCGCCTTCGACATTCCCGATTCAACCGCCCTTTTTTCTTCCGAAAGGCCGAACCATGTCCGACAAATCCCATCCCCTGTGCTCGACCGTCGTTCTCACGATCCTGCGGCTCCTCTCGAGATCCGCCTTCATGACGGCGTCGGAATTGAGCCGGCGACTCTCCGCCGAAGGTGTCTCGGTGCAGCTTCGCACGCTGCAGAAAACGCTCAAGACTATGTCTGAGACGCCCGTCTACGGCGTTGAGCGCAATGTCGATCACAAGTCCTACGGCTATCGTCTCGCCGCGCCGGTTACGCTCGCCTCGACGAAACTTTCGCCCAGAGACGCCCTTCTCATGCGGCTCTCCGAAGAGTCGCTCGCGGCGGCGCTTCTTTTACGTCTGTCGGATGACGACGGAGAAGAAGCGCAGGAGGTGTTGAACGAACGATTTGAACGCCTCAAAGACCGCGAGGCGCGCCGACGCGTCGCGGTGATTCCGGATCTACCGCTTCTGACGCCCCCACGCCTTTTGCCCGAAGTCCTCGACGCCGTTGCGACCGCCCTCTTTCGAAACGCCAAGCTCGACTTTACCTACCGGGACGAAGGGAATGGCGAGCACCGGCTCGTCGCCTCTCCTCTCGGCGTCGTGCACCACTGCGTGCGGATTCATCTCTTCTACCTCGCCGAGGACGGAAAGGTTCGGCACGTACCGCTGCACCGGCTGACCGCCGCGGAAGTCCTTGCGGAACCCGCCGTTCGGCCCAAGAACTTTCTTCTCGCGCAGGCCGCCAAAACGCTTCCCGTTCCGCAGGACGGAAGGAATCCCGTGCGGCTGAGCCTCACCTTCACGAATCCTGCGCTCGCGCGCATGCTCGCGGAAACGCCCTTCGGGCCGCACCAGCGCATCGTTCGAGCGGGCGCAAAGAAGTTCGTTCTCTCCGTCATTCTTCCCGACTCGCCCCGCATCTACGCCTGGATCGCCCTCTGGAAGGAAACGGGCGGGATCACGAACGCGACGGTGGAGCCACTCGCAAAAAAATCTGAGTAAGACGCAGTATGTTCGGGCGTTCGAGATTGCGCTAGATTCGAAGAAATCACCTCCGCTCACGAGAACGCCATGTCTTTTTCCGACCGCCTCACCCGCGCCGCCGACATCGCCAGACGCGCGCACAATCATCAGACCCGCAAAGGGTCGGACGTTCCCTACCTCTCACACCTCTTTGCGGTGGCGGCCCTCGTCATGGAGTCGGGCGGTTCGGAAGACCAGGTCTGCGCCGCGCTTCTGCACGACGTGCTTGAGGACGCCGGCGTCGGGTGGAGCGGCGAAATCCGAGAGGAATTGGGAGAACACGTTCTCGCGCTCGTCGTCGCCTGCACGGACGGCCTTCCCGACGCCGAAGGACACAAGGAATCCTGGCGCACGCGCAAGCACCGCTATATCGAACACTGCTCGCAGGACACGCCTCTTGCGCGCGAAGCCCTCGTCATCTGCGCCGCCGACAAGCTTCACAATCTGCGATCGCTTCTGATTGATCTTCGCGAGCACGGTCCCGCCGCTCTCCTCAAATTCGTAAAGGACGAACCCGAGCTTCGAGGCAAAGGAGAAGCGACTCTCTGGTACTACGAGACGCTGCTCTCGATCTTCGAGCGGCGCGGCGTTTCGACCGCCCGACTTCTGCGGCCGGCAGTCGACGCACTTCGCGAAATCGTGCGCGAACTGCCGTGATTCGGTTGCGAACGGTTGCGAATCGACCTTTTTCCCGCGCCCTACGCGCCCTTCCCTGCGCTACACTTTCCGTCGTTGATGCTATCGGACGCCCGGCGTCCGCTTACAAGAAAATGAAATATCTCGTAGTCGACGACCACGCGCTTGTTACCACGGCGCTTTCCATGCTCCTTCAGACCCGCGACCCCGAGGCCGAGGTCCATACGGCGGCGAACGCCGCCGAAGCGCTCGCCCTGATCGACGAGCACGGCGAAAGCACCGACCTTCTCATCCTCGACCTCTCGCTTCCCGATGTGAAGGGAACGGAACTCATGGAAGAGATCGTCAACCGCATGCCCATGCTCAAGATTCTCGTTCTCTCGGGACTCGTCGATCAGCAGAGCATCATGCGCGTCCTGCAGTTGGGAGCGGCGGGGTTCGTGCCGAAGTCGCTTGACACCGACATGCTCGAGACCGCCATCGACTTCGTCATGAAGGGCGGCGTCTACATCCCGACGAAGCTTCTCGCCGAAAACCAACGGGCCGGCTTTTTCACGCAGACCGTCAAGCACATCCCCCGCACCGACACGGAACCCGTGCATCTCACGGAACGCCAGAAGGACGTGCTCCATCTTCTCGCCCAGGGCGCACCCATCAAGCGCATCTGCCGCGAACTCAATCTCTCGGAAGGCACCGTCAAGACCCACGTCGCGGCCATCTACCGCGCCTTCGGGGCCTCAAACCGCACCGAAGCGCTCCTCGCCGCGCGCCGGGCGGGCTTCGACGTCCTCTTCTGACCTGCGTCTCGGGAAAGCTAAGGAAGGCGAAGAAGACGATTAGAGTCCGGTCGCGCCTTCTCGGATCTGCTCGGACGTCATGCCGAAACGGCGTTCTCGGCCGTGGAACCAATCGATCGCGGCGTCGAGGTGCGCCTCGTCGTAGTCGGGCCAGAGTGCCTTGTCAAAATAGAGCTCCGCGTAGGCCGACTGCCAAAGAAGAAAATTCGAGATGCGCTGCTCTCCCCCCGTGCGGATCAGTAGATCCACTTCCGGGAGGTCGGCGAGCGTGAGATGCTTTTCAATTCCCGTCGCCGTAAGATCGCCCTCCGCGGCCGCGCGTTGCGCCGCCTGCACAAGGTCCCAGCGTCCGCCGTAGTTGGCGGCGATCGAAAGGACCATGCCCTTGCCGCCCGCGGTCTTCGCCTCACAGAGCGCAATGGACTCTCGGACTTCGTCGGGGAAGGCGCAACGGTCGCCGATCACACGAAGGCGCACGCCCTTTTCCGACAAGGGATCCGCCCACTCTTTGAGACCTCGCGCAAAAAGCTTCATGAGCATGTCGACTTCCGACTTGGGACGACGCCAGTTTTCCGACGAAAAGGCAAAAACCGTGAGTGCGGAAAGACCCAGTTCGCCGGCGCGGCGCACGACCTTCTCCAAGGCCTTGACGCCCTGGCGGTGCCCTTCGGCGCGGGGCAGAAAACGCTTTTTGGCCCACCGTCCGTTGCCGTCCATGATGATGGCGACGTGACGCGGCGTCGAAGTATTGGACATGAAGAGAATCCCTCGGATGGTTTCGGAGGAGTAAGTATAGAAAACCCGAGCGCCGACTGAACCGCACACTTGTTAGCGGTCTTTGCCGAAGAGCCCTTCGGCAACAAAAGAAAATAGACGCGGGAGAGCTGAAACGAGAAGAGGCGCGGGGCCAACGCCGACTCGCGCCTCTTTCGGAATGCCGAAATCTTCCGGTCTTAGACCGTCATGATTTCCTTTTCCTTGTCCGCAACGACCTTGTCGATTTCCGCCACGTACTTGTCGGTGAGCTTCTGGACTTCGGTTTCGGCACGGCGTTCGTCGTCTTCCGAGATTTCCTTGTCCTTCGTCAGGCGTTCAACGTGCGTATTGGCGTCGCGGCGCAGATTGCGGATCGCAACCTTGCTGTCTTCGCCCATGCCGCGCACGACCTTCGAGAGTTCACGGCGGCGTTCTTCGGTGAGAGGGGGCAGCGGAACGCGGATCACGTCGCCCGACGTGGCCGGGTTGAGACCGAGGTCGGAATCGCGGATCGCCTTTTCCACGACCTTGACCATGTTCTTTTCCCAGGGCTGGACCGTCAGCGTGCGGGCGTCGCCCACACCGACCTGCGCCACCTGGTTGAGCGGCGTCGGGCAGCCGTAGTAGTCCACCTTGATCTGGTCGAGCAGGCCCGTCGAGGCGCGGCCCGTACGGATCTTCACGAATTCTTCGCGGGTGTGCTCCACCGTCGCCTTCATCTTGTGTTCGGTCTGAGCAATGATTTCAGAAACGGACATGTCGAAACTCCAAAACTGTACTTCTTGAATTTTATCGCACCCGAGACCCTCCCCGAGCGCCGATCAATAGGCAAAACGCCCGAAAGAGAGGGGTTTCGCCTCAAAGGATCACCAATACTACACGAAAACCGCCCCGCGGTCGACGCAAGGGCGGTTCTCTCACGGGTTTTTCCCGTGTAACAGACGATCAGCTGTGAACGAGCGTGCCTTCCTTTTCACCGAGGACGACGCGCTTCAGGGCGCCGTGCTTGGTCATGTTGAAGACCTTGATCGGGAGGTGCTGTTCGCGGCAGAGCGCAAAGGCCGTGGCGTCCATCACCTTGAGGTTCGCGCGAAGGGCCTGATCGAACGTGAGTTCGTCAAACATCGTCGCGTCGGGATGGAGCTTCGGGTCGGCCGTGTAGATGCCGTCGACCTTCGTGGCCTTGAGGACGACTTCCGCACCGATTTCGGCGCCGCGAAGCGCCGCCGTCGTATCGGTCGTCATGAAGGGGTTGCCCGTGCCCGCGGCGAAGATCACCACGCGGCCGAGGCGAAGATGACGGAGGGCCTTGCCGCGGATGTAGGGTTCGGCCACCTGCTCCATGTGCAGAGCCGACTGCACGCGGGCGTCAAGGCCGTTGTTGCGGCAGCAGTCCGCAAGGGCCATGGCGTTCATCACCGTGGCGAGCATCCCCATGTAGTCGCCCGTGGCGCGGTCCATGCCGGTCGCACCGAGCGCGACGCCGCGAAAGATGTTGCCGCCGCCCACGACGATCCCCACTTCCACGCCGATTTCCACGATCGACTTGATTTCTTCCACCGTCTGCTGAAGAACCTTGCGGTTGATCCCGAACTGGTCTTCACCCATCAGGGCTTCACCGGAAAGTTTCAACAGAATTCGCTTGTAAGCGGGGGTCGACTGCGTCATTTCTTGTGCATCTCCAAATGAGGGAACGGTTGTCCCAAAAAGACTCCTGCGCATTCTATACAGTTTTCCCCGTACCCGTGAGAGTTTTTCCCTATCACCGAACGACATGCGAAAGGAGCACAAAAAAAAGGGACTCCCCGTCGAGAACGTCCCTTTTTCCGAAAAATTACTTCTGCGGTCCCGCGAGAAGGATGTCGACGCGTTCGCGAAGCTCTTCCTTCGAGAGCGAACCCGTATGGATCCAGATGGGTTCTCCCTTGGCGTCGAAGAACATCTGCGAGGGGAGCTGCTCGATCAGGTACTTGTTTTCAATGCCCTGATACTTGTCGATGTCTACCACGACGAAGGCGGCGCGGTCACCGTACTCCTTCTGCAGTTCGATCATGATCTTTTCCATTTCGGGACAGCCCGCGCACCACTTGGCGCCGAAATCGGCGACGGTGACCTTGCCCTTCACCGGGAAGGGGTCCTTGAGTTCTTCCGCCTGCACGCCGAAGGCGAGCGAACCGAGAGCGAGCGCCGAAGCGGCGAGCGTCAGGATTTGACGACGAAGCATTGTTTTTCTCCCTTTCGACGGGGCTCCCCGTCGCAAATGGTTTGTTTGGTTTGTGCGCATCCTAGCGCGCAAATGTTTGTTCGGGCTTAAGCCTTCGGACGCTCCGAGAGACATCCGGCCTCCATTTCATAGAAACGGTCGGTGAGCGCAAAACTCGACTCGTCGTGCGTCACCATGAGAACGGATGTTCCCTTGTCGGCGAGCTCGCGAAGGACCTTCACGACGTTCGCGGCGGACGCCCTGTCGAGGCTCGACGTCGGTTCGTCCGCGACGATCACGCGGGGCGAACACATGAGGGCGCGCGCGATCGCAACGCGGCGAAGCTCCCCGCCCGAGAGCGCGGACGGGTACTGCGCACCCAAGTCCCCGAGACCGAAAGTCTCGAGAAGTTCCTGCGCCCTCCCCTCGGGTTCGGCACCGCGCGCCGAGAGGTACCACGGCAGGCGCACGTTGTCAAGAACCGTGAGGGTCGAGAGAATCCCCGCACCCTGCGGAACGTAGCCGATCATGCTGTTGCGGATCGCCGACATTTCGGCGTCGGACTTTTCGAGAATCGACTTTCCTTCAAAGAGGACGTCGCCTTCGGTGGGCTTGAGCAAGCCCACGAGAATGTTGAGAAGCGTCGACTTTCCGGAGCCCGAGCGCCCGAAGAGCGTCACGAATTCCCCCGGGGCCACGGTGAGCGAAGCGTTGCGAAGCGCCCAGAAGGGACGGCCGCCGCGCTCGTAGCGTTTTCCAACGGTTTTGAGTTCGATCACGGTCATTCTCCTTCTCTGAGCGACGTGTAGATGTCACGCTTGCCGATGCGCCAGACGGTCTGAAGCGAGGCGATCGGGCAGGTCACGATTCCCGCCGCGAAGCTCACGAGCACCGTCGTCGCGATCATCGCGGTCGAAGGCGTGAGATAGGGAAGATCGATCAGATCGGCGATCGTGTCGGCAAAGAGCGAGACGACGAGCGCGCCGAACCCGATCCCGAAGACCGATCCGATGAGGCTCATCAGAGTCGATTCGGTAAGCACGAGCGAAATCACCTTCGACTTCGGGGCGCCGAGCGCGCGAAGCGTCGCGAACTCCTTCTGCCGCTCGTTGAAGGCGAAAAAGAAGACGATGAACATCACGATCGCGGCCACGCACCAGACCCCGGCCGCCGCGCCGTAAAGACCGCCCGTGATGCGCTGCAGTTTCGCGCTCGTGTCGGACATCATGTTCGACGCGAAGACGAAGTTGACGTTGGCGCCGAGTCCGAGCTGATCGAGCATGCCGTCGGAAATCGAAATCGGGTCGACCCCGGGCTTGACGCGCACGAGGACCGCACTGTAGGAACGGTCGATTTCATCGGCTTTTTCGGGCGAAGCGATGCGGGCGATGCGGCGGGCGGCCTCCATCGACATGAAGACGGACGAATCAAACCCCATACCGGTGGGCTCGAGACGTCCCACGATGGTGAAATCCTGGTTGTAGAACTTGATCTTCGAGCCGATCGCTCCGAAGATGTAGTCGCCCACGATCACTTCGTTGTCTACGAGCGGACGCTCGACCTGTGTCCTCAACCACGGCGCCACGACGAAGTCGCTTTCCTGATCGATCCCGATGAGCTGCACCTTCACCGTGCAGCACTGTGCGTCGAGCGACGAAATGAAGAGCTGACCCGAAACCTGGGCGACGCCGGGGACCTTCCTCACGACGTCGAGCATGCCCGCGTCGAGGTAGAAGGTGGAGGGATTCGCACGAAGGAGTACGCTTTCGATCTTTTTGCCTTCACCCTGCGGGACGACGAGAAGATCCGCCCCCATGCGGGCGGAGAGCGACTGAATCCCCGACTCCAGATTCGCCGACACCATCGAGCCCGCGTAGAGCATGAAGGTAAAGATCGCGACGACGAGGGACAGCGAAAGCGTTCGGAAGGGTTTCTGCGCAAGATTGGCAAGCGCAAGACGTAGGGTACTCAAGGGCTGCACGGCGGCTCCTCGGGAAAAACGGCGCAACCCCGTGATTCGGGGTTGCGCACGAAGAATCGGAAGAAATCAGGCCTTCTTCGAGAGGCGCCAGGCGTCCGCGGCCGCAATCAGGGCGACGACGAGACCGATCACGATGAGCGCCGGATCGGTCACGCGGTGGCAGGCCATCATCGGGTTCGGGCAGGTGCCGATGAGCACCGTGGCGAGCGCGATGATGAGGAGTCCCATGAGAACGTTCCCGATCTGAATGCCCGCGGCCGTCTTCGCGGCGACGAATTTCATGACGACGCCCGAAACGAGGATCATGAAGCCCACGCCCGTGGCGGCGCGAAGAAGCCAGACGCAGCGCATCGGCGTTTCCCCTCCGCAGTGCGGAAGCCAAAAGAGCGAAGCGAAGGCGACGAGCGCGCCGACGACAACCATCAGGAATCCGGAAAGAAAATTCGGTTTCATCTCACTGTCTCCCCATTACTTGTTCCGCGCTTCGCGGGCGCGGCGGGCTTCTTCGAGACCGCGGTCCTGGCGGCCCGTGCCTTCAAACTCGTAGCCGTTCGAAACCCAGCCCTGAATGCCGTCGGGCATGACGTAGACGTTGCGGTAGCCCTTTTCAATCGCGACGAGCGCGGCTTCGTAGGACACCGTGCACATGCGGTTGATGCAGTAGAGGATCACGTAGGAGTTTTCCTTGTCTTCCGGCAATAGATTCCACCAGTTTTCCACGTTCGCGTGGATCGAACCCTTGATGTGGCTCTGCGAATAGATGTCTTCGGGGTTGCAGTCGTAAAGGTAGACGCCGGGCTGGCCGAGCACCTTGGCGACGCGGCCGAGGGAGAGGGGAATCGGCTGGCGCATGGGCTTGACTTGCGCGGGTTGCGCGGCGGAGGACTCGGCGTCGGCCGCGCAGGCGAAACCCGGTGCTGCGAGAAGGCCGGCGCAGGCGACGGCAAGGAGAGCTTGGATCTTCATTTTCATGTTCCTGTCGTTCGGCGGCGAGGGGCGCCGCCCTTATCACGCAGACGTTACGTCATGAAGATTAACGCGCCGTTAAGATAGGAAAAATAGTCGCCTTTTCTTTACCGCTTTTCCTTTTCTTCTCCTTTTCTCCAAGGAAAACGGCCCCGAAAATGTCGGAGCCGTTCTCAAAAGAATTATCTTTCGCCGCACGTTGCGGCAAAGCCCCGCATAGGCTTATGCGGCCTTTTGGGCTTCAGTCTTCTTCATCTCGGCACGCTTCGTCGAAACGGACGCGGTCATGCCCGCGGCGATGATGAGACTCATGCCGACCAGGGCCACGACGCTTTGCGCCTCGCCGAAGAGGAAGTAGCTGATGAGAGCGGAGAACGGAATCGCGGAGAATCCCAGACAGGACGAGAGCAACATGTTCCCGTAGGCGTAGGAACGCGTCGTACAGATCTGTCCCAGGGTTGCGCAGGCGCCCATCCCGAGAATCCCGACGATCGTCATGCCCGTCGGAACGTGCATGCCGCCGTCGAAGAGGATCGCGCCCAGCGCCCCGAAGACCGTTCCGAAGATCGTGAAGTAAAAGACGATGCGCCAGGAAGGTTCCTTCAAGTTGCCGAGCTCCTTCATCTGCCAATAGACAAGGAGGTCGATGAAGGAAACGAATAGGCAGACGAGCGCCGGAATCAGTTCGCCCTGATTGAAGCTCGGCTGCAGCACGACCGTCACGCCCGTGAAGCCCACGAGAATCGAGAGGATCAGAACCCAGGGCGCGCGCTCGCGGCGCATGAAGGCGAGAATCGTGAAGTTCGCCGCCATAAAGAGCGGCGTCGTGTAGATGAGCGTCATGCAGGTGCCGAAGGTCATTTTTCCGATCGCGTAGAACCAAAGCGCGACCGAAAGCGTGCCGAGCACCGAGCGCTTGATGTGGCCCCACAAGTGGGGCGTGCGCACCGAGAGTTTGCTCTTATAAACAAAAAGCGCGATGGAAATCACGCCGAAGAGAGAACGGTAGAAGACCAGCTCGAGGGGACCGAGCTGATCCGAGCAGAGCTTCACGAAGGCGGCCATGAAGGAAAAAAGCGCGGCCGCCGCCAAAGCCCAGAGGGACTGTTTGAACACGTTGAGTTTCCTTTCGAGGGGGGATTGAAGGAATCGCCCGACATTCTAGCCGAAAGGAGGTGCAAAAAACCTGAAGCTCAGTTCGCCCCCCGCCAGGGGACGAAGATCCGTTCGAGAAGGCCGAGCACCAGATAGAAGAAGAGTCCGAGAAGACTCATGGCGAGAATGTCGACGAACATTCCCTCGACGTCGCCCATCCCCCAGGCATCCATGATGAGGTATCCGAGGCCCGAAGTCGTCGCGAAGCTCTCCGCAAGGAAGAGGACCGCCATCGCCGTGCCGCTCGCCACCTTGAGGCTCGTGAAGAGACTCGGAAGAAGCGCCGGAAGATAGACGTGCCGCACGGCTTCGCGCTTCGTCCCGCCCATGCTCAGGAAGGCCTGCAGATAGGAGGGATCGAGCGCCTGCGCCGTCGCGCGCAGGATCACGAGCATTTGGTACCCCACCGTAAGCGCGATGAGGAGGACGCGCGAGGCGTCTCCGAGCCCCACGAGCGTGAAAAAGACCGGAAGGAGCACGATCTTCGGAATCGGATAGGTGATGAAGAGAAGCGGACTCGTCGCGCCGTCAAAAAGCCGCCAGTGCCCCATGAGAAGCCCGAGCGGGAGCGCCGTCGCGAGCGCGACGAAAAGTCCTGCGAGAAGGCGTGCGAACGAAATTCCGATGTGCCCCCAGAATTCAGCGGTGGCGAGGCGCTCGAAAAAGAGCGCGGTCGTAGCGACCGGGCGCGGAAGAAGTTCTTCTCCGAGAAGGACGCTTCCGGCGTGCCAGAGGAACCCCAGAACGAGAAAGCCCGCGGCGTATCGAAGGATCGTCTTCATCATTCCCCCACCCGCTCGGATCGAAGCACCGCGTGCACGTGCTTGAGCGCCCGAAAGTAGTCTTCCGACTCGCGGTCGGGACGCTCGAGCGAATACGCGGGATTTACAAAGAGTTCCATGACGCCCTTTCGTCCGAGGATCAGGATGTGTGAAGCGAGCACCACGGCCTCTGCGATGTCGTGCGTCACAAGAAGCATCGTGCAGCCGTGGCGACGGCGCAGTTCGATCACCCGGTCCTGCAGACGCTCGCGAAGAAGCGCGTCCAAAGCCGAAAAGGGCTCGTCCATGAAAAGAACGTCGGGCGAGGAAATGAGCGCGCGCCCGAGTGCGAGGCGCTGGCGCTGCCCGCCCGAGAGCGACTCGGGGAAGCGCCGCTCGAACCCCGTGAGTTCGAGTTCCTCGAGCATCGCCCTCCCCTTTTTCTCGATTTCGTCGCGGGGCGCCCTGCCGAGAACGAGCGGAAGCGTGAGGTTTTCCCAGACGCGCTTCCAGGGAAAGAGCGCCAGCCCCTGCCAGACAAAACTCGTCTTCTCCTCGGTGAGGGGCACGGTGTGCCCGTCGCCCTCCCAAGCGACCTCGCCCCCGAGCGGCGGGGTGAACCCCGCCACGGTGGAAAGGAAGGTGCTCTTTCCGCAGCCCGACGGTCCCACGACGGCGAGCGACGTCCCCGCGGGGAGCGTCAGATCGAGTCCGCGAAGGATCGGGCGGGTCTTGTCATAACCCGTAGAAAGGCGGCGAACGCAAAGGGTGAGCGACATGTGCGAAAGGCTGAGGAAAAATTAGGGCGCGACCACGTCCTCGTAGGCGGGGACGGCCTTGATCATCTTCTTTTGAACCATCCATTCTCCCACACGCCGAACTTCTTCGGCGGTGGGAAGGGGCGGCAGGCCGTCGGCGGTCCCGAACATCGAGAAGCGCACCATCTTGTAGGTTTCGGCAAGAGGCGGCGGCAAAAGTCCCTTCTTCACCATGAGGGGACGGTAGGCTTCGGGCTTCTCTTCCATGAGCTTTGCGGCTTGGGCAACGGCGCGGCGGAAGGAAGAGACGGTCTTTTCGTCCGTGTAGGCGGCCTTGAGCGCGACGATCGCGAGGGCCTCGTCCAACTTCGAGTCGTTCCAGAGAACGCGCCCCCCCTTCTGCTCGACGAGCGTGACGAGCGGTTCGGGAAGCATCGCCGTTTCGACCTGTCCGCTCTGGAGCATCTGCAGGCGAATCGGAATCTGCTTGACTTCGAGGTTCTTCACGGCGCCCGCGGGAAGGGATTCTGTCTCCTTCATTCGGTCAAGAAGATAGTCGATGATGGTCGACGAACTCATCGCCGTGCTCGTGCCTTGGAGGTCGCCGAGCGTTTCGTACTTCTTCACCTTGGGCGAAACGAGCATCCCGAAGCAGCGCTGCTCGGGGTGCGTGTGAGTCGTCGTGAGGACGACCTTCTGCTTGATGCCCGTTTCGTTCTGCGTGAAAACGTTCATCAGGTCCCCGAAGTGACCGTCAAGACGTCCCGCGCGCATGGCCGCGCCGATTTCGAGCGCAGACTTGAAGGGAACGACCTTCACGTCAAGGCCTTCCTTTTGGAAGAGTCCTTCGGCCTCGGCCACGTAGAGAACGGCCGAATCGGCCGCGGGAAGCGCCCCGATTTCAAGCGTCTCGGCCGAAACCGTCGCCGCGAAAGCGGCCGCAATCGTAAAAAGAAGACCTTGGGTGAGTTTCATCGAAACAGTCCTTTCATTCTTAGAGTCCCGCCTGTCGGCACGCTTCCTTCACGCGTTCGTTGGGATTGCCCTGAATCGCCTCGATGCGGCGGGCGCGGGTGCACTCCCAGGCGTCGACCGGATACTGGCGGTCCCAGGCCTCCATGAGCCGACGGTCCTGATTCGAGAGTCGGTAGACCCCCTGGTAAACGTCGGCCATGTAGAGCACCGTGCGGGCGATCGTGCCGCGCGCCGCTTCGGGAGGCTCCGCGCGGCGCCCGTCGATCTTCATCGAGCAGCTGCCGAAGGTGGCGGGAACGCCGTCGCCGAGCATCGAATAACGGTAGTTGCTTCGCATGGCGTTCACCGCGCCGATGGCGGGATAGAGGTTGTAAAGGTCGGCCTGCATGTAGCGGTATTGAGCGTTTGCCTTTTCCGCGCACCTGCGGCCCTTGAAGGCTTTGCCCCGGTTGTCGACGCAGACGTCCGCCCCCTCGCGCCACTCGACGAAGGCGCGTCCGAAGTTTTCCGCCGGAACGACGTGCTCCCATTCGACGCGGTGGGCGCGCTTGGCGTGCTTGGGCGTCGTGAAGCCGTCGGGCAACGTCACGTTCTTTCGCTCGTCAAAGGCGGCGCCGCAATAGAGCGTCACGCGGTGGTCGTAATAGACCTTCGTCTCCAAAAGCCGCTTGGCTTTGTTGAAGGATTCGATTTCCGTGTTTCCCGCCGCCATGAGGAGGGTCGAGGCCGCCGCAAGAAGCAAGGCGGCAAGGGTTTTCGTTGCGTTCATAACACTAAAGAAAGCAAAGCGGTCTCAGTCTAGCGCGCGAAAGAGACCGCACAGTACGTTTTGGAAAAGGGCCCGGGGAAAATGCGCTTCGGCGTTTGATCTATGCAAAATTTTGGCCGCTTGGTACCCAGGTCATAGTCTGGTTTTATATTCAACAAGAGATCAATAGCTCACACTTTCTGTCTGTCGGAATCAGGCGAACATTGTCGCATTTTATTGCGCTCAGGCGAAGAATTAGGGGGAATTTACACTTGCGGATTCTTTCGGTTTCTTTACTATCTTGAGTTCTCGGACACGACGTTTCGTGCCCGTCCTACAACAATCTTCTTCTCGAATTGGGAGAATCTCGAATGAAGAAACTGCTTCTTGCCACCGCTCTTTGCGCCGCCTTCGGCGTCGCTTCCGCCGCTGAAGACGTCACGGCCGACATCGTCGTGATCGGCGCCGGCGGTGCCGGCCTTTCCGCCGCCGTTCAGGCTCACGACCTCGGCGCCAAGGTGATCGTCGTTGAAAAGATGGCGATGCCCGGCGGCAACACCGTCCGCGCCGCGGGCGGTTTGAACGCCTGCTGCACGCCGCTTCAGAAGGCCAAGGGCACGAAGGACAGCACCGAAATCATGTTCGCCGACACGATGAAGGGCGGTCACTGGAAGAACAATCCCGAACTCGTCCGCACGCTCGTGAACAATTCCGGCGCCGCCGTGGATTGGCTTCTTGCGCTCGGCGGCGACTTCCGCGACGTGGGCCTGATGGCCGGCGCCTCGCAGCCCCGCACGCACCGTCCGACGGGCGGCGCCCTTGTGGGTCCTGAAGTCGTCCGTACGCTCTACACGGCTGCCAAGGCCCGTCAGATCGACATGCGCATGAACACGCAGGCCGTTGAAATCACGAAGAACGGCAAGGGTGCCGTAACGGGTCTCGTCGTCAAGGGCAAGGACGGTTCCTACAAGATCAACGCCAAGGCCGTGGTGAACGCCGCGGGCGGCTTCGCCGGCAACAACGACCTCGTCTCGAAGTACGTTCCCCGCCTCAAGGGCTTCGCCACGACGAACCACCCCGGAGCCACGGGTGACGGCATCGTCGTCGCCGAAAAGGCCGGCGCCGCGCTCATCGACATGACCGAAATCCAGACGCACCCGACGGTCGTTCCGAAGGTCGGCGAAATGATCACCGAAGCCGTTCGCGGCAACGGCGCCATCCTCATCAACAAGGACGGCAAGCGCTTCTTCAACGAGCTCGACACGCGCGACGCCGTGTCGGCCGCCATCCTGAAGCAGAAGGACGGCATCGCCTACCTCTTCTTCGACTCCGACATGCAGAAGTCGCTCAAGGCCACCAACGGCTACATCAAGCAGTCCTACACGCTCAAGGGCGAAACGCTTGACGACATCGCCAAGGCCATGGGCGTCCAGGCCGACGTCCTCAAGCAGACGATGGCCGACTGGAAGAAGGGCAAGGACGCCAAGAAGGACGCCTTCGGCCGCGCCGACATGCCGCGCGACCTCGCCACGGGTCCCTTCTACGCGATCGCCGTTACGCCTGCCGTTCACCACACGATGGGCGGCATCAAGATCGACTCCAAGACCCAGGTCTACGACCAGAAGGGCAACGTGATCCCTGGCCTCTTCGCCGCGGGTGAAGTCACGGGCGGCGTCCACGGCGGCAACCGCCTGGGCGGCAACGCTCAGGCCGACATCGTCGTATTCGGCCGCATCGCCGGTCAGCAGGCTTACATCTTCGCTCAGCAGGCCAAGGCCGCCGACGCCAAGAAGTAATCTCCTCTGAAGACCGCTTCCCGAAAGCCCGAACCGGTTCGCCCGGTTCGGGCTTTTTTCGATGTCCGCGAGTTAGAGATGAAGTTCCGCCTTTTGTAAAAAAACGAAGCCCCGGCGGGCCGTTTGCTCTCCGGGGCGAATGTGACGATCGAGCCGCTGCGGATGCGGTCAGCGGCGGCCGTTGAGGCGTTCGATGATCTTCGCGGCGACGCCGAGTCCGACGGGAAGGGACTTCTCGTCGACGATGTCGAAGTCCGCCCGATGGTGACCGTTCTGATCGGCGCCGATGAGAAGGTACGCGGCGCGTCCGCCGTGCGCCACGACGCGGCGCATGAGGATCGTGCAGTCTTCGCTTCCGGCCTTCTTCGTGATCGGCATCACCTTTTCGACGCCGGGCACGTCCTTGGCGCAGTCGCCCGCGATCTCCAGAAAATCTTCACAAAGCGGAAGCGTCGTCGCCTCGCCCGCAAGCTCCACTTCCGCCTTCACTTCGTAGGAGCGGGCCACGCCGTCGACGATTCGGTAGACCGAGTCGCGCATGTAGTCGTTCACTTCGGCCGTTTCGCCGCGCACTTCGAGCTCCATGTCCGCATGAACGGGCGTGACGTTGCGGCCTTCGCCCGCGTGAAGCGTCCCGACTGCGACGCGCGTGTCCCCTTCGCCGTTTCGCGGAATCCCCTGAATCATCATGGCGGCGGCGCAGGCGGCCATCAGAGCGCTGCGGCCCTTTTGAGGATCGGCGCCGGCATGCGAAGGAATGCCGTGGAAATGCACGTCGAGCTTGGAAGACGCAAGGAAGCCCGCTCGGCAGAGCCCCACTTCGCCCTGACGGCAGAAGGTTCCGAGATGCGCACCGATCAGGTTGTCGACGTCGTCGACGACGCCGGACGCAGCCATGGCGGCGGCGCCGCGGACGCCCTCTTCCGCGGGCTGAAAGAGAATCTTGATCGTGCCGACGAGTTCGTCCTTGTGCTCCATCACCCAGCGCGCGAGCGCCAGTCCGACGGCGGCATGACCGTCATGTCCGCAGGCGTGCATCCACCCCAGATACTCCGAGGCGAAGCCCTCGCGCGACGGAAGGTGCGAGGCGTCGCAGGATTCCGTCACAAGGACGCAGTCGATGTCGCAGCGCCAGGCCGTCACGGGACCCGGACGCCCCGTTTCCAAAACGGCGACGGCCCCCGTGTAGCCTTCCATCCGCGCGAGAAGTTCTTCGGAAACGCCCGCTTCGCGGGCTCGTTCGATCGCAGCCTCAACCTTTTTGGGGCTGCGCCCCATCACGGCCTTCGGATTGATCACGCGCGTGCCGCAGAGCGGCTCGTACCCGAGCGCGCGAAGGCGTTCGAGGATCAGGGCGGTCGTCTGGAATTCGCACCACCCTTCTTCGGGACGGCGGTGAAGCGCGCGGCGCGTTTCGATCATTTCGCGGACGATGTCGGACATGTTCTCTCCTTCTGTTGAAAAAGGTTGGAAAATTTTCGCACGACGCAACCGCCTTCGGGGCGGCATTCCACGAAATGCTTGCACGGAATGCCATAGGTTTCAGAAAGCTTTCGAGAGAATCGCGCAAGATTCGCTCCTCTCCCGGGCGGATAATCCTTGCGTTGCATTCTCACTTCAGAGTGGAAAAAAAGAAGATGACGAAGCCTTATCTCGTTTGCCACATGATGATGTCGCTCGACGGACGCATCGACTGCGCCATGACCGCCAAGCTGCGCGGAGTCGACGAATACTATTCGACGCTTGACGCTCTCGACGTTCCCACCCGCATTTCGGGACGCATGACGGCCGAACTCGAGCTCGCGCTCCCGGGCAAATTCGAAGCGCCCGAGGGAGCCGCCGCGATAGGGCGCGAAGCCTTCTCAAAGAAGATCGACGCCTCGGGCTATGAAGTCGTGATCGACACGCACGGGACGCTGCTCTGGAAGAAGACGGAAGAAAACGAAACGCCGCGCCTCATCCTCACGAGCGAATCCGTGAGCCGCGCCTACCTCGCCTATCTTGACGACCTCGGCATTTCCTGGATCGCCTGCGGCAAGGAAAGCGTCGACCTCGCCCGCGCGCTCGAAATCCTCGCCTCGGAATTCGGCGTGAAGCGGGCCGCGGTCGTGGGCGGCGGACGCATCAACAAGGGCTTTCTCGAAGCGGGCCTCATCGACGAAGTGAGCATTCTGATCGGCCCCGGGATTGACGGACGCACGGGTCAGAACGCGCTCTTTGACGGCCGTGCCGACGATGCGGATCCCGTTCCCGTCCGCTTCAAGGACGTAAAGACCTTCCCTAGCGGCGCCGTGCTGCTTCGCTGCGAAGTCGAAAAATAACGTTCGCCGTTTATACGGAAACGCCGCCTTCTTTCGGGCGGCGTTTTCGGTTCTGCGAACGAATGCGGTTTTGTCTCAGACGGGCGGCAGAACGTAGAAGAAAACGGAGAAAAACTGCAGCGCCGTCCCGGCGAGGACGAAGACGTGCCAAATCGCGTGGTTGTAGGGGATGCGGTCGATGAGATAGAAAATGACGCCGAGACTGTACACGACGCCGCCCGCGGCGAGAAGCCACACGCCGCCGGGCGCGAGCGAATCGATCAGATCGCCGAGAAGCGGCGTAATGGCCCAGCCGAGGCAGAGATAGAGCACGCAGTTGAGCCAGTCGGCCCGCTTCAGGAGAAAAGGCTGCAGCACGACGCCGAGCGTCGCGACCGTCCAGACGACGGCGCAGAGAACGGTCCCGGCCGTCCCGCCGATCGTGAGCAACGAAAACGGCGTGTAGGAGCCGGCGATCAGAAGATAGATCGCCGAATGGTCGCACACCTGTAGCCACCGCTTCGCCTTTCGGTTCGGAATCGCGTGGTAGAGCGTCGACGCGAGATAGAGCACCACCATGGCCGAGCCGAACACGGCGACGCTCGCCGTCGTCTTGGCACCGGCGTCGGCGAGAACCGAAAAGGTGACGAGAAGCACAAGACCGGCGATCGCCAACACCAACGCCACCCCGTGGGTCACGGCGTTGGCGAGTTCCTCTCTTTTGCTGTAGCCGCCGAGCGCGGCAAGCGGCGAATTGTCTGCGGGCATCGTTTTCCCCTCCTTTCCATATTATCGAAGCGAAAGAAAGGCGCAAACGTTGCGTAAAACCGGCAAAGTTTTGCGAATCGTTTCAGGCGGTGCGGCACCATTATTCCGCGTCCCCGCAAACGAAAAAGCCGTGATCCGAAGACCGCGGCTTTGAAAATCTGGCGGAAGGAAAGGGATTCGAACCCTTGATCGGTTTCCCGACGCCGGTTTTCAAGACCGGTGCATTCAACCACTCTGCCATCCTTCCGCGGCACAAGAATGGTAGATTTTATAGAAGAATTCACTTTTTCGCAAATATTCCGAAGCTCTTCATGGAACCCATCGAATTCGACCCGCCCTCTCTTCCCTTTTGTCCGAAGACGATCCGCTACGCGTGCGCTTCGAGCGCTGGCACCGTTTTTTGCAGCGCGAGCTCACCTTCTCGCACTCCGAAAGCGTCTGCCACACGACCGAACACGTCGAGCGCGTTCTCCTCTTTGCACTCCTTCTCGGGCGCGAGCTCGAAGTCTCGTCCGACGATCTCGACGCACTCGCGCTCTGCGCCGTCTTTCACGACACGCGCCGTCACGACGACGATCTCGACGTAGGACACGGAGACCGCGCCGCAGCCTACTACCGGGAATACGCGTCCGCGCACGGTCGGAATGTCGACGATCGAGTCGAGCGCATCATCGCCCGCCACGACCGTCATGACCGGATTTCGGAAGAGAAATTCCGCAAAGAAGGCGCCGACGACGAAACACTGCTTCTCTACCGCATCTTCAAGGACGCCGACGCGATCGACCGTTTCCGCTTCGGACCGAAAGCTCTGAACGAGCGCTACCTTCGCACCTCCGCCGCCAGAAACCTCCTTCCCGTTCTGCGCCCCTTCGTACTGCGCCTCACCGGTTACGAAGCCTGAACCCGAATGTCCCCGAGCTTTACGAGTCCTTACGCCCAATGACGCGAAAGGAGTATCCTAAAAGAAGAACGGTCGTTCCGGATGTCACGCATCCGTCACGACCTCATTCTTTGACTTCTGTGCGTCCGTCACGTTTCGCGCGGACGCGGGCGGATTTCCATGAACGCGGCGCTGGCAAAAGTTCTCCTCATTCTGCTCGTACTGCACAGCTGTACGACGGGCATGCGTTTCACCGTGACTCTCGACGCTTTGCGCCACGGCGGAACGCCGCTTGAAATCGGACTGATGCTCTCGACCGTCGCCCTCTTTCCCGCCTTTCTCGCCGTCAAGGCGGGACGCTGGCTGGACGACAAGGGACCGAGGGGGCCGCTTACACTCGCCGTCGCCTGCACGCTCTTTGCCGGCATCGAAACGCTTCTGCTGCCCGTCGACCGCGTGGGACTCGCCCCGCTTTTCGCCGCCTGTCTGTCGGTGGGCTTCGGATTTCTGCTCGTCAACACCGTCACGCAACGGCTCGTTGGCGACGTCGTGCGGCCGGAATTCCGTTCGAGCGCCTTCACCTTCCTCTCGATGACGACGGCGGCAAGCGGTCTCGTGACGCCCGTCTTTGCGGGCCACCTCATCGAGGCGCTCGGATTTTCGAGTTTCTACCTCTGGTGCTCGGTCCTGCCGGTTCTTCTTTTTCTTCTTCTCTGCACACCCTGGTTCCGCGGACTCCTTCGCCCGCTCAAGAAGCGGCGCGCGGCTTGCGCTGTCAGGGGAAAAGCTTCGGAACTTCTCTCCGACAAGGCGCTTCGTGCAGTTCTCATCGCGTCCGTCCTCGTTTCGGTCGGCTGGGAAGTAGGCAACCTCCTGATTCCGGTCTACTGCACTTCCGTCAACCTCTCGCCCTCCGACATCGGCTGGGTGCTCGGGAGCTTCTCGACGGCGAGCTTCGTCGTGCGGCTTTTGACGCCGCTTCTTCTCAAGGTGCTGCGCGAATGGTACATGATCGCCCTCACCTTCTTCCTGAGCGCCACGGCCTTTGCGCTCTTTCCGCTCTTTGAGAATTTCTGGCTCCTCACCGCCACGAGTTTTCTTCTGGGCCTCGGCCTCGGAGCGGCGCTTCCCAACATGATGTCGCTCGTCTACCGGCTCTCGCCCGCGGGCCGCATCGGCGAAGCGATCGGTCTTCGGCTCATGATGATGAACATGAGCAAAGCGACCTTCCCGGTCGCGATGGGCGCTCTCGGAAGCGTCATCGGCGCCGGCTCTTCGCTCTTCGGACTCGGCGTCCTCCTATACGGTGGCTTTGCCTACGTGCTTGCAAGCGCCCGCGCGGTGATCGGCGGCTGTGAAGACGCGGCAAGGCGCGAAGCCGAACAACACGAATGACCTTCCGACGGCTCGCCTTCCGCAACATTTGCTTACGGAACGCATTTTCGCGTGTGGAAACGCACCTTCCGCCTCACCTGGGTGTTTTACTCAATCAAATGTGTTGAATTGTTACCAAATTCCCACATTTGTCGACTTTGATCTTTACAATGTCGTCAATTTGGCCGCAGGAAGGGATTGCTTTTCAGCGGCCTTTTTTCGAGTCAGTTTTCTTTAAGCCTTACCATCCCAAGGAGTTTCGGATGTCCATGGAAAACGCGCCCCTCACGATTCGCGACATGATTGAGCCCGCCATCATGGCCGCGGGCGGTTGGGTCAACACGCACGCCCACGCCGACCGCGCCTACACGCTGAGCCCGGACGTTCTCGAACTGCGCCGCACCTGCACGCTGCAGCAGAAGTGGGACGCTCTCGACCGCCTCAAGCGCGAATCGACCGAAGAAATCTTCTACCGTCGCTTCTGCACGTTCTTTGAAAACCAGATCAAGCAGGGCGTCACGGCGCTCGCGACCTTCGTCGACATCGACCCCCAGAGTGAAGACCGCGCGATCAAGGCGGGTCTGCGCGCCCGTGAACACTACAAGGACCAGCTCACGGTCAAGTTCGCCAACCAGACGCTCAAGGGCGTGATCGACCCCGAAGCCCGCCGTTGGTTCGACATCGGCGCCGAACTCGTCGACATCATCGGCGCCCTCCCGAAGCGTGACGAACGCGACTTCGGCAAGGGATCCGAAGCCTTCGACATCATCATGGAAACCGCCAAGCGCCTCGACAAGATGGTGCACGTGCACGTCGACCAGTTCAACGAATCGCTCGAATACGAAACCGAAGAACTCTGCGACAAGACGATTCAGCACGGCATGCAGGGAAAGGTCGTCGCCATTCACGGCATCTCGATCGCCGCGCACTCCAAGAAGTACCGCGAACGCCTCTATGCCCGCATGCGCGAAGCCGAAGTCATGATGATCGCCTGCCCGACCGCCTGGATCGACACGCCGCGCTCCGAAAAGATCGGCCCGATGCACAACTCCATGACGCCGGTCGACGAACTCATTCCCGCCGGGATCACCGTTGCGCTCGGCACGGACAACGTCTGCGACGCCATGGTGCCGTGGAACGCCGGCGACATGTGGCATGAAATGACCACGCTCGCCACGGGTTGCCGCTTCGACTACTTCGACGAACTCGTCAAGATCGCCACGATCAACGGCCGCAAGGCCATCGGCATCGCCTGATCCGCCGCACGCACTGTCACAGATACGGGAGTTACACATGTACATTTCGAAGATTGCCGAAGACATCCTCGCCGAACGTCTTCTTTCCTACGGTGCGGTCACCTTCTACAAGGACGCCCCTCTTCGCCTCAAGTCCGGCCTCGTCACGCCGATCTACGTCGACAACCGCAAGCTCACGGCCTGGCCCGACGCCTGGCACGACGTGGTCGAAACGATGGCCTCGCGCATCGATCAGCTCAAGCTCGACTTTGACGTCGTCGCCGGCGTCGAAGGTGCGGGCGTCTCGCACTCGGCCGCCCTCGCCTATCGCCTCTACAAGCCCTCGATCTTCGTGCGCGAATCCGCCAAGACCTACGGCAACAAGAGCCGTGTCGAAGGCGGCGACGTGCAGGGCAAGCGCGTCCTCATCATTGAAGACCACATCTCCACGGGTCTCTCGCTTCTCTCCGCCGTCGAAGCCCTCAAGGCGGAAGGCGCCTGCGTGACCGACTGCCTCGCCGTCACGAGCTTCGGCATGGAGGAAACGAAGAACCTGTTTGAAAAGCAGAACGTGGTCTGCCACGAAATGCTGCCCTTCTCGAAGGTCCTCGACAAGGCGATCGAACTCGGTCAGATCACCGAAGAAGACCGCGCCCGCCTTGACGATTGGCTCGCCAATCCGTGGACCTGGGCCGCTCGTCACGGTCTCGTTCCGCAGACGAACGAAAACTGATCCCGGACCTTTCGGTTTCCGAACCCCGCGCGTTTTCGAACCCGCGGGGTTTTTCGTCTCCGGCCGCCTCGTTCCCGAACGCTTGCCGGCGCAGATTTCTTCCCGCGCCCAAAGACAAAGCCGCCGCCCGTGGAAGGAGCGGCGGCTTCGAAACTTTCGCGCCGAAAGACTTTCGCGCCGAAAGAGCTTATTCCTTGTTGAAGGCGGGCGAAGCGGCTCTCAGATAGACGTACATCGAATAGATCGTGAGGACCGCGGCGATCCAGATGAGAACCGTCCCGATGAAGGAGACGGAGATCCTCACGCCTTCGACCGTGATCGGATCCCACCAGAGAAGCATCGGGATCGCGGTCATCTGTGCGATCGTCTTGATCTTGCCGAACCAGTTCACCTTGACGCGTCCGGACTCTCCCACCTTCGCCATCCATTCGCGAAGGGCCGAAACCGTGATTTCTCGGCCGATGATGATGAAGGCGACGAGCATGTCGAGCCGTTCGAGTCCCACGAGGGCGATGAGCGCCATCGAAACGATGAGCTTGTCCGCGACCGGATCGAGGAACGCTCCCATGTCGGTCGCCCATCCTTCATAGCGCCGGGCGAGATACCCGTCCAACGCGTCGGTCGTCGCCGCAACGACGAAGGTCAGACACGCGATGACGTTGATCCAATGCGCGTCGATGATTTTCGTCGGGACGTAGAAAACGCCGACGGCGATGGGGATCATGGCGATGCGGGCCCAGGTGAGAACCATTGGAACGTTGATGGAGACGGGCGGTTTCAAGCGGGGCATGATGGATGAAAAAAGATTTGTGGGTTGGGTTCAGTAAGATTACTCGATTTTTGCGGCCGCACCGTCGTGCAACTGCGCATAAATTCGTTCGGCGAGACTTCGGCTGATGCCCTCGCACTTGGCAATGTCTTCGGCCGACGCGTTTTTGAGCTGCCGCATGCCGCCGAAGTGCGTGAGAAGCTTGGCTCGGCGCTTGGGTCCGATGCCCTCGAGATCCTCTAGCCGCGAAGTGTTGCGGGTCTTCGCGCGTTTGGCGCGCATCCCCGTGATCGCAAAGCGGTGCGCCTCGTCGCGGATTTCGGCGACGAGCATGAGGGCCTTCGAAAGCGTCCCGAGGACGAGCGGCTCGCGCGCGACGCCGTCGATCTTCGGAAAGATCAGGGTTTCGAGCCCCGTCTTGCGTCCTTCGCCCTTGGCGACGCCGACGATCACGGAAAGATCGAGCCCGAGCTCGGTGAAGACCTGACGGGCCATCTCGACCTGACCGCGCCCGCCGTCGACCAAGACTACGTCGGGGAGTTCCGCCTCTCCGCGCGTCACGGGAAGATAGCGGCGCTCGAGGACCTGCCGCATGGCGGCGTAGTCGTCCCCGGGCGTCACGTCGCGGATCGTGAAGCGCCGATAGAGATTCGACTGCATGCGCCCTTCGAGAAAGACGACGCAGCTCGCCTGCGTGGCTTCGCCCGCCGTGTGCGAAATGTCGAAGCATTCGACCCGGAACTTCATCGGATCGCCGTCCTTGGGTTCGATTTCGAGCACTTCGAGGAGGTCCTTCAAGCGCGCCTCGCGGCTTCCCTCTTCGGAAATGTGCCGAGAGAGCGCAATGGTCGCCCCCTGTACGCACATCTCCAACCAACGGCGTCGGGTTTCGCGCGGTTCCGTGACGACGCTCACTCGCCGGCCCGCACGCTCCGAAAGAAGCGCCGAGAGGCGTTCGGCCCAGTCTTTTTCCCCTTCAAAGGGTTCGGTGATGAGGACCGTCGGAATTTCCTGATCGCAATAGTGCTGCGCGACGAAGGCTTCGAGAATTTCTCCCTTTTCGGGCATGAGCTGCTCGCGCACGACGCCCTTCGGAAAGATCGGACGGTCGCCCAAGTGACGGCCCCCGCGCACCATGGCGAGGTTCACGCAAATCGTGCCGCCCGAGACCGCGACCGCCACGATGTCGGCGTTCGTGTCGCCGCCCGTCGTTTCGATCGCCTGGCTTTGCTGCAGGGTCGTGAGCGCCGCGATGCGGTCGCGGAAAACGGCCGCGCGCTCAAACTCCCACTTTTCCGAGGCCTGCCACATCTGCCGCTCATACTCCTCGACGACTTCGCGGGTGCGTCCTTCCAAAAAGGCGGCCGCGCGCTCGCAGTCGCGCGCGTAGTCTTCGCGCGAAATGAGTCCCACGCAGGGTGCCGTGCAACGCCCGATCTGCCCGAGAAGGCAGGCGCGGGTGCGGTTTTGAAACACGGCGTTTTCGCAGGTTCGAAGACCGAAGACCTTCTGCATGATCTGGATCGCGTCGCGCACGGCGCCCGAATTCGGATAGGGGCCGAAAAAGCGCGACCGTCGGTCGACCCCGCCGCGGTAGTAGGAAAGGCGCGGAAAATCTTCGGGACCGAGCTTCACGTAGGGGTAGCTCTTGTCGTCGCGAAAGAGAATGTTGTACTTCGGGCGCAGCGACTTGATGAGATTGTTTTCCAAGAGAAGCGCCTCGGCTTCCGAGCGCGTCACGGTGGTCTCGAGCCTGGCGATCTGACTCACCATGATGCGGATGCGCGGCGAGAGATCCGACTTTTGGAAGTAGGAGCTCACGCGCTTTTTGAGGTCGCGCGCCTTCCCGACGTAGAGGCAGCGTCCCTCCGCGTCGAAATAGCGGTAGCACCCCGGCAGGTTCGGAAGGGTCTTCAGTTCCGCCTTGGCGTCGAAGGCCCTGACTTCGGACTCCTCGGCAACCCGTTCCCCCGCTCCGTCTTCCGCTCGGCCGGGTGCGGGGCCGAGCCCCTCGGCCGTCTCGCTTTTCTTTTCTTCGGTCTCTGTCATGCGCATCTGGAATGGACGGCGTCCCTGCGCGGACGCCCGAAACTCGGGTATTGTAGCGGCTCAACCTTCAGAAAGGACCTCCATGCAGCCTCGATCCGTACAGATTTTCTGCCGCATCATCGACAATTTCGGCGATGCGGGCGTCACCCTGCGCGTTGCGCGCCGTTTTTTCGAGGAAGGCGTCGCGCCGCTTCTCATTTCGGACCACCTCGAAGTGCTCGCAAAGCTCCTCCCGGAACTCGATCCGACGGTCCCGCGCTCTACGGTCGAGGGCATCGGCGTCGCCGACTGGGACGCCTTCGCCGCCGCCCCCGACGCGCCCGCGGACCTGGTGCTGGAAACTTTCGGCTGCCGCCTTCCGGAAAGCTTTGAAAAGCGCATGGCCGCAACGCCGCCCAAGCTCACGATGAATCTCGACTATCTGAGCGCCGAAGACTGGGTCGAAACCTGTCACGGCGTCTGGGGTCTTCATCCGACGCTTCCCATCCAAAAACTCTGGTACTTTCCGGGCTTCACCGACCGCACGGGAGGACTCACGATCGAACCCGACTATGAAGACCGCCGCACGTCCTTCAAACGGGCGGAATTTCTGCGGTCTCTGGGCGTTGAGGATCCCTCGCGCACGACGCTCTACTTCTTCCTCTACCCTACAAACGACGTCGCAGCCTGGGCGCGGGCGCTTCTCACGATCGAAAGCCCGCTCAACGTGCTCCTCGCCCCCGGGGCGGGCTGCGAAGCGCTCTTTGAGGAACTTTCGAAAGGTGCGCACCCGCACCAAGTCGTCAAAACGCCTTTCGTCGAGCAGCCGCTTTTTGACCGTTACCTCTGGTCGGCCGACGGCGTCGTGATCCGCGGAGAAGACAGTTTCGTTCGCGCGCAGCTCGCGGGCGTACCGCTCTTTTGGGCCACTTATCCGACGGAAGACCGTGCCCACGAAATCAAATTTGAAGCCTGGGCCGCGCGCGTGAACGCTCTGCTCGAAAACACCGAAGTTGCGCAAAGTCTCGCTCTCAACCGCATGTGGCTGGAGGGCAAGGCCGCCGACCGCGACCTTGCCGCCTGGGTCGGGAGACTTCCCGCGTTGCGAGTCGCCTGGAGCCCGTGGCGTGCATCGCTTTTTGCCCGCAAGGAACTCGTTCGTGGGATGCTCGAGCGCTACGAAGCGGAAACGAGGGAGGCCTGACCTCGAAACGTAAGTAAAGCCTTCGTAAAGGTTTGTCGGGGAGGTGTTGCCGCTTTTACCTCCCTTTTACCCTTTCTTTACCTTCCATAGGGGCGCCTAATTTTCACCTGCTACATTCTCCGTAAATCCAACAAACACAAGGAGATCACCATGGGAATGCAGCGCATCGTCTGGGGTTTCACGGCCCTCACCACCGCGGCCTGGCTTTTCGGTCTGTGGGCCGATCCGCCCGCCCTGAACGGCCGCGGCGTCACGCACGAGGTTTTCTACTGGAACGGGGTCCTCGCCTGGGGCTTCATGGCGATGGCGATCGTCATCGCCGCGCGTCCCGCATGGGTGGAACGCGCGACGAAAACGCCGCTCGACGCTCTCTACCGCTGGCACCGGACCCTGGGCTTCTGGGCGCTCGGTCTTTCCGTCGTCCACTGGGCCACAAAGATGCTCATGAGTCCGATTCTCTCCCTCATGACGCTCGAACCGGTACCGAAGATCGTGCGAGGTGAAGTCGCCGGGTTCGACCTCATTTGGTCGCAGCTGCGTACCTTCGCCGTCGAATCGTCGATCTGGGCTACGGTGATCGCACTGCTTTTGGGCGCCATGGTCTTCGTGAAGGCCGTTCGTTACTCGAAGTGGCTCCTCTGGCACAAACTCTTCTCGGTTCTCTTCATCGTACTGTCCGTCCACTCGATCCGACTCATGGATACGGCCGACGCCCTTTTGCCTCTGGGCTGGATCAACATCGCCGCGACGGCCGTCGGGCTCTGGTATTCGGTCGTGCTGCTCCTTCGCGGCGCGGGACGCGAAAAATCCGTGGAGGCCGTCGTCACCGACGTGCGCGTAGACCGCGACGTGACGCTTCTCACCGTTCGTCCGGGAAAGCCGCTCGACGTTCGACCGGGAGAATTCGCCTTCCTCGCGACCAAGGGCGAAGAAAAGCACCCGTTTTCGGTCGCCTCGGTGCGCCCCGACGGCACGCTCCTCTTTGCCGTGAAGGCTTTGGGCGACTTTACGAAGAACACCGTCCCGGTCTTCGCTCCGGGCGACGAAGTGACCGTCGAAGGTCCCTGGGGCGCCTTCACGCCTGCATTCCTCGAGAGGAACGCCCAAAAGAAGCCCCGGCACGAAGTCTGGGTGGCGGGAGGCATCGGAATCGCGCCCTTCTACGCCTGGCTCGAGTCGGCCGCGAAGGAAGAGAATGCCGCCCCGTGCGCAAAACTTGTCTGGTGCATCCGTGACCGCACGGCGGAACCGCTCTTCGGACAGGTCGAGTGGCTCGCCAAGAAGGCGGGCGTCGACCTTCGCGTGGTGGAATCGAAAACCGCACGCCTCGACGCCGCGGCCCTTTTCCGGGAAGGACTCCCCGAGAGCCTTGCGCTCTGCGCCGGCGCGGGCCTCTCGAGCGCCGTGATCGACGCCTATCTGAAGGCGGGCGGAAAGCGCTCGGCCGTGCGGCGCGAACACTTTGACTGGCGCTAGCCGACCCAAAGACCGCCTCCAAGGATTCGAAACGTTTCCTTCGGGGCGGTCCTGCCGCGTCGGAACAGACCGCCCGCAAGCCGCGCGCTTTCGGGCTCGAGCAAGGAGCGCCGCTTTTTGCTAGAATAGCGCGTTGCTCTGACACCCTGCGGACGGACAGTCCGGACGCACGGTCCTCCTTTCCAAAGCAATTTTTTTGCACAAACAGGATTTACTCGAATGAAAACCGCACAGGAACTGCGCCTTGGCAACGTCTTCATGGTTGGCAAGGATCCGATGGTCGTTGTGAAGTCGGAATACTCGAAGGGCGGCCGCGGCGCCTCCGTCGTGAAGATGAAGATGAAGAACCTTCTCACGAACGCCACGACCGAAACGGTCTTCCGCGCCGACGACAAGTTTGAAGACCTCATCCTCGAACGCAAGGAAGTCACGTACTCCTACTTCGCCGATCCGCACTATGTCTGGATGGACGAAGAATACAACCAGTACGAAGTCGAAGCCGACGTCATGTCCGAAGCCCTCAAGTACCTCGAGGACGGCATGCAGGCCGAATGCGTCTTCTACGAAGGCCGCGCCATCTCGATCGAACTCCCGACGATTCTCGTTCGCGAAATCACCTACACGGAACCCGCCGTCAAGGGCGACACCTCCGGCAAGGTCATGAAGCCCGCCAAGATCGCCACGGGTTACGAACTCGCCGTTCCGGCCTTCGTCGAAACGGGCGACAAGATTGAAATCGACACGCGCACGGGCGAATACCGCAACCGCGTGAAGTAATTTCGACGGAAAAACTCCCTGGCGGGAGTTTCCGCACAAGGCGCAAACCCCGCGAATCCACACGCGGGGTTTCGCTTTTTCGGGCACAATGTTCTCTCTCCTCCGTTTTCCCGACCGACATGAACATCCAGAAAGACAACGAAATGTACATGCGCATCGCGCTTATCACGGCCGAGCGCAGCTATGCGCGCCGCCTCAAGGTGGGCTGCGTCATCGTGAAGAACCACTCGATCATTTCCTTCGGTTGGAACGGCATGCCCACGGGCTACGACAACTGCTGCGAAACGGAGGTGAACGGCGAACTCGTCACCCGTCCCGAAGTGCAGCACGCGGAATTGAACGCGATCGCCAAGCTCGCGGAAAACGGATACTCCTCGAAGGGCGCGGCGATCTTCATCACGCACAGCCCCTGCATTCACTGCGCGCTGCTCATTCAGAAGTGCGGCATCACCGACGTCTACTATCACGAACTCTACCGCTCGGGCGACGGTCTCGAATTTCTTCGCCGCGCCGGCATCGGCGTGCACCAGCTCTGATCGCGCGCAAGCCCGTCCCGAAAGTGCCGAACGGGCTTTTTCGTTTTCTCTCACGCGTCCGTTTCCACGACATTCCTCCTCCCCGCCCTGCACCCGGGCAGATTTCCTAGGCAAAGAGCCTTATCCGCACCGTCCGGGCGCTCCGTTATGATGGATTTTGTGCGTGCCGACGCTGCGGCGCGCAGTTCTCCACCCTCGTGCTTTTCATCGACATGCCCGCCCGAACGGGCATGTCGACGGAAAGCCTCTTTCCACCCTCGACCGTGCGGAGTCCGTATGTTCGAAAACGTATATTTCTTCCTCTTCATCTGTCTCCTCTTCTTCGGAATCGGCGACGTGGCGGGCGTGGCGACCAAGGCCAAGCTCTCCTCCGTCTTCGTGAGCCTCTTTCTCTTCCTGATCGGCTTCGTGACGGGCATCATCCCGCCCGACATCATCAAAGTCGCCGGTCTTTCGGAAATCGGCAAGTGGGCCACCGTCTTCATCGTCTTCAGCATGGGGACGACCATCAACCTGCGCGAACTTCTTGCCGAGTGGCGCACCGTCGCGACCGCCGTCCTTTCGATGCTTTCGCTCACCGTGGCGGGCTTCGCTCTCGTTCCTCTCATCGGCTATGAAGAAACCATCGTCGCGATCCCGATTCTGAACGGCGGCATCGTGGCCACCCAGATGATGACGAGCGCCGCCATGGAACAGGGCTTCCAGATCGCCGCCGCGCTCGGCGCGATTCTCTACGCCGTGCAGAAGTTCGTCGGCACCCCGATCGCTTCCTATTTCGGTCTTCGCGAAGCGAACGCCCTGCTCGAAGAATACCGCCGCACGGGCGTGCGTCCGCATTTTCCCGGCCAGGTGACCGACACCGAAAAGAAGCCCACCTTCTTTGAACGTCACAAGAAGTACTACGGCGCCTTCTGCTCGCTCGCCCTCGTCGGCACCTTCTCCTGGATCGCCTATCTGATCCAGCTCGCCACGGGACTCTCCGCCACGATCTGGGCCCTCATCCTCGGCGCCGTCGTCTCCTACCTCGGCATCGTTCCGCCCAACATTCTGAAGCACGCCAACTCCTCGGGGATCTTCAACATCGCCGTCTTCGCGTCGATCATTCCGTCGCTTGCGATGATCAAGGTGGACGACCTCATCACGCTCTCCTACGCCACGGTCGTCGTCTTCATCCTCTCCATCGCCGTGCTCTTCGTCTTCTTCTACGTCCTTCCCTGCTGGAAGCTCATCGGTTCGCGCAACCTCGCCATGGGCGTCGCGAGCTGCCAGCTCCTCGGCTTCCCGGCGACCTATCTGATCGCGAACGAAGTCGCGCAGGCCGCCGCCGAGAACGACGAAGAAAAGCAGATCATTCTCGACCGTCTGATGCCGAAGTACCTCGTGGGCGGCTTCTCCACCGTCACGACCTTCTCGGTCATCATCGCGGGCTTCTTCGTTCCGCTTCTCTGACACACGCAACGATTTTGTAAGGAACACGCATCATGCAATTTGACGCTCAGGACTATCCGTACGCTTCCAAGCGCCACGTCGTCTACGCCCGCAACGGTATGGTTTGCGCTGGCAATCCCACGGCCACGGCCGCGGGTCTGAAGACCCTTTTGAAGGGCGGCAACGCCGTCGACGCGGCCGTCACCGTCGCCTCGACCCTGCCCGTCGTGGAACCCACGGGCAACGGTCTCGGCGCCGACTGCTTCGCCATCATCTGGTACAAGGGCAAGATGTACGGCCTCAACGCCTCGGGGCCCGCTCCGAAGGCGAACTCCATCGCCGCCCTCAAGGCCCGCGGCTACGACAAGATTCCGAGCTACGGCGTCGAACCGATCAACGTGCCGGGCGCCGTGGCGGGCTGGATGGCCATGCACGAACGCTTCGGCTCGCTCGACCTCGAAGAGGTGATGAAGCCCGCGATCGAATACGCGGAAAACGGCTTCCCCGTTTCGCCCAACATCTCGCGCCTCTGGGAAGAAGCCTGGGGCATCTACTCGAAGTACCGCGACCGTCCGGAATTTGCGGGCTGGTTTGAAACCTTCGCCCCGAAGAACACGTGGCTGCGCCCGGGAGAAATGTTCCGCAACCCCGACATCGCCAAGTCGCTTCGCCTCATCGCGAAGACGAAGGGCGAAGCCTTCTACCGGGGCGAGCTCGCCGAAAAGATGGACGCCTTCTTCAAGAAGCACAACGGCTTCCTCACGGCCGAAGACCTCGCCGCCTACAAGCCCGAGTGGGTCGATCCGATTTCCGTGAACTATCACGGCTACGACGTCTGGGAACTCCCGCCCAACGGCCACGGCATCACCGTCCTCATGGCGCTGCAGATCCTCAAGGGCTTTGAATTGGGCGAGCGCGACTGCGCCGACACGATGCACAAGCAGATCGAAGCCATGAAGCTCGCCATGATGGACACGGCCGCCCACGTGGCCGACCCGCGCACGATGCGCGTCACGGTGGACGAGCTCCTCTCCGAACGCTACGCCGCCGACCGCCGCGCGCTCATCGGCGAAGAGGCGATCATGCCCACGGCGGGCGATCCGCGCTACCACTCGACCGTCTACTTCTGCTGCGCCGACGGCGAAGGGAACATGGTCTCGCTCATTCAGAGCAACTTCCGCGGCTTCGGTTCCGGCATCGTCATTCCGGGCACCTCGATCTCGCTCAACGACCGCGCCGAGAACTTCAAGTTCGACGAAAACCACCCGAACGCCCTCGAAGGCGGCAAACGCCCCTACCACACCATCATTCCGGGCTTCCTCACGAAGGACGGCGAGGCCGTGGGCCCCTTCGGCATCATGGGCGGCTTCATGCAGCCGCAGGCGCACGTGCAGGTCGTCATGAACATGATCGACTGGCACCTCAACCCGCAGCAAGCCCTCGACGCCCCGCGCTGGCAGTGGGTGGGCGGCAAGAACGTGGAGGTTGAGCAGGACACGCCCAACCACATCATCCGCCTCCTGCAGCGCCGCGGTCACAACATCATCGTGCAGCCCGACCCGTATCACATGGGCCGCGGCCAGATGATTCTGCGCGACAAGGACGGCGTTCTCTGCGGCGCCACCGAAAAGCGCACCGACGGTCAGATCGCCTCGTTCTGACGGGTTCGAGCTTTTTTCCGACTCAACCCCGCACGGACTTCCCCCGTGCGGGGTTCGTTTTTTGCGCCGTCGCCCCGATCGGGTAGGAGGCGCAGGACAATCCCTGCGCCGACCTCCCACACCACCCACCGTACGGATCCGTAGTGGGCGGTTACCTATGTTGCGATGGGCGTGGCGCCTCAGTGGTAGACGTCCGCCAACCTGATCCATCCTAGGGATTTTAGGACTTTGTTCGTTAGGGTCGTGCTTAGAATCCAACTGTTTGCCGTGTGCCAGTACGATTTCCTCGTATTGGCCCACTGCCAGGCTTGATTCTCGGACATTCCAAGCTTTCGGAGTGCCTTGAACTTCGTCGACACCTTCTTCCACATCCTCCAGTAGAGCTGTCGAATGCGGCGGCGTAGCCATTCGTCGGTCTCCGTCACGAACCTCTTCATGCTCGCTCGTCCGTAATACTGCACCCATCCCCCTACGTATTCTTTCAATTTCTCTCGGAACACGTCGAGGCTCTGTCCACGGCTCCGCGAGGTCAGCTTCTTGAGCGTGGCCTTGCATTTGGCAAGGGACTTCTGGTGTGGGCGATCACGGACGATCATTTTCCCGCTCTTCTTGTCCTTCTGTCGCCAGAAGCCGAAACCGAGAAATTTGACGTCGGGTTGGGTAATGTACCGCACCTTCGTCTTCTCTCCGTTTACCACAAGAAACAGCTCTTTTTCGATGAAGGGTTTGATGCGCTCAAGCGTTCTGTAGGCCGCTTTCTTACTCCTACAAAAGATCATCATGTCGTCCGCATATCGGACGAAACGGTGACCGCGAGCTTCGAGCTCTTGATCGAGCTCGTTGAGCAAGATGTTGGCGAGTACGGGGCTGATCGGTCCGCCCTGCGGCGTTCCAATTTCCCGTTTTTCTATTTTGCCTCCCTCGGATACGGGTGCACGCAGCATCTGGTGGATCAACCGAATTACCCTCCTGTCCTTCACGCGTTTCGCCACAACTTGCAGTAGCTTGCTGTGGTTGACGGTGTCAAAGAACTTTGCAAGGTCCAGGTCAACCACCCAACAGTATCCTTCGTTGGCGTGCTTGAGAGCCTGATCCATGGCCGTGGAGCAACTGCGCGCAGGACGGAAGCCATGGCTACTGTTGCTGAATACTTCTTCGTATTGCATGCTCAGCACTCTGGCGACAGCCTGTTGCACAAAACGATCCACGACTGTAGGAATTCCTAACGGTCTTTTCTGTCCATTCTCCTTGGGGATGAATACACGTCGAACGGGGGACGGTTTGTACCGCCCCTCTTTGATGTCCCGGACTAGTTCGGCGCCGTTGGACCGAAGATGTGCACGAAGATCCTTAACCCCCATGCCATCCACGCCTGCGCTACCTTTGTTGGCGACTACTTCCTTGAACGCACGGTTCAAGTTCACTCGCTCCAGGATGGTTTCCAAGTCAGTCATCTCGTTCGTCGTTCGCTGGTGATGTGTTCCCTCGCGCTGTCCTCAGATCCCTCGCCGCCCCTTAGCGCTTAGACTCGATTCCGTCTCGTCCGTTCGTCAGGTATCCCTCAAGGGGAATTTCGCGGTTTTCACATGATCATTTTGGTGGCTCTTGGCATCACCTCCATAAGTTTCGGCCCTTCCTGCTGACCATCCAGCAGTACTATGGCCTCTGCTGACTTCTCACGGCAAGCTTTACTCCGGTCGCCTTACGGGGCTACCGTCCGTGAGACCTCCTCGGGTAAGGTCACGTTCTTTCCCGTCATGCACCTGCCGCATCTACACCTCGGGTCCGTGTAGCTGTAGGACTTCACCTTGTCGTGCAGGTTTATCCACCCTCGAATGCCTGATGCGGTTTCTGTTCGTCAGGTCAACGGTTTGCCTCGGGCTTCTTTCAGATCCCGCCTCACGACGGACACCCTTGCCTCTGGCTATGTGCTTGGCGCTACCACCCGCACTCGGGACTTTCACCCGTTAGAAACGTGCCCATGCCGAGCACACACGCAAACGGGGCGCCCGTTTCCGGACGCCCCGTCGGCTGAATTTCCCCGTCAGCGAGGAATCAGTACTGCGGCTCGTGCTTTTCGAGCGATTCGAGTTCCTTGAGAATCTTCTCGGCGGTGAGCGACTGCGCGTACTTGAGGTCGTCCGCATTCATGTGCGAGCGGATCACCTTCGCGCTTTCCGAGGCGGTGTAGACGCTGTCGAACTTGTCGGAGGGCTTCGAAGCGGCTTCGAAAAGAACATACGCGGCAAAGACGTCGCGCTCGACGCCGTCGCCCATGTTGAGCTGACGGGCAAGCGCGTCAAGCGCCGCGGGATTCCCCTGAAGGGCCGAACGGCGGAACCACTTTGCGGCTTCCGTCAAATCCTTCGGCACCGACGTGCCGTAGAGCCAATAGGTGCCGACGTTGTACTGCGCAAGGGGGTTCCCCTGACGGGCGGCCGTGAGGTCCCAAACGTAGGCCTGACGCGGCTCGGCCTTGACGCCGAGTCCCTTGTTGAAGACTTCGGAGAGCGCGAGCATCGCGCGTTCGTTGCCGAGATAGGCGGCCTTCTCCCACCAGTGGATGCCTGTGAGACGCTGCGGATTCATGCCGAGGCCGCGGTGGAAGATTTCGCCGATGTAGTACATGGCTTCGGAATTGTCCTTGGCCGCTTCCGCCTCAAATTCCTTCATGGCGGCCTTGTAGTCCTGCTTGTTGAGGAGGGCGACGCCTTCGGGCACGCCCGCCGAGGCGGGAAGCGCCACGGCCGCGGCGAGGGCCGCGAGAAGCGCGGTCTGACGAATACGCTTGAACATTCGTTTTCTCCAAATGGTGTGGGGTCTCTTCGGGGCGACGCTTCAAAAGAAAACGCGCGCCCGATTTTGCGAAGAGTCTATCCGTGCATTCTTAAGGGAAGCTAAATCGGAAGGCTCTTTCCCAAGCAAGACGTCGTCACGACGCCGCCAACCCCCACCCGTCTTCAGTCCGAGCCGATTGGGGTGGCGTGTAGGTCCATGCCGATGTCGTCGCAGTCTTCGCGGCATCGTGCATCACGCACGATCTGCCGGGCTGCGACGGCATCGGCAGCGTTACAAACGCTTGAAGGCAGGGCGCGAAGGGATTCCTTTCCTTCGGAAAGAACGGAACCGACGGTCATCTCCGTGCGGTCAATCGACCTGAATTTCCGACTTCGGGTCGAAGGCGTCGCGCAGGGCGTCGCCCAAAAGATTGAAGGCGAGCACCGTAAGGAAGATCGCGAGCACGGCGAAGACCGCGGTGTGTGGCGCCGTCATCAGATCGGCTCTCGCTTCGTTGAGCATGGCGCCCCACTCGGGCGTGGGCGGCTGCGCTCCGAGACCGAGAAAGGAGAGCGACGCCGCCGTGATGATGGCCGTGCCGATGCGCATCGAGAGATAGACGAGGATCACCGAGACCGTCCCCGGAAAGATGTGCCGAAAAAGAATCGTGAAATCCGACGCGCCGATGCTTCGGGCCGCCTCCACGTAGGTTTCATGCTTAAGATAGAGGACGTTTGCGCGTACGAGCCGCGCAAAGGCGGGCACCGAGAAAATCGCCACGGCCGCGACGACGTTGAGCATTCCGCCCCCGAGCACGGCGACGATCCCGATCGCCAGCAAAATCCCCGGAAACGCGAAGAGCACGTCGGAGACCCGCGAGACGATGCGGTCGATCCATCCTTCGTAGTAGCCCGCAAGAAGTCCGAGCACCGCGCCGATCAAGGCGCCCGCCAATACCGAAAAAAGACCGCAGAAAAGCGAAATCCGCGTTCCCGCGAGAATGCGGCTGAAGACGTCGCGCCCGAGCGCGTCGACACCGAACCAGTACAGGGCGGAGGGACCTTCGTTCAGGTGATCGTAGTCAAAGTAGTTTTCCGGATCGAAGGGCGCGAGATAGGGCCCGAAGATCGCGAGCAAAAAGAGCGCCGCCACCAGGACCGCGGACGCCACGCCTACGGGATTGCGGCGAAACCGCCCGCAGGCGTCCGACCAGGGCGTTCGGATGCGGGTCGCAACCGGCATCGTCTCGGCGGCGTCGGGAAGGCGCCCGGTCGGCTCTGAGAGTTCGGTCGTTTTCGTTTCGACCTTGTCGTTTACCGTCATGATCTCTCCCTCACTTGTTGCCGTATCGGATGCTCGGATTCAACCAACCGTAGAGCAGGTCAACCGCGAGGTTGATGAGGAGGAACTCCATCGAAAAGAGGAGCACGCAGCTCTGCATCACGGGATAGTCGCGCATTTCGACGGCGTCGACGAGAAGCCGTCCCATGCCCGGCCAATTGAAGACCTTCTCGACGACGATCGAGCCGCCGAGCAAAAAACCGAACTGCAGTCCCATCATCGTGACGACCGGAATCAGGGCGTTGCGAAGCGCATGGCGCGAGAGCACCTGCCGCGCGGGCAGCCCCTTGGCGCGCGCCGTGCGCACGTAGTCTTCGGAGAGCACCTCGATCAGGGCCGAACGCGTAAAGCGCGCCATCACGGCGGCCACGCCCGCGCCCAGGGTGATCGAGGGCAATACGTAGTGGCGCCAGCTCTCCGCTCCAACGGTCGGGAACCATCCGAGCCAGACGGAAAAGACTTCCATCAAGAGGATCCCCAACGCAAAGGGCGGCATGGAAATGCCGGACACGGCGAAGGCCATGCCGAGCCGGTCGGGCCAACGGCCGCGCTTCACGGCCGAGACGACGCCGATCAGAAGTCCGAACGCCACGGCCCAGACCATGGCGGCGACGGTGAGAAGCAGCGTCGGACCGAAGCGGTCCGCCACCTCGTCGATCACCGGACGCTGCGAGCGGATCGAAATCCCGAAGTCGCCCGTCACAGTCTTCTTTACGAAGAGCACGAACTGCTCGGGCAAGGGCCGATCGAGTCCCAGGCGCTCGCGCACCATCCGCACCGTTTCCTCGTCGGCCTCGGGCCCGGCCGCGAGCTGCGCGGGGTCGCCCGGGAGCAGGTGCACGAAGAAGAAGACGCACACCGTCACGAGGAACATGGTCGGCACGAGACCGAGAAGACGCATCACGAAATAGCGAAACATCGTTCTTATCCTTTTTCATTGCGCCGGAAGGCCCGGAGGCCCTCCGGCGCCGCTCTGCGTCACTTCACGAGTTCCGCTTCGTAGAAGTCGTAGCTGCTGTCGGGGCGCAGACGGAAGTTCTTCAAGGTCTTCGCGCTCGCGCCCGTCACGTTTTCGGTCACGAGGAAGGCCCAGGGAGCGTCGTTCCAGATCGTCGACTGCACCTCGTCATAGAGCTTCGCGCGCTTCGTCCTGTCGGTTTCGGCAATCGCCTCGTCGAGAAGGCGGTCCACCTTCTCGTTCTTGTAGAAGCCTTCGTTCGCAAGGGCCGGCGCCCAGCTTTCCGAGTGAAAGAGCGGCCGCATCGCCAGGTCGATTTCGCCCGTCGAATTCGACCAACCGATGTAATAGAGCCGCATCCCGGCCTTCATCGGATCCTGCACGCTTTCAACGAGCGCAACGCGCTGACCGGCTTCCAGACTGCGAAGCGTCGTTCGGATGCCGACTTGACGGAGCTGCTGCTGGATGAACTGAATCACCTTCTGGCCGGTCGTGTTGTTGTAGCCCGACCACAACACCGTCTCGAAGCCCTGCGGATAGCCCGCCTCCTTGAGGAGTTCGCGCGCCTTCTTCGGGTCATAGGGCCAGGGACCGGGCTTCGTCGCGAATTCGAAGACTTCCGGCACCACGCCCGTCACCGGACGGGCATAGCCCGAGAAGGCCACCTTGGCGAGCGCCTCCTTGTTGATGGCGTAGTTGATCGCCCGACGCACGCGCACGTCGGTGAAGGGCTTGTGCAGATTGTTGATGAAGAGATAGCGCACGATGACGGAAGGCTGCACCAGGATGTCGATGTTCGGCTCCTTTTGGAGAACCTTGATCTGTTCCGCGGGCATCGGGTGCGCAAACTGCGCTTCGCCCGTGCGGACCATGGCCGCGCGCGTGCTGTTTTCCACGACAGGACGCCAGAGGATGCCGTCCAACTTCGGAAGTCCCGCCACGCGGTAGTTCGGATTCTTCACGACGTGGAGCCGCTCGCTCGGGTTGTAGTCCTTGAGAACGTAAGGCCCCGTGCCGCAGGCGTTGAAGGCGACGTCCTTGCCGCTCTTCAGAAGGCTCGGACACACCATCTGCACCGTACCGTTCGCCAGACGCGAGAGGAAGGTGCCGAGCGGGTGCTTGAGGGTGATGCGCACCGTCAGGGGATCGGCCACCTCCACCTTCTCGATCGGCGTGAAGTAGGTGCGGCGCGAGAGGTGATTGGCGGGGTCGAGCAGACGATCGATGTTGAGCTTTACGGCCTCGGCGTCGAGCGTCGTGCCGTCGTGGAACTTCACGTTCGGGCGCAGCTTGATCGTGTAGACGAGACCGTCGGGACTCGTTTCACAGCTTTGCGCCAACTGCGGCACGGGCTTCATGTTCTCGTCGAACGTGAAGAGGCCTTCGTAGAAGGACTTGGCCGCGGCGCGCGAGAGCATGTCGGTCGCGTCGTAGGGGTCGAGCGTCGTGAAGCCCGAGCCCACGGCCACCGTGATTTCTTCGGCCGAGGCGGGTTGGAAGAGAAAGCCGGCTGCGGCGAGGCAGAGCGCCAAAAAGGATGCACGCGGTTTCATGAGGGTTTCCTTTTGTCGGGGTGGAGAGATTGGCGGACTCTCGGCGGATCTTGGGCCGCACTGCGGTCCCGGATCCGCTCGGGAGGGGTTGGGGATTGCGTTTCCAAACGGTCGTCAGACGGGCGAAACCCAATGGCCGGGCTCGACTTCGACCATGGGCGGCACGCTCGAAGGCGCGCCGACCCGGCGAAGGGGCGTCAGAACTTCGTGCGCGCCCGCATCGCGCTTTTGACTGCGGCGCGAGGGATCGGCCACGGGCACCGCGGCGAGGAGCCGCTTCGTGTATTCGTGACGCGGACGCTCGAAGACGTCTCGGCGCGACCCGGTTTCGACGATCCGGCCCGAGCGCATCACGGCCACGCGGTGACTGATGCGCTCGACGACGCCCATGTCGTGCGAGATGAAGAGGTAGGAAAGGCCGAGTTCGCTCTGCAGACGCATGAGAAGATTCGCGATCTGCGCGCGGATCGACACGTCGAGCGCCGCCACCGACTCGTCGGCGACGATGAGGCGGGGCTTGAGGGCGAGCGCCCGGGCGATCGAAATGCGCTGGCGCTGTCCGCCCGAGAATTCGAAGGGATAGCGGTTGGCCATGTCGGCCCTGAGTCCCACGCGCTCGAGTAGTTCCGAGACCTCTCGGTCGATTTCGCGCGCGGAAAGCTTCGTGAAGAGCCGCAGGGGTTCACCCACGGCGCGGCCCACGGTCATGCGGGGGTCGAGCGACGCGTAGGGATCCTGAAAGATCATCTGCATCGAGCGGCGCATTTCGCGAAGAGCCTCGCCTTCAAGCGACCGGACGGAACGCCCGTCAAAGAGAATTTCGCCCGCGTCCGCCTCGAGAAGGCGAAGGAGAAGACGGCCGGTCGTGGACTTGCCGCAGCCCGATTCGCCCACCAACGCCAAGGTTTCGCCCTTTCGGATCGTGAAGCTCACGTCGTCGCAGGCGCGCACTTCGTGCGTGACGCGGCCCCAGAAGCGGCGACGCGCGGGAAAGGCCTTCTTCAGGCCCCGCACTTCGACGAGCGCGTCGCCCGGGGTCGAAATCTCCGCAGCGGGCGGCGCGACGGTCCGGCCGGTTTCCGCGGAAAGCAGTCGGAAGTACCGGGGCTTTTCCTCTCCGCGCAGATCCCCCAACACCGGGACGGCCGAGAGGAGCGCCTGCGTATAGGCGTTTCGGGGATTTTTGAAAATGTCGTTCACCGTCCCCGTTTCAAGGACTTCGCCCGAGCGCATTACGACCACGCGGTCGGCGATTTCGGCGACGACGCCCATGTCGTGCGTGATGAAGAGCACGCCCATGCCGGTTTCTTCCTGGAGCGACCGGATGAGCGCGAGGATTTCGGCCTGCACCGTGACGTCGAGCGCCGTGGTCGGTTCGTCGGCGATGAGAAGCGAGGGGCGGGCCGCGAGCGCCATCGCGATCATCACGCGCTGGCGCATGCCGCCCGAGAGCATGTGGGGATACCGCTTGGCGCAGAGCGCCGCGTCGGGGATGCGCACCCGCTCGAGGAGCGCGACGGTTTCGGCGCGGACGCGCTCGGCGTCCTTCAAACCGTCCTTGCGGAGCGCCTCGGCGATTTGTTCGCCCACCGTCATGACGGGATTGAGCGAACGCATGGGTTCCTGGAAGATCATCGCCGCGTCGCGCCCTCGAACGGCCCGGCGCGTCTTCTCCGACGCGCAACGCATGTCGACGACGGCACCCTCCTTGGTTCGGAGAAGAATTTCCCCCGCTTCGATTTTTCCGCCTTCGGCTTCGAGAAGCCCCATGACGGCGAGGGAAGTGACGGATTTACCCGAGCCCGATTCACCCACGAGGGCGACGGTCTCTCCGGGACGGACGGTCAGGGAAACGTTTCGGACGGCGGGTGCCGCGCCCGAGAAAGCGACCTGAAGGTTCTTGAGATCCAGTAGGAAGGTTGGGGATTGCGGATCGAATCGCGAACCGGTTTCGTTCGAAGTCGCCATGATGCACCTCAATCAGAAGAAGGATCCCGACACGGATTCCGGGCTCCAAAATCATCCACGACCCCCACCCCGTCCGGCGCTTTTCCGTTTTAGGGACGCAAACCGAATCGGTTGACGATGGACATCGTTCACAAATCAGGCTATCACGATGAGGCGCCGCAAAGCTATGGAAAAATGCCTACTCTCCTTGTTCCGAAACACGACACACGAAAAGAATTTGAAAACGGGCCCATTGCCGGACCCGTTGCGATTTGGGAAAAACGCTTTTCCGCGTCTTCCTGTTTCTTCGGCGAAAAGCCCGGAATCAGGCCTTCCTCACCGAATAGCGAAGCCACACGACCCCGCCCGGAAAGGTTTCGGTCGCAATGTGCTCGAGGCGCTGTCCTTGGGCGGGGCGTTCGCAGGGAGCGCCGTGATAGCCGATCACGGAAGAGACGCCGGCGAGCCCGTCGATCGCGGGATAGACGAGAAAGCTCAGTTCGTCGATGAGGCCCGCCTTCAGGAAGGCGCCGTTGATGATGCCGCCCCCTTCGAGAAGCAGCGTGTGCGCGTCGAAGCGACGTTCGATTTCGGCGAGCGCCGTCGGGAAGGCGTCGTCGCCCTTCCCTTCGAAGACGTAGGAAACTCCGCGGTCGCGAAGTTCCGCGAGGTATCCGTCGCCCACTTCGGGCGACAAAACGGCGACCAGATGTTCGCCCGCGGGAAGAGTCGAGTCCGGATAGTGGAGCTTTCCCTTCGGGTCGAAGACGACCGCGATCGGACGGCCTTCACGGTTTCCGGTGTGGGGTTCGGGGACGCTTCCGTCCGTGCGAAGCGCGGCGGGTTCCTTTTCGACGATGCCGTCGGCGTATTCGGCCATCGTCGTGCGGCCCACCATCCAGCCCGCGGCGTTGAACTGCGAAGCGGCGGTTTCGTAGACCGTCGTGATGTCTGCGCCTTCGGGGCCCGGCGTCCAGCGGCTCGGGTAAAGCCGACCGTCGACCGAAGCGATCATGTGGCAGATGATCTTTGGCATGTTCTCTCCTTGAGGAATCGAAGCTTTCCAATGCTATCGCGGCCGAAACAAAACGGGCCGCACAATCCCGTGCGAAGTTTGCCTGATTCTGCCGTTTGCTCAGCGGGTGAAGCGGTCGAGCCACCGCGCGGGAATCGGCGTATCGAGTTCCCACACGATCGACATCGGACACTCTCCCGCATCCGAGACGCGGGAGAGTCTTCCGTAACGAACCTCCGTCACTCGCGCAACAGGCTCTCCAGAAAACGGCGTCCGATGTTGACTGCTGCGTTGATGTCCGCGTGCTGTTCCTTGTTATGGCAGCGGCAATCTGTGAAAACACAGAAGTAGCGACTCTGCGACGTGTCTCGGCTCTGAAGGCTCTTGGGCTGGCGACGCATGTTTTCGGCGACAGCTCTTCGGAAGTCGTCGAGAGAAAGCTTGACGTTTGCACGCGGCTCCGTCCAGGGGGCACGCTCGTTGCGGCGCCTGGCTTCCCTGCTTCGTTCTTCCGAAGGCCTCTTATAAAGACGCACTGTCCTGCCAAAGAGCGTGACTTCTCCGTTGGCGTCGAGCGTTACGGTCTTTACCTTTTCTTCACGAGCCTTCTCGATCAGTTCCATCGCATTGCCGCCGCACTGCGAACAGATGCGGCTCGTCCACTTGGCGTTCACGCCCACCCCCGGCGTAATCCGCAGGGTTCGGTAAAACTTCCCGTCCTTCTTGAGAATCTCATCCTTCTTTGCCTTGACGGCATAACTTTCGGGAACTTCGACCCACAAATCAGGGATGACCCAATCGGAGGTTCCGCACCACCAGGAAGTGCGCTCAAGACTGTGCATCGGAATGCGGTCGTCCAGGAAACGGGCGTTGACCATCTTGTAGACGAGTTCAAGCTGCTTGCCGCCGCTCGCGAGATTGCTCACTTGCCGTTCGAGCACCGGAATGGCGCGGTAGCGGCACATGAGACCGGCGATGGCTCCGCACACGTCGCCCGCCACGTTTTCGCGCAGGGTAAACATCGTGGAGTCAAAGCGCTGACTGAACTTTTGTACGGACTGCTTGCCCTTGCGGTAGGAGTGCACGCGGGCGATAAGACGGCGAATGGACGGAATGCTCACGAATCCCTGAGCAATCGGCTGCGCACCCTCCTTTCCCGCGTCTTCCAATCGGAATACGGCGAAGGCAAATCCTCGTTCCCCTTGGTCGATGGCGACGATTCTTCGGAAGTGCGTCGATTTTCTCTCGCTCTTCACTTCGTCCTCGCTTTGTTCGGCCGGAGTTGAAATCGGCACGGAAAGTGAAAACTGCAGTTTTCCCAAAGACAAAATTACACGACCGTCCTCCACTTTCTGAAGGATCTCCTGGTCGGCAAGCAACGTCATGTCGCAGGCCACTTCTCCAACATCCAACAGCAAACGGTTGAGCCGTTCTTTATGGGTGCTCGGTCCGACAAGGCGCACAAGAGCCGTGGCCGCAATCTTTTTCGAGATGATCGTAGAGTCGTACTTTCCTTTCTTCTCCACGATCAACACGTCCCGATCATCCTCTTTCCGCTTTGCCGGCGTCATGTCGCCGGAACTCCGAACAGAGACCTGACAACACCAATCGTGCGGCAACTGATGAAAGAGTTCCCGCAAAGCTTTCTTCAGGACGGGATCCGTCGTTCGTCCCCAGAGCGCAGCGGCGCGACGGAAGGTTTCGGCAACCTCCACTTCCCCGGTCGAGAGCCGCACCAACACGTCGTTTTCGAAAATCGGAGTCCAGGAGGGCGATGCTTCGTAGCGCGAGGGCATCGGCCAGCTCTTTTCCTTCGGAACGTAAACGAGCGCCGTGTTGCCGACGAAGGAGAACTTGGTGCGAAGGAAAAAACGTTCGCGCCGCAGGGCGATCAGGCAACCGCTCAGCAGACTGACATAGACGTTGAAGGCCTTGGCAAGTACCGAGGGCGGCACTTCGGCTTGTTGGAGCTGAAGCTTCAGACCTTCGGAAACGCTCTCGAGCGCAGTTTCGTCGTCGAGACGAAGAGCGGCGACTTCCGCGGGAATGTTCTTCGTGAGAGCGCCGATTCTCATACCCATCAAGAGGCTTTCAAGACGCAGGAACGTCTCGCCCGCTTCCGAGAACGACGCATAGGCTCCCCTCATCTCCTTCACCAAGGCGAGCAGTTCGCGCCAAACGGCGCCGGACCGCTCCACGAGTCCGTCGGACAATTTGTAGCCGGCGTGACGGCGGTTGCTGAAGGGCGAAACATAGAGGTTCCCCAGACGGTTGAAGAAAAACTTGTTGAAGTCCTTGCGCTCGGCAAAGACGTTTTCCTTCAGGAACCACTGCCGAACATTTTCGGCGCATGCGTCGGAACGGTCGCGCACGACGCGGGCGACGCGCTGCAGGACGAGACGCAAAGCCAGTTCCCGACCATCGTATTTGCCCGGAGCGCGTTGATCGGCACGCTGCTGTTCCGTCTCGGCGAACTTTTTGAGGATATCGCCTTCGGCGCCCGTTTTGGCCGCCCACTCCATGACGGCATCAAAATGTTCGCTTGCCCCTCGACCTACGTCCGAGTATCGGGCAAGGATCGTTCCAAGTTCGTCCTGCGCAGGAGGCACTCCGCCCGACATGCCGTTGAGTTTCGGCAGACGGATGAGCTTCTCCCACGGTTGAAATTCATCTTTGACCTCGGACCAGAGCGCAGTCCAACGGGAAGCCTTGTCGTCCTCGGCCTGTCGGAGCGAATTGACGATCTGCTCCTTGATGGCGCAGAGGCGGTTGACGATTCGACTGTATTCCTCGATCGCCGCAACGTCGCTCACCACCTGCAAGGGATCGGCGCCGATGAGATGCTCCACAGCCGTCTGCGCACGATCGCGCTCCCGTGAAAAGCTTCGGCACAAAATCTCCACCTCTTCCCGGCGGCAGTCGGTTGTTGCGAGAAAGTCCTCGCCGTTTCGGACAAGGTCGGGCAACCGAAGTTCGTCCGTCAGATCGTGAAGAAGTCCCTGCAGTTCTTCAAGACGGTTGAGGTAGTTTGCCGTCCAACTGTTGATGCGGCCGGCAAAGGCGCTTCGAAAATCGTGGTATCCGAGGGGAGCGCCGCCCTTCTTCAGGAAAAAGCTTTGCCTCGGGGTCGCTCGGGCCGCATTCTGAATTTGAACTATGCGGGTCCGTTGATCTTCCGGCACATGAAAGAGCCGACAAAGTTCTTCGACGCTTTCCTCCGAAAAAAGTTCCAGTCCCCGATTGAATAGCCAACTCAGGCCCGCCGCCGAGGGCGTCGTAAGGTGATTTTGGACGAAATCCCGTCTCTTTTCACCGACACTTTCGGGATACGAAAGAATCGTCGACACCGCCGCATAGGGCATGGCGTCGACCCCGATCGTTTGTACATCAATACAAGGCGATTGAGGATCGAAGACGATTGTCGAATCCTTGGGCAGTTTAAGTGAAGCAGCCCGCTCCACCATCGCTGCCAGAGAGGGAAAGTCTCCGAAGCCCCGGAGCGCCGCGTCCACCGCTTCACAAGCGCCGAGCAGATCGCCCTTGAGTTCGTTCCAGGAGCGGTAGCGCGAAGTCAGCTCCCGGGCCATTTCTTCAAAGAGCCTGTCGACGTAGGATTCATCGACTCCTTTGGGGAGGGTCTTACCGCAGAGGGTCTGCCGATATTCCTTCATCATGACTTCGGTAACGAAGCGGTTGTCCTTGTTGCCGCGAGCCCGCACCTCCATCTGAAGTCGCTTGATGAGCGCCTTGACGGTAAATCGGGGCAAAGGCGCACCCACCGCCTCGACCAGAGCACTCCGGAATTCGTCCTCGTCGTAGACGGAACGGTTGGCGAAAATCTCGGCCATCTTGCCGTCCGGAAAAATCCGAAAGCCGGAAAGAATGACGGAAAAAAGAAAACCGGTGAGCGTACCGTTTCCGCAACCTTCCACCACGTCATAGAGTTTCCGGCACTCGTCAAACGTGGCGGCATCCTCACGAAGCGGACATCCCGCGGGAAGCTCGAGTTTGAACTTGGTCGTCAGCATGGCGTCAGTCGGTCTTGTACCGATTGAAGCCAAACGTCGACGGAAATTCTTCAGCACTTGACCTGAGGGCAGATCACGCAGTTTCAGGACTTGATTAGACATTTTCGGAAATCGGTTGAGGTTGAATTTGCTACACTACGTTCAAACTCCTTCCGGCTTTCGGACCGTCTGCTTGCAGACCTCCTTACCTTGGCCGGAGGGACATCGCCGGGGGTCGATGCCTGTCACTTACCCCCATTTCACCCACTTCTTGGCTTGGTTTCTCCGGGTAGACGATAGCCGACTTTCGGCGGTCTTCCGCCTTTTTTTGCGCCCTCCGTCGGGATCACCAAGCGGACGCTTTCGTCGAGCAGGTAGGCGCGCAAGGCGAGCACCACGCCGTGAAGCAAGTTCTTGCGCCGCACGTATTGCCGGGTTTCGGGAACGTAGACCACGACGTCAAGCGCATCCTTGAGCGTATTGAGCGTCGCCGCCACGAGCTTTTTCTCGTTCTCCTTATCGTCCACGGAGGCATAAGCCGCCGCCGCACTCTCCTCAATGATGTAGCGGTAAGGCTCCATCAGGTCATAGACCAGAGACGGATATCCCGTGGGTTCATGAAGATAGCCGTGACAGGCGGAGAGTTTGTGAAAGAGAATCCAGCGCAGAATGACGCCGTAGAGAAACTTTGAGCCTGCGTCGAGTGCGGCCGACAACGGTCCATTGTCGCGTCGGGACGCCTCCACATCAAGCTTTTCGAACCATGCTTCCCAATAGCGCGCGGAGGTTTTCGCCTCGATCTGTCGCACCGCATCCACGGTTTTCGCCCGGGCGAGTTCTTTGTAGAACATGACGGGCACCGAAATCAACGGCTCAAACTTGCGGAAACGATGCCGAATCAGCGTCTTGGCGACATACGTCTTCTTTTGCGCGTGTTCACGCACCAGAATCTGCCTCGTCAGTACATTCTCGTTGTCCGAGTGAACGGAGGGAAAGAAGACATAGGGGTCCACCAGATTGCGCCGATGGATCATGAAGGGGATCTTGTGCTGAGCGAGCGCATCCAGAAATTCCAACGGCAATTCTCCGCAGGCGCCGTAGAACATAATGAAGTCCACCGTTTTCAAATCGACGCTCAGCTCGCCTCCGTTGTATGCGATGGTCCAGGTCTTCGTGCGGGGCACCTTTTCGACAGCGGAAAAGTAAGGAATCCACAAGCTTACCTTCGCATTGCGGGCATTGCTCTTCCACGTCCAGATAAAATCGGGATGTTGGTTCGGGTCTACGATCATGGGTTACTCCATGTCGAAACAGAAAACTCCATGAGGAAAGGCTGACTTTCCCCATCAGTTTACATCCTTTTTACTCCGAATTTTCTATGCACTACAAATGATTTGTGGTAATCTACCAGATGTGACAGGGTTTTGAAGGTTGCCTAAGGGCACTAAAACCAGATGTGACAGGGTTTTGAAGGATTCCCTTTGGGGCGCAAACCAGATGTGACAGGGTTTTGAAGGATGGCAACGCAGTCCGCCACCAGATGTGACAGGGTTTTGAAGGTACGAATACGCCCGAGAAACCAGATGTGACAGGGTTTTGAAGGATGTGATTCAACACCCCGAACCAGATGTGACAGGGTTTTGAAGGCCCGAGCTTGCGCTGTGCACCAGATGTGACAGGGTTTTGAAGGGAAGGAAGCGCCGATTCAGGACCAGATGTGACAGGGTTTTGAAGGAAAAAGCCCCGGATGCTTCACCAGATGTGACAGGGTTTTGAAGGCAAGCGTCGCGTCGCTTGACCAGATGTGACAGGGTTTTGAAGGTCAGGCCCTTATGACTCAAACCAGATGTGACAGGGTTTTGAAGGTCAAGGGCGCCCGTCATAGACCAGATGTGACAGGGTTTTGAAGGATGTAAAAGCTCTCAAAAACCAGATGTGACAGGGTTTTGAAGGCACGCCGAATGTGGTTTTCCCAGATGTGACAGGGTTTTGAAGGTCCGTGTACTGGAGGAAGCCCAGATGTGACAGGGTTTTGAAGGAATGGCGTCACTGACACGCCCAGAAATGACAGGGTTCTAATCGACTGATCCCGCCCTGAATTGACCTGAGGCCGTAAGGATCCAAAAGGACTTCTATGCGGCCTCTTGTCTATCTCCGGTTCGACCGGCTACGGGAAGGCTCTAACGCGTAAAGCGGTCGAGCCACCGCGCGGGAATCGGCGTTTCGAGTTCCCACACGATCGACATCGGGCACTCGCCCGTGTCCGACACGTGGCCGAGACGCCCAAGATAGACAAAAGGCTGCGTCACGCCCTTTTCGATCTTCTTTTCGCGCACGAACAAATGCGCCTGCGGCGCGTCACCGTTGCGAAAGTCCACCGCCCGGTAGCGACGGCCCTTGTCGCTCTCGGAGCGCGTGGTCGACTGCGTCTGCCAATGAAAGTGGTTCGCGTTCATGGCGTAGTCGTCGTACCGACGGGAGAGAGCGAAGTGGCGCTCCTCCTTGTCGATCGTGACGAAAAAGAGGTCTGCGCGCCGGTCCTTGAGATAGAGGACGCCCTCGCGGAAATTGGCGGCCTGTTCGTAGCCGAAGGCGGCCAAGGCTTCGCGTGCGGAATAGGAGGCGTGAAGTTCGAGCGGCACGTCGTCGGGGACCGATGCGGGCGGACTCAGAAAGTCGACGTCCGCAAGGAGCGCCTCGAGAAGTCCCGTCACGGCGCGGCGCCATCCGGCATTTTCCAGAAGCGCCTCGTAAAGGGCCTTCGCAGCCGGGAGATTGCCCCCGTGTTTGCGCACCTCCGCCTCGATCCAGGCGAAGGTGAGGAGCACCCAGTTGGCCCTCTGCCGCGCCGTAAAGGCTTCAAAGGGCGCTCCTTCCCGCAGGTCACGCAGAAGGTCGGCAAGCGACGAGTAACCGTTCTTGCGGCATACACGCAAAAAGGCCGTCTTCGTGAGGCGAAAGGCCTGCGGAACCAAAACGGCCCTTTCGCGCCCGCCCCCTGCGCGGGCGAGGACGTCTTCAAAATAGAGGTCGTCCCTCCCCTTTTCGACGCCCGACACCCAGAGCGGCCAGTCTTTGACGCGCAGATTCTGCGAGCGCAGGAAGTCCGTAAATTTGGGCTCTCCCGTCTGCCGCGCCAACCATTCGCCCGCCGCCTCGAGCTCGCGCCCCTTGAGCCTGCGGTGCGCTTTGATGTTGTCGAGGACGTCCTCCATGGCCTGCTTTTCGAGAGTGAGCGTACAGCCGAGCGGCAAAAGAGTCGAATCGTTTCCCTGCACGAGGTCCACGACGTTCGCCGTCGCCAAACGCGTAAGGGCGCGAAGGCGAGCCTCAAACGAGAATTCCTTTCTGGCCGTGCCCACGAAGTCGAGCACCGTGAGACGCACTTTGTCCGAGCACTTTCTCAAGCCGCGCCCCAACTGCTGCAGGAAGACCGTCACCGACTCGGTCGGGCGCAGGAAGAGAACCGTGTTCACTTCGGGGATGTCGACGCCCTCGTTGTAGACGTCGACCGTACAGAGAAAACGAAGTTCGCCGCTCACGAGCCTTCTCGGCGCATTCCGGCGTTCTTCGGCGGGGGTTTCCCCGTCGATCGCGGCCGCGGGAATGCCGGCTTCGCACAGTACCCTCGCAACGTGCGCCGCATGGAGGCGCCCCGCGCAGAAGACGATCCCCCGCACGTCGGAGAGGTCTGGGAGGTAACGGCGAAGGGCTCCGAGCACCGCACGGTCGCGGTCCCCCGCCGACCTGCCTTCGGTGTAGAGGGCTTCGAGTTCGGACGCGGCGTAGCTTCCACGCGTCCACTTGAGGCCGGCGAGCGACACCGGGTCCGTCACCATCAGGTAGTCGAAGGGTACGAGAAGCTGCCGGTCGATCGCCTCGCCGAGACCGAGTTCGGCCGTGATGCGTCCGCCGAACCGCTCGAGCACGTCCCGCCCGTCCCCGCGCCAGGGCGTGGCCGTGAGGCCGAGAAGGACCTTCGGACGGAGCGCATCGAGAAGCGCCCGGTAGCTCTGGGCCGCGGCGTGGTGGAATTCGTCCACGACCACGTACTCGAAGTGTTCGGGCGGATAGAAATGCGCGAGGTCGCGGCTTGCGGCCGTCTGCACCGAGAGGAAGACGTGGCGGTGCTCCTTGGGCGTTTCGCGCCCCGTGAAAAGTTCGCCGAAATTCATGTCGTTGAGCACGTATCGGAAAGCGTTTCTCGCCTGAAGGAGAATTTCCTCGCGGTGCGCGACGAAAAGGAGATTCTCGCGTCGTCCGAGTCTCCTCGCCCTTTCCCGATAGTCGAAGGCCGCGATCATCGTCTTTCCCGTTCCCGTCGCCGCGACGACGAGCGATTTTGTCTCGCCGTGCAGGGTTCTTGCGGCGTCGAGACGCTCGAGAATCGCCTGTTGGAAGGGATAGGGTTCAAGTTCGATCCCGAAGGTCGACAAGGGAGTCGCCGACGAGAGGGAGGCGCCCGACTCGCCGCGCCTGGCCTCGAGAATCGCCTCGCGAAGCTTCGCTTCGTCGCGCGCGGCGTCAAAGCGCCGGAAGCGCTCCTCATCCGTCACGTAGGCCTCGAAGATCGTCTTCATGCGCTCGAGAAGCGCCGCATCGGACGCTTGCGTCACCTTGACGGTCCACTCGAGACCGTAGCTCAGCGCCGCCTTCGAAAGGTTGGCGCTTCCCGCGTAGGCGGTCGAGAGGCCGTGGGGCCGGTGGAAGAGATAGGACTTTGCGTGGTGGCGCGTCGCGCCCGTGTCGTAGGCCACGAAGATTTCGGCGTTGGGGAGGTTCGAAAGCCATAGCACCGCTTCCGGATCGGTCGCCCCCACGTAGGTGGTCGTAACGACGCGCAGCCGTCCGCCCCGCTCGGTGAAGCGCTCGAGCACCGGCATCATGGGACGAAGCCCCGACATCTTGACGAAGGACACCAGCCAATCGACGCTTTCGGCCGTTTCGGTTTCGCGCCGCAGTTCATCGAGGAGCGCGGGTTCCCCGCGGGCGCCCGTGAGGAGCGTCGTTTGCGAAAAAGACGTTTCGGGCCGCACCGCGTCCGCCCAACGCGGTTCGCCCGGGACGGGATTCATGCGGTCGGCGGCGAGAAGCACCGAGAGAGGATCCGCAAAGAGCGAATCTCCCGACGGGGTGCGGTCGATTTCTCCGAGCACCCGCTCGACGATGGCCCGGGCCTTGGCGACGCTTTCCCCGTCCTCTTCCTTTTCGAGGGCTTCTCCGATCGCCCTGCGAAGGGCCGTCGCCGCATGGCGGTACAAAAGCGCAAAAAGCAGATCCCGATCTTCGTCCGCGGCCTGCGTCGTGAGCGCCTGGTCGGCGAGCGCCGACTGCAGCCCCCGCGTCAAAAGGCATTCAAAAAGTCCTACACGGTCCTTTTCCCACTCCCGCATGCTCTTCCCCTATCCTTGAGACAATTTTTGCAGCGTACCCGGAGACGGGACCGGTCGTCAACGATCTGCGCCGTCGGGCGAGATCCGGAAAAACCAGGAGGGACAAACGGCGGAGGCGAGCCGCAACGGTCACAACCGGTCACCTTTTTCGCGGGATCAGCCTTTCGGACGAGCCCGAAATGTGCAACAATGCGGAACCCGCTTCGGACGCGGGCGCTTTTGCGTACCGTCCGCCATCCGTTTTCACCGGCCTCGGGCCGGTTTCTGGAGAAACACATGATTCGCTTCACCACCAACATGGGCGTCATCGACATCGAGCTCGACCACGAACGCGCCCCGCTCACGTCCGCCAATTTTGAAACCTACGTCAAGGAAGGCTTCTACGACGGCGTGATCTTCCACCGCGTCATCCCGGGCTTCATGATCCAGGGCGGCGGCTTCCTCCCCGGCATGCACCAGAAGGAAACGCACGCGCCGATCCAGAACGAGGCCGCCAACGGTCTCAAAAACGACCGCTACACGATCGCCATGGCCCGCACGATGGATCCGCACTCCGCCACGGCGCAGTTCTTCATCAACGTGGTGGACAACGACTTCCTCAACCATACCTCCCCGACGCCGCAGGGCTGGGGCTACGCCGTCTTCGGCAAGGTCGTGGCCGGCACGGACGTGGTCGACGCCATCGCCAAGGTGAAGACCGGCACGCGCGGCTTCCACGGCGACGTTCCCCGTGAAGACGTCGTCATCGAAAAGGCCGAGATCGTCGACTGATCAGGATCGGCAAGCCCTTTTCGAACCCCGCGCTGCGCAGAGCACGCGGGGTTTTCTCGTTTTTCGCGGGTCGCCCGCCGGCACGGCCCCCATCTGCGGCACCGTCACCTCGATAGACGTCGCCCTCCCGTCGCATAGACTGCGCACATTGGCGAAATCCCGAGCGATCCAGTAAGATGATTCCTCGTCTCTCTTTGACACCCCACCCAAGGCGGTTCGCAAAGAAGAAAACACTACATATTGCGGATCGCCGTCTTTCCTCCTTCGACCGGTCCTCTTCGCCTTTCAAGGCGGGAAGTCCTCCGTCGATCACAATCAGGATCCCCACCCATGACCGTGAAAATCGATCTCTCCCGCGACGCGCTCTTTGACGAGCTCGGCCTCATCCGGCTTCGCGAAAGCTACATGCGTCCCGACGAAAAGAGCCCGCAGGAACGCCTTGCCTTCGTCGCCAAGCAATTCGCCTCGGACGACGCCCACGCGCAGCGCATCTACGACTACGCCTCGCGCCACTGGCTCTCCTTTTCGACGCCGATTCTTTCCTTCGGGCGCTCGAAAAACGGTCTCCCCGTCTCGTGCTACCTCACCTACATGGCCGACAGCGCCGACGGTCTCGTCGAGACGCTGAGCGAAGTGAACCGCCTTTCCATGGCCGGGGGCGGCGTCGGCATTCACGTGGGCATCCGAAACGCCGACGAAAAGAGCGTGGGCGTGATGCCGCACCTCAAGGTCTACGACGCGGCCTGCCTCGCCTACCGTCAGGGCTCGACCCGACGCGGCTCCTACGCCGCGTTTCTCGACGCGGACCACCCCGACATCATTCCCTTCGTCGAAATGCGCAAACCCACGGGCGACCAGAACCTGAAGGCTCTGAACCTGCACCACGGGGTCAACCTCACGGACGCCTTCATGGAGAAAATCGAGGCTTCGATGCGCGACGAAAACGCGGACGACTCGTGGGACCTCAAGAACCCCGCCACGGGCGAAGTCGTCGAGACGATCTCGGCGCGCGACCTCTGGCAGCGCATTCTGGAAATGCGCATGCATACGGGCGAACCGTATCTCGTCTTCCTCGACACGGCGAACCGCGCGCTGCCCTCCTGGCTCAAGGAGCGGGGCCTTCGCATTCGGGGTTCGAACCTCTGCACGGAAATCTTCCTCCCGACGTCGGAGACCCGCACGGCGGTCTGCTGCCTATCGTCCCTCAATCTCGAATACTTCGACGACTGGAAGGACCACCCCGACTTCATCGCCGACACGATGGAATTTTTGGACAACGTCCTGCAGTACTTCATCGACCACGCGCCCAAGCATCTCGCGAAGGCCCGCCACTCGGCCGAGCGCGAACGATCCGTCGGGCTCGGAGCCCTCGGCTTTCACGCCTACCTGCAAAAAAAGGGCATCCCGCTCGAATCGGCGCTTGCGAAGTCCGTCAACATGAGGATCTTCCGCCACATCCGCGACGCCGCGCTCGCTGCGGACGCGAAGCTCTGCGAAGAACGCGGCCCCTGCCCCGACGCGGCGGACGCCGGCGTGGCGCGTCGCTTCTCGCATCACACGGCGGTCGCGCCCAATGCGTCGTCCTCCCTCATCATGGGCGGCACGAGCCCCTCGATCGAACCGTACCGCGCGAACATCTACCGGCAGGACACGATCTCGGGCGCCTACATCGTGAAGAACCGATTCCTCAAGGCGGAACTCGCCAAGCGCGGTCTCGACACGGACGATGTGTGGGCGGACCTCATCGCGCACGACGGTTCGGTCGCACACCGCGAAGACCTGCCGGAATCCGTGCGGACGGTCTTCAAGACCGCCTTCGAAATCGATCAGCGCTGGCTCGTGGACCTCGCCGCGGACCGCCAGGCCTACATCGATCAGGGACAGAGCCTCAACCTCTTCTTCCCGCCCGACGTGTCGGTGTCGTATTTGCACGCCTGCCACTTCCTTGCGTGGAAGAAGGGCTTGAAGTCGCTCTACTACAACCGCTCCGACAAACTGCGCAAGGCCGACCGCGTCGGCGTCCGCATGGAGCGAAAGCGCATCGAAGACGAAATCGACATGCGCGCCGTGGCCGACGACACGACCTGCCTTGCCTGCGAAGGCTGATGGGAGACTGAAAATGACCGAAAAGAAGCAAACCGCACCCGCCTCGGGACTCCTTGCCGAGCGCACCGCCTTCAAGCCCTTCGCCTATCCGTGGGCGTACGAGGCCTTCATGCAGTCCGAACAGATGCACTGGCTCTGGACGGAAGTTCCGATGATGGAGGACGTCAAGGACTACCGAAGCAAACTCACCGACGACGAGCGCGAGTTTCTGACGAAGATCCTTCGCTTTTTCACCCAGGGCGACATCGACGTCTCGGGCGCCTACGTGAACGTCTACCTTCCGCGCTTTCGGCAGCCCGAAATCCGGATGATGCTCTCCTCGTTTGCCGCGCGCGAAGCCGTGCACATCGCCGCCTATTCTCATCTCATCGAGACGCTCGGCCTCCCCGAGTCGATCTACAACGAGTTTATGGAATACGAAGCGATGGCCGCCAAGCACGATTTCTTCCGGGAAGTCGAAAAGGACGACCGCGACCTCCCGGCGCAGATCGCGGCCTTCTCGGCCTTCACCGAAGGCATGCAGCTCTTTTCGAGCTTCGTGATGCTTCTGAACTTCACGCGAAACGGCACGATGAAGGGCATGGGCCAGATCATCGCCTGGTCGATCGCCGACGAAACGCTCCATACGGAATCGATGACGAAGATCTTCCGCGAATACGTGAAGGAAAATCCGGAAGTCTGGACGGACGACTTGAAGCGCAAGATCTACGAAATCGCCGAAACCATGGTGACGCTCGAAGACCGCTTCATCGAGCTCGCCTTCGGCGTGACCGACATGAAGCGCCTCACGAAGGACGAAGTGCGCGCCTACATCCGCTACATCGCCGACCGCCGCCTCGCGGGGCTCGGCCTCAAGGCGATCTTCGGCTCGGACGACAATCCCCTTCCCTGGGTCGACGCCATGCTCGGGGTCTCGCACACGAATTTCTTTGAAAACCGCGTCGTCGACTACGCCAAGGGGGCGCTCACGGGCGACTGGGCGGACGTCTGGGGTCAAGCCAAATGAGCGTCGGCGCCAATCTCTTTGAATTCGCCCTGCCGACCCGAATCGTCTTCGGGACGGGCGCGCTCGAGCGTCTTGCAAAGCTCCCGATGCCGGGGAAGAAGACGCTCCTTGTCACCACGTCGGGCGGTTCGCTCGTTCGCTCGGGACTCCTCGAGCGCGTGCGTGAACTGTTCGCGAGCCGCGGCGTCGAGATCGTTTTGTTTGACCGCGTCTTTCCGAACCCGACCGACACGCTCGTCATGGAGGCCTCGGCCCTCGCACGCCGAGAAGGTGTCGACTTCGTGACGGGACTCGGCGGAGGCTCGGCTCTCGACGTCGCGAAGGCGATCGCCATGACGGCGGTGAACGAAGGCGACGTCTGGGACTACGTGCGGGGCGGCACGGGCGGCGGCAGGAGCCCGGCGCACCCGTCGCTTCCCACGCTCCTCATCCCCACCACCGCGGGGACCGGGTCGGAGGCCGACCCCTGGATCGTGCTCGGAAAACTTGAAACGGGCGAAAAGATCGCCTTCGGAAACCGAGGAACCTATCCGACGATGTCGGTCGTCGATCCCGCGCTCACGCTCTCGGTGCCGCCCTTTCTCACGGCCTGTCAAGGCTTTGACGCCCTCTGTCACGCGGCGGAAGGCTATCTCAACCGCCGCGCCTCGCCCGTATCCGACCTCTTTGCGCTCGAAGCCGTGCGGCTTCTCGGGAGGTCGCTCGTCACGGCCGTGAGGAAGGGAGACGATCTTCACGCGCGAAGCGACGTGTCGCTTGCCGCGACGCTCGCGGGCGTCAACGAGTCGCTAGCGGGCTGCATTTCGCTTCATGCCTTGGAGCATGCACTGAGCGCAAAGAATCCGAACCTCACTCACGGTCAGGGTCTTGCCATGTTGGCGTTCGCCTACTTCCGCCACCTTATCAACAAGGGCGCCGCACACGAGCGCTTCGTCGATCTTGCCCGTGCGCTCGGCTTCCCGAGAACGGCGGCACCCGCCGATTTCCTCGCGGTGCTGCACCACCTTCTCATTGCCTGCGGTCTTGCGAACCTCTCATGGCGGGAGGCGGGCTTTTCGAAGAAAGACTTCCCGGACCTCATCGACAATGCCCGAAGCGCCATGGGCGCACTCTTCCGGTGCGACCCGGAGGAACTCTCGGACGAAGATCTCTTCGAAATCCTCGAGTGCGCCTGGTGGGACTGAGCGTTCCGCCGTTCCCCCAAAAATGACGCAACCCCGGCCGTTTCGGACCGGGGTTGTTTTATTCAGAGGACTGCGTTTTCCGCATCAGAAGGCGGGAACCACGGCGCCCTTGTACTGTTCTTCAAGGAACTTCTTCAATTCGGGCGACGAGAGCGCAGCCTTGAGCTTCTGGAATTCGGCTCGGTTTTCCTCACCCGTACGGACCGCCACGACGTTGGCGTAGGGCGAATCCTTGGCTTCGATCGCGATGGCGTCCTTGAGGGGGTTCAGGTTGGCGCCGAGCGCGTAGTTGGAGTTGATGACGGCGAGGTCGACGTCGTCCAAGGCGCGCGGGAGCTGGGCGGATTCGATTTCGATGAACTTCACCTTCTTCGGATTTTCCGCGACGTCGCCCACCGTGGCGAGAATGCCGGCTTCGGGCTTCAACTTGATGAGACCGGCGGTTTCAAGAACCTTCAGCGCACGACCGCCGTTGGTCGGGTCGTTCGGGATCGCGACCTGGGCGCCTTCCGCGACGTCCGCGATGCCCTTCACCTTACGGGAATAGACCCCCATCGGTTCGATGTGCACGGCCGTGAGGCTCGAGAGCTTGAGACCGCGGTCGGCGCAGAATTCGTCGAGATAGGGCTTGTGCTGGAAGAAGTTGGCGTCGATTTCCTTGTCGGCGAGCGAAAGGTTCGGCTTGATGTAGTCCGTGAACTCCATCACCTTGAGGGTGACGCCCTCCTTGGCAAGCTGCGGCGTGATGAACTTCAGAATGTCGGCGTGCGGCACGGGGCTCGCACCGACGGTGATCGTGACGGAGGCGTCCTTGCCTGCGGCCGCAGGCTGGGCGGGTTCGGTCTTTTCGCCGCAGCCGGCAAGGGTGAGCGTGAGCCCGCAGGCGACGAGGACGGAAGCAAGCGCGTTGATTCTCATGATGTTTTCTTTCCTGATTTGCAGCCTTCGGCTCGGGCGGTTCGAGATCCTGCAGTGCTTTTGAGGAGGGTCCCGATCCGAAAGCGTTTGTTTTGTCGAAGAATCGGGATTCCGACGAAGATCGGCCGAGAATTTGGGGAGAGCGGAGAGGATCCGTCCGGCCGCCGCGTCTTTTCTGGCGGGAATCCACGCTTGGGGCCCCGCGGGCCCTGGCGATTGGGTAAGTGTAGCAAGCAAAGCGCCCCGCGGAGGGCGGGGCGCAGGGGATTTTTGCCTTGTTTGAGGTATTACCCCGCGGAATCAGTCCTTCGACGCTCCTTCGGGGCCGACTTCGGCCGTGAGGGCCGCGGCCTTGGCGGCCGTCTCCACCGAGGCGGGAACGCCCGGGTGCCTGGCGTCGCGCGAAGGCGAAGAACGGCGGCGTCCCGCCTTGCGGCGCACGGACTTGGCGGCCTCCCGCGAAGGTGCGGGTCGGCGTGCTTCGAGCTTGCGGCAGCGCTCCTCGAGCGCCCCGATTTTCTCTTCCTGCGCGCGGATCAGAAGGAGCGCCTCGGAGAGCGCCCCTTCCACCTTCCGGAGACGCTCTTCGTCGCTCTCGGCGCCCGGAGCCGCCGGAAGCGCCGGACCTTCGGGAAAGACTTCGGCGCCGTCGGGAACGACCGCGTCGGGTCCGAGCCAGACGCCCGGGGCAAGATACACGTTCTCTCCCACCCGGGCGTCGGCGTGAATCCGAACGCCCGTCATCTGAGCGGAGAGCGCGGCGATGCCGTCGGCTAGACCCCGCCAGCCCTGCAGCGCGCAGAAGTGCGCGGCGCGGTGCGCGAGGATCGCGTGAAAGCCCGGTGCGCGCAACAGTGTGTCGGCCGCGGTGAGGCCTCGGGGGTCGCGCGCGCGGTAGACGGCAAGGAGCGTACGGGTCTTCTCAAACATCGGTTCCTCCGGAAGGTTTTTTCGATCCGGCCCGGTCTCGTTTCGGGCGAATGACGGCGGCGCAGATGCCGCGCAGAAGATCGATTTCGGTTTGCGTGAGATTCGCGCGCGAGAAGAGCCGACGCGTAATCGACATGAGGTTCTTGGGCTTTGCGGGATCGTGCACGCCGCAGGCCGTCATGGCCTCTTCCCAGTGGCGGTAAAAGCCTTCCACGGCTTCGTTCGTCGCCGGCGCCTCCCCTTCGAAGCGCCGCTGCCAGTCGTAGAGCGCCCCCTCGTGTCCTTCGCGGGCAAGGCCCGCCATGTGCATTTCGTAGGCGGTGAGCTGCACGGCCTGCGCGAGATTGAGCGAAGGACTTTCCGGGTCCGCCGCGATCGCGGCCTGGCCCTGACAGAGGAGGACCTCCTCGTTCGTGAGGCCGCTTCGCTCGCACCCGAAGACGAAGGCGACGTCTCCTTCGGGGAAGCTCTCGAGCCAGTCGCAGGTTTTGCCGCAGGCTTCGCGAAGGGGCGACATCGGCGGCCCGAATTCGCGGTCGTAGCCCGTGAGCGCCCAGGCGAAAGTCACGCCTTCGAGCGCCTCGGCCAAGGTCGCGTGCGTGCGGCAGGCTTCAAGGACGTCGACGGAACTCGTCGCGAAGGCGATCGCCTCCTCGTGCGTACGAAAGTCGGCTTCGCGGGGCGCCACGACGCGCAGGTCGCGAAATCCCATGGTCTTGATGGCGCGCGCGGCCGATCCGATGTTCCCCGGATGGCTCGGCTCGCACAAAACGAAGCGCACGCGCCGCGATTGTCGTGGTGTCTGCATGGAAATCCTGCTCAAAAGTTTTGAAGAGGCGAATTGTAGCAAACGAAGCCTCTTTCCCCGAAGGGAAAAAGCGGTCTTGCCGCCGCGGCCTCAGGATTGGGTCTCGGACTTCTTTTTCTTTCTCGTCTCGAGCGTCGCCGTGACGCCGGCAATGATGATGACGCCGATCCCCGTGCCCGTAAGGAGCGAAATGGGTTCGTCAAAGGAAATCCAACCGATGAGGGACGCGAAGATGATGGCGGAAAATTGAAAGCAGCTCGTGACGAGGACGTTGCCGCCGCTCCATGCGCGCGTCATGGCCAGCTGCGCGATGACGCCAGAAACGGCCATCCCCGCGAGCGCCCAGACGTTGTCGAACGTGATGGCGGTGAGCGGCCCCTCCCAGAGGAAGTGTCCGATCACGCCCGCCACGGTGCCCGTGAGCGTGAAATAAAAAACGATGCGCCACGCGGGTTCGCGCATTTTGGCGAGCTGGCGCACCTGAAACTGCGCGAGCGCGGCGAAGAAACCCGCGGAAGAACCGATGAGGCTCGGCATCAGGTCGCTCGCCCCCACGTCGGGCCGCAAAATGAGCGTGATGCCGAAAAAGCCGAAGATGACGCAGGCGATGAGTTTCTTCTCCAGGGCCTCTCCCGCGCGCACGGCGAGGTACGAGACGATCGCGGCCATGAAGAGCGGGCTCGTGTAGTTGAGGGTCATGGCCGTGCCGAGCGGCAGCCGCCCGAGCGCGTAGACCCAGATGAGGAGCGCGAGCGTCCCGAGGAGGCTTCGCTTCAGATGCGAGGGAACGAGGTGCGTCACGACCGTGCGGTGCGTCGCGACGACCCAAAGGAAAATGAGCCCGCAGCCGACGATCTGACGATAAAAGACGAGCTCGAACGTGCCGAAGTCCGTGGCCCCGAGCTTCGTGAATGCCGCCATCAATGAAAAGAAAAAGGATGAGACGAGCATCCAGACGCTCTGCATACGGCTCTCCGAAGGAAATGAAAAGAAATTTTGATTGTACACCCTTGGAGAGCGCTTTCCTCGAAACGCACAGGGGCGACCGAAGACCGGAAGGCGTCGGCCCCGCCCGACATTCAGATGCGGTTTATCAGCAGGTCCGTTTCTTCGCGCAGAGAGAGCAGAAGCGCCGCGCGGGCAGCCTCGACTGGATGGTCCGCATCGCAGAGCGCATGCTGCGCAAGTGGCCGAAAGCCTTTACCTTCGTGTGCTCCCACCTCCCCTCCGTGGCTTCGTGCACGTCATTTCGGGCGTGGCTGCGGGCTACCTGCTCTACGCCGTGATGGGCTGATCATCGTCGGCGGAACATCATTGCGCGGCGTCCTTCCAAAGAGCGGCGAACGTCATGCCTTCGGGTCGCGACGCTCTCCCGTTCTTCATCTTCTGCACCGCTCCTATGGACGCCGCGTGCTCGGCGGGCGCTCTCAAGACCTCCGACACAATGTCAATTATTTGCGTCCTTCCCGACTCTCTTTCTTCTCTGTACGATAAAATCTCCTGGTGCGCAACATTTCACTGTCTTTTCCCCACTCCTTCGATTTTTTATCATCATGAAGAAACTCCTCCTTCTCGCCCCCCTCGCCATCCTTCTCGCGGGTTGCGGCTCGATTCCCCAAGGCGCCGACCGCATCAACATGATCACGGCCGAAGAAGCCAAAGCGAACGGCTGCAAGCTCCTCGACAAGGCGGGCTCGGTTTCCGGCATTCTCATCAACGGCTACAAGCGCAACACGCAGGTTGCCGTGCGCAAGGCCCTCAAGGTTCCGGGCGCCACGCACGTGGGCTACACGAAGGGTAAGCCCGGCGCTTCGAACGTGCGCATGTTCATCTGGTCCTGTCCGAATCCCGATCTGAAGACCAACGACCCCAAAGTCGCCGCCTGGCAGAAGGAATATCTCGGTCACGACTAAACGTCCCGCCGCCCGCGGCCGTCCTCTGAGGGGACGGCCCGTCGGTTTTGTCGGGCAATCCTTTCGAGCGGTGATGCTTTTTGGAAAAAACAGTCGTAAAGTTGTCGGCAAGACTGCACATCAGGAGCCGACCATGCAGCGCCGAACGTTCTTCACCGCTTCCGCCGCCCTCGCCCTCTCGACGGGCATCCCCGCCCTCGCCTCGTCGGATTCCGCCCCGGAGATCCTCCTTCCGAAATCCTCTTTCGATCTTCGCGTCTTTACGGCCGAAGTGGCCGAATTGGTCGCCATCGACTCGAAGACCGGATACGAAGAAGGCAACAACCGCATCGTCGAAATCTTTGCAGAACGATTCCGCTCGATCGGCTGGTCGGTGGAAACACCCTACTGCGCCGAGCGCGGCAAGGCCCTGCTCGCAACGAACCGCCCCGACGCGAAACGCTTCGACATCGTGCTTTGCGCGCACACCGACACGGTCCAGCCCGTGGGAAGCGCGGCCAAGCATCCGTTCCGTCTCGTCGACGGCATCGCTTACGGTGCAGGCGTCGCGGACGACAAGAGCTCGCTCAACGCCGTATGGTGGGTCGCCAAAGATCTGCCCGCCTGCGTCACCGACCGCCTCGCCGTCGCGGTCGTTCTTAATCCCGGAGAGGAATCGGGGTCGAAAGCGACTTCGGCCTTCCTTCGCGGCGTTGCGCAAAAGTCCGACCGCGTAATGGTCTTCGAGCCCGGACGCGGGGAAATTCCGGGCGGCGGCTTCGTCAAGGTCCGCAAAGGCGCGGTCTTTCTCAAGGTTCGCTTTCGCGGAAAGGCCGCTCACGCCGGCAACAACCCGCAGGACGGCCGCAACGCCATCACGGCGATGGCGCTTGCGATCCCTGCCATTCAGGCGGTCGCCGCGAAGTATCCGGGCGTCACGATCAACGGCGACCTCGTCTCGGGCGGCACCGCCGTCAACACGATTGCGGCCGAAGCGGAAGTGACCTTCGACGTTCGCTTCGCCGACAACGCTTCGCGCGACGCGGTGCTCGCCGACATCGAAGCGCTTTGCCGTCAAGGATTCCTGGAAGGCGTCCGCGCCGAAATGGTTCCGCCCGGCGCATCAAGCGCCATGGCCGAGACCGAAGCTTCGCGCGCCCTCATGGCTCTGGTCGACGGTGCGGCCGCGAGCCTCGGACAAGCCGCTCCGAAATGACTGACGGTCGGCGGCGCGTCGGACGGCAATCTTTTTGCCGAGTACGGCGCGGGCGTCGTCTGCGCAATGGGCGTCGTGGGTGGACAACTGCATGATCCGGATAAGGAATGGTCCGACCTGCGCACGGCTTGCGACCGAGTCCGTCTCGCACAGGCGACGCTCCTGCGGATGGCAACGAAGCGCAGGGAGTGAGCTCACAATCAAACCGCCCCGAACTTCTCATTCTTCCCCGCGTTTTTCCTTACGACCGACCGTCGATCTGTTACAATACGCCCACTTTTGAGAGGAGCGCGCCCGGTGTCAGGCGCGCTTCTTGCTTTCTTCTTTAAAAATTTCATCCGTTCCCTCACCGTCATGGCTTCGCCCTACATTGCCACCGCCGTCAAGGCCGCGCGCCGCGCCGCTCAAGAAATCACCGCCGCCGCTCAGCAACTCGACCGTCTCGCGATCGACAACAAGTCGGAAAACGACTTTGTGACCGCCGCGGACCGAGCCGCCGAAGAGGCCATTCTCAACGTTCTCTCGAGCGCCTATCCGCGCCACGCGATCCTCACGGAAGAACGCGGTCTCGTGGGCAACACGAAGAGTGAATGGATGTGGATCGTCGACCCGATCGACGGCACGACCAACTTCATTCACGGCGTTCCGCAGTATGCCGTCTCGATCGCTCTCTGCCGCCGCGGCGAGCCCGTGGTCGCGGTCGTCTACGACGTCGCCAAGAACGAACTCTTCACGGCCGTCAAGGGGGAAGGCGCCTTCCTCGACAACCGCCGCATCCGCGTGTCGGACAACGCCGAAATGCGCCGCGCCCTCATCGGCACGGGCTTTCCCTTCCGCAAGGGCGACAACTTCAAGGACTACATGCAGAGCTTCATGCGCGTGACGCAGGCCGCCGCCGGCGTTCGCCGCCCGGGCGCCGCCTCGCTCGACCTCGCCTGGGTCGCCGCGGGCCGCTACGACGGCTTCTGGGAGTCCGGCCTCTCGAAGTGGGACATTGCCGCGGGCGGCCTCCTCGTCTTTGAAGCGGGCGGTCTTCTCACCGACCTCGAAGGCGGCGAAGAATGGCTCGAAAAGGGCTCGGTCTGCTGCGGCAACCCGAAGATCTTCGGTCAGCTCCTCCCGCTCGTGGGCAAGCTCCCCGCTCCGGAAGCGAAGCCCGCCGAAGCGAAGGAAGAACCCGCGGCCGAAGAGGACGCACAGTAATCTCGTCCCTTCGTTTTGCAAAGCCCGCCCCCGAGCGGGCTTTTCTTTGAGGGGCTCCCGCGCCCCGCCCGTCTTTCCACCACGACACTGTGGAGCCCGTGCCCGTGACCACTTACGATTCGGATCAACTCGCCCGCTTTACGCCGGCCATGCGGCAGTTTCTCGAGATCAAAGCCCGCTACCCGAACACGCTCGTCCTCTTCCGCATGGGGGACTTCTACGAGACGTTCTTCGAGGACGCCGTGCTCGCCAACCGCCTGATCGGCATCACGCTCACGAAGCGCGGGAAGGATCCCGCCGGCAACCCGATCCCGATGGCGGGCGTCCCCTTCATGACGCTCGATCAGTACATCGCGCGGCTCGTGCGCCTCGGCGAATCGGTCGTGGTGGTCGAGCAGCAGGGAACGCCGGGCAAAGGCATGCTCGAGCGCAAGATCTCGCGCATCGTCACGCCCGGCACCCTCACCGACACGGCGCTTCTTCCGCAGAAAAGTGACTCGATTCTCCTCTCCGTGGCCCCGCCCGCCCGGCGCGGCCAGCCCTGGGGTTTTGCGTGGCTTACGCTCAGCAGCGGCGAATTTCACGGCGCAAGCCTCAAGGAAGTCGACTTCGAGACGGCGCTCTCGCGCATCGCCCCCTCCGAAGTGCTCATTCCCGAAGGAGAAAAGGCGACGCTTCGCGAGCGTTTCGCCTGTGCCGTCACGCCCGTTCCCGACTGGCACTACGACAGCGAACGCGGTGCCGAAACGCTCAAGTCGAAGTTTGAGCTCGAGCACCTCGATGCCTGGGGCGTCTCGGACCGTCCGGAAATCCTGCGCGCCGTCAACGCCCTTCTCGACTACACCTCGGAAACTCAGGTCGATTTGCTCCCCTTCATCCTGCCTTTGCAGATCGAAGAGGAGTCCGACACGATCGTGATCGACGCCGCCTCGCGGCGCAACCTCGAGATCACCGATCCGATCCGCACCGACTCGGGCGGCCCCACGCTCTTTACGGTCCTCGACGGCTGCCGCACGTCGATGGGAAGCCGCACGCTGAAAAAATGGCTCAACAACCCCCTTCGCTCGCGGGAAAAGGCGCTTTCGCGTCAGGCTGCGATCGCGGCCTTCTTTGAGGACGAGGCGCTGCGCGCAGACGTGCTCGATCTGCTCAAGACCCTTCCCGACCTCGAGCGCATTACGACGCGTACGGCCATGAAGAGCGTGCGCCCCAAGGAACTCGCCTCCCTTCGCGATGCGCTCCCCGTTCTCGACAAGCTCTCGGCGCGTCTCTCGAGCCTCGAAGCCTTCGCGGCGCTCACGCCCGCCCTTCGGCTCGACACCGCGCTCTTTCAAAAGCTCGACGCCGCGATTCTCGAAGAACCCGCGACGCTTCTGCGCGACGGCGACGTGATCAAGAGCGAATACCACCCCGAACTCATGGATCTGCGCCGTCTGCGCGACCATACGGGAAACTTCCTGATCGACCTCGAAGAGCGTGAAAGAAAGGCCACGGGCATTCCGACGCTGCGCGTCGAATACAACCGCGTGCAGGGCTTTTACATCGAAGTCTCGAAGGCGCAGTCGGCGAACGTCCCCACGCGATACACGCGCAGACAGACCCTCAAGAACACCGAGCGCTACATCACCGAAGAGCTCAAAGCCTTCGAAGACAAGGCTATCTCCGCGCGCGAACGAAGCGCCGCGCTCGAAAAGGCCCTCTACGACCACCTCGTCTCGGAGCTTGCCGTCTATGTCGACGGCCTCATGAAGGCCGCTCATGCGGTCGCGGCGCTCGACGTCTTTTCGGCGCTCGCCGACCACGCCCGCCGCTTTCACTGGGCCGCCCCCGTGCTCTCGGAGCGCCCGATCGTGAAAATCGGCAAGGGCCGCCACCCGGTCGTCGAGACGGTGATCGAAACCTACGTCCCGGCCGACTGCGTGATGGGAGACGGCCGGCGCTGCCTCATCATTACGGGCCCGAACATGGGCGGCAAGTCCACCTACATGCGCAGCGTCGCGCTCATCACGCTTCTTGCGTGGATGGGGAGCTTCGTTCCGGCCGAGAGCGCCGAAATCGGTCCGATCGACCGCATCCACACCCGCATCGGCGCTTCGGACGACCTCGCGCGCGGACGCTCGACCTTCATGGTCGAAATGACCGAAGCGGCCGCCATTCTTCATCAGGCGACCGACCGCAGTCTCGTTTTGATGGACGAAATCGGGCGCGGCACCTCGACCTTCGACGGGCTCTCCCTGGCGAGCGCCATCTGTCACGAACTCGTGCAGCCAATCCGCGCCTTCACGCTTTTTGCGACCCACTACTTTGAAGTGACGCAGTTGGCGGGGCTTTTGAAGGAGGCCGTGAACGTGCACGTAAGCGCCGCGCAGGACCGCGACAAGATCGTGTTCCTGCACGAAATCAGCGAGGGGCCCGCGAACCAAAGCTACGGGATCGCCGTCGCGAAGCTCGCGGGCGTGCCCGCGCGCGTCGTGCAGCGCGCCAAGAACTACATGAAGGAGCTGGAGCGCCGCGACTCGATGAGTTCGGGCGACATGCCCGACCTCTTCACGTCGGTGCGCCTGGCCGAAGAGGCCCGCAAGCCCGCGGAGCTTACCGATCGGCAAAAAGCCTTCATCGCCGCCGCGGAATCCATTCTCGCCGTCGACGTCGACAGTCTGACGCCCCGAGAGGCTCTCGAGCGTCTCTACGACCTGCATCAGCGGGCGCTCGAAGCCTCGACCCTGCAGTAAGAATCGGAATCTCGACCGATGACGCGTCCCTCCGACTTCGCCTTCTTTCGGCTGCTCGCGCGGTCGGCCTCCCTGACCGACGCGGCGCGGTCGCTTTCGATGACGCCCTCGGCCGTGAGCCGCCGACTCGCCGCGGTCGAGGCGAGGCTCGGCGTCGAGCTCGTGCTTCGAAACACCCGCGGCATGCGGCTCACGCCCCAAGGCGAGCGCTACCTCGAAGCGGCGGAAACGATCCTGCGGGAAACCGAAAGGCTCGAAGCCGACATCGCCTCGCGCCCCCTCGGGCGCCTTCGGATCTGCGCGTCCTTCGGGTTCGGACGCACGTACATCGCGCCCGTCGTCGCCGACTTCGCAACGGCGAATCCCGACGTGCGGGTCGACCTCACGCTCACCGACCGCCCGGTCTCGATCATCGAAGAGGGCTTCGACGTCGGCATCCATTTAGGGCCTCCGCACGACTCGCGCCTTCGCGCGCGAAAGCTTCTCGAAAACGACCGCATCCTCTGCGCTTCGCCCCGCTATCTCGAAACGTACGGACGCCCGGCGCACCCCTCGGACCTCGCGCGCCATCGGCTCATCGAAATCGCCGAAGACGAAAACACGGTCGGCCGCTGGACGCTTACCCACCGGAAGACGAAGAAGGTCGCGAACCTTGCCGCCGTTCCGGTTCTTCGCAGCAACTCGGGCTCGGCCGCGCTCGACTGGTGTCTCGCGGGACTCGGAATCGTGCTTCGCAGCCGTTGGGACGTCCGGTCCCATCTTGCGGGCGGCCGGCTCGAAGAAATTCTCCCCGACTGGCACATGCCCGCGGACGTATACGCCTATTTCGCGGCGAAAAAGCCTTCCGCGCAGCTGCGCGCCTTTCTCGACGCGCTCGCCTCGCGTTTCGACGCCGCGGAGCCGCCTCGGGCGCCCTCTCATCTTTGACTTTTTCTCACGACTGTTGTGAGAATCACGTCCTTTTCCCGCATCCGGTTTCGGCACTACACTTTTTCTCTGAGAGCCGCGCACGACCCCGCCGCGCGGCGGAACCGACCGGAGACTTCCACGTGACCCAAGCCCGAACACTTTACCGAAAGATCGTCGACGCGCACACCGTGAAAACGATCGACTCGGACACCGTCCTTCTGTACTGCGACGCGCACTTCGCCAACGAATACACGTCGCCCCAGGCCTTTGCGGGCGTCGCCGCCCGCGGCCTTCCCGTTCTCTCCCCCGACTCGCACCTCTGCGTCGTGAGCCACATCATCCCTTCGCGCGACGAAAGCCCCCGCCGCATTTACGACGCGGCGTCGCTCAAGCAGGCCGAAACGCTCGAGGCCAACTGCCGCCGCTTCGGCATCAAGGCCTTCTTCGGCGCGAACGACCCCGACCAGGGGCTCGAACACGTCGTCATGGCCGAGCGAGGCCTCGTGCGTCCGGGCATGGTCGTGATCTGCGGCGACAGCCACACCACCTCTCACGGCGCCCTCGGGGCCTTGGGATTCGGCGTCGGCACGTCCGAGATCGAACACATCCTCGCGACCGAGACGCTCGTCTACCGGCTCGCCTCTTCGATGAAGATCACGATCCGCGGAAAGCTCGCCCACGGCGCGACGGCGAAGGACCTGGCGCTCTACGTGCTACGAAAGATTTCCGCGGGCGGCGCTTTGGGCTGCGTCGTCGAATACGAGGGAGAGGCGATCGAAGGACTTTGCGTCGAAGGCCGCATCACGCTCTGCAACCTGACCGTGGAGGCGGGCGCCCGCGGGGCCCTGATCGCCCCCGACCAAAAGACGGTCGACTGGGTGCTCGCGCACGCGCCGGAACTTCAGGGCGATGAAAAGGCGACGGCGCTCGCCTATTGGAAGACCCTCAAGGCCGATCCTGACGCCGAATACGAACGCACGGTCGAAATCGACGCCTCCGACGTGCGTCCGAGCGTCACCTGGGGGACGAGTCCCGATCAGAACGTCTTCCTGGACGAATCCGTTCCCTCGCCCGAATCCTTCGCGGATCCGGTCGAGCGCGATGCGGCACTGCGCGGCCTTCGCTATCAAGGCATTGAACCCGGCCAAAAGATGTCGGACGTTTCGGTCGACTACGTCTTCATCGGCTCCTGCACAAACGCGCGCCTTCCCGACCTCGTTGCGGCCGCCGAAGTATTGAAGGACCGCCGTTTGGCGCCGGGCGTCAATGGCATGGTCGTTCCAGGATCCATGAGAACGCGCCGCGAAGCGGAAGCGCTCGGGCTTGACCGCATCTTCCGGGACGCGGGGTTCGAATGGCGTAAGCCCGGCTGCTCGCTCTGCCTTGCGATGAACGAAGACGTCCTCGAGAGCGGCGTCCGCTGCGCGGCGACCACGAACCGCAACTTCGAAGGCCGCATGGGGCGCGGATCGCGCACGCATCTCGTGAGCCCCGAAACGGCCGCGGCGAGCGGCGTTCTCGGGCGCTTCGGCACGGCCGAAGAACTCGACCGTCTCATGCCCCGCGCAAACGACTGAGAGGAGAGAAAATCATGGAAAAACTCATCACGCTCGAAGCCGTCGCGGCGGCCCTTCCCTTCGACAATCTCGACACCGACCAGCTGATGCCCAAACAATTCCTGCGCGGCATCGACAAGTCGGGACTGGCCAAAGGGATGCTTTACAACATGCGGCACCGCCCCGACGGAACGGTCAACCCCGATTTCATTCTGAACCGTCCGGGCCATAAGGAAACGAAGATCCTCGTCGCCGGCCCCAACTTCGGCTGCGGCTCGAGCCGCGAACACGCCGTCTGGGGCTTGATGCAGTACGGGATCCGCGCCGTGATCGCGCCGAGCTTCGGAGAGATCTTCTATTCGAACTGCTTCAACAACGGGCTTCTCGCCGCACGCGTCGCGCCCGAAGCGGGCGAACGCCTTCTCGCGCTCCTTGCGGCGCCGACGCCGCAGAAACTCACGGTTTCGGTCGAGGACCGCACAATCACGGCGCCCGGAGGCGAAGTCTTCCCCTTCACGATCGGAGAACGGCACCGCGCGATGCTTTTGGAAGGCCTCGACGCCGTGGAAACCACGATGAAGGACATCGACGACATCCGCCGCTGGAAGGATGCGCACGAGAAGACCTTCCCCTGGATGGCGGGACTGCCGGGACGAAGCGCCGCCCGCCGGTGAGCGTTCTCTCTTCGCCGCCTCTCTTGCGGAATTGAAGTGCGCAAAGACAAGGAGATCGCCCGAATCGTCGGGAGACCTCCTTCGTTTTGCGGGGCGCCGGGAGGCGCCCGCTTCGTTATCCGCGCACGTACACCGTGCGGCCGTTCACGATCGTGCGGTCCACGCGGACTTCGCGCATCTTCAGTGGATCGACTGCGAAAATGTCGTCGGAAAGGAGCACCAGATCCGCGGCAAAGCCCGGAAGAAGCCGACCCTTCACGTTTTCTTCGAAGCTCGCAAAAGCGCTTCCCGCCGTATAGCAGTCGACCGCCTCTTCGACCGTAAGCTTTTCCGAGGCGTAGAAACCGTCGGCCTGTCCTTCGGCATCGCCCTTGAGATCCCGACGGGTCACCGCGCAGTAAAGATTGTCGATCGCACGGATGTCCTCGACCGGACTGTCGGTACCGAGACTCGTCGGAATGCCCAAATTCAGCATCGTCTTGAAGGCGTAGCTCGTCGAGGCGAGTGCGTCGCCCACGCGGTCGGCGACGACGTGCATGTCGTAGTGAAGGAAGATCGGCTGAATGTGGGCGAGCACGCCCATCGAAGCCATGCGCTCGAGAAGCGGACGGTCCGTGATCTGCACGTGCACGATTCCGAGGCGCATCGGGTTCTCCCCGTTGCGGCAGAATGGCTCGTAGGCGTTGAGTACCCGTTCGATCGCGCCGTCCCCGATCGCGTGGATCGTCGCCTGCATGCCGCCCTTCACCGCGGTGCCGACAAGGTCCGCGAGCGCCTCGGGTTCGATCGTGCCGATTCCCGAGGTGGAGGGATCGTCCGCATAGGGCGCGCGAAGGAGCGCCGTGCGCGCGCCGAGACTCCCGTCCACAAAGAGCTTCAGGGGCCCGACCTTGTTCATCGAGTGTCCCGCCACCGTTCCGGTGCGGTTCCCCGCACGGAGGAAGTCTTCAAGCCCGGCCTTTTCCATGAAGCAGCACTGATGGTTCACCCGCACGGCCGGACGTTCTTCGAGCACCTCGCGATAGAGCGAGAGCACGTCGCGCCAGTTCTCGCCCCGCACGTCCATCGTGTGGACCGACGTGACGCCGCACTCGGCCGCGTGCGCGAAGGCCGCCCGAAGCGCCTCGCGGTCGGCTTCGCGGTCCGCGGCGGGAAGAATGCAGGTCACCTGCGCCGCGGCGTTTTCGCGGAAGATCCCCGTCGCGCGGCCGTTTTCGTCCCGGTCGATCGCACCGCCCGGCAAAGCTTCCGTCTCGTCGGTGATTCCCGCCATCTCCATCGCCGCCGTGCTCGCGACGAGAATGTGTCCGCAGGCGCGCTCAAGGATCAGAGGCACGCCCGGCGCCGCTTCGTCGAGGTCGGCGGCGCAGGGAAGACGGTGCTCGTCCGTGAAGTAGTCCTGATTCCAGCCCATGCCGTGGATCACGGTGCCGGCCGCGGGTTGGCGCTCGGCGAGGTAGGCGCGGATGCGGTTCTTGAGGTCCGCGATCCCCGTCGTGCCGTGGAGCTGCACGTCGCAAAGCGTGTGGCCGAGCATCAGAAGATGGCAGTGACTGTCGTTGAAGCCCGGCACCGCGGTGCGGCCTTCGGCGTCGACGACTTCGCAGTCGGCGGGGGCCGCCGCGGCCACCGCCTCGTTCGTTCCGACCGAGCGGATCACGCCGTCGACGGCGAGAAGCGATTCTGCGAAGCATCCGGCGCCGAGGTAAATGTGCGCGTTTCGAAGAAGAAGATTGTGCGTCATGATGAGAACTCCCTAAATTTCTGAAAAATTCGTCTTGTCCGTCGGCGGTTATGGTCGGATCAGCCGGCCGCCCCTTCGGCCGCCAGAGCCGCGCGGCGTTCTGCCTCGACCGCCTCGACGTTTCGGCGGAAGAAGAGTTCGTAGACCGCGAGGCTCACCGCCGGAACGATCACGTTGAGAAGCGCCGTCACCGGGTCGGCGATGATCGTGCTCGCAAGGAGCGCCGCCATCACGAGGATCACGGCCCAGATGAGGTAGGGATAGGCCCAGACCTTGTAGGGACGGTCGACCGTCGGCATGCGGCGGCGAAGGATGATGACCGCGTAGAAGGTAAGCGCGTTGAAGATGATTCCGGAGACGGCCACGAGGCTCGTGAGGCTCGAAAGATCGCGAAGCAAAACGAGACCGATGGAAATGAGGCCCGAAGCGATGATGGCGTTTACGGGCGTGCGCAGTTCCGGGTGCAGGACGCCGAGCGAGCGGACCATCGCGCCGTCGCGGGCCATCGCGTAGTAGACGCGGGGAAAGACCATGACGCAGCCGTTCAAGGAATTGAAGATCGCGAGGATCATCGCCGCCGAGACCAGAATGCCGCCGTAGGTGCCGAAAAGCGTCTCCGCCGCGGCCGTGCCGAGGTAGAAGTTTCCTTCCGAGACCATCGAGGCGATGGCTTCGGGCGAGAGCACGCGAAAGATCGAGTAGTTGAAGAGGACGTAAAGGAGCGCGACGCCGACGATCGAAAGGAGGATGGCGAGCGGAATGTTGCGCTGCGGATTCTTGATTTCTTCGGCGATGCTGTTGAGGTTGTGCCAGCCCTCATAGGCCCAGAGCGTGGCGACGACCGCGAAGGCGACGACCGGCAGGAAGGCGCCAAGCGACGGCGTTTCCGAGGGCATGGCAAGGAGGTCCGGAGACTCGGTCCCGAAGAAGAGCCCCGCAATCATGATGAGGCCGATCGGGAGGAGCTTCAGGACCATGAAGACGTTCTGCACGAAGGCGCCCGTGCGGATCCCGCGGATCTGAACCAGCGAGAGCGCCACGATGGTGCCGACCGCCACGACCTTCTGCGCCAAAGCCCCAAGCGGCAGGACCGTGGCGAGCGCCCCGGCGAAGGCGACGGCAAGTGCCGCGATCGACGCGCTCGAAGAAAGAATGAAGTTCGAGAAGCCGCTCACGAACGCCGTGCGTTCGCCGTAGGCTTCGCGAAGATAGACGTAGCTTCCGCCGGCCTTGGGCATCATGGCGCCGAGTTCGGCGTAGCAGACGCCGCTCATGAGCGTGATGAGGCCGCCCACGAGCCAGACGAGAAGAGAGAGACCGAGGCTCATCTCGCAACGCGCGAGAACGATGCCGCCGATATAAAAGATCCCCGAGCCGATCATGATGCCGGCGAGAACGGAGATGCCGCCGAAAAGGCCGATTTCGCGACGCATGGCCGTCATTTGTGTTCTCCGAAAGAAGGTATGAAAAAAGGCGCCGTCAGTTGCATCTCTTATCGATGCAACCGACGCGCCGCTTCTCTCGGTCGGAGCTTCCGCATCTCTTGCGGGGGCGCTCCGGGACTCTCATGAGCAATGCGTCCATTGCCACCGATAGCTCCTCCGAAGGCTTCGGGACGGGCGCTCCTGCGCCCCAACCCTTGCCGACGGGAGTCGCAGACGTTTTTCGCCTGCGCCCAACCTGCCGAATCCGCCGATTCGGCCGTTTCGGCGGCTTGACCTTTCGCGAATCCTCGTTGGCTGCCGCCTCCGATTCGCTACTCTTTCGCGCCGCGCCTCTATCAACTGTAGGCCTTATCAATATCACCCAAAAATTCGGGAAAGGCGCCGCTTTTTCGAGTCTTTTTTCCGGAACCTGCGCTTTTCTTGACGGAAATGCGGTGAACTATGCCGAAGTACCTACAGACAATCTTCTACTCGCCGGCACTTCGAAACCGCATCTCTTCTCAAACCGCTCCGAAGAGAAGCACCGCCGCCAAAAGCCACATGACGCCCGCGATCAGACCGTCGAGAATCCGCCAGGAGCGCTCGCTCCGAAAGAACGGGATCAGAAAACGCGAACCGTAGCCGAGGCTCGTGAACCACAAAAAGCTCGCCGAGCAGGCGCCGATCCCAAACCAGAAGCGAAGATCCGCGGGCTGTGTCGCGGCGATGCCGCCGAGCAGGACGAGCGTATCCAGGTAGACGTGCGGATTGAGAAAGGTGAAGGCCGCGGTGAGCGTCACGGCCCGGCCGAGCGTCATATCCACGTCCGACGACGCCGCAAGCGACCCGCCGCCCGCGCGGGCGCGCAGGAACGCGAGCCACCCGTAGTAGGTCAGGAACGCCGCGCCGCCGAAGCGGAAAACGTTCATGAGCGTCGGCCACTCCGCAATCGCCGCGCCAACGCCCGCGATGCCGAGCGTGATCATCACGATGTCGCCCAACATGCAGACCGACACCACCGCCGTCACGTGTTGCTTTTTGAGACCCTGCCGCAGGACGAAGGCGTTTTGCGCGCCGATCGCGACGATGAGCGCCAACGTCGTAAGAAATCCCTGCAGCCAAACCGATCCGACCATGTATTCATCCTCCGTATGTTGATTCGTTATCGGAACAGGCGACAAATTCTACGGATCGGTCTATCATTCGTGAAATGAAACTTTTTTAGGAATCCTAAGCTTTTCTTATGACGCTTCTCCATCCCCAGCTCGAGGCCTTTCTCGCGATTTTGGAAACGGGCAGTTTCGAAGCGGCGGCGAAACAGCTCTTCGTGACGCCGCCCGCCGTGTCGCAGCGGATCCGTCAGTTGGAGGAGCGCCTCGGCACCCTTCTCATCGAGCGCGTCACCCCGGCGCGTCCGACGCCCGCGGGCGAAAGACTGCTGCAAAACGTCCGGCCCATGCGGCAGCTCGAGGACGAAGTGCTCGCGTCGCTCTCGCCCGACACGCGAAGCGGTCCGGCGCGGCTTACGCTCGCCCTTCCCGCCGACTGGTTTGCGACGCGCTTCTTCCCGCTCCTCACAGACTTTGAGGCGCGTCACAACGTGCGCTTCGAGATCGTTACGGACGACCAGGACCACTCGCTCGAGCGGCTCCGCAAGGGGGACGTCATGGGGACGGTGACGTCGGAAGAGCATCCGCTGCAGGGATGCCGGAGTTTTTCGATCGGGTCCCTCCACTACCTGGCCGTCGCCACGCCGACCTTCGCCGACCGGTGGTTTTCCGAAGGCTTCACCCGGGAGGCTTTGAGCGTAGCACCCGTCATCGCGGGGAACCGCAAGGACGCCCTGCAGCACCGCTTTGCAAAGCAAATGGTCGGAGACGACTTCGAACTCCCCGAAGAAAACCTCCACTTTCTCTCGAGCGTGGAGGCCGTGGCCGAAGCCGTGCGGCGCGGCTTCGGCTGGAGTCTCGTACCCGAAGAGCTCTTCGGGCCGGACCTCGTCGATCTGGCGCCGGGACGACTCCTCGAGGTGCCGCTCTACTGGCAGACGACCCGCATCTGTTCGGGGCTCGTGGCGGAGTTGACGGAAGAACTTCGCCGCAAAACGCGGCTTTCGGCGTGAGATGGTTTTGAGAATGCCTATGTTTGCGTCGGGCGCATGGGAGAAGGCTTACGCCGTTTCTTCCCCCGCGTTCTGGAGCATTTCCTTGGCGCGCATCCAGAACACTTCGCAGGCTTCGCCGAGACGACGGTTGCGCCTCCGCACGAGCTTGTGCGCCGCGCGGCGCTCGGGCGTGAGCGGCACGAAGACGACGTCTTCCGTCGGGCGGATCCGATAGGCTCCCTCCACGCAGAGCATCGCCCCGAATCCCCGGCGCACGAATTCGAAGCTGTTCGTCGCAAGGTTCTGCACCATGCGGACCTGAAGTTTTTCCCGCTCGACACCGAGCCACGAGGCGACGACGTCCAACAGAATCCAGCGGCGGGGAAGAAGAAGCGAAAGCTCCGTAAGATGCGACACGCGCACCGCTTCGAGCTTCGCTTCGGGAGAATCCTTCGGCACGACGATGCCCCAACGGTCCGCATAAGGAAGCGAAATCGCCTCGTACTTGGCCGATTCCACGGGTTCGAGCAGAATGCCGAGGTCAAGCCGGTCCTGATCGAGCCCCGCACGAATGTCGTCGCCGTCGGCCGAATAGAGTTCGAACGTCACCTTCGGGTGCTCTTCGTACATGCGCGAAACGACGTCGCAGGCGAACTCCACCACGGACGACTCGACGCACCCGAGCCGAAGCATGCCCGTGAGCGCCTCGGGCGCCTCGGACATGTCGCGCTTCATTCGGTCGTACGCCTCGAGCATTTCGCGCGCGTGCGCCTCAAAGCGCATGCCGCGGTCGGTGAGCGTAAGACAACGGCCCGTACGGTCGAAAAGCGGCGAGCCGACCTCGTCCTCGAGTTCGGCGATCCGGCGGCTCAGTGCCGACTGCGACATGTGCAGCTGTTCGGCCGCCCGCGTGATGTTGCCGGTGCGGCTCACGGCGAGAAAGGCTTTTAGTACCCGAAAGTTCATGGTGTTGGATTGGAGAGGAACTGCCCAAGGGAGAAAATCCCGGCGGATTTCCTCCCTCTCCTATTGTCAGGCATTCCGGGCCTCGTCGTCGGACGCGCTTCGAAATTCCCTCAGTCGGTCCGAGAGTCCCCCTTCGCGAAGGGTCGGCGTCGTCGCCGCCCGAAGAAAGACTTCCTTTCGCCCGAAGATCACGGCCCCGCGCTTGGCGCGCGTAATCCCCGTGTAGAGAAGTTCGCGCGTCGCAAGCCCCGATTCGGCGTCTTCGGGAAGGATGATGGCGACCTCGTCGAATTCCGAGCCCTGCGACTGATGAATGGTCATGGCGTAGGCCGCGTCAAAGCGCGGGAGAAGCCCCGGCGCAAAGGCGCACTCCTTCACCGTGGGGCCCTTGTCGCCGAACCAAACGATCGTCTGCGAGGGATTCTCCGGATCGGGGAGGCACACGCCCACGTCCCCGTTGAAGAGCCCGATCGTGTCGTCGTTCGTGCGCACGATGAGGACGAACCCCGGAAACCAGTCGCCCTCGCGCCCGAGTTCGGACGAAACCGCTTCGGCCGCCCATTCGTTGAGCGCCGTCACCCCCGCGCGGCCCGCACGCTGCGCGGAAAGAAGTCGGAAGCGCGAGAGCGCGCGCCAGACCGCGTCGGCGTGCGAACGGTAGTCGTCTTCATCGTCAAAAGAGCCTTTCTCAACCATCTTTTGCACTGAGAAATCAAACGGTTGGAGCTTACGGCGCATCCATCCGCGAAGCGCCGAGCTGATTTCGCCCCCTCGCCCGATCGCGGGCGCGCAACGCACGTACTCCGCGCCGCTCTCCTCCGTTGCCGTTCCTTCCTCCCAGGCCGCTTCAAGTGCCTCCGCGGGCGCGTCGGGGTCGTTCACGAGCCGCGCGAGCCGTCCCACGGGCGAAGCCGCGCCGTAGCGGCGGGAGACCGTGAGAAAGGCGCGGCAAAAGCGAAGCGCCCCCGCTTCGTCGGCAAGGTCCGCATAGACCGCCCCCGGTCCCACGGCGGCAAGCTGATAGGGGTCGCCCAGCACAATCACGCGGGTGCGTTCGGGGTCGACCGCGGCAAAGAGCTGCGAAGCAAGCCCCACGTCGATCATCGAGGCTTCGTCGACGACGAGGACGTCCGTTTCCATCGGGGCCGACGCGCTCGGGCGCGGGGCGCCCGAGACGGGCATCGTGAGCCACTTGTGAATCGTGTGCTCGCGAATGCGGGCCTTGAGGTCCGACGAACGGATCGCGGCCCCCGCCTCGCCCGCCCTTTCGTCAAAAAGCCGTGCGTAGCGGGCGATCCCGTCCGAGACCGACTGCATCATGCGGCTCGTCGCCTTCCCCGTGGGGGCGGCGAGCGATACGCGAAGCATCGGATTTTCGAGAAACAGCAGGAGGAGCATCTTCACGACGCTCGTCGTCTTCCCCGTCCCCGGTCCCCCGCAGACGACCGTGAAGCGCCGCGTAACGGCGGAAAGCACGGCCGCGCGCTGATCGGCTTCGCTTTGTTTGGCTTCCGAAAGGCGCAGGGCGCGAAGCTCGGGCGCGAGTTCCGGCGCGAGCGTCGACTCGACCCAGGCGCGGTCGGCCGCGGCCATGGCGTCGAGCAACACCGTCTGCGCCTCGGTGGCGGCGACGGCGGGCATCGAGGCGAGCCGACAGAAGCGCTGCGCAAGCGTGAGTTCCTCGAGGAAGAAGCGCTGCGGATAGAGTCGCCCGCCTTCGTCGTAGACGAAGGGAACCGAGGCGTTTTCGTCGAGAATGAGCGTGCGGCGAACGTCCTCCGTCAACGATTCTCGAGAAAAGACGTCGCCCGACACGGCGAGGCGGAGCTTTTCAAACTGTTCGCAGGTCTCCCGCGGCACGGCGATGCAGAGGCTTCCCGCCTCGATCGCGCCCGCAAGAAGACGCATCGTCTCGGCGACGAGCGTCCGGTCGGCCTCCGTCACGGCGACGCCCGCGCGCTCCACCGCACGCAAAAGGAGTTCTCCCATCACCACGTAGGGCGTCTCGGCCGCGGTCGTTTCGTCGGAGAGCGCAGCCTTTTCCAAGTTTTCGTTCTTCTCTTCGCTCATCTCAATCCCCCAGCATTTCTTCGAGAATCTTCACGCGCTCGGCCACGTCTTCATAGGGCAATACCGCAACGCCGCGTTCGGCCGAGGCGCCGCGCACGAAGAAGTAAAGAGCGCCGCCCAACCGTTCCTCGGCCCCTTCGCCCAGACGGGCGCGCAAAAGGCGCTTCGCCGCGGCGAGGTAGCAGAGGTACTGAATGTCGTAATGGGCCTCCTTCATGTGAAGCGCCACGGCGTCCTCCGCGTAGAAGTCGCGCCAGTCCTTCGCCTCCGGGAAGGCTTCGCGCAGCGCCGCGTTCGCGGCGAGGTTGTCGGTCTTCCAGTCGAGAATCCAGATCTTGCCGTTCGCTTCGAAAAGAAGGTCGATCGAGCCGGTGAGGTAACCCGAGAGCTGTTCCTCCGTGAGTCCCTTCCAACCGAGCTCCGCGGCCTTCTCCGCAAAGGCACCCTTCGCGAGATTCGGCTTCGTGTGGAGAAGAAAACCGTATTCCGAGCGGCGGCATTCGGCCTTCAGATCCTTGAGGCAAAAGTCCGGAAGAATCGGAAGCGAGAAGACCGAGTCAAAGAGCGTGCGAAGCTCTTCAAGGCGCTTTGCGCCTTCGGGCGAGAGCCGGTCTTCGCCCGGCGCCTCGTCCTGGAGGCCTTCTCCGCGGCGCACCAGATCGGGCGTGGCGCCGAGGATCGAGAGAAGGTAATTCCTCTGCCGCAGACGGTTACGACGGATTTCGTCCGAGAGTCCGGGATCGGCGAGTTCCTCGTCGGTCGCGAGCACGCGGCGGCATTCGAACCCGTGGAAGTCGACCACTTCGAAGAGTCGGTGAATCGTGACGCCCAATGCGGCGCCCGAGCGCCAACGCGCCATGGGCGATCCGTCCTCGATTCGGCGGCGCAGTTCCCGGGATTCGTCGTCCTCGGTTTCGTCCTCCCCGGAGAGCGTTGCGCGATCGTCGCGGTGAGAATCGGCGTGCGCGCCGAAGAGACCCTTCTTCAGAGCCGTGTAGCTCGTCTGCACCCAAGAGGGATCAACCCTGCGCACGGACTCGGGCTCGGGAAGGGCCTGCGCTTCCGGAGATTCGAGCATCACCGGGACGCCGTCTTCGCGGGGCGCCCAGGACGCGATCGACCAGTAGAGTCCCGTCTCGTCCGTCTGAGGCTTGAGCGTTTCAGAGTCGACCGTCATGCCGGGATGTTCGCCCGCAAAGCGTGCGGCCGTTTTTGCCCAAACGTCCGCAAAGTCCGCGGCGCGCCCGAGCATTCCCTTTTGGAATTCGTCCCAGACGGCGAGATACTCGTCCCGACTCCAACCCGCAAGGTTTTCCCGCGCGGCAAGCGCATAAAAGAAGGCCGACCAGGCGTAGGAAGTGAGTTCGCCCCCGACCTTCCACTTCGGAAGGCCGTAGAGCGTCAGACGTGCGGAGGCGCGGGTGAAGGCGACGTAGAGAAGCCGCACCGATTCCTCGATCTGGGCGCGCTTGAGTTCGGGAAGATCGTTGGGTTTCACTTCGCCCGGAAAGAGGACGAGCCGTCGTTCGCCCGCCTCGTCGCGTTCGTGGACCAGGGGAACCGCCGTGTTTTTGACGGGAGATCCCCACCAACAGCCCGGCAGATAGACGATCGGGTACTCAAGTCCCTTGCTCGAATGAATCGTTTGAATCACGACGCGGTCGTCGTTCGAATCGGGCCGAACTTTGTATTCGTCGGGCACGGAAGCCTTCTTATCCGATCCTTGGGCAATCAACTTTTCAAAGCGCCGCACGAGCCCCGAGAGGGTCTTGGCGGACTGCTGCATGCCGAAGAGGAGTTCGATCAACTGCCGATAGTTGGCGAGCGCCCGCTCGCCGCCCGCTGCGGGCAGAAGACGTCGTTCCGTTTCGCAGACGCGGAAAAGTTCCCCGAAGGCCGCGGTGAGGCCCGAACGCCTTGCGCGCTCGGCCGCCGCCTCCATCACGCCGCGCAGGAAAACGAGACGTTCGGTGCGCTTTTTCTCGTCGGTGTAGGTCGAGAGTCCGTCTCCCACGATGCGGGTTGCGCGCGCGGCCTCGAGAAAACTGCGTTCGGAAGGCATCGCCATCGCCTCGAGGACCGTGCAGAGTTCCTTGGCCTCCTCGGTCCCGAAGACGTTTTTGTCGGAGGGGAAACGCACCTTCACGCCCCGCGCCAGAAGGGCGTCGTAGAGCGGCATCCCGTCGTCGCGGGTCCGCACGAGAATCGCGATGTCGCCCGGGCGCAGGGGACGGCCCTTGACGAAGTGACGGTCTCGTTCGGAGAGCATCGCGGCGATTTCGTCGGCGATGTCGTCCGCCTCCCTCTGAAAGAGCTTGTCCTTGACGGGTTTTTCGAAGTCCCCGAGGCGCACGACGAGCGCGGGTTCGGGACGGAAGACCCCGTTTTCGTCGACGCGGATGAGGGGCGGCCGATCTTCGTTTGCCGCCACGGCGTCGTAACGAATGCCCGACCCGAGGAAGGTTCCCGGGCGCTCGAAGAAGAGGTTGAAGAAGTGCATCAGAACCGGCGTCGTCCGGAAGTTCTTCGCGAGCTTTCGGTGACGTCCGATTTCGTCCGACGCCTTCCGGTAGGTCTCGAAGTCCGCGTTTCGGAAGCTGTAGATCGCCTGCTTCGGGTCGCCCACGAAAAAGACGGTCTTCCCGTAGGCGGGGTCCCCGAAGAGCGTGGAGAAGATCCCGTACTGCAGGGGATCCGTGTCCTGGAATTCGTCGATCAGGACGACGTCGTAATGACTGCGCACGACGGCCGCAAAAGCGGGATCCGCCTTGAGCCCCGCTTCGGCGCGAACGAGCATGTCGTCAAACGTCTGGTAGGAAGCCTCGCGCTTCAGGGCCTCGTAGCGCGCGGGCGCCCAGGTGAGAAAGCGCCCGAGCATTTCTTCGTAGGCCGCGGCGTTTTCCGCATCCAGATTCATGGGAAAACCTTCCTCCGAAAAAATCGCGCGCTTTCGGGCCGATTCGGGTTCGGCGGCGAGTTTTGAGAGGGCCTTGTTGAGCTTCAGGTTTTGCAGCGCCCGGAAGGCTTCGGTGCACCCGTTTTCGTTTGCACGTCTCGCTTCGAGCCGCAGGAATTCCTCCGCGGTTCGGTCGAGCAGATCGTTTTCCTCTCCCGAGTCGACCCCGTAGCTTCCGCCCGAGGTGAAGACGAAGTCCGAGAGCGTTTTCTGACAGAACGAATGGATCGTGAGGATCACGGCGTCGTCGAATTCGCGCACCGCGCGGTCAAGCCGCTCGCGAACAAGATCGGGGGCGAGATCGAGGTCGCGCCAGCGCTCGAACTGCTCGAGAAGATTCTTGTCGGTGGGCGGGACGCCCTCGGTCACGAGCTTGCGCACGGCGATGAGCTTGCCGCGGATGCGGCTCTTGAGTTCCGTCGTCGCCGCCTTCGTGAAGGTGACGACGAGCATGCGCCCGATCGCGATCCCGCGCTCGACGACGAGACGAAGCACGATGTGCTCGAGCGAATAGGTCTTCCCCGTCCCGGCGCTCGCCTCAATCAGAGTCCGGCCGCGAAGCGGGTCGTCGAGGAGCTTGAAGTCCCCGTTCGGATCGTCGTCCGTCTGCGGCTCCGCCGCGCCGGACTGCGCGGGCCCTGCAGCCGCCGGGGCAAGCTCCTCCGCGACGGGCGCAAAACCGTCCGCAGCCGACGCCGCGAAAAAGACGTCAGGCTCGAATTCCTCCCCGACGGGAAGCGCCCAGTCGTCGGGAAGATCCGAAGGCATGTCTTCGGGCGGCACCTCAATCCAATCTTCGTTCCCGCCGATCTCCGAAGAGGGAAAATCCGCGGGCACTTCATCCTGCCAAACCTGCAAATCCTTTTCCTTCACGGGACTCTCCTCAATAGTTGCGCGCAACAAGCGCTTCCACATTTTCGGCGAGAGAAATCAATGCCTTCTCCCTCTCTTCCTCGGGCGTGCATTCGGGTTCCTTCTTTTTCGATGTCTTCTTCTTTGTGCTTTTGCCCTTCTTGGGTTGGTCCGAAGCCTTCGCCTCGTCCGACGATTCGGACGCCTCGTCGGAAGACGTTGCGCTCACCTCCGCCAGAGGCGCGAGGAGCGCTGCAATTGCCTCCTCCACCCGCTTGCGAAGATCGCGGGCCTTCTTGATGTCGAGTCCCCGCCAGAAGACGCCGCCCTCAAAGGAATCGGGCCAGATGACGGGCCGGTCGAAACTTTCGTCGAGCAGTCGGACGCACTGCCGCAGAATTTCCTCGGCCTCGTCGGCCTCCATCGGTCGGTAGCGCACGAACACCACGCCGTCCTTTTCCTTCTTCAGAACGCCGAGCGCCGTTTCGGCCCCCGCCGCCGAGAGGAAGACGTGCGTGAGCAGGGCTTCCTTTTCCGCACGGTTCGAATCGGCGAGAACGAGCTGCGCGGAGGTTCCGTCCGCTTCCGGATAGACCCGGACCTCGCCCGTCAGGCGGCGCACATGCCGCCCCGCAAGGTTTACGGCGAGGGAGAGTTTGGAGGGCGTTCGGCCTTCGGTGATTTCCTTCCACCGTCGGGTGAGTTCGTCGGCCTCGGCGATCTCTTCGGCAAACCACCAGCCGCGAACGCCCGGATCGCCGTTGACGGGATTTTCCGCGAGAAGCCGCGTCGCGCGCTCGACGTCGGCGCCCTCATCAAAGAGCCCCCGCAGGAGACGCTTTCGCATCACCTCCTCGAGGCGCGATTTGGCGGGCGTCACGCCCGTTTCTTCGGAGGTTTCGAAATCCTTTTCCCGGACGCCCGTCCGGCCGGAGAGCCACTTGCCCGGGGACGTCCAAAAGCGCAGGAATTCCTGCCAGCGCACCGTTCCGTCTTCGGGCGGCGCAAGCACCGCATCGTCGGCAAAGGGCGTGGGATCGCCGCGCCGATCCGTGAGGCGCGCGGCCTCGACGGCCGCAAAGAGTTCGAGATCGCGGTTCGTCCAGAATCGAAGTCCCTCGGGGCGGAAGTTTTCCTCTGCGACGCTCGTAAGCGGAAGCCGCACGCGAAGGGCGTCCGAAGGCGTGCCTTCGGGAAGAAGCGTGAGCAAAAAGCGCTCGAGCTCCTCCACGACGACCGAAGGAAGCGCGGGCTGCGCCGGATCCGTTCCGATCGACCAGGAGACGTAGAAGTTCGAGCGGGCCGAGCGGAAGAGGTCCGCAAAGACATTGCGGTTGTCCGCGCGGCTGTCGCGGTCCCCCGGACGCCGAAGCGACCGGATTTCGCCCTTTTGCCCGGGCGCGGTGAGCGCCATGAGGTCGAACTCCTCGAAGTTCGAGAGCCCCGGAAAACTCGAGTTTTCCGAGAGCCCGAGGCAGGCGACGACGCGGTACGGAAGGCCCCGGAAAGCCGACATGTCCGCGACCGTCACGGCGTCCCTCGGCATCGCGCCCGACACGGGGTCGCCGAAGGAGGCGCCGAGCGCCGCGCGGAAGGTCTGATAGTCGACCGTCGTTTCCGAACCGATCCCCTCCTCCATGTCGATGCGAAGGTGCGCGATGACGCCGAGAAGCTCGTCTCGCGCCGCCTTCACGTCGGCGCCCGCGAAGAAGTCGTTCACGACGGTTTCGGTGAAGGCCGCCCAGTCCCGAGCGCCGGGCGCGGCGTCGTTCACGGCGTTCCAGGCGACGCGGGCGTCTTCGAGACTTTTGTAGAGCGTAAGAAGGGTTTCGAGCAGATCGGGTCGGTCCGACACCCGTTCGTAGTGCGCGCGCGAGCGGCGCACCGGAAGCGTTCCCGCCCAGTCGACCGCGGGACTCTCGTCAAAGAGGAACCCCGCCGACAGTCGCTCCAAGGCCCGCGAGAGCGTGCCGTCCACGGCGCCGCGGCGCTCGGCCTCGCCGTAGGCGCCGCCGAACGAGGCGCCGAGCTTTTCGCTCTGCGCCGCAAGCTGGGCTTCGGAGAGACCCTCGCGAAAGCCCGCGTCGTTCACCCACTCGCGAAGAACCGAGAGGTCGCCGAAGCTCAAGCCGAGACTTTCCCCGACCACGGGGAGTTCCAACCAGGATTCAAAGGCGGAGAGCGTCGTAAGACCCGAAAGAAGGTCCAAAAGTTGCAGAAGAGCCGAAGCCGCGCTGTTTTCCATCGAGAGGGGCTTACCCACCATGCGGAAGGGAAGACGGCGTTCGGGCGGCAGGGCCGTGAGCACGCCTTCGAGCACCGGCGCGAAGGTCGCGACGTCGGGCGTCGTGACCAGGACGTCGGAGGGCTTGAGCGTCTCGTCCCGGGCAAAGAGATCCGTCAGATAGTCGACGAGGCTCTCCGCCTCGCGCACGGGCGTGGGCGCTTCGACAAAGCGCACCGAACGGTCCGATTCCTCGGGAAGAGTGCGCTCGAAAAGATCGGCCTCGTCGGCGGAAAGGAGCGTGTCCTGCGCTCGGGTGAGAAGGGTCGGCGCCCCGTCGTTCGTGAGGCGCAGATAGAAGCTGTCGCTTTCTCCCTCTTCGTCGGCGCGCAGGTCCTGCAGGCGGTTACGCAAAAACGAGAAGGGACGCCCGGCCGGGGCGCTCGCCACTTCGCCATGGGCGTCGGGAAGCGCCTCCGCAGGCGGCGGCACGTCCGCCGTGAAGCGCCAGAGACGATCGAGCGTCGCGCGCGAACTCGCCGCGTTGCGGCGCAGGTATTCGAGCGCGGGCGTCGCCCCCTCGGCCGCCGAATCGAACCAAAAGCCGTTGGCGGGCTGCATGAGATAGAGCCGCACCGTGCCGCGTTTTCCGATTTCCTTCAGGAAGGGAAGCATCAGAGGCGGGACCGTGAAGGGAAGAAAGACGTGAAGGTTTTCTCCCGCGGGGGAGTCTGCGAGCACGCGTTCGATATGCTGAAACTGCAGGGCGCGGCGCCAACCGCCCGTCCCCGAGTCGGACGCGTCCGCGCGCTCCGCCTCCTTCACGATTTCCTGCCACAGGGCCTTCTGCCAGGGGAAGTCGGGGTGACGCGCAAGCGCCTCCTCCTCTTCGCGCATGGCGATCGACAGGGACGCTTCCGGAAATACCGCGGGCGACACCGCGCGTTCGTCCGTCCAGCGAAGAAGCCAGTCGAGACGATAGGACGCGTACTTCGTCAGGAGCTGCGAGACGCGGAGCGCGAGCTTGTAGCGCTCCGACCCGCTTTTGCCCTCCAGAAAGCGCGAAAGACGCGGAAAGCGCCCGACGAATTCGTCGTTCGAGAGCCACCGCCACACCACCCAGTCGAGAACGCGTCCCGAGAGACGGTTGGCCGCCGGATACCATTTGAGCGACTCAAAGAAATCGTTCGTCGTAATGAACTTGACGCCCGCGCAGATGCCTTCCGACTCGGCAAGAAGCTGCGTGAGACGCGTGGCCACCGCTCTCGAGGGAATCAGAATGCGGTCCTCGGCGAAAAGCGGAGCGAGCCCGCCCCCATCGCGGCGCTCCTTCGCGTCCCACTCGAGATTCGTGCGCAGGATCTCCCAGAGGACTTCAAAGGCGTTCGAATAATAGGTGTGAATCATGGGCTGTGTTCGGCGAGAGCCGGAAGAAAAGGTCTCTTGGTCTCAGCATTCTAACGGAGCCGTGCGACAAATCCTTTCGCATCCAAACACGCTACGCGAAGGTAGTGACGATCGCGTTAATGATTTCGTGCACGGACCTGTGGCCCTCAGAGCCTCGTTTACAGGGAAGCTTCGCTACAATGCGTGCAAGTAGATGGATTCATCACGTGCCTCACAGTATTCCAAAAAGGTCGAAACGTATGACAACAACCAAGACCGTCCTCCCGTTGGGGTATACCGACTTTACTCTTCTTCGACAAAACAACGCCGTCTATGTCGACAAAACAGATTTGGTGTACGAACTTGCGTCTGAAGTGTCGCACGTTTTCCTTGCTCGCCCCCGTCGCTTCGGCAAGTCGCTTTTGACATCTACTTTCGAATCGCTCTTTAGCCACGGCCTGCGTGATTTTCATGGCCTAACAATTGAAAAGCATTGGGATGACCGTACTTACAACGTAGTACATCTTGATTTTTTCAAATGCAAACTCTTCAATAACATAGAGGAGTTTCTTCAGAAATTTCACTCAACCCTTAGAAATGCTTTTGCCAAAGTCGGCTTCAAATTTTCAAACAACTCCTTGGACGATATAGAAACTCAACTGTCGACCTGGATGAGCTCGTTAGATAGAGGATCACTTGTCATCCTTATCGACGAATACGATGCTCCGCTCACTGCGTGCCTTGACGATGTCGCCCTCTTTGAGGCCGTTCGCCAGCGAATGAGTTATTTCTTCGGAATGCTTAAGTCCGACTCAGGCTGTTTGCGTTTTTTGTTTCTGACAGGCATCACTAAATTCAGTAGCACCAGTATCTTTTCTGAATTCAACAACCTGATCGATATTTCTCACGATCGGAAATACGGAACGCTTCTGGGTTACACAGAAGACGAGATCCTACGATATTTCCCGAGCTACCTCGATCGAGCGACAGCAACTTTAGGCAAACCTCTCTCAAATATTCTTGATAGTCTCAAGATCTATTACAACGGTTTTTGTTTTGAAGAGACAGCTAGTCAGCGCGTTTATTGTCCTTGGTCAGTATTGAATTTTCTACATCGACCGGATCGAGGTTTCATAAACTACTGGTTTGCGAGCGGTGGTCATCCGATGGTTCTCTTGAAATACTTGAAGGGACATGAGCTCGAAGCCCCCGAAAGTTTTGCCGAACCCAAGGTGATTCGTCTGTTTGATCTTGATGCGTCTCGACAATACGAGAAGATCGACCAAGAAGTTTTGCTTACACAAGCTGGCTACCTCACGATCAAGGAGGTTCGCCCCAACAACGACGTGGTATTGGGTTATCCAAACCGAGAAGTGGCCATGTCGATGGCGCAGCTTTACGCAGACAAATTGCTCGACGGCAAGAAACTCATCAAGAAGGGAAAGCAGTCGCTCGAAGACATCCTGGAATTTGAGGACACTAAAAAAGTAGTCACCCGTTTCAATGAAGTCTTCAATGCGGTCAACTACAACAAGCATCCGATTCGCGACGAAGCGCTTTGTTGCTCACATCTTCAGGTACTGATGATGGGGCAGGAAATGGTTCCGCAAGTCGAGGTGCACACTGCCCACGGACGAAGCGACTTGGAAGTTGAGGCGGGAAACCGCCACTGGGTGTTCGAACTGAAATTCGCCAAAGAGACTTCGCAAGTTAAGAAACTGCTCGCCGAAGCGGTCGAACAAATCCGCGATCGCCGGTATGGCGAAACACCGCACGGGAAGGAGCTCCGCCGTGTGGCCCTCGTCTACAGTGCTCAGGATCGACGCTTCACCGCGTGGCAGGATGTCGGGATCGTGGCAGAATAAGGTCGACGCCGCCCCTCATCGGACGGCGACGCCTCCACTCCGACAGAACCATTGCTCGCGCCTCACCATGGATCTCAAGGTACTTCGTTCTTTCGTCGAAATCGCCCGGGAACAGAGCTTCACCGCCGCCGCGGAGAAGCTCTCCGTCACGCAGCCGACGCTCTCGCGCCAGATTGCGGACCTTGAAGAGGAACTCGGGCAAAAACTCTTCGAGCGCACCACGCGCAGCCTCGAACTCACCGAGAAAGGACATTTCCTTTTCCGCCGCGCCCAGGACATCCTCACCCTCGTCGACCGAACGAAGCTCGAAGCGATGACGACGGAAGAACTCGCGGGCGACATCCGGATTTCCGCCGCCGAAACGCCCGCCGTCGGCATCGTGGCCGAAGCCGTTCAGCGCTTTCAGGAAAAATACCCGCGCGTGCGATGCCACTTCGTGAGCGCCGACGCGCTCACCGCGGCCGAGCACCTTCGGGTGGGTCTCTCGCAGTTCGGCGTTTTCAACATGCCCTGCCGACTCGACGGGTTCGAATACATCCGACTGCCGCAGGAAAACCGCTGGGGCGTGCTCACGCGCCGCGACGGAATTCTGGCGGGCAAGACCTTCGTCACGCCCGAGGACCTGAAGCGCCTGCCGCTCTACGTTTCGAAGCAGCGCGGCGTGGAAAACCGCATCGGCGGTTGGCTCAACTACTCCTTCTCCAAGCTTCGCGTCGTCGGCACCTACAACCTTCTCTACAATGCCTCGCTCGTCGTGCGCGCGGGCGGGAACGCCCTGTGTCTCGACGGCATCGTGCCGCCCGACGACGACATCGTCTTCCTTCCCTTCCAGCCGGCCTTTCTCACCGACGTCGTGCTTGCCTGGTCGTCCGCCAGTCAGAAGCAGACAATCACGGAAGAGTTCCTTAAGACGCTGCGCAGTCTCTATCCGCCGCAGGAAGGAACGAAAGAAGACGGCGCTGGGGCCGAAGAAGAAACCGCTCCGTAACCATCGCACGAAGCGGTTTCTCGAAGATTGCCCGAAAGAGCGTCCTCACCAGGCGTAAGCCTCGGGGGCTTCACCGCCCGGACCCGGGAAGATGCGGTCGAGCTCTTCGAGCATTTCCTGCGGCAACGTGAGATCCAAGGCCTTCATCGAGCCTTCGAGATGCGCGAGCGTTCTCGGCCCCACGATCGGCGCCGTGACGACGGGGTTCGCCAAGACCCAGGCGAGCGCCACGTCGGCCGGTTTCATGTCGTAGCGTTCGCAAAGCGCCTCGTAGGCCGCCACGCGTTCGACAAATTTCGGATCGCGGATCGGAAGCGAGGGCTTCGCGCGGCGGCCCTTCCCGTCACCCGCCTGCGAGTGTCCCGCAAGGAGGCCTCCGTCCAAGGGGCTGTAGGTCAGAAGTCCCATGCCGTGATGACGGCAGGAGGGAATCACTTCGAGTTCGAGGTGGCGGCAGGCGAGGTTGTAGCGGCTCTGCTCGCTCACGAGTCCGAAAAGTCCGCGCAGACGCGCCTCGCCCTGCATCGCGGCGATACCCCAGCCCGGGAAGTTGCAGCTTCCCACGTAGAGAATCTTTCCCTGTTGGATGAGCACGTCCATCGCCTGCCAGATTTCGTCGAACGGCGTCTCGCGGTCGAAGTGGTGCATTTGATAGAGGTCGATGTGGTCCGTCTTCAAGCGGCGCAGACTCGCTTCGCAGGCTTCGCGGATGTGATAGGCCGAAAGGCGCCGGCCGTTGGGACCGTTGACCATCGGTTGATAGAGCTTCGTCGCGAGAACGATCTCGTTTCGCTTTCCGCTCTTTTGGAGCCACTCGCCCACGATTTCCTCGGAAATGCCATAGCCGAGCGGAATGTCGGGGCGTTGCGGACCGCCGTAGACGTCCGCCGTGTCGATGAATTGGATGCCGAGGTCGTAGGCGCGGTCCATGATCTCGAAACTCGCGGCCTTGTCGGCGAGGTGGCCGAAATTCATGGTTCCCAAGCACAGGCGACTCACGATCAGGCCGGTTCTGCCCAAATGACGATACTGCATGATTCCTCCCGTGGATGATTGGCAGGCCCTGTAGGGCACCGCCTTCTCTCAGTTGTCCCGCCCACGGTAGCGCGGGAAAGAAGATCTGTCCAATTCGCCAACCCTATGCGCATTCATTCCAAAAACGAATCGGCGCACGGTCGTTCCCGATCCGAGCGTGGCGAAACGCTGTCCTTTTCATCTCTTCCCCAGACAACCACCATAACACCGAATTTCCCTTGCGACAGTGAATAATACGGCGAAAGCATTCGTTACCCTTACCGTCGGTAAGCTTACCGACGGTAAGCTTATTTCGGAACTCCCCCGCAATTTTTGCCTCCCTACCCCCACTGCCCCGAAATTTGAGGCAAAATTGCGCTCCTCGGGTTTTCACCGTGATGCACCCGATCAAATCAACGAAAAATCAAAAGAAGAATCCCCTCATGCCTCTGCACATCCTTGTTCTGGCGCTCGGCACTCTTGCGCTCGGCATCGCCGAATTCTCGATGATGTCGATCCTGAACGCCGTCGCCGCGGATCTCCAAGTCTCCATCCCGGAAGCCGGCCACTTCATCGCCGCCTACGCCACGGGCGTCTGCGCGGGCGTGATGCTCATGGTCGTCTTCGCGAGAAACCTGCCGCTCAAACGCCTCCTTCTCATCATCGTGAGCCTCATCGTCGTCGGGAACGCCCTGACGGTATTTGCCGACGGCTACGCCGTGATGGTGGCTTCCCGATTCCTCTCGGGTCTCCCTCACGGCGCCTACTTCGGCGTGGGCTCGATCATCGCGAGCGAACTCGCGCAACCGGGCAAGGCCTCGCGGGACGTCACGCTCATGGTGCTCGGGATGACGATCGCCAACCTTGTGGGCGTGCCGCTCGGAAGCTTTCTCTCCTGGGCCGTCTCCTGGCGGCTCGTCTTCGGGATCACGGCCGTGACGGGCGTGATCGTCTTCCTTTCCGTCCTGCGCTTCGTGCCGGCCATGCCGGCTCTTCCCAACGCGGGATTCCGCGCGCAGTTCCGCTTTCTCACGCATCTTCGTCCGTGGCTCGTCATGGCCGCGATCTTCTTCGGAAACGGCGGATTCTTTGCGTATCTCAGCTACGTGAACCCCACGATGGAGGAAGTGACGGACGTTGCGCCCTCGTCGATGAGTCTCGTCATGGCGGTCGTCGGCGCGGGCATGGTCGCGGGGAATCTCCTCTGCGCGAAGTTCGCCGGACGCTTTACCGATCCGGCGCTCGCCTGCATGGGCCAGGGCGTTCTCTTCGTCGCGCTCGTCACCGTCTTCTTCGGCGCGGCGCACCCCTTCATCGCGATTCCCGCGACCGTCGTCGCGGCGGGATGCTGCTTCTTCATCTCGGGACCCGAGCAGATCATGATGCTGCAGGGCGCCAAAGAGGGGCGTCTTTTGGGGGCGGCCCTCGCACAGACGTCGTTCAACGCGGGGAACGCGCTCGGCGCCTGGGTCGGCGGTCTTCCGATCGACGCGGGAAAATCCCCCGAGTGGAGCGCCCTGCCCGGCTTTTCGCTTGCCTTCACGGGCTTTCTGATCCTCTACCTTCTCTGGTGGATCCATCGGGAAAAGCACCGCCGAAACTGATAGCACGGCACCGATCGAAAGCAAAAATCCTTTCGGTCGCCCCTCAAACGAAAATGTCCGGTCACCTGAAAGTGCCGGACATTTTCGTTTTGCCTGACCGCTCCGCGGACGGAGCGGCCGAATCGATCACTTGATCACTTGGTTTCGAGCATCACGTTGATGATTTCGCGGTCGGTGCCGACCATGCCGCGGCTCGCGATGCGGCCGACGGCCGCCACCGTGGCGTCGACGTCGCTCTTGACGATCCCGTCGCCGCCCTTGAAGGCGCGGTCGTTCTTGACCATGTCGATCGCAAGGAGGGCCCCTTCGACGCTCATGGCGATCTTCGAAGCGCAGGACGACTTCGCGCCGTCGCAGATGAGGCCCGACGTGATGGCGAGCGCGTTCGAGATGACGCGTTCGATGTCTTCGGTCGAGAAGCCCAAAAGATAGGCGATCCCGGCGCCGCTCCCCGCCCCGGCGCTCACGGCGCCGCAGTAGGCGGAAAGCTTGCCGATGCCCTGCTTGAGGCACACCGTCACGAGGTCCGAGAGAAGGAGCGCGCGAAGGAGTTCCTCTTCGGACTTCTTGAGGTGCTCGGCGTAGATCAGAACCGGCATGCTCGCCGTGATTCCCTGATTGCCCGAACCCGACACGATCACGACGGGCAGTTCGCACCCGTTCATGCGGGCGTCCGAGGCGGCCGCCGCAAAGGCGCGAGCGCGCACGGCGGGATCCTCCGGATCGCGGGCCATGAGAATGCGGCCGATCGTGGCGCCCCATTCGCCGGAAAGTCCCTGTTCGGCGATTTCGCGGTTGCAGCGAAGCTGACGTTCGAGAAGCGGACGCACGTGATCAAGCGGCATCACGCGGGCGGCTTCGATGAGTTCGGAGACGTGCCAGCTCTCGACGGGATGTTCCTCTTCGGGACGGTCCCCTTCCTCCCAGACGACCTTGCCGTCTTCTTCAATGCGGGTGACGTTCGTGTGCGACGTGCGGATCACGGTCGACACGCTGTGGCCGTTCAAGTGCCCCGTCACGCGGATGAAGAAGACGTCGGGTTCGTTCGACTGACGCACTTCGACGGGCGTCGTCTGAACAAGTTCGCGGATGCGGTCGCGCTCTTCGGGCGTGATCGCGGCGAGAACTTCGAGGGCCGCTTCGGGCTTCGCGGCGACGAAGCCGGCCACGGCCGCGGCTTCAAGGCCCGTCAGGCCGCCCGTGTTCGGGACGACCACGCTCTTGACGTTCTTCACGATGTTGCGCGAGACGTCGAGCTCGATGCGTTCGGGATAGCCACCGAGGCGCTTGGCGCAGATCGCGGCCGCATAGGCGAGCGCGATGGGTTCGGTGCAACCCATGGCGGGAAGGAGTTCGGCGGCAAGCGCCGCTTCGTAAACGGAGTACGGAATCATCGGTTGGTCCTCGACAGTTCTGCAGAAAGTGCCTGCATTGTACAGACTCAATGACGGAAAAGCGGAAACCGAATGTATACCGTCTTATGTCCGTACAATTCTTGTTTCAAACCTTTTCCGTATGATCCCTGCTTCGACCTCCTCGTCTTTGTCGGATCTTGGTCTTTGTTGTTCAGTAACTCTCATTTTCTGTCAACACACGAGAACAGGCGTTCTCAAAAAGGAGAATAAATCTTCTGAGTGACGTTGACTCTGGCCACGAAAAGTCACTCTGCAGACCAGACATTGATTGATATATTCATCTCTCTCTTTTCGTACTCTGGGATGCTCCATCAAATTCTTTCAAAACACTTGGAAATTCATGTAATTTTCCTTATCTTGCTCTTGGTACAAGTTCTTACTTTCTGATATCATCACCCCACGTATCTCAAGCAATTTCCTTGGAACAGCACTCAATTTGAACAAGTTGCTCCGAAGCTGTTCCTTGGCGACGTCCAACAGGCTCTAAAGCCTAAGAGCAATCTCGTCAACACTCTCCCGACTGAGGTAAGGGTGGACGTTTCATGAACAACGGTTCAGCTTGACGATATCGGGATGCACAACTATCCAGTGTGATGTTTTTAGGTTCGAGGGCTTCCAATGCAGAATTCTCAGACAATTCAATACTTCATCCAGTATGATGGGCTATCACTCGGGGATCACTCCATAGATCTGGCTGACCTAGGGGAATCTCTGCAGGGGTTCTCCAAGATTCTGGCATGTGCCGGCAACTTTATACAAACGGGGCAATTCAATCGACGATACAGCTCCCTGAATGTCACCGTTTCCACGAACGCCAACCTTGACGCCGGATGCATTGAGATTCCCGTATGGATCTCGGCAAATGCCTCGGAAATTTTCTCCGGGTTTGCGGGATCCGTGCTAACTGCAGTCGTCGCATATATCCTCAGCAAACGAGGAAAAGAGGAAATGGAACAATTAGCTGCTGCGCTCAAGCAATCGCTGTCGCAAAATCAGGAGCTGCAGGGGCGCCTCTTGGAAACAATAGACAAATTGGCTGATGGTTTGGCGGCCGCCAGTCGCCAGGCCATGTACCCCGTTGGCCGGTCCTGTCAAACAGTTTGCATTCTTGATCAAGACAAAAAGGAAACCGGGATTGCGGCCGACAAGGCTTTCAAGGAATATCTGGAAAAAAACAAAGAACAGGTGATCACAAAGGAAACAAGCTATACAGGTCGGATTTCCGAGCTTGACCGTGTCACAGGCGCATGCAAGGTATCGCTTGATGACGACCCCGACGACATGCGAATCAACGGTCTCATCTCCGATCCCATGCTTCAGGTTTCGAGCAACCCTTACGTTGTTGCCTTTGCCAACAACGACAAACTCAAGTTCCAGGCGAAGGCACAGCTTGACTCCAACGGCGACATCGTCAAGTTGTTTATCAGCGATGCCTCTGTCGTAGAAGCCTGACGACCCCAACTCCGAGAAAGCCCGCAGAGCAATCAGCGGGCTTTTCTCTCTTTGAGCCTCGCCACCAAAATTGTGAGCGCTTTTGTGTAACTGCCACCTTCTGCATGCCTTTCTTCAGCGAGGTTGTCGATATCTCAAGACAACTGTGAATGACAATCATGGTGCTGCCGACGGTCAGAGCGGATACCTCTGTCGGCGAGTAAACCTGACCGGACCAGTTACTGTCCGCCTGCATCTGCTCATAGGAGTAACGGCGCCGGCTTTCTTATGCAGTACCGTCCAAACCTGCTACAATTCCCGCATTTTCAGGCCTTCCCGGAGACATCCCATGGATGACGACACCCTCTTTCGCGAAATTCACCAGCACATCCTGACGCAAGCGAAGGAAGGGCGACGCATCGACACGGAAAACGAACTCGCCGAACGCTTCGGCGTTACGCGCTACAAGGTGCGAAAGGCCCTCTCGGTGCTGAGCCAGATGGGCGTCGTCGACCGCGCTCCGAAGCGCGGCATGACCGTCAACACGCTCGGCCCCAAGAACCTCTCCGCGCAGATCCAGGTGCAGATGGACATCGCGAACTTCGACATCCGCGAGTTCATCGAAGCGCGTCTCCTGATTGAAGTGCACATCATCCCGCTCGCGATCCGCCGCATGACGCCGGCGCTTCTCGGCAAGCTCGACGAAGCGATCTGCCACATCGAGTACTACGCCGGCAACGCCAAGGAAGCGGACCGCTGGGACCGCGAATTCCACCTGCTTCTTCTCGAAGCCTGCGGCAACCGCGTGCTGCAGGTCTTCTCGGCGGCGCTCGTCACCTACTTCGAAAAGACCTCTTCGGCTCTGCCGAAGAACAATCCGCAGTTCTTCCTCAACATCGCCCGTACGGAACGCGCGCTTTTGAACGCCATCCGACGAGGCGACGAAGAACTCGCCAAGCGTCTCCTTCGCGACCACCTGAGCGAACAGGTGGATCTGCTTACGCCCTGATTCCGGCGCGAAACTTTCCAAAAAAAATCCATAAAAAGGAGGAAACATGTCGCTTTCCGTCTCGCCCGACGAAAACGTTTCGTCGGACCGTCCCGTGCTCGTGAGCCTTCTGCCCTCGCGCGCCATGCCGGGGATTCTGCGCGAAGGTCTCGAACAGTGCGGACGTCTCTACTTCTGGCCCGAACTGCGATACGAAGAACAGGAACGAATCGGCACGCTCGCGTCCGTCCTCATCGGAACGGCGAGTTCCCGCGTCACAGCCGACACTCTGCGGCGCTTTCCCGCCTGCCGCATGATCGCGAGCTTCGGCGTGGGTTACGACGGCTACGACATGGCCGCCTTGAAGCGCCGCGGCATCGTTCTTACGAACACGCCCAACGTCCTCTCGGACGACGTCGCGGACCTCGCGTTCGCGATGATCCTCAATCTTTCACGCGGCATCGGACGCGCAGACAGCTGGCTTCGCGAAGGGCGTTGGCCCGACGGGGGCTTTCCGCTTCAGACGCGAGTCTCCGGCAAGCGCCTCGGAATTTTCGGACTCGGCCGCATCGGCAGCGAAATCGCCCGCCGCGGCGAAGCCTTCCACATGCAGATCGGCTACACGGACCTTACGGGCAAGAACACCAAGTGGCAGCGCTTCCCGACCTTGAAGGAACTCGCCGTCTGGAGCGACTATCTCGTCGTGATCGTCCCCGCCACCGAAGCGACGCATCACGTGGTCGACGCGGAAATTCTCATGGCGCTCGGCACGAAGGGCTACCTCATCAACGTCGCCCGCGGCTCGGTCGTGAACACCAAGGCGCTGATCGACGCCTTGAAGACCCGCACGATCGCGGGCGCCGGACTCGACGTCTTTGAAAACGAACCCTACGTCGAGGCGGACTTGAAAACCCTCCCCAACACGATCCTCACGCCCCACATCGGGACGGCGACGATCGAGACGCGCCGCATGATGGCGGACCTCGTCGTTCGCAACGTCCACGCCTTCGTGAACGGCAACAAGCCGATCACGCCGGTCGCGAACTGACGCGGAGACCCGGGGCATGCCGATTCTCCTCACCGAAACGCCCGGCAAGGGCGACGAAGTCGTCTTCACGCTCCGGGCCCCCAAGGAAGAGGCCGCGGCGCTTCGCCGCATCCTCACGGGACTCGAATCGCTCTCGCACGTTGGGAAACCGCTTCCCCAACGCGAGGGAGAACCCTTCGAGCGTCTGCGTCAGCACCGTCTCCTTCGCAATCTCACGCAGAAGGACTTGGCCGACGCCGTGGGAACCACGCAGTCCTACCTCTCGAAATACGAAGCGGGGCTTCGGAAGATTCCGCCCGAAACGGCCGAACGCCTCGCGCACTTTTTCCAGTGCGACGTCACGGAATTTCTCGAATAAGCCTCAGAGTCCCATCCTGCGGCGTTCACGAACGACCGCGATCCAGCAAAGCGTCGTAAGGACGCCCGAAAAGAGCATCACGCCCGCGTAGCGCGCGGCGTCTCCGAGAACGATCGGCACCCAGAGGGCTGCGGCGAGCGCAAAACTCGACGTGTGGAAGAACTGCTGCACCGAAGCGGCCATTCCTCGGTTTTTCGGGAAGTAGTCGAGGTTAAGCGTCGCCATGACGGGACGAGACCAGCTCATCGCCGTCTGATAGAGACAGGGCGCCGCGATGACGAGCGGCCAGACCGGATCGGTTTCGAGTGCGAGGACGACGCCCAACACCCCCGACGCAATCAAAACGGTCAGACCCGAAGCGAGGGTTTTACGCCACCCGAGGCGTCCGACGAGCCGTCCCGTCAAAAAGCTTCCGGCCATGGAAAAGACGATGAAGGGAAGCGTCAGATAACCGAAGTCCTCCACGCCCAACTGCATGATGTGCATGACGAAGTCGGCCCCTCCCGCCGTATAGACGATCCCGCCCATGAAGCAAAAGCCGTGCCCCAAGACGCCGAAGAGAAAGGCGCGGTGCCTGAGAAGCGTTCCGTAGGTGCGGACCGACTCTCCGAGACAGAAGGGACGCCTTGCGGCCTTCGGAAGCGACTCTTTGAGGACCGTCAGGCTCAGGAGGGCGATCGCGAGATTGAGAAGCGCAAGCGTCCAAAAGACCGCGCGCCACCCCCAACGTACCGTCACGGCGCCGCCTACGATCGGAGCGAAAGCGGGCGCAAGCGCAAAGAGAAGCGTCATGAGGGCGAGCATCTTCGTCGCCGCGACGCCCGACCAGCGGTCGCGCACGATCGCCATCGAGACGACGGGACCGACCGAGGCGCAAAAGCCCTGCACCACGCGCCAGAAAAGAAGCCACCCGAAGTGATCCGCCGCGGAGGCGGCGAGCGCCGCCGCGCAGAAACCGAGCGCTCCGCCCGCCACGACCCGACGGCGCCCGAGGGCGTCCGAGAGTGTTCCCACAAAGAGCGACCCCGCGGCAAAGGCGACGAGATAGACGGAGAGAGACTGCGAAATCACGTCGGACGAGACCCCGAAGGCTTCGGTCATCGCGGGAAAGGCCGGAATGTAGGTGTTGGCGGCAAACGGCCCCATCATTTGAATGAGGGACAGCAAAAGTGCGTCGGCAAGCGTCGGCTTTCGGGGTTTTTCTTCTCTCTCGGGCATTTCGGGCGTCGCTCGCACTACAATTCTTGGAATCCTTTCATTCTAATTCCAATTTTTCGCCTTCCAACATCATGAGCCGCTATCGAGGACGATTCGCCCCCTCCCCTACGGGACGCCTGCACCGGGGAAGCCTGGTGGCGGCAATGGGAAGCTGGCTCGACGCCCGCGCCCACGACGGCGTCTGGCTCGTGCGCATCGAAGACGTGGATCCGCCGCGCGACATTCCGGGCGCGGCCGAAGACATCCTGCGCGTTCTTGCCCGCCTCGAACTCGCCTCCGACGAACCGGTGGTGTGGCAGAGCACCCGCGACGACGCCTATGAAAAGACGCTCGACCGTCTTCGCGAAAAAGGGCTCCTCTACGGCTGCGCCTGCTCGAGAAAAGAAATTCTCGCGCGGGACGCCGAACTCGGCCTTCCCGCCGGCGTCTATCCGGGAACCTGCCGCAACGGCACGGGCGGACGCCCCGCGCGGGCGCTTCGCTTTCGCCTCCCCGACCGGACGCTCGGCTTCACGGACCGGCTCTGCGGACATTTCAAGCAGAATCTTCCGCTCGAGGCGGGCGACGTCGTCATGAAGCGCGCCGACGGGCTCTGGGCCTATCAGCTCGCCTGCATCGTCGACGACATCGCCTCGGGCGTGACCGACGTCGTACGCGGCGCGGACCTTCTCGACAACACCCCGCGGCAGATCGCGCTCATCGAGGCTCTCGACGCCCCCGTGCCGCGCTACCTGCACCTTCCGCTCGTTTTGAACGACCGGAAGGAAAAGCTCTCGAAGCAGCAGGGCGCCGTGCCGCTCGACGAGACGAACCTTCTGGGCGAACTGGAATTCGCCTGGACGCATCTCGGCTTTGCGCCCCTGGGCGCCGATTCGATTTCCGCCTTCTGGCGCGCTGCGGTGCCGCTCTGGCGCGAACGCTTCGCAAAGGAGGCCGATCATGGTTAAGGCGTCCTTTTGGATGCTCGTCGGGATCTATCTCTTCACCCTCACGGCGGCGCTCGCAAAGGTCATGGCCTCGGAGGGCTTCGGCATTTGGGAAATCGTCTTCTGGCGCTCGATCGTAGGGTGTCTTTTCTGCGCCGCGGTGATGCGGAAAAAAGGAATTTCTCCCGCCACGCGCTTTCCGATGCGCTACGTCGTGCGCTGCACGGTGGGAACCGTGAGCATCGCTCTGAGCGTCTACACCCTCACCGTCATGCCGATCGCAACCGCTCAGACCCTCACCAACACGGGGCCGCTCTGGTTCTGCGTCTTTCTCGCGGTCGCCGCGCTCTTCACCTCCTACCGATTCGACAAGGTCGTTTTGCTCGCCGTGCTCGCGGGTTTCGGCGGCGTTCTTCTCATTCTGCGTCCCGACGTATCGCAGGGCGTCACGATGACGGCCGCCGTCGCGGGCGTTCTTTCGGGCCTCACTTCGGGCGGCGCCGACTTCATGATCCGGCACCTTACGCACAAAGGGGAGCCGGGTGAACGAATCGTCTTTTACATCATGCTCGCGGGGAGCCTCACGGGCTTCGTCTTCGCCTTCGGCGACGGATGGCACGACGTTACGCCCTTCTCGATTCTGCTTCTTTTCGGCGTAGGATTCTCCGCCACGTTCGCGCAGATCGCCACGACCTACGCCTGGGCGAAGGGCCACGCGCTCGTCAACGCCGTCTTCAGCTTCTCGGGGATTCCCTTTGCGCTTCTTTTCGGCGTCGCGCTCTTTGGCGAAACGATCGACCTCGTCGCGCTCCTCGGCATGGCGGTGGTCGCACTCGCGGGGATTTTCGCGACGCTGCGGCGCCTCAAGGCGGAACAAAAGGCTGCGCGACTTGGAGATGCTTCATGAACGAAACGCTCTCGCACTACGAACGAAACGCCGCCCGCGAAGCGGGCCGCTACGAATCCATCTCCGCGCTTACGATCGAGACGGTGCTCGAGCGGTGGATTCCGCGCGGCGCCCGGGTCCTCGAATTGGGCTGCGGGTCGGGGCGCGACGCACGCCGCATGGCGTCCCGCGGCGTGCGCGTCACGGCGACCGACGGCTCGGAAGAAATGCTCCGCATCGCGCGGGATCTGGCGCAGGGCGTTGAAGGGATCCGTTTTCAGCCGCTTCCCCTCCCTCCGCGCACGCCCGAGGGCGATGTCCTGCGAACCCGCGAGAAAGCACTCGCCGCGCTCGGCGCATCGGCGCCCTTTGACGCGCTCGTCGCGATCGGCGTTCTTCAGCACTTGGACGACGCCGGGCTCTTTGACGCGGCGCTCTTCATCGACGCCGTGTTGGGCGACGCAGGCACGATCGTTCTCTCCATTCCCGAAAACCATGCGACGGCGACGGCCGAGGATCCGCGCTTTTACGCAAACCGCCCGAGCGCGGAATACGCGTCCCTTCTCTCGCGCTTCGGCTTTGAAGAGGTCTACAGCGAACGAAGGGAATCAACAGGAGCGCCCGGAAAGGAATGCACCTGGGTCACGCTCGTTTTCGTGCGCCGCAGCGAACGTCTGCGTGCGGTTTCGCGCCTGCGAGGGATTCTCGAAGACGAATCGAAGACCGCCACCTACAAGTTCGCGCTCCTTCGCGCCGTGGCGGACGTGAACATCGAGGCGCCGGGGCGCGCCCGCTTTCTCGCGAGAAACGAGTGGCAACCGACGCCGGAGAGCGACGCGGACTGGGTGGCGATCCCCTTCTCCCTCATCGTCGAGCGCTGGATCGACTACTTCTGGGCGCTCACGACCGGCCCGGGCCCCGCGCCGCGGCAGATTCAGGGGGCAAGACCGATCGGCTTCGGCGCGTCGCTCTCGCGCCTGCAGGCGCTCTACGGAGGCGACCTTCTCCACTTCCGACGGGATTTCTACGAGGGACGCCTTGCCCTGTCCGACGCGGATCCCGCCAAGGTCAAGGCCTTTCTCGAAACCGTGGGCGACATCGCCGCGGCCCTCAAGAAGGGCCCCGTACACTTCACGGGGAGCACCTCACCCGAAGGAAAACCCTTTTATGCGTCCCCCATGGGGCGGGGTTCCTGGGCGCCCACGCCCTCGGGCCTGGCCGGACACTTCGGAGAACTGCGCCTTCCCGCGCACCTCTGGAACGAACTCAACCGCTCGGCGCCGTGGTTCGTGAACACCGTGATGTTCGAGTGGGCGAGACTTTCCGTTCGCTTTTCGCAATTGGCGGGCGAGCCCTCGAGCACTGCGGCGGTACTCGCAAGACTCCTTCCGCCCGACGAACCCGAGCGCGACACGATGCTCGCCAAAGCCGTCTTCGAAGGAACGGAGAATCTGCGCTACGTCTGGACGGACCGTCCGCTCACCCGCTCGACGCTTGCCGTCGACCACATGATCCCCTGGGCGAGAACGCACTGCAACGACCTCTGGAACCTTCTTCCGGCAGACCGCGGAGCCAACGGCAAAAAGAGCGACCGTCTTCCGACGCTTAGGCTTCTCGACGAAGCGCGTCCGCGGCTTTTCCGCGCCTGGCGCACGCTCGAAGACGCCCGTTCGGCGCTCTTTCGCGCGCAGGCGGAAAACACGCTTCTTCGCACGTCGCTCCCCAAGGTCGGATGGGAGACGCCGCTCTTTGACGCGGTGCTGCGCACGGCCGACGACACCGCACGGCAGTTCGGCGCCCCCCGTTGGGACGGCGTTTCGGCAGGCCGGTGAACGGCTTGCGGCATTTTGACGTCAAAAACGGTCGCGCCTGCGCTATCCTCTTTTCGAACGCATTCCAAGGAAATCGAGGATGGAACAGAACATCAACGCCGATCACAACAACGATATCCTGCTGATTCTCGCCGTGCTGCGCGGCATTACGAGACGCTGGACGACGACGAGCGAAATTCAGAACCGTCTGGCCTCGCAGGGGCTCAACGTGCACCGCAGAACGCTGCAGCGCGTCCTGAAGCGCATCGTAAACCACCCGGAACTCGGCGTGGAGCTCGACGACCGCACGCGCGTCTACGCCTATCGGCAAACGGTTCCTTCGGGTAGCTTCTCGGCGATGCAGATGAGGCCGCAGGAGTGTCTCCTTCTGCGCCTCTTTGAAGAAAACATGCGCTATCTCTTGCCGGGCTCGCTCATGAACGCGATGCAGCCGCTCTTTGAGACGGCCCGCGCGACGCTCGGGGAACGCGCCCCCGAATCGCCCGAAAGAACGTGGCTCTCGAAGGTCGCGTCGGTGCCGAGCGGCGTCAAGTTCATTCCGCCCGAAGTGAAGCCGCGCATCTTCGACGCCGTCTCCGAAGCGCTCTACCGCGAAGTGAAGCTCAGGGTGCGCTACCGCAATCTCGAGGGCGAGGAAAAAGAGGCGGTCGTCTCGCCCCTGGGGCTCGTGCTGCAGGACCGCAAGGTCTACGTCGTCGTGCGCTTTGACGGCTACGACGACTGCCGGCACCTGGCGCTGCACCGCATGCTCGACGCGAAACTCCTCGAATTCTCGGCGGACGTCCCCGAAGACTTTTCGCTCGACGAATACATGCGGAGTCGCCACTTCAACTACAGCAACGGCAAGAAGGTGAAGCTCGTGCTCGAGTTCGAAGACAGCCACACGGCGACGTTGTTGGACGAATCGCCTTTCTCGCGCGATCAAAAGCTCACGAAGCTCGTAGACGGTTTCTGGCGTCTCGAGGCGACCACCGACGACACGGCGCTTCTCAAGGGGTGGATCGCCGCATGGCCCGACGACCGCTTCCGGCTCGTCGAGAAAACGCCCGTCGAATAGAGAAGGCGCTCCTTTGTCCGCGGGCAAACGTCCCGGCCGGACCGCTCTGTACAATGAAGGAAAAGGCTCCCACGCAAGAGGAAATCGAAAAAATGACCGAAAAGAAAACGCTCCAAAACATCGTCGAGACGCTCGAGAGGCGCGTCAACGACATTCGCGAAGACTTCACGGAACTCAAGGCCGAAATGACCCGGCGCTTCGGTCCGAAGAAGGACGACGAGATCTTCCGCGCGCTTCCCAAGCCGCAGCCCCTTGACGTGCCGCTCAAGACCGTTCTCATGAACCGCCGTTCGGAGCGCAGTTTCAGCGACGAACCGATCACCGACTACGACCTCTCGACCCTTCTCAACGCGGTCGACGGGATCAACCGCCCCAACGGCAAGCGCACGACGCCCTCCTGCCTCAACTGGCGGGAAATCGAAATCTACGTTCTGAAATCCAACGGCATCTGGCGCTGGGTCCCCGAGCGAAACGGCCTTCTCTTTCTCTCGATCCGGGACGTGCGCGAAGAGACGGGCTTCGGTCAGCCCGCCATTCTCGCCGCCCCCGTCGAACTCGTCTACGTGGCGAACTTCACGAAGACGCGCGGCCGCATGACGATGCTCGGCGAAAAGATCATCGAGCTCTTCAACGACGACTGGGACGACAAAGCCGCCGAGGACATCCGTCGGCGCGCCGCGGATCTCAACGCGGGCGCCAAGGTGCAGATGGCCTACCTCGCCGCGGCTGCGCTGCATCTTTCGACCGTGGTGCGCCTCGGGTTCGATCCCGGGCGCCTCGGACGGGCCCTTCACCTCGGCCCCGACGAAAAGGTCGTCGCCGTGCAGAGTCTCGGCTATCGTCCCTCCTCAATCTTCGACCACATCCGCTGACGCTAAGGTCTCAACATGAACAAAGCCAAACCGATCGCGGGCCTCGTGCTCCTCGCTCTTCTCGGCTCGGGGGCCTGGTATCTCCTTCACGACCGCACGACGGAAACGCGCGAACCGACCGCCTGGGGTCACGTCGACACGAGAAGCATCTCGCTCGCCTTTGAAATCGGCGGGCGCATCGCCGAACTCGGTCCCGAAGAAGGGATGCGCGTGAAGGCGGGAGACGTTCTCGGACGGCTCGACACGCGCTCGCTCGAATTGGAGCGCGCCCGCCTCGTTGCGAGCGCGCAGGCGCTCAAGGCTCAGTATTCGCTCGCCGAAGAAGGCGCGCGGCAGGAAGACATCGCGGTCGCCCGCGCGGAACTCGCGGCGCTTCGCCAGTCGTTGCGCCTTGCGCGCATCACGGCCGACCGTCAGGAAGAACTTTTCCGGGCGAAGGCGACGACCGAACAACTGCGCGACGAAGCGCGCTTCACGCTCGCGCAGCGCACCGCCCAGGAAAAAAGCCTTGCCGAACAGCTCCGAAAACTCGAAAACGGATCGCGTCCGCAGGAAATCGCCGCGGCCCGCGCGCAGTGGGAGGCGGCCGAGGCCGCGGTCGCACAGCTTGATCATCAGATCAACGTGCAGAGCGTCCTTCGTTCGCCCGCCGACGGTTTCGTACGCGTGCGCGCCGCCGAACCCGGCGACATGGCGGTCGCCGCGCGCACCGTCTTCGAGTTGTCGCTCGACAACCCGAAGTGGGTGCGGGCCTACCTCACCGAAGCGCGCTTGGACGAAGTGCGCGAAGGCGACGTCGTGACGGTCGTTACCGACACGACCGAGCCCATTTCGGGGCGCATCGCCTTCATCAGCGACACGGCCGAATTCACGCCCAAGACCGTGCAGACCGAAGATCTACGCACGGCGCTCGTCTATGAATTCCGTGTGGACGTGCCCGACCCCGAGCACCGTCTGCGCATGGGTCAGCCCGTCACCGTAAAACTCAAACCCGAATGAGCGTCCTCAGCGTCGAAAAACTCGTAAAACGCTTTGTCGGCCCCGACGGACGGCCTCTCGCGGCGGTGGACGAACTCTCGTTCGAACTTCCCGAGGAGGCCCGTCTCATTACGATCGCGGGTCCCGACGGCGCCGGAAAGTCGACCCTTCTGCGGCTTCTCGTCGGGCTTCTCACGCCCGACGCGGGCGACGTGCGTGTGCTCGGTCTCACGCCCGCGGACGCGGCCCTTTCGGGCCGCACGGGCTTCATGCCGCAGAAATTCGGGCTCTATCAGGAACTCACGGTCCTTGAAAACCTCGAAATTTTTGCCGAGTTGAGAAGCGTCCCGAAGGACGAGGCCCGCGCACGCTTTGCGCAACTCCTTGCGCTCACGGGACTCGCGGGCTTCGAGGATCGCCGCGCCAGCGCCCTTTCGGGCGGGATGAAGCAAAAATTGGGACTCGCCGCGAGCCTTCTGGCCACGCCCGAACTCCTTTTCCTCGACGAACCGACGGTCGGGGTCGATCCCCTTTCGCGGCGGGAACTGAAGAACATTCTTCGCACCCGCACCGAAAAGACCGGCATGCGTGCGCTCGTGACGACGTCGAACCTTCCCGAAGCCGAAGAGGCGGACCTCGTTCTCCTCATGGAAAAGGGGCGGCTGCTCGATGTTGCAACCCCGGAGGCCGCGAGGCGTCGCCTCTCGCGGCGCACCTTCCTTTTGCGCGCAACGAATCCCGCCGACGGGAAGCTTCTCACGCGCGGCGCGCTCCACCTCGTGAACGCCGTGCTCGGAGAAAAAGCTCCTTTTCTCGACGCCTCTCCCAAGGCGGACGGCGTGACGGTGCTTCTCGAACGTGAAAGCGGCGAAAAGCCTCTTCGCGAAGCGGCTCTCGCCGCGGGCCTTCCCGATCTCTCCGTCGAGACCCGCCCGCCCCTCATGGAAGACGTCTACGTCGACGCCGCCTTTCCTCGGAAAGCGACGGCGGGCTTTTCCGCGCCCGACCTGGAAGCCGGTCTTGAAGACGCCGTCATCGAGGCCGAAGGGATCTCGCGGCGCTTCGGGAACTTCACGGCCGTCGCCGACACGAGCTTCACCGTGAAGAAGGGCGAGATCTTCGGCCTCCTCGGCCCCAACGGCGCCGGAAAGACCACGACCTTCCGCATGCTCTGCGGACTGCTTGCGCCGTCCTCGGGCAACATTCACGTCTGCGGCGTCTCGCTCGAAGAGGCGAAATCCGAAGTCCGTTCGAGAATCGGCTACGTCGCGCAGAAGTTTTCGCTCTACGACAAGCTCACGGTGCGGCAGAACCTCGACTACTTCGGGCGTAGCTACGGCCTTTGGGGACGGCGCCTCAGGGAGCGCGTGACGGAGTCGATCGAACTCTTTCGCCTCTCTTCCTACGCCGACGAGCGCACGGACCGACTGCCGCTCGGCGCCAAGCGCGAACTCGCCTTTGCGGCGGCGCTCCTGCACCATCCCGACATTCTCTTTCTGGACGAGGCGACTTCAGGCGCCGACGTCGAGGCGCGGCGCACTTTCTGGCGGCGCATCGTCGCGCTCTCGCAACTCGGCGTCACGACGATCGTGACGACCCACTACATGGAGGAGGCCCACTACTGCGACCGCTTCCTCATTCAGGACCGCGGCCGCGTCCTCATCCTCGGCACCCCCGACGGAGTGCGCCGGGCGGGCGCCACGTCCGACAATCCCGAACCCACGATGGAAGAGGCCTTCATCGAAATCGTCGAGCGCTCCCGTGAGGAGGAATCCTCGTGAAAAGTCTTCGCCGGCTCCTCGCCGTGATCCTCAAGGAATGCACCCAGATCGAGCGGGATCCCTCGATTCTCTTGATCGGGCTCTTTCTGCCGATCTTTCTTCTCATGCTCTTCGGCTACGGCCTTTCAATGGACGTCAAAGGCGTGCCCGTCGCGATCGTCGCGGAGGACGCCTCCCCCTTGAGCGACCGCTTCACGGACCGGTTCCTGGCATCCGACTATTTCTCCGTACGGAAGGTCACGAGCCGCATCGAGGCGGAAGCGCTCCTGCAGAACCGAGAAGTGGACGCGGTCCTTCACATCCCGAGCGACTTCGCCCGGCGGGTTCTTGCGGGCGAGGCCGATCTGGGCCTCACGATCCACGGGGTCGACGCCAATCAGGCGACGATGATCCGCACCTACGTGAACGCGACGATCGCAACGCAGTTGGCTTCGAACGCAGAACTCGACGCCGGAATGACGCTGAACACGGCCGCGAAGCCCTCGGTGGCGCTTTCTACGCGCGCCTGGTTCAACGAAGCCAACACAAGCTCCTGGTACCTCGTCCCGGGACTTCTCGTCGTCACGATGACCTTGGTCGGGAGTTTTCTGACGAGCCTCGTCGTCGCGCGCGAATGGGAGCGCGGCACGATCGAGTCCCTCTACACGACGCCGATCCGTCCCTGGGAGACGGCCGTGGCGAAGATCGTCCCGAACTACGTCGTGGCGCTTGCGGGAGCGCTTCTGGCGCTCTGCGTCGGACTCGTCGCCTTCGACATTCCGGTGAACGGTTCGGTCGGGTGGCTTCTCGCCACGCTCTTTCTCTACCAACTCCTCGCCGTGCTCTTCGGACTTTTTCTCTCCGCCGCGACGAAGCGGCAGTTTCTGGCGCTCCAATACGCCGTGATCGGAAGCTTCCTCCCGGCGATGATGCTCTCGGGCTTTCTCTTCGACCTTCGAAGCGTCCCCGACTGGATTTCGGTGGTGGGACATCTGCTGCCGCCCACCTACGCGATCGAATCGGTGAAGATCTGCTTCCTCTCGGGCGGATGCGAGGACATCCTCGCCCAAAACCTCGCAATCATCGCGCTCTGGTGCGTTTTCTTCTACGTTTTGAGCCTGCGGTTCCTTAGAAAATCCCTCGAAGGAGGCCTCCATGCATGACGTTCTCGCTTCCCTCGTGCGGATTGCCGCGCTCGTCTGGAAGGAACTCGTCACGATGTTCCGCGACCCGGGCTCGCGCAAGATCCTGATCGTCCCCGTCCTCGCTCAAGCGGTGCTTTTCGGCTACGGCGCCACCTTCAACCTCGAGCACGTCCCCTGGACCTACTGCGACGAAAGTCGAAGCGCCCTCTCGCACGAAGTGATCCGTAAAGTGGGCGAAAACGGCGTCTTCGAACTCGTGCGCCCGAGCCTCAACCTCGACGCCTTGGGTGAGGCCGTTGAACGGGGCGAGGCACTCACGGCGCTTTACTTTCCCGACGACTTCGCCGAAACGGGCCGTCTACTCGTCATCACGGACGCGCGCAACACTACGACCGCAAACGTAGCGACGGGCTACATCGCCGTCATCGTCGAAGGCATGAACGCGCAAAACGGCAACACCGCGCCCGTGCGGCTCGTCGAACGATTCCGCTTCAACGAAAACAACATTACGCGCTGGAACATCATGCCGGGCCTCATTCTCGCGCTCTCCCTCATCCAGGTGATGCTCCTTTCGGGCCTCACCGTCTCGCGCGAGCGCGAAGAGGGAAGTTTCGACATGATGCTCATGACGCCCGCCTCGAGTTGGGAGATCTATCTCGGCAAGGGGTTGCCCGCCATCTTCGTCGGAATCATGCAGGCGCTCATCATTTTTTCCGTCTCCTGCTTCTGGTTCGAAATCCCCTTTGCCGGGTCGTTTGCGACACTCCTTCTCGTGATCACGCTTTTCTCCGCCGCGGTCGTAGGGCTCGGACTCGCGATCAGCGCGGTCTGCCGCACGATTCAGCAGTCTATGGTGGCGGCCTTTCTCTGCATTCTTCCCGCCATCATCCTCTCGGGCCTCATGACGCCCGTACGCGCGATGCCCGAATGGATGCAGACGGTGACGATCATGAACCCCCTGCGCTACTCGATCGACGCCGTACGGCGCATTTACTTCGAAGGGGCGACTTTCACCGACGTGCTCCCGCTGCTCTGGCCCGTAGCCCTCATCTGGCTCATCGTGACGCCCGTCGCCCTCAAACTCTTCCGGGCGAAGATCGCATGAGGTGCGGGTGCGAAAACCGTCACCTCTTCATTTCGAGCGGGTGAGCCCAAAGACACAACTTTCCCGTTTTTTCCCGCCATCTCTGCCTCTCTAAAAAAACAAACTCCCGGTCCCATAGCTCAGCAGAGGCTTGATATACCTCAACGAGGGGTGAAATATTCCTCTCTGACACCGGAAATCCCGCGTTTTTCCACTGTTTGGACTGCGGGATTTTCTTTTTTTAGCAATAATAGATGTACATTTATCAAATGTGATCTATTATGCCTCGTTTGACTGATTCTTCCGGAAAAACTTGGGCCCTTATGTCCTGTAAAGACTCTGCCGGCCGCATCTACATTCGCGCCTATCGAAATCGCTGGGATCCGGAAAAGAAGCGTTCTTTTGTCGAGGCTCGTCTTCAAGTCGGCAGACTCCAACAGGATGGCTCGGTTTCGCTGTCAAGCCAATTTGAAGAGACCTTTCCGGACTACCAAGGCAAGCAGTGGTTTTGGGCTGATCACGAACTCGTTCCAGCAGAAGAGTTTCAGACCCAGTTTCCTTCTGAGCGACAAGTCAAGGACATCAGCTGGAGCGATGAAAATATCCGCGTCGGCTTGACCTACGCTGCCTGGAAGACGGCGGAGAAAGCTGAGGTTTTCGGGGATCTACTCTCGATTTTCGGCGAGCAAGATGCACGCACCCTGCTTGCCTTGGCTATTTACAAGCTCGACGGCGGCGGGGCCATGATGAGTTTTGAAGACTGGGTCCCACAGGTATGGCTGCCGGAAGTGGAACCCGTCGACGGTCGACGCCTGTCGGAACTGTTTGCCCGCATGTCGGTTACGAAGATGGAAAACTACTTCAAGCGCCGCTGCGACCGAGCCGTAGAGCATAGCGCCGACGGCGTGACGCTCTCTTTCGACAGTACCAGCATCTCCACGTATTCCAAGACCATCGAAGATGCGGCCTGGGGGCATGCCAAACAAAATCCGGAACTCCGCCAAGTCAATCTGCTGGTGGTCTGTGACCACGCGACGGGAGACGTTGTTTTCACGCATGTCTACGACGGTTCGATCAACGACCGGGCGATCCTGTCGACCATCTACCTTAGGATGAAAGACGCAGGCCTCTCCCTCGAAAACAACGTCTTGGTTACCGACCGCGGCTTCCAAAGCATTTACAACACGCAGTTGGCTCTGAACCTCGACTTGAAATACATCCAATTTCTCAGCCTGAACGAAGGCGGCGTACAGCTTCAGCTACGCCGCAGGATGAATGCCTTGATGGATCCGGTCGCTCACTGGGATCCCAGACTGGAAGTGTCCGGA
>OODU01000068.1_pt1 | contig 108588 bp, 112 predicted proteins | sample 1671171 | NCBI WGS metagenome assembly OODU01 (sample SAMN06348129, study PRJEB24527) | human gut metagenome | biome: human gut; feature: ankylosing spondylitis patient; material: feces | host: Homo sapiens | place: China | collected 2015-10
AACGGGGGAACAAACAATAAGCTTTTACGTCCCCCGGACGCTTGCCGGAGGGAAGCATGACCACCTGCGCTTGCAGAGAGCACCTTAACGCCACCCTTTGGGGCGGCATTTTTAGTTTAACATACTTTTTGACGAAATACAATAAGAAGACACAGAAACGACGCTTTGTAAAATTTTATGGTGCATGGTTGCTTTTTGAAAAAAGCAGAGTATAATAAAAGTGAGAAAGTAAGAAAATCGCACAAAGGAGAATGAAGGATGCTGACGGAATTGAGGACAAAATCCCAGATCACCATTCCAAAGGATATTGTAATGAAGATGGGCCTGCGTGAGGGCGACAAGCTGGAGATCGTGGAGAAGGATGGCGTGATCGAGCTGATGCCGGTAGCCGTTTACCCCAAAAAGTATCTGGACGAGCTGCGCAGTGAGATCAACGAAGCAAAGGCCAAAATTGCGGCAGGGGAGCAGCCGGTGTTCGACACTGTGGACGCACTGTTTGAAGCGCTGGACGGTGCGGACGAATGAATTACAAGATCACCTACACCAAACGATTCATAAAGAACCTGAAGCGTTTGAACGCAGCGGAGCGGGCGCAGCTGAAAAAGAAGCTGGAAATTCTGGAAATGGACCCGCTGTATCCGTCGCTGCGCACAAAGCGTATTCAAGGCACGGTAGACTTGTTCGAGTTCAGCGTAAACATGGATGTGCGGGTCATCTGGCAGTACGACGGTGATACGATCATTCTGCTGTTGGACATTACACCATGATATTCTGAATCAATTTTAAAAGCCTGTAAACACGATAAAAAGGCCGCTGCACGGTTCACATGCAACGGCCTTTCCGTATTCAGCGGCAGTTTACTGGATGCCGGTCACAGGATAGTCCTGATCCTCAACGGCCTTCTTCAGCACGTCGTCGGCGACCTCGGCGTTCAGGGTGACGATGGCGGTGCCGGCCTCGTGGCTCACGACAGCCTCGTCCACCTCGGGCAGGGCTTCCAGAGCCTTCTTCACGCGGGCTTCGCAGTGGCCGCACATCATGCCTTCCACTTTCAGGGTCTTTTTCATAGCAGTGTCCTCCTTGGTACTCTCTTTATTTGCAACCGCTGCGGGCTGTGCGGAGACAGCGGGCAGGGAAGCAGCATTTTTTGCCGCACGATCGTGCTTTGTGCTGTGCACGTCGAACAGGTTCAGGCGCAGGGCGTTGCTTACCACGCAGAAGCTGGAAAGGCTCATGGCAGCAGCACCGAACATGGGGTTCAGCGTCAGGCCGAAGGGGATGAACACGCCTGCGGCCAGCGGGATGCCGATGATGTTGTAGATGAACGCCCAGAACAGGTTTTCGTGGATGTTGCGCAGGGCAGCGCGGCTCAGGCGGATGGCGGCGGGCACGTCCGACAGCTTGGAGTTCATCAGCACCACGTCCGCCGCGTCGATGGCAACATCGGTGCCTGCGCCGATGGCGATGCCGGTGTCGGCACGGGTCAGGGCCGGGGCATCGTTGATGCCGTCGCCCACCATGGCCACCTTGCCGGATGCCTGCAGCTGGCGGATGACCGCTTCCTTGCCGTCAGGCAGCACGCCTGCGATCACCTCGTCCACGCCTGCCTGCCTGCCAATGGCAGCAGCGGTGCGCTGGTTGTCACCGGTGAGCATCACCACGCGGATGCCCATGGCCTGCAGCTCCCGGATGGCCTGCGGGCTGTCCTCCTTGATGGTATCGGCCACCGCGATGATGCCCAGCAGACGGCCTGCTCCGCCGAAGAACAGGGGCGTTTTGCCCTGTGCGGAAAGGGCTGCGGCCTTCTCCTGCAGCTGTGCGGGCACGGTGACTTTGGTTCCGATAAAGGACGCATTGCCGCCAAAGATCTCCACGCCCTCCAGCTTTGCGGCCAGACCGTTGCCCGGCAGGGCGGCAAAGCCGGATACCTCGGGGGCGGTGAGCTTCTGCGCGTCGGTGCAGGCCAGCACGGCCTTTGCCAGCGGGTGCTCGCTCTTGCGCTCCAGTGCGGCGGCAAGGGTGAGCAGCTCCGTCTCGGAAACGCCCTCGGCGGGCAGAATGTCGGTCACTTTTGGTTCACCGCTGGTGATGGTGCCGGTCTTGTCCAGCGCCACGATCTGGGTGCGGCCTGCAGCTTCCAGCGAAGCGGCGGTCTTGAACAGGATGCCGTTCTTTGCACCCAGACCGTTGCCCACCATGATGGCCACCGGCGTTGCCAGACCCAGCGCACAGGGGCAGCTGATGACCAGCACGGAGATGCCGCGGGCCAGCGCATAGCCCAGCTCCCGGCCCAGCAGCAGCCACACGATGGTGGTGACCACCGCAATGGTAATGACCGCAGGCACGAAGAAACCGGACACCGTATCGGCGATTTTTGCAATGGGAGCCTTGGTGGCGGCGGCATCGCTGACCATCCGGATGATCTGGGCAAGGGTGGTGTCCTCGCCCACGCGGGTGGCCCGGCACTCCAGGAAACCGGACTGGTTGGTGGTGGCAGCGCTCACCTTATCGCCCGCAGCCTTGTCCACGGGGATGCTCTCGCCGGTCAGGGCGCTCTCGTTCACGGCGCTGGTGCCTTCCAGCACGATGCCGTCCACGGGGATGTTCTCGCCCGGGCGCACCACAAAGATGTCCCCCTTCTGCACCTGCTCGATGGGCACGGTCACTTCGGCACCGTCCCGCAGCAGGGTGGCGGTCTTGGGGGCAAGCTTCATCAGGCTCTTGAGCGCGTCGGTGGTCTTGCCCTTGGAGCGGGCCTCCAGCATCTTGCCCACCGTGATGAGGGTCAGGATCATGGCGGCGGACTCAAAGTAGAACTCCATCATATAGTGCATGACCAGCTCACTGTTGCCGTCCACCTGCGCGCGGGTCATGGCGAACAGGGCGTAGGTGCTCCACACAAAGCTTGCCATGGAACCCATGGCCACCAGCGTGTCCATGTTGGGTGAGCCGTGGAGGAGCCCCTTGAAGCCGTTGATGAAGAACTTCTGGTTGATGACCATGACGATGCCCGCCAGCAGCAGCTGCACAAGGCCCATGGCGATGTGGTTGCCGTCGAACCAGCGGGGCAGGGGCCAGCCCCACATCATGTGGCCCATGGAGAAGTACATCAGCACCAGCAGAAAGCCCAGCGACGCAATGAGCCGCCGCTTGAGCTTGGGGGTCTCGTGGTCGGCCAGCGCGTCAAGGTCGGCGCTGGTGGAGCTGGCAGCCGCCGCGCCCGCACGCTTGGGGCTGGCACCGTAACCGGCATCCTGCACGGCCTTGATGATCTCGGCAGAGCTGGCGGTGCCCTCCACGCCCATGGAGTTGGTCAGCAGGCTCACCGAGCAGCTGGCAACGCCGGGCACCTTGCTCACGGCCTTCTCCACCCGGGCGGAGCAGGCTGCGCAGCTCATGCCGGTAACGTTGTATTGTTCCATAAAATATCACTCCTACGTTGAGTATGCACGGGAACGGGCTTCTTATTTCATGAGCTTGGGCAGCAGATTCATCAGCTCGTCCAGCTTTGCCTCGCTGCCCGCGCGCAGGTCGTCCGCCACGCAGGTGGAGATGTGCTGTGCCAGCAGCTCTTTGGAAAAGCTGTTCAGCGCCGAGTTCGCCGCCGCCACCTGCACAAGGATGTCCACGCAGTAGGCGTCCTTTTCCAGCATGCCGCGGATGCCGCGCACCTGCCCCTCGATGCGGCTGAGCCGGTTCAGCAGGGCCTTGTGTTCCTCAGGGGTGCGGTCTTTGTGGCGGCAGCAGGAGGGGGTGACGCTTTCGGTGGGCACAGCGGATGCGTCACCGGCCGGAGCCGTGGCAGCTTCGGGCTGGGCGGGCGTGCCGCAACAGCAGCAGGGCTTTTTCTCGTTGTCCATAAAATATCTCCTTTACCCATAGGGGGTATGAATCTTACGGCATGAGTATAGCACAGCAAACCCGATAAATCAAGTAGGAAATTGAAAAATACAAACAAAAAGAGGGAAGGCACTGCAAATGCCTTCCCTCTATCAAATAACTTTTACTTCTCCAGAATCCGCGGCACAAACAGGCCCAGCATCTTGCCCCACCAGTACCACTCGTGGGAGACATCGCCGCCCCAGACCTCGAGGTGGGCGGGCAGGCCCTGTGCGGCCAGCACATCGGCCAGCGCCTGCGTGTCGGCTTTGGCATCGTCCTCGTAGGCACCCTGACCGGCGCAGAGCATCAGGCTGTTCTCCTTGGCCTTGGCCAGAGCCAGCTTGTCGGCGATGCCGTTCTCGGCCAGATACTGCAGGGGAGAGCAGCGCAGCACCAGATCGTCGGCTTCACTGCCCCAGAAGCGGGCCAGATCGTAGATGCCGGAAAGGCCGATGGCACCGGCAAAAAGCTTGGGACGGCGCAGGCGGCAGTTGACGGCGTGCACAGCGCCAAGGTCGATGCCCACACACCACAGCTTGGCATCCTTTGCGGCACCGTTCAGGGCCAGCACCCGGGGAGCCAGCTCGGCGGTAAGGTAGACGAAGTACTTTTCCTCCATCTCGGCGCGGCGGCGCACCGGGATGTCGCCGTTCAGTACGGCCTCGCCGTCAATGCTGTCGGCGCAGAACAGCTGCACCTTGCCCTCGTTCAGCAGCGGGGCAATGGCATCGGGCATACCGTTGTTCTCCCAATCATAAAAGCGGCCGCCGCGGGCAGGCAGGGCCAGCACCGGCACACCGGCGCTGCCGTAGACCTTGAACTCCATCTCGCGGTTCAGCACGCTGCTCCACTCTTTGTAATAGGTACCCTGGATCATAAATCAAGCACTCCTTGTTTCTATATTCACCGGCCCGGGCGCAGTCGCTGCACGTCGGTGCCGGTCGTTAGCGATCAAAAGAAAGCTTTCTCTGGAAATATCACACGAACTGGTTGCGCTGGGCATCGTACTCGTAGCCCACGGCCCGGAGCTTTGCGCAAAGGTCGGCCTTGTCGGCATCCATGTCTTCGCACAGAGCATCGAGGTTTTTGTAAAAATCACGCAGCTTCAGGTTCACCACGCTCAGCAGCATGATGGGATCGTTGGGCAGAGCCATGTGTTTTGCCTCCTTACAGCAACAAAAAAAGCCGGCCACTCGACAAAGTGACCGGCCACATACACCAAATTAGACAGCGCGGGTAACTTTGCCAGCGCGCAGGCAACGGGAGCATGCGTAGACGTACTTGGGAGAACCCTCAACGACCGCCTTGACACGACGGACATTCGGCTTCCAGGTACGGTTGGAACGACGATGAGAGTGAGAAACCTTGATACCAAAGGCAACACCCTTGCCGCAGCATTCACATTTAGCCATGGTACTTGCACCTCCTGCAGTGAAGTAAGGAATCAAAATAATCAGCTTGACTATTGTAGCAGATTGCCGGGCAAAATGCAAGCCTTTTTTCAAAAAATATTGCGGTTTTTTGCCGGGGACTTGTGTGCAGGGCAAAAAGATAGTATTATATATGGTATACTGAAAAAAGGCAGGAATATCGAATGACCTCTCAGGGCATCTATTATCTCATCCGCGCGCTGGTGGCGCTGGTGGCCATCCCCTTCCACGAGTGCGGCCACGCGCTGGCAGCATGGCTGCTGGGCGACGACACCGCAAAGCGGCAGGGGCGGCTTTCGCTGAACCCCTTTGCCCACTTTGACCTGCTGGGCACGCTGTGCATGGTGTTTGCGGGCGTGGGCTGGGCAAAGCCCGTCTCCACCGACCCCCGCAATTTCAAAAACCCCAAGTGGGGCATGGCCCTCACCGCGCTGGCTGGCCCTGCGGCAAACATCCTCCTTGCCTATGTGGGCATGGTGGTGTGGAAGCTCATGTACTACTGGGCACCGGTGAACGATGCCACCATCTACATTGCCATGTTCCTGCAGTACCTTGTGCTGATGAACGTGAGCCTTGCCGTGTTCAACTTGATCCCGGTGCCGCCGCTGGACGGCAGCCGCATCCTGCTGGTGCTGCTGCCCCGGCGCATCTACTTTGGCCTGATGAAGTACGAGCGCTATATCATGATCGCCCTGCTGGCGGCAGTGTGGTTCGGCGCACTGGATACCCCCCTGTACTACCTGAACAACATCGTGTGGGAGCTGCTGGGCAAGGGCACCGGCTACATTGATAAGATCGCGTATTCCCTCTACTATGCCGGCCTTGGGACGGTGGTGTGAGCGTGGCAGAAGAACTGACCTTCCATCTGGAAGATTTTGACGGCCCGCTGGAATTATTGCTGGCGCTTGTGGCCAAACATAAGATGGACCTGCACAACATCCCCATTCTGGAGCTGATCGACCAGTACACCGCCACGGTGGCGCGGGCCGACCCGGACCCGGAAGCCGCCAGCGCCTTCATCGAGATGGCCGCGCGGCTGGTGGAGATGAAAAGCTACCTGCTTTTGCCCCGCAGCGAAGAGGGCGAGCGCATGAAGCAGGAGTTCACCGGCCAGCTGATCGAGTACGACCAGTGCCGCCGCATGGCTGCGCTTTTGCGCCAAAAGGCCGAAGCTGCGCCGGTTTTTGTGCGTCCGCCCATGGAGATGGAGTTCGATAACACCTACGACCTGCACCATGCGCCGCAGGTGCTGGCAGATTACTGGGCCGTTCTTTCCGGCCGCACCAAGCTGCGCCGGGAGCCTACCCAGCAGCAGTTCGAGCCGCTGGTCACAGCGCCCATGGTGTCGGTGACGAGCCGGGTGGTGTACATTCTGCGGCACCTGATCAGCGGTACAGCGGCAAAAATGAGCCAGCTGTTCAGCCGCCAGCAGACCCGCAGCACCAACGTGGCCACCTTTCTGGCCTTGCTGGAGCTGGTGCGCGGCGGCCGCGTAAAGCTGGACGACGAGGGCCGGCTGACCATGCAGCGGGGCCGCATCCAACGTGATAAGGAGAAGGAATGAACCAGAAACAGATCCGTGCAGCCGTGGAAGCCATGCTGTTTGCCAGCGGCGACCCCATTGGTGCCGACAAGCTGGCCCAGGCGGTGCAGCTGCCGCAGCTCAGCGTGGAAGCCGCGCTGGAAGCCCTGCGGGAGCGCTACGCCCGGGAGGACAGCGGCCTGTGCCTGCTGCACCTGAACACCCGCTGGCAGCTTGCCACCAAGACCGAGTGGGCCGACTGCATCCGCCGCCTGCTGGACAGCCGCCGCGCAGTGCCCCTTGGCCCCGCCGCCATGGAGACCCTGACCGTGATCGCCTACAACCAGCCGGTGTCCCGCGCCTTCATCGAGCAGGTGCGCGGCGTGGATTCCTCGTCCAGCGTGTCGGGCCTGCTGGAAAAGGGCCTCATTGAGGAAGCCGGCCGCCTTGACCTGCCGGGCAGGCCGGTGAGCTTCCGCACCACCGACACCTTTTTGCGGGTGTTCGGCCTTTCTTCTCTGGCCGACCTGCCGCCGGTGCACGGGCAGGAGACGGAAACGAACGCATCACCGACAGAAAGTGAGGGGTAACGCATGGGAGCATTCCTCGCCGCGCTGGGCGCAGTGCTGCTGTTCATTCTCCGGGTGATCGGTATTCTGCTGCTGGTGGTGCTGATCTTACTGGTGCTGTTGCTGCTGTGTCCCTTCTGCGCAGACCTGTGCTGGGAGCACGGCGTGCTCACCGTAAAGGCCGGTGCGCTGGGCATCACCTTCCCGGTGTTCCAGTACCCGAAGCCGGAGCCGCCGCCCGCACCGGAAAACCCGGAGCCGCCCAAGGGCTTTGGCAAAGTGAAAGCAAAATTTGCTGCATGGCGCGCTGAGCGCAAGCGGAAAAAGGCAGAGGAGAAGGCCCGCAAAAAGGCCGCCGCCGCTGCCGCCAAGGCAAACAAGCCCGCCCAGCCCCGCAAAAAGGCAAAGATCACGCTGGAGATCCTCTGCACCATGCTCAAAGGTGCGGGCACTTTGACCAAAGCGGTGTTCGGTGCGCTGCGCATCACAAAAATACAGGTGCGCCTTGGTGTGCGCGGGGAGGACCCCGCCGCCGCTGCCCGCAGCTACGGCAAGCTGCAGGCGTGGCTGTACCCGGTGCTGGGCGTGCTGGACCGCTTTCTCTGGCTGCAGTTCGATGAGCTGCGCATCCTGCCGGACTTTGGTAGCGGGCAGCCCACCGTGGAGGACCGGGTGTCCTGCCGGGTGAGCGCACAGGCACTGTTCATCGTCCTTGCGGCGGTGCGGGTGCTGTACGAGTTCTGGCGCAAAAAAGTATTGGACATCTTCCTATAATGTGGTACACTATAAGTGTATCCGGATCTGCAGACAACGGGCCTTTGCCCGAATCAAACCGATAAAGGAGAGCTGTTTTATGGCTGAGCATCCCATTCAGGGCCTGATGAACGTTACCATGGAGAAGATCCACCAGATGGTGGACTCCAACACCATCATTGGCAAGCCCATCATCACCGAGGACGGCACCACCATCCTGCCGGTTTCCAAGGTGAGCTTTGGCTTTGCCTCCGGCGGCACCGACTTTGACGGCAAGAACGCCGCCAACAAGGACCTGTTCGGCGGCGGCTCCGGTGCGGGTGTGAACATCCAGCCGGTGGCCTTCCTCGTGGTAAAGGACGGCTGCGTGCGCACCATCCAGCTGTCGGACAACGCCGACACCATCAACCGTGCCCTGACCATGCTGCCGGAGCTGGTGGACAAGGTTGCCGCCCTCATCAAGAAGGACGAAAAGAAGGAAGAGCCTGCTGCTCCTGCTGAGCAGTAAGTGGAGGGCTTGGCACCGGACACTCCGTCCCGCCTGCGCTCGCCAGACCACCAGCGAAAGAAGCCCTCGCACTTCCCGGCAGGCTTTTCTGTCGATTTTAGTCGCAGCCGGCACTTCAGACATGGCTTTGCGCATCTTGCCGGAGTATCCGGTGCCGATCCCGGCAGGACGGCAGGGAGTTTCTCCAGCGAATGTCCTGGGGGTGGGGCCCCGGCGCGCAAGCGTTGGGGCGGGACTGGAGTCCCGGGCTGTTCGCGGAGAAAGCTCCCTGCTGGCCTGCTAACTACTATCGCCGTAACTGTGAGCTTCCAACTCACAGTTTTGATACAGGCGCACCCGCACCCCAAAGCAGGGGAGAGGTGCGCGTTTTGAGCGCCGGGAGGCGCACAAGGAGTTTTATTATGGCAGAAGAACGTATTCAAAAGATCATGGCTGAACAGGGTCTGTGCTCCCGCCGTGCGGCAGAACAGATCATTGCCGAGGGCCGCGTGAAGGTCAACGGCCACCCCGTCAAGGTGGGCGACAAGATGGACCCCAACCGCGACGTGCTGCACGTGGACGACGAGCGCATCTATATCCGCAAGGATCAGCAGATGTACTATCTGGCCCTGTACAAGCCCCGCGGCTATGTGACCACCGCCAGCGACGAGCTGGGCCGCAAGACCGTGATGGAGCTGGTGAGCGATATCCCCGCCCGCCTGTACCCGGTGGGCCGTCTGGATAAGGACAGCGAGGGCCTGCTGCTCATGACCAACGACGGCGCGTTTGCGCAGGCCGTCACCCATCCGTCGGGCGGCATCTCCAAGCTGTACCGCGTCACCGTGCAGCCCCGCGCCGATGAAAGCCAGATCCTGAAGCTGAGCAGCGGCGTTGTGCTGGACGACGGCACCAAGACCATGCCCTGCGCCATCAACGTTGTTACCGACGAGCCGGGCCGCACCGTGATGGAAATGACCCTGAAAGAGGGCAAGAACCGCGAGATCCGCCGCATGTGCGAGACCGTGGGCCTTGAGGTGGTGCGCCTGAAGCGCAATGCCGAGGGCGTGGTAAAGCTGGGAATGCTCAAGCCCGGCACCTACCGTGAGCTGACCAAGGCAGAGATCAACGGTCTGCGTGCCGCTGCCGCCAAGGGCCGCGCTCAGACCCGCAGTGCCGCAGTGCAGTCCAAGGCTGCCGAGCGCCGCCCCCGCGGCCCGGTGGGCAAGGGTAATGCCCCCAAAAAGCGGAAGTAAGCCTATATACCTATATAAACGAAAAGAAAGCACCTGTACAGCGGGTGCTTTCTTTATTGTAAAATGTTATTTTTTATGATATCATAAGGATGCCGCCCGAAAAGGCGGTGATTAGGTGCTGTCTGCAAGCGCAGGTGGTCATGCTTTCCTCCGGCAGGCGTCCGGGGGACGTAAAAGCTTATTGTTTGTTCCCCCGTTCGCAAACGCGGAAGGGGGGATGCATCATGGTGTTGAACGATGTTCTGCAGCTGTTCGTCATTGTTGGCGGTACAGTTGGAATTACATTTCAGATCGCATGGGCAATCTTCAAAGAGATCCATAACAATAAGAAATGACCGCCCCAGTCTCCAAACGGTGAGCGGTCATTCTTCTTATTGACCAATTAGCCGGAGGGAGCTGACCATTGCGGACAGCACCTTCTCTATTTGTAGTATAGTTTCTTTTTGCTGGTTTGTCAAGAGATGGTTCTCGGCTGTTATGCAAGGCATTTTTATATAAGTGAATAACTGTCAGCTCTTCACCTTTCAGGTGAGAAAAATTGCACCCTGCCGCAAATACACCGAAAACGGACGCATCTGCAACGAAAATTGCGGTACGGCCCTGCGGCAGGATGGGCTGTGCACGCGGGAAAGACAAAGAATACTTTTGACAACAAAAGTTCATCTCGCTGAAGCGCCCCTGTTCTTCGACCAAATTTGTGCTATAATACAAAAGCAACGCTTCGCCCGGCCCCGCAAAGGGCAGGGCAGAGCAGAACGGAAAACAAGGAGTTTGGAATCATGGAAAGAGAAAAACTGAAGTCCCGCATGGGCTTCATTCTGCTTTCGGCGGGCTGTGCCATCGGCATTGGCAACGTGTGGAAGTTCCCTTATATTGCTGGTCAGGGCGGCGGCGGCGCGTTTGTGCTGTTCTACCTGATCTTCCTCATCATTCTGGGCCTGCCCATCATGACCATGGAGTTTGCGGTGGGCCGCGCTTCCCGCAAAAGCCCGGTGCGGGCCTATCAGGCACTGGAAAAGCCGGGCCAGAAGTGGCACATCCACGGCTACCTCACCCTCATTGGCTGCTATCTGCTCATGATGTTCTACACCACCGTGGCAGGCTGGATGCTGCACTATTTCTACATGACCGCCGCCGGTAAGCTGGCAGGCCTGAACGCCGATCAGGTGGCTGGCAAGTTTACCGAAATGCTGGCAGACCCCGGCGTGATGACCTTCTGGATGGTGTTCGTGGTGGCACTGGGCATCTTTGTGTGCGCCAAGGGCCTGCAGAACGGCCTTGAGCGCGTGACCAAGGTCATGATGATCGCCCTGCTGGTGATCATGGTGGTGCTGGCCGTCAACAGCCTGTTCATGCCCGGCGCAAAGGAAGGCCTGAGCTTCTTCCTCGTGCCCGACTTCGGGCGCATGAAAGAGGTGGGCGTGGTCAACACGCTGGTGTCCGCCATGAATCAGGCCTTCTTCACCCTGAGCCTTGGCATTGGCGCAATGTCCATCTTTGGCAGCTACATCGGCAAGGAACACTCCCTGCTGGGCGAGTCCGCCCGCATCGTGGTGCTGGATACCTTCGTGGCCATCACCGCCGGTCTCATCATCTTCCCGGCCTGCTTCACCTACGGTGTGGACCAGACCAGCGGCCCCAGCCTGATCTTCATTACCCTGCCCAACATCTTTGCCAACATGGCCATGGGCCGGTTGTGGGGCTCCCTGTTCTTCCTGTTCATGGCCTTTGCAGCGCTTTCCACCGTGCTGGCCGTGTTCGAGAACATCATCTGCTGCGGCATGGAGCTGACCGGCTGCAGCCGCAAGAAGTCCAGTCTGGTGAACTTCGTGCTCATCACTCTGCTTTCGCTGCCCTGCGTGCTGGGCTACAACGTGTGGGCATGGGACGGCTTTGCCGTGTTCGGCGGCGCTGTGCTGGATCTGGAGGACTTCCTCGTGAGCAACCTGTTCCTGCCGCTGGGCAGCCTGGTGTACCTGCTGTTCTGCGTTACCAACTACGGCTGGGGCTGGGACAACTATAAAAAGGAAGTCAACACCGGCAAGGGCCTCAAGATGCACGACTGGATGCGCGGCTACCTGACCTGCGTGCTGCCGGTGATCGTGCTGTTCATCTTTGCCTTTGGCCTCTACGATAAATTTCTCTGATAGTTACTTTGGCCCCTCTTACTGCAAGAGGGGCCTTTTGCGGCAGAAAGGAACCTTCCATGCATATCCTGATCTGTGACGACGATGCGGCGTTCGGCGCGCGCATGGCAGAATATGTCACCGTCTACTTTACCGCCCGCAGCGTGCAGGTGCACACCGCCGTCTGCACCAGCGCAGCCGAGGTGCTTGCAACGCCGGGGCTGGAGCTGTATCAGCTGGCGTTTCTGGACGTGGACATGCCCGGTGCAAACGGCATGGTGCTGGGCCGTCAGCTCAAGCAGAAGTGCCCCGGCCTGATGCTGGTGTATGTTTCGGCCTATCTGGAATTTGCGCTGGAAGGCTACACGGTGAACGCCTACCGCTACCTGCTCAAGCGGGACATTGCGCGCACCCTGCCCAAGTGTCTGGACGACCTGCTTGCCGCCCTGACCGACCAGCGCAAGACCCTGACGGTGCACCACAACCGCACCGAAACGGAAATTCCGCTGGATCAGATCTATTATCTGGAAAGCGACCTGCGCCAGATCAACGTCTACGGCGACATTGCCCGCCGGCCCATCTGCACCTACTACGGCAAGATCGCCGACCTGCCGCCCATGCTCTACGAGAACGGCTTTTTGCAGGTGAGCCGCAGCGATGTGGTGAACATGAAATATGTGCGCAGCATCCGCAGCTACCGCGCCCTGCTGAAAAACGGGGTGGAGCTGAGCGTGAGCCGCGCAGGCTATGCGGCCATCCAGAACGCATATCTGGAATGGAAGGGGCAGTATGTGGATGAGTGATGCATTTGCGGAAATGATGCTGGGGCATCTGGTGTGTCTGGTCCAGGGGAACGCCTTTATTCTGGTGGAGTGGGCCTATCTGGGCAGGGGAAAACTGCGCTGGCCGGTTCTGTGGGCAGAGCTGCTGTGTATGGGGCAGCTGGGCCTGTCACTCGTAGCAGGAATGTCATTTTTCAATGTGCAGAGCGTCCTGCTCAATGTGCTGTACCTTTTTGTTACGGCGCAGCTGTTTGGCGGAAACTTTGCCGATAAGCTCACCGCCTGCCTGATCAACGGCACCATGTGCCTGCTGGTGGAGAACACGGTCAACTATACCTACTCCTGGTTCACAGGAGTGCGCACCGGCGAAGCATGGCAGCACCCCGGCTGCCTGATCGCGCTGTGCGCCGCGAACCTTATCGTGGGTGCAGCAGTTGCGCATTCCCTGTACAGCTGGAACCAGAAGTGTGCTCTGCAGCCGCTGCAGGCGCTGGTGATGTCCTTTTTCCCCGGGGTGGCTGTGGTGCTGAACATCGTGCTGATGGTCACAGGGACCCAGCAGCCCGCTACCCGGATGACCATGCTGCTCACCTTTGGCATGAGCGTGGCGGTGCTGGTGCATATCGCCATCGTGCAGATGTTCAACGATCAGGTGGTGCAGCGGCAGAACTCCCGCTACCGTGCTCAGCTGGAACAGCAGCGTGCCGAAGCCCTGCTGGATTCCTACACGGAACAGCGCCGCCTGACCCACGAGTTCACCAACCACATGACAGCCCTTACCGCCCTGCTGGATCAGGGGGATCTGAAAGGCGCACAGGCCTACATTGCCAGCGTGAGCAAACTGGTGGCGGCAGGCACCACCATCATGGATACCCACAACCCGCTGCTGGATTCCATTCTGAGCAAAAAATACGAAGAAGCGGCAAAAGCTGGCGTGAACATTTACTTTGACCTGTGCGATCTCAAGCGGATGCCCTTCGACAGCATGGATATGGTCATCGTGCTCTCCAACCTTCTGGACAACGCCACCCGCGCCGCAGCGCAGGCCCTGCCGCCGGAGGTGCATGTGCGCATCCGCAAAACGCCGGAAGAATATCTGATCTCGGTGCGCAACCGCGTGCAGGAAGACCTGCTGCTGGAGGAGGGCAAGCTGCCCGGCACCACCAAAAAGGAGAGCGGCCACGGCATGGGCCTTGCCAACGTGCAGGACGTGCTGCGCAAGTACGGTGCCGAGTACACCGTGAGCTGCCGCGACCGGTGGTTCCGGTTTACCTGCGCCATCCCGTGCGCAGTTCATGACATGAGCACCGACAATTTATGACATGTTCTGTGCAACAGGCACGCAACAATGCTATACTAAGGCCAGTAAAGGTGACCTCCTGCCGGGGCAGGGCGGATTTGCGGCCAAAGGAAGACCTGGTGAAGCTTTGCCCCCTGTGCAGTGATCCGGGCAGCGGTGCGTGTTAAGCTGCTCTGTTTTCCCTTTGCTCTTCGCTGTGCAGTCCTCATGCGCTGCGCAGCTCATCTGGCGGGGCTTTCAACGGCGAACTTTGGGGTTTGCTGCTGATAAAGTCACTCGGTACGTCGCATTTCTGTCCGGCAGGTGCTGCTTGTGGGAATGGAGCATCTGCCGCACAGGGCATTTGCGTCGGTGAGAGTTCCGTCAGATTTTTTATTGCAAAAAAAGAGCTGCTGTACGGCAAAATTGCCTGATACAGCAGCTCTTTTTCTGTGTCGTTATTCCGGCTTTACCTGCAGCTCCTGCTCGCAGTAGATGCAGCGGTATTTGCCGTTGGAGCTCAGCTCAAAGATCTGGTCGCACTCTTCCTCAATGGAGGAGATGCAGCGGGGGTTGCGGCATTTTACAATGTTCACAAGGCGCTTGGGGGGCATCGGCTTTTCCTTGCGCACGGCCTTGCCGTTTTCAATGATGGTCACGCTGATGCCCGGGTCAAGGTAGGCCAGCACATCCAGGTTCAGCCAGGAAGCATCGCCCTCCACCTTGATGATGTCCTTGCGGCCGCTGGCGCTCTTGCTGCTGCGTGCATTCTGGATCAGCGCCACGCTGGCGGTGCGGTTGCCCGCAATGCCCAGCAGGTCCATCAGGCCAATGGCGGTGCCTGCCTTGATGTGGTCGATCACGATGCCGTTCTGAATTTCATCGATGTTCAGCATATCAGTTCTCCTCCTTAGGTGCCTTGGGGTCGCAAAGGCCCAGCAGGGTCATGATCAGTGCCATACGCACATACACGCCGTTCTGCACCTGCTCAAAGTAGGCGGCGCGGGGATCGTCGTCCACGTCCAGTGCGATCTCGTTGACGCGGGGCAGGGGATGCAGCACAGCCATATCCGGCTTTGCAAGGCTCATCTTTTCCTTGGTGAGGATGTAGCTGTTCTTCAGGCGGATGTAGTCCTCCTCGTTGAAGAAGCGCTCCTTCTGCACGCGGGTCATGTACAGGATGTCCAGCTCCGACATGGATTCCTCCAGACTGCGGGTCTCCTTGTAGGGGATGCCGTTGGCCTCCAGCACGTCCTTTACGATGTAGTCCGGCACGCGCAGCTCTTCCGGGCTGATAAGCACGAACCGGATGTTCTTGCAGCGGGCCATGGTCTTGATGAGAGAGTGCACGGTGCGGCCGAATTTCAGGTCGCCGCACAGGCCGATGGTCAGGTCATCCAGCCGTCCCATGCGGCGGCGGATGGTCATGAGGTCCGTCAGGGTCTGGGTGGGGTGCTGGTGGCCGCCGTCGCCCGCGTTGATCACCGGGATGCGGGAGTAGCGGGAAGCGCGCAGCGGTGCGCCCTCTTTGGGGTGGCGCATGGCCACGATGTCCGCATAGCAGGACACCACGCGGATGGTGTCGGCAACGCTTTCGCCCTTGCTTGCGCTGGACACGTTCTCACTGGGAAAGCCCAGCACATGGCCGCCAAGGTTCAGCATGGCGGCCTCAAAGGAGAGGCGGGTGCGGGTGGAAGGCTCGTAGAACAGGGTAGCCAGCTTTTTATGCCGGGCCACCTCCTGATACGCGGCCGGGTCGTCATGGATGCGGTCGGCCAGGTCGAGCAGAGTGGAAATTTCCTGCTGGGTAAAATCCAACGGGTCGATCAAATGTCGCATGGGTACATACCTCCGTCAGTTTTTTGGTTTAGAGCAGCTTGCGTAAAATGGAAAAATCAAAGAAGTTTGTGTAGTAGCTCAGCGAACGCATCACCGGGCGGCACAAACGATTGAAACACACTTCGTCCAGCAGCAGCATGGCCTCGCCCGGAGCAAGGCGCATGGCGGAGCGGATGGCATCGTCGCCGCAGCTTGCCTTCAGGTGGGCGACGTTGGAGGAGATCTGCTGGTGGCACTCCCGTTCCAGAATATCGAACACGCCGCCGGTCAGGTCGATGCGGGTGTAGTCTCTGGCACCGAACAGTGCTCTGGGCAGGTAGTCGATGGAGTAGATCACCGGGGTGGTATCGGCCAGAATGCGCTTTTTGATGCAGATCACGTCGTCGCCCGGCTCAATTTCCAGATCGTGGGCCAGCTCTTCACCGGCACGGATGGGAAATACCTGAATGCCGTCGGCGTGGGGATAGCTGCCAAAGCTGCGGATCAGCGGGTAGTATTCCAGCTTCTGGTCCAGCCGGCTGCGCAGGCCCAGCACAGCGCGGTTCACCACCGTGCCAATGCCGCGCACGCGCTCCACATAGCCTGCGCGCTCCATCTCGCTCAATGCATCGCGGATGACGGTGCGGCTCACGCCCAGCTCAGCGGCAAGATCTACCTCGGCGGGCAGACGGTCGGCCCGGGCATAGCGCCCGGTGCGCAGCTCTTCCAGCAGACTGGCAACGATGCGGTCGCTGATCACAGCACCGCCCAATCGGTTGGAAGAGGTAAGTGCAGATTCCTTCATGGTTCGGTTCCTCCGTTCACGGGCAGGGGATGCGCCCCGCCGGGACTTGAAGCCTGCGCCGCACGGCACCTTTGTGACCACGCCATACGCCGCAGACCCCTTTATACTTTATTATAACATAAATTGACATTTATAAAAGCGGCATTTATACTGGAAACAGCGAAAAAGTATGATTTTATTTTGGAGGGAAACGCAAGATGGAAGTTTTTCTGCGCAAGATCTGCGGCCAGCCGGTGCAGCCGCCGGTGTCCATGCAGCTGCGCCGCTGCACGCCGGAGCAGGCCCCGGCGGTGTACGCCTTGCAGAACGAGGTGCGCGCCGCCATGCCGGACCCGGAGCAGTTCGTGCCGGACACACTGGAAAACATCACGGCCTATGTCCGCAATGACCTGTGCATCGGCGCATGGCAGGGCAGCCGCCTTGGCGGGTATCTCATCGTGCGCTTCTGCGGGCGCAGCGCACACAACTATGCGGCCTTCATGGATGTGCCGCGCACCGAGTGGGAGCACTGGGCCAATGCGGACAGCGCCATCGTCCACGCAGACTTTCGCGGCAACGGCCTGCAGCGGCTCATGCTGGAAGCGGCCTTGCCGCTTTTCCCGAAAAAAATCACCCACATCGGTGCTACCGTCAGCCCGCAGAACCAGTACAGCCTGCACAACGCCCTTGCGTCCGGTTTTGCCATCGTCTCCCGGCGGGAAATGTACGGCGGCCACGACCGCTACCTGCTGGCAAAGGAGCTGTAAAAAGTTGTAATTCGTCAAAAAGTATGTTAAACTAAAAACGCCACCCCGAAGGGTGGCGTTAAGGTGCTGCAACAACGACGACTGCTGCCAGTGGCAGAAACAAGGAGAAGTTGTTGGGGCCGCGGCCAGCAAGACGCAAGCGAGAGCGAAGCGGATGCTGGGTGCCGCAACCCGACTTGCAAGCGCAGGTGGTCATGCTTCCTGCCCGTTATCGCTGCTCTTTCTACATAGAACGAAGCAGAGGTTCCGGGAGTGGAACTTTTTTGCAAAATGAAACTTCCCGGAGCCTTGAAGGCGAAGGGAGGGATATCCGGTGACTCTGTTGGAAACCCTCGCACTGCTCACCTTCATTCTCACACTGTTGGGTCTGATCGTGGACGTGATCCGTCTGGCCGTTGAGGTCATGACAATGTTTTCCAAGCACAAAGCCGATGATAGCAAAAAAGACTGACCGCCCAGCTACCAACTCGTGCGGTCAATCTTTTCTTGACTAAACGGGCAAGGAGCTGACCATTGCGGACAGCGCCTTTTCTATTTATAATATAATGATTTTTGCAGGAATTGTCAATAACAATGTCCATTTGCCCTTTAGACTGCCTGCAAAGACCGCTCTTTGCTTTTCATCTTGTGCCGCACCACCAGCAGGCAGGCCAGATGCACGGCAGCCGTCAGCACCCAGCTGATGGGGTAGCTGATGTACAGCATGAACGGTGTGCGGTTCAGCTGGAAGATGGTGGCGATCCACACCAGCCGCAGCAGGCAGCTGCCCACAAGGCTCACCACCATGGGCAGCACGCTGTAGCCAAGGCCGCGCAGGCTGCTGGCCAGCGTATCCATGATGCCGCACAGCAGGTAGGTGCCGCAGATCACCCGCAGGCGCTCGTATCCGGCGGCGATCACCGCCGCATCCGAGGAGTAGAAGTGCAGCAGCTGGGTGCCTGCCAGCACCGCACCGCCGCCCAGCACCACGCCGGTCACGATGGCGCACAGCAGGCAGTTGAGGACAACACGGTTCAGGTTCTGGTACTTGCGTGCGCCCATGTTCTGGCTGGTAAAGGTGACGGCAGCCTGCGAAAAGGCGTTCATGGCGGTATAGACGAAGCCCTCCAGATTGGCGGAGGCCGAACTGCCTGCCACCACCGTGGAACCAAAGGAGTTGATGGCCGACTGGATGACCACGTTGGACAGGCTGAACACGGTGCTCTGCAGACCGGCAGGCAGGCCGATAAGCAAAATCTGCTTCAGGGCACCCATGTGGAAGCCCAGATGATGCAGATCCAGATGCAGCGCGCCCTCCTCCTTCATCAGCATCCGCGTCACCATGCAGGCGGAAACGGTCTGACTGATGATGGTAGCCAGCGCCACGCCTGCCACGCTCATGGAAAAGCCAATGACGAACACAAGGTTCAGCACCACGTTGATGATGCCGGCTGCTGCCAGACAGTACAGCGGGCGCTTGGTGTCGCCCACGGCGCGCAGCAGCGCACTGCTGAAGTTGTACAGCATGGTCATGGGCATCCCGATGAAATAAATTTTAAGGTACAGCGCAGAGAGGCCGATCACATCCTCCGGGCAGCTCATCAGCTCCAGCAGCCCCCGGGCTGCAAAGAACCCCACCACGGCCAGCAGCACGCCGCTGACAAGGCCCAGCGTCACCGAGGTCTGCACCGTGTCCTGTACGCCGCGGTCATCCTTTGCACCAAAGCAGCGGGCCGCCACCACGTTTGCGCCCAGCGAAAGCCCTACGAACAGGTTCACCAGCAGGTTGATGAGAGAGCCGTTGGAGCCGACGGCGGCCAGTGCGGTGCTGCCCGCAAAGCGGCCCACGACCACTACGTCCGCAGCGTTGAACAGCAGCTGCAGAATGCTGGAAGCTGCCAGCGGGATGGAGAACAGGATGATCTTTTGCAGCATCGGGCCGCTGGTCAGGTCAGCGGAGCGGCTTGTCTGTGCCATGGAATGAATACCTCCTTTTTATCGTTTACGCGGAGAAGCCGTTTTCCGAAGCATTGCACACTGCTTAGGAGGACAGCATCTGAAATGTAAATTTTTCGTAAAGAAAGGGAACCGAAGGCATATTATAACGCGCGGCGCAGAAAAATACAAGTGGCACCGCCGAAAAAAGACGGCTTTTTCCGACAATGCCACAGGAAAACGGCTTTTCAGTTCAATTCAAGCACCTTCCAGTGCTCCGGTGCGGCAAAATCGCTCGTCTCGCCGTCATCGGTGTACATCCGGCAGCGGGCGCTGCCATTTTCGTCTGGGCAGGCCCACAGGGTCAGGGCGGTGTCGTCCAGCTGGGCGGTGCAGCTGGCGGGTCTTGCCACCGGCACCGCATGGCCCGGGCGGATGAACAGCAGCACTTCGTCCAGTGCGCAGCGGACGTAGTGGTGCCCGGAGGGCAGAAGCTCGGTGTCGTAGTCGTCCACACTGCGGATGCGGTAGAGTTTCATTGCTTCCGGCAGGTAGACATGCCGTCCGCTGGCGTTCTGGGTGTAGACAGGCGCTACCATCACACCCTCGCCCAGCAGCAGCTGGTCCTGCACCTCGCGGGCATCCGGGTCAGCAGGAAAATCAAAGCCCAAGGGCCGGAAGTAACTGGTGCTCTCCAATGCCGCCTTCATGAAGGTACTATAAAGGTAGGGCAGCAGGGCATACCGCAGCCGGAGCATCTTCCGCAGGGCAGGCAGCATATCCGCAAAGCGGTAGTATTCCTGCATCCGGGAGCCGTCGGTGGCGTGGTTGCGCATCAGCGGCGTGAACAGGCCGAACTCCAGCCAGCGCAGAGCCAGATCAGGCGTAGTATCGTAGGAAAAACCGCACAGGTCGGCACCGGTATAAAGAAAGCCGCACAGCTGCACGTTGGGCATCATCTGGATATTGGCCAGAAGCTGTGCCCATGTGGAAGCGTTGTCACCCAGCCAGATGCCGCCGTAGCGGTGGCTGCCGATGAAGCTGGAACGGCTGTAGAGCAGCGTGCGTCTGCCGGGCCGCAGGCGGGTAAAGGCTTCGCCTGCCGCACGGGTCATATTGCCGCCGTAGAGGTTGTGCACCCTGTCATGGCGCACCCGCTGGCCGTCCACATCGTGGTAGAAGCTGGCGTAGTCCTCCGGGGCGTTCATCAGGCCCAGCGCGCCGCCCACCACCTTGCCAAAGAATTCATCCTGCACGATGTTGTCCTTCCGGCTCAGTTCGTCCATGCTCTCAAAGAAAGCCTTGAGCCGCTCGGGTGAGTAAAACAGCGCAGGCTCGTTCATATCGTTCCAGAAGCCCTCGATGCCGCAGTCGGTCAGTGCCTTGTACTGCCGGCCGAACCACTCCCGCACCTCCGGGCGCAGGAAGTCCGCAAAGTAAGCCTTGCCGGGCCACACCGCCGCCACAAAGGGGGTGCCGTCGGCTTTGGTGCAGAAGTAACCGTTTGCAAGGCCCTCGGCACAGACGGGGTTTTCCGGGTCGATGCGCACACCCGCATCGATGATGGGCACCAGCCGGATGCCCTGTGCTTTCAGTTCAGCGCTCAGGGCGGCAAGGTCCGGGAAGCGCTGCTTGTTTACGGTAAAATCCGCGTAGTCCTGCATGTAATCGATGTCCATGCAGATCATATCCAGCGGCAGATCGTTCTCTTTGTACTGGCGGGCCACCTCCCGCACGTCCTCAGCGGTCTTGTAGCCAAAGCGGCTCTGTGCCAGACCAAAGGCCCACTTGGGCGGGATATAGCTGCGGCCGATGAGCTGCCGGAACTGGCGGCTGATATCGTTCAGGTCGTCGCCGGTGATGATGTAAAGCTCATGATCCGGCTCTTCGGTGGCAAAGCGCAGGGCATCGTATTCGGTGTAGCCGATATCGTAACGCACTTTGCCCGGGAAATCGATGAACACACCAAAGCATTCACGGCCTGCGCCGCCGTCAATGAGCAGAAAATTGTGCGCACCATAGTAGGAAAGCTTATCCTCGCTGTGGCGGGCTTCATCGGTGTTGTTGGTCACGTAGTGCCAGCCGCGCTTGTTGATGCCGCGGGGCATTTCGCCCAGACCGTATACGATGGCATCCGGAGCCATCCGGTAGGCCCAGCCGTCTTCTTCGGCTGTGAGGAAGGGCACCGGCCCGGCGGAAACTGGGATCTCCTGCACCACACTGTCGGTGGGCAGGGGCAGGCCAAAACGGAAACGCTGGATCATAGGGAACCTCCTTGTAGCATCCTTGCCCTCTCCGTCACGCCTTTCGGCGTGCCACCTCGTTCCCCTTTCTGTCGCTTACGCGACATCTGCTCCTCTCTTTGTCACCTACGGTGACATTTCTCCCCGGCGCGGGGAGAATCTATCCCGGCCGGGGAAAGTCTATCAAAGTGAGAGGTTTTGCCAAAGGCTCCATCTCCGAGGGGGCTGTCGAGCGAAAGCGAGACTGGGGGAGTGGACTTCTCATTTTCTTTATCTTACCCCGGGCCACGCTGCAAAACAAGAGACAAAACCGGCACTTTTTTGCCACAAAACCGGCAGAACGCAGCCAAAGCATAAAAATATCGGCGGCAGGCGGCGGATGCAATTGCAAATTCCGGCCCATACTGTTATACTGGAACTGCTACTTTGAATCGGAAAATGGAGGAGACCCATGTATCGCAATGGAATCAAGCGCCTGCTGGCGGTGGTGCTGTCGCTGTGCGGCATGATCTGCCTGTCCTGGCTTTTTCTCATTCTGGCCGTCGCCATCAAGCTGGACTCGCCCGGCCCGGTGTTCTTCAAACAGAAGCGTGTGGGCATTGGCAAAAAGCACTTTTACATTTTAAAGTTCCGCACCATGCGCATCGACACGCCCCACGATATGCCCACCCATCTGCTGCACGACCCGGACCAGTATATCACCCGCATGGGTCATTTCCTGCGCAAGACCAGTCTGGACGAGCTGCCCCAGCTGTGGAATATCTTTGTAGGTGATATGGCGGTCATCGGCCCGCGGCCTGCTTTGTGGAACCAGTATGATCTGCTGGCAGAGCGCGACAAGTACCATGCAAACGATGTGCGCCCGGGCCTGACCGGCTGGGCACAGATCCACGGCCGTGATGAACTGGAAATTGCGGAGAAGGCCAAGCTGGACGGCTGGTATGTGGAGCATCTGAGCTTTGGGCTGGATGTGAAATGCTTCTTTGGCACCATTGCCGCGGTGCTTAAGCACGACGGCGTAGTGGAGGGCGGCACCGGCACTCTGCACGAAGAAACAGGCAAAGAGAACCATTAAGAATAGCCGCCGCGTGCCGCAACCCGAATATTTTCAGCGGAAAAATATTTTTTATTTGCAGTTCTGGAAAATCTGCGGATTTTCCAGAACTGTTTTTTCACGGAGGGGCTGTGACCAGAAACTGCATTTTTTGCTGATTTGTCCTGATTTGTGAAAAGGTGCTTGGAGCGGCCCGCAGGCCGCGACAAACACAAAATAAAAATAATTCTTCCGCAGAAGATGGCCAGAGCGCAGCGGAGGCCATTCTAAATCGCCATATCTCTTGATTTATCCCCGGAAAAGCGTATAATAAAACAGTACACAAGACGTCAAAGGAGGATTCCTGTATTATGGAACGCACCTATATCAACGAGGCTCAAAAGGCCATCGGCGGCACGGTCAAGGTGCAGGGCTTTATCGAGAACCTGCGCAACAGCAAGTATATGGCCTTTATCGTGCTGAAGGATATTACCGGCAAGCTGCAGATCACGGTAGAAAAGGAAGATCACCCCGATCTGGTGGATACCATCGATCAGCTCACCCCGGATTCCGTCATCACCGTCACCGGCAAGGTGGTGGAGAACGACTACGTCAAGATGGGCGGCGTGGAGATGATCCCCGAGAGCATCGAGATCGAGAGCATCGCCAACGCTCTGCCCATCGTCCGCAAGGAGATCGCAGCCACCAAGAAAAAGAAGGCTGTGGAGCGCTCCAGCATCGACCAGCGCATTGATTACCGCTGGATCGACCTGCGCACCGACGAGAACCAGCTCATGTTCAAGGCACAGAGCTGCTTTGTGAACGCCATGCGCAAGTTCCTGCTGGACCGTAACTTCATCGAGATCCACACCCCCAAGCTGATCGCTGCTGCCAGCGAGAGCGGCTCTGAGGTGTTCAAGGTGGACTACTTCGACCGCAACGCCTATCTGGCACAGAGCCCTCAGTTCTACAAGCAGATGGCCATGGCTGCAGGCTTTGAGCGCATCTTCGAGACCGGCCCTGTGTTCCGCGCCGAGAAGAGCTACACCAACAAGCACTCCACCGAGTTCTCCGGCTTCGATCTGGAGTTCAGCTACATCACTTCCTATAAAGACGTGATGAAGATGGAAGAGGAGCTGCTGACTGCCGGTCTGCAGGCTGTTAAAGATAGCTACGGCGACCAGATCAAGGAGATGTTCGGGCAGGAAGTGATCGTTCCCACCACTCCGTTCCCGGTGGTCAAGCTGGCAGACCTGTACAAGGGTCTGGAAGAAGAGTTCGGCTACACCGTCGATGAGAGCGAGAAGGGCGACCTGACCACTGAGGCCGAGCGCCTGAGCTATGAGTGGGTGAAGAAGCACTACGGCCACGAGTTCCTCTTTATCACCGATTACTCTGCCGAGAAGCGTGCGTTCTACCACATGCGCGACGAGAACGGTGTGCCCCAGGGATACGACCTGATCTGGCGTGGTGTTGAGATCACCACCGGTGCCCAGCGCGAGCACCGCTACGAGGTGCTGAAGAAGCAGGCCGAGGAAAAGGGTCTGGCCGATGATGTCAAGTTCTATCTGGAGTTCTTCCAGTACGGCTGCCCGCCCCACGGCGGTTTCGGTCTGGGCATCGACCGCCTGACCATGCTGCTGTGCGGCCTGACCATCAAGGATGCCGAGTTCCTGTTCCGCGGCCCCAACCGTCTGACCCCGTAATTGTAAAAATGTTTGTAAAGGCTCCTGTGCTGCTGGCATGGGAGCCTTTTTGATAAGAGAACTCCTTCCGTCATCGCTGCGCGATGCCACCTCCCTCAAGGAGGGAGGCTTTGGCAGTACGGCAAAGTTTTCCTCCTTGCCAATGGCTCCCTCCCCGAGGGAGCTGGCAAACCCGCAGGGTTTGACTGAAGGAGTTTCCACACGAAAGAGGTTTCAGAAAGGCTGTCCTATGTCGCTTCCATATAAAGGAAAATTGATCCCGCGTGCAAAAGAACTTCGCAAAAATGCAACGCGGCAGGAGAAAAAATTATGGTATGGATTTTTGAACAGCTATCCGGTTCGCTTTCAAAGACAAAAATCCATTGACAGTTTTGTGGCGGATTTCTATTGTCATGAAGCAAAACTGGTTGTTGAATTGGACGGTTCACAGCATTATGAAGAAGCCGGAATTGCACGGGACAAAGAACGAAGCGCTATTCTTGAAAAGTATGGACTCAAAGTAATTCGGTTTTCCAATTTGGAGGTTGACCGTAATTTTCAAGGGGTTTGCACTACAATCGATTTAGCAGTAAAAGAGCGGACAAAAGCATAATAAAAGAACTCCCCTCATACGATTACAACAAGCGGACCGGAATCCTGTCCGGTGCACAGCGCAAACGGGAAGGGGAGAGCAATTTGGCAAATCAGGAACAGAAGAGCATCTGCCGCGAGATCGGCGCACGCACCGGCGGAGATATCTACATTGGGGTGGTTGGCCCGGTGCGCAGCGGCAAATCCACCTTTATCAAGCGTTTCATGGAACAGCTGGTGCTGCCCGCCATCGGCCCGGCGGCTGCGCGGGAGCGTGCCCGGGACGAGCTGCCCCAGTCGGCAGCGGGCCGCACCATCATGACCACGGAACCAAAATTCATCCCGGAAGCAGCCGTGCCCCTGCAGTTGGAGGGCGGCGGCGAGTGCCGGGTGCGGCTCATCGACTGCGTGGGTTACATGGTGGAGGGGGCTATGGGCCACGAGGAGAACGACAAGCCCCGCATGGTCAAAAGCCCGTGGTTCGACCACGAGGTGCCCTTCGACCTTGCCGCCGAGACCGGCACCCGCAAGGTGATCTGCGAACATTCCACCATCGGCATCGTGGTCACCACAGACGGCTCTGTGAGCGACATCCCGCGGGAGGGCTATGCCAGAACCGAGAAGCGCATCGTGGAAGAACTGGATGCGCTGGGCAAGCCCTACATCATCCTGCTCAACAGCACCCACCCGGATGCGCCGGAGACGAAGCAGCTGGCCGAGGGCATGGCCCGGGACTACGACCACACCGTGCTGCCGGTGAGCTGCGTGGATCTGGACGCGGAGGCACTCGGCAGCATCCTGCGGCAGGTGCTGTACGAGTTCCCGGTGCAGGAGCTGGATTTTGCCCTGCCGCGCTGGGTCACGATGCTGGAAAACGGCCACTGGCTGCAAACGCAGGTGTACGATGCGGCCATGCAGCTGGCGGCAAAGGTCTCCCGCATGAAGGATGTACCCTCCGGAACAGACGCACCTGCGCTGGAATGTGACGCGGTGCAGCGCTCGGCCATCAGCGGCATCGACCTTGCAAACGGCAGTGTGCGCATCACGGTGGAGCTGAAGCCGGAAATTTTCTATCAGGTGCTGAGCGAGCAGACCGGCCTTGCCATTGGCGACGAAGCGGGCCTGATGCCCTGCATCATGGAGCTGGCAAAGGCCAAACGGGAGTACGAGAAGGTGCGCAGTGCCCTTGAGCAGGTGGAAGCCACCGGCTATGGCATTGTGATGCCCACGGTCAGCGAGCTGAAACTGGAACAGCCCCAGATCGTGCGGCAGGGCACGAACTACGGCGTGCGGCTGGAAGCCTGCGCGCCCTCCATCCAGATGATGAAGGCCACCATCCACACCGAGATCAGCCCCATCGTGGGCACCGAAAAGCAGAGCGAGGACCTTGCCCGCAGCCTGCTGGCCGGCTTTGAGGACGACCCGGAAAAGCTGTGGGAATCCAACATCTTTGGCAAGAGCTTGCACGAGCTGGTGAACGAAGGGCTGCAGAACAAGCTGCTGCACATGCCGCAGGAGGCCCGCACCCGCCTGCAGGAAACGCTGGAACGGGTCATCAATGAGGGCTGCACCGGGCTGATCTGCATCCTGATCTGACCGCTACAAAACAGAAGAGGGAAGCGCCGCGCGGGTGCCTCCCTCTTTATTTGTTCACTTCTCTTCTTCGGTCAGCTTATTGATGAGCATTTGGTAGATCTCGTTGCCCTTGAGGATGAACTGCTTTTTTACCAGCTCGGCGGTCAGCCGGTCCGGTGTGCCGAGGTCCAGACAGAACAGCTCACTGTCCAGCCCTTTCACCGTGCAGCGGATGGTGCAGTGGCCGTCTTCTTTTTCGGTAATGCTGGCACTGTACTTGGCTTCCTTGCGGGCCCATGTCTGGCAGCGCAGCACAGCAGCCACAGCGCGCTCCCGCACACTGCGGGGCAGGTCGTAGGCAAGCTCCTGCGCCACCTTGCGGCCCTTCTCGGTGATGGTGTAGCTGCCCTTTGTCAGGGTGACGAGCTGCTGCCTGGTGATATCGTCCAGACACGAGCCGATCTCGAAATAGTTCACCAGCGCTTCTTCCATCAGGGCGTTTTCGATCTCCTGCCGGGTAATGGGTCCGGCATTTTTGACCAGATAGCACAGCAGCAGCCGGATCTCGGTGCTGCTGGTCAACCCGCCGGGACGTACACCGGCAGTAAAAGCATCATTGGCGGCCATCGTTCCATACATCCCCCTTGTGCATTCCTTTTCTTTTATAGTATAAAGGCTTTCACGCCGGATTGCAAGCCGCAGCGGCAAAATCTGTCTCGATGCGCTTGGGGCTTTCCGGCGTGGAGTACACCCAGTGGTCCAGATGGCCCTCGGTGATGAAATACTTCAGCTCGAACCGGTGGCGCTGGCTCAGGGCATGGTTCACGATCACCAGCTTGATCTTCATTTTTTCCGGCAGGATGTTCTTGATGTAGACGCTCACCGCCTGCCCGGGCACAAGGTCGGTGCAGCTCTCGGCAAGGCCCGCGAGGTTGGGCGCGATCTCGATAAAGGTGCCGTATTCCTCCACGCTGCGCACGATGCCCACCACGGTCTCACCCACGGTGAACCCGGCCGCATTTTCCTCCCATGTGCCCAGCAGTTCCCGGATGGTCAGCACAAAGCGGCCCTGTACATCCCGGTTCTTGACGGCGCACAAGATCTGCTGGCCCACGCTCACCCGGTCGGCGGGGGAGGAGATGCGGCTCACCGACATGCAGTCGATGGGCAGCAGGGCACTGATGCCGCAGCCCACATCACAGAACGCGCCAAACGGCTCGATATGGGTCACGGTGCAGGGCAGGATATCGCCGGGCTGCAGGGTGTCCAGATAGTCGGCCTTGCACATCTGCTGCGCCAGCGCGCGGGAGAGCCGGTAGAAGGGCTGACCGTTCTCGTCGGTGTCCAGCGCCTCGATCACAAAGCAGGTGGGGCGGCCCACCCTCGTCAGCACCGCAATGTCCCGCACGGTGCCGTTTGCGGCACCATCGGCGCACTGGGCAAAGGGCATCACGGCCCTCACCCCGCCGATCTCGAACCGCAGCTGGCGCTGGGTATCAAAGGCCAGAGCAGTGGCCTGCAGGATCTCGCGGTTTGCCATGGCGGCGCGCAGTTCAGTGGGGGACAGGCGCGCAGCAGAACGGTAGTTGCCTTCGGTACGGTAAGCTTGCATCATCTTTCATTCCTCTTTCTGTTGTTTTTGAAGCCGTGCTTGGAACGATGGGCCATCAGGGAGCTTTCCCCGCAAAATTCGGGGCTTCCAGCTCCCGCCCTATTGCCCTGCGGGCAACAGGGTCCCACCCTCGGATCATTTGCTGGGGAAACTCCCTGCCGTCCCGTCCTGACAGCGGCCTTTCTGTTAAAACTTATGCATCCGCATGGGCGGATATTTGCATTTTGTGCGGCTTTGCATTATACTATATCTGTATGCGCAGCAAACCGGCACGCCGGGCTTTGCGCACACACCGCCTGCTGTTTTGGGCAGGCAGAAGGGAGAAGCAGAGCTATGGACATTGCTGTAGGCGATACCATCCTCACCCGCAAAAAGCACCCCTGCGGAGCGTCCAGCTTCGAGGTGCTGCGCGTCGGCATGGATTTTAAGATCCGGTGTACCGGCTGTGGGCGCGAGGTGATGCTGCCGCGTGCTAAAATTGAAAAGAACATCAAAAAGGTGGTAAAACCCGGGCAGGCCTAGCGCCCGGCGCAGCACGCATCCGGGGCGGAAAGGCCCCGGAGCCGTTCGGCTGCACGAACATGAATCTGAGTTTGTAAGGAGAACTGCCGGAATTATGCCGAACATGTTTACCCAGATGGATGCTGTCTGCCACCGCTTTGAAGAGCTTTCCATCCGCCTGAACCAGCCGGATACCGCCGCAGACCCTGCGCTTTTCCGCAGGCTGATGCGGGAGTACCACGATGCAGAACCTGTGGTGCAGGCCTACCGCGCGTGGCAGACCGCACAGGATCATCTGGCACAGGCCAAAGCTCTGCTGGAAGAACCGGGCGCACTTGACCCGGACTTCAAGCAGATGATACAGCAGGAAATCAGCGAAAAAAGTCAAGATGTGGAAAAGCTGGAAAATAATCTCAAAATTTTGCTGCTGCCCAAGGATGTGAACGATGGCAAAAATGTCATTGTGGAGATCCGCGGCGGCGCAGGAGGGGAGGAAGCTGCCCTGTTTGCCCACAGCCTGCTGCGCATGTACACCATGTATGTGCAAAGCAGGGGCTGGCAGCTGGAAATGCTCAACCTCAACGAGACGGAGCTTGGCGGCGTGAAGGAGGCCATCTTTTCGGTGGACGGTGCCGGGGCCTACAACCGCCTCAAGTACGAGAGCGGTGTGCACCGTGTGCAGCGCGTGCCGGAGACCGAGACGCAGGGCCGCATCCACACCTCCACGGCCACGGTAGCTGTGATGCCGCAGGCCGAAGAGGTGGACTTTGCGCTGGACATGAAGGACCTGCGCATCGACACCTTCCGCTCCTCCGGCGCGGGCGGTCAGCACATCAACAAAACCTCCAGCGCCATCCGTGTGACACATCTCCCCACCGGCATGGTGGTAGAATGCCAGAACGAGCGCAGCCAGTTCCAGAACAAGGACAAGGCGCTGGAGATCCTGCGCAGCCGCCTGCTGGCCCAGAAGCAGAAACAGCAGCAGGATGCCATCAACGCCAGCCGTCAGGGGCAGGTGGGCACCGGCGACCGCAGCGAAAAGATCCGCACCTACAACTTCCCGCAGGACCGCTGCACCGACCACCGCATCGGCCTGACCATGCACAATCTTTCCAAGATCATGGACGGCAATCTGGACGAGCTGATCGACGCACTGGCCACCCGCGAACAGGCCGAAAAGCTGCAAAAGCTCAACGAGCAGGGCTGAAATGTGGTTTTGAAAATAAAACGATATCCTGTCGATAAATGCTGAAAAGCATAAATACTTTACAGATAGAAAGAACGATGATCCGTATGGAAATGAAAACTGAAATTTTGCCCGCATCGGACGAAAAGAGCATTGAAAAAGCCGCTGCCCTGCTGCAGAACGGTGAGCTGGTGGCCCTGCCCACCGAGACGGTTTACGGCATTGCTGCCGATGCCCGCAACGGCGAGGCTGTGAAAAAGATCTTTGTGGCCAAGGGCCGCCCGCAGGACAATCCCCTGATCGTCCACGTCACCGGACCGGAAATGCTGCCCGGCCTTGTCAGCGAGGTGCCGGAGCGCGCCCAGCTGCTGATGGCTGCGTTCTGCCCCGGCCCGCTCACCATCATCATGCCCCGCGGCCCGGAGGTGGCAGCGGAGTGCTGTGCCGGTCTGGACACCGTGGGCATCCGGATGCCCAGCCACCCGGTGGCCCGCGCCGTCATTGAAAAGAGCGGCTGCGCCTTTGCGGCTCCCAGCGCCAATCTTTCCGGCAAGCCCAGCCCCACCAACGCGCAGGATGTGTTCACCGATATGGACGGCCGCCTGCCGCTGATTTTGGACGGCGGCGAGTGCGACGTGGGCGTGGAAAGCACTGTGGTGTCGGTGGTGGGCGAAAAGCCCACCCTGTTCCGCCCGGGCCACATCACGCTGGAAGACCTCGAGCGTGCCCTCGGCGAAGAGGTGGAAGTGTCCAAAGCCATCCTCGAAAAGCTGCCGGAGGGTGCTGTGGTGCGCAGCCCCGGCATGAAGTACAAGCACTACGCCCCCAAGGCGGATGTGACCTTGCTGGACGGCACCTTTGAGCAGTTCAAAGCCTATGTGGATGCCCACGCCGAGCAGGATCCCAGCTGCCTGTGCTTTACCGGCGAGGCGGAAAAGCTGGGTGTGCCCTGCGTGGAGTATGGACGTGAGGGCGACGGTGCCGATCAGGCAAAGCACATCTTCCGCTGCCTGCGCGCGCTGGATGAGCAGGGCGATGCCGTGGTCTACGCCCGCTGCCCGCAGAAGGACGGCCTTTCCATGGCGGTGTACAACCGCCTGATCCGCGCTGCGGCCTTCCGGGTGATCAAGCTATGATCGCGCTTGGCATCACGGGCCGCAGCGGCTGCGGCAAATCCACGGTCACGGCGGTGTTTTCGGCTCACGGTGTGCCGCTGGCCGATGCCGACCAGATCAGCCGCGAGATTTTACTGCCCGGCTCGCCGCTGCTGCCCCGGCTGGCCCAGCGGTTCGGCGCAGACATTTTAAAAGCAGACGGCACATTGGACCGCCGCCTGCTGGCCGACCGCGCTTTTGCCACCCCGGAGGGCAAAGCAGCGCTGGACAGCCTGACCCACCCGGAGATCGTGCGCCGCATCCGTGCGGCAAAGCAGGCGGCGCTGGATGCCGGTGCACCGCTGTTCGTGCTGGATGGCGCGGTCATCGTGGGGACTGCGGCGCAGGCCGAGTGTGATCGCCTGTGCGTGGTCACGGCACCGTTTGAGACCAGTGTGGCCCGCATCGTGGCCCGGGACGGCATCTCGGCCGAGATGGCCGCCCGCCGCCTGAACGCCCAGACACCGGAAAGCACTCTCACCGCGCAGGCAGACTATGTGCTGCGCAACGATTCCAGCCTTGCACATCTGCAGGCTGCGGCAGAGCAGCTCTGCACAAAGCTTCTGGCAGAAGGAGGTGCGGGAAAAGAATTTTGAACAAACGATATAACGAACAAGATCCTGCACCGCAGTACGACCCGGAGACGGCCCGCATCCGCCGCGCTCTCCGCGCCCAGAAGGCCCGCCGCCGCAAAAAAATGCGCAGCCGCAGGCTGTTCCTGCTGGGCATGGCGCTGATCCTGCTGTTTGTGCTGGTGCCCAACTTGTGGGGCAGGGCAGAACGGCTTTTATACCCCCGCAAGTACGAAGCGCTGGTGGACCAGTGGGCGGAGACTTACGGCCTTGACCCGCTTCTGGTGGATGCCTTCATCCGCACCGAAAGCGGCTTTGACCCGCAGGCCACCTCCACTGTGGATGCCCGGGGCCTGATGCAGATGACCGAGGAGACCTTTATCTGGCTGCGCAGCAAGATCGCACCGGACGAAGGACTGCTCTTTGCAAATCTCTACGACCCGGAGACCAGCATCCGGTTCGGATGCTATTACCTGCACCTGTGCATGGAGCGCTACAACGGCGATGTTGCCACTGCCGCTGCCGCTTATCACAGCGGGTGGGGCACGGTAGATGCTCTTTTACAGATGGAAGAGCACTCCGCAGACGGCGAAACGCTGCAGGGCTTTCCCTATAACCAGATGAACCACTACGTAAAAAAGATCACTTCCTGCTATGCGCGGTATCAGCGTATCTATGCAGAAAGCTGAGAGGAGATAAGGAACATGAGCGAGAAACTTACCGCAAAGCAGGCTGCCGAACAGCTGCTTTACAAGCCGGAGTACGCTGCCGACAAGAGCGCCGACGTGAAGGAGAAGGCTGCAGCCTTTGCCGAAGGCTACAAAGCCTTCCTGAACGCTGCCAAGACCGAGCGCGAAGCTGCCGCCGCCAGCGAAAAGCTGCTGCTGGAGGCCGGTTACGAAAAGTTTGAGCCGAAAAAGACCTATGCCCCCGGCCAGAAGATCTACTTTGTGCAGGAGCACAAGGCGGTGGTGGCCGCTACCATCGGCCGGGAATCTTTTGAGGAGGGCTTCCGTCTGGTGATCGCCCACATCGACAGCCCCCGTCTGGACCTGCGCCCGAACCCGCTGTACGAAGCAGACCACCTCAGCTACTTCAAGACCCACTATTACGGCGGCATCCGCAAGTACCAGTGGGGCACCATGCCGCTGGCCATCCACGGCGTGTTCACCCGTGCTGATGGCTCCAGCGTGTCCTTTGCAGTGGGTGAGGACGAGAATGACCCCGTGTTCTGCATCACCGACCTGCTGCCCCATCTGGGTGCCGAGCAGAACGACCGCAAGCTCAGCGAGGGCATCAAGGCCGAGGAGCTGAATGTGCTCATCGGCTCCGACGCTGTGGAGGATGCCGACATCAAGGAGGCCGTCAAGCTGAACACCCTGATGCTGCTGCACGAAAAGTACGGCATCACCGAGCGGGACTTCACCCGCGCTGAGATCGAGGTGGTGCCCGCCCATAAGGCCCGGGACGTGGGCTTTGACCGCTCCATGGTGGGCGGCTACGGTCACGATGACCGTGTGGACGCATACCCCGCTCTTATGGCCGAGATCGAGACGAAAGATCCTGTGCACACCACCGTCTGCGTGCTGACCGATAAGGAAGAGATCGGCTCCGACGGTGTGACCGGCATGCAGAGCATGTATGTATTCCACTTTATGCAGCTGCTGTGCCGCGCCGCCGGTCAGGACGACATCCTTGCCTTCCAGAACAGCGTGTGTCTCTCCGCCGATGTGACCGCCGCCTACGACCCCTCCTGGGCAAATGCCTTCGAGCCGCAGAACGGTACTTACGCAGGCCGCGGCGTGGCCTTCTTCAAGTACACCGGCAGCCGCGGCAAGAGCTCTGCCAGCGATGCCAACGCCGAGCTGGTAGGGGACATCACCCGCCTGCTGGATGCCAACGGCGTGGCATGGCAGATCGGTGAACTGGGCCGTCTGGACCTTGGCGGCGGCGGCACCATTGCCAAGTACGTGGCCAACCGCGGCATCCCGGTGCTGGACATCGGCGTGCCGGTGCTGTCCATGCACTCGCCCTTCGAGGTCATCCATAAGACCGACCTGTACATGGCTTACCGCACCTTTGCACTGTTCTGCCAGGCTGAGCAGTAAGTTCTGTGCCTGAAAAAATATCCGCAGCGCTTCCCGGTTTGCAAAAACCAGCGGAAATACTGCGGATATTTTATTTTTGGCGCAAAAAGCTTGACCTTCAACCGTCTTTAAGGTGTAATGTAAGGGCGGAGGTGAAGCAGATGAACATCAAACAGGCTTCAGAGCAAAGCGGCGTGTCCGCCCCGAACATCCGCTTTTACGAAAAAGAAGGGCTTCTTACACCGGCGCGCAGGCAGGGCAATGACTACCGCATTTACACCGCCGGGGATATCCGCACCCTCAAGCTCATCCGTATGCTGCGCATGCTGGATGTGCCGTTGCCCACCATCAAGGCGGTGCTGCGCGGGGAACAGCCCCTGCAGCAGGCGCTGCAAGCCCAGCAGACCGTGCTGGAGCAGCAGGCCGCGCATCTGGCGGCAGCCATGCAGTTTTGTGCCGACCTTGCCCGGCAGCAGCCGCAGGCAGAAACGCTGGACGTGGATGCCTGCCTGACCCGCATGGAAAAGCCTGCCGTACAGGGTGCGTTCTGCTCTGGCTGGCTGCAGGATTACCGCACGCTGGCACAGGTGCAGCACCAGAGGCATTTTTCCTTTATCCCGGAGGGCAGCATCAACACTCCGCAGGAGTTCACAGCGGCCCTGCAGACCTATGCAAAGGCCAACGGGATGCAGTTCAGCCTTGAAAAAGAGGGGATGTACCCGGAGTTCTCGCTGGACGATATCCAGTATAAAACTTACCGCAACCCGGGTAAATACCGGGACGAGATCTGCTGCGATGCCGTGCATCCCGAGCAGCTGGACACAGGACTGCCCGCCCGGCGGGAGAAGCTGCTGCGCATCGTGCGTATCGTGCTGCCGCCGGTGTGCATCTTTGCGGCTATCATGGCAGCAGGCTGGGTAGTCACCGGCGGTGCAGGCTGGCTCTGGCTGGCGGCGCTGGCATCCGGCGGGGTGCTGCTGGGGCGCTGTTTTGAAAAGTGGCTGTAAGGCGCATCACCCCAGCGGCAGCGCTTCGGCTACGGTCAAAAAGGCATAGCCGTTATCCGTATACCACCGGATGATGTCCGGCAGCGCCTCGGCGGTGGTGCGGGTGGTGGCAGAGTCGTGCATCAGAACAATGCAATGGGTCTGCTCGCCGGTCTCCCGCACTACATTGCGGTAGATGGTGTCCGCACTGGGGTGGCCGCCCACGGCATCCTCGGCGCACACGTTCCAGTCCACCCATTGCCAGCCTTTCTGCTCTACTTCGGCTTTTAGCTGCTTCATCAGGCCTTTGCCGCCGTAGCGCCGGCTGACGGTGTTGGTGCTGCCGCCGGGGAACCGCAAATACCGGATGCTTTCTGCGTCCACATAGGGAGCAATGCGCTCCTTTAAAAGGGCAATGTCCTCCCAATAAGCGTCGCTGCTGCGGTAGATATCGCTGTATTCGTGGGAGGCAGAGTGCAGCGCGATCTGGTGCCCGGCGCTGACCGCTTCGGTGAGCAGGGGCAGATACTTCTCGTTGTAACCGGTAGCCACCACAAAAAATGTGGCGTGCACTCCGGCCGCGTTCAGCGCGCTGAGCACATCCGGTGTGGTCTTGCTGGGGCCGTCGTCAAAGGTCAGGCAGACCCACTTTTCCGGCAGCGGCTGGGCAGCAGGCTCCTGCTGCTCCTGTGCCAGAGCCGAAACGGCGGGGGAGAGCATCGAAGTGTCCGGTGCCGGGGTAAGATCCTGCGCCTGACATCCGGTGACGACCGGCGGCGCAGCAGATACAAACCCCATAATGAGGGCGAACAGCATCACGGCCGCAACTCTGGCCCGCCTGCGCCGTGCGAGATATTCTGCAAGCTTCAAGAGCAAAACCTCCTTTGTCTGTTTGGTTTGCTCTTATCAGAATATGAACGACGGCGGATTCTATGAAAAAAATTACCCCACTCTCTGCCGTTTATCCAGCCGCATCTTGTCGGCGATCATCGCGATGAACTCACTGTTGGTGGGTTTTCCGCGCAGGTTATGGATGGTATAGCCGAAGTAGCTGTTGAGGGTGTCCACGTCTCCCCGGTCCCATGCAACCTCGATGGCGTGGCGGATGGCGCGCTCCACCCGGCTGGCGGTGGTGCCGTTTTTCTTGGCGATTTCCGGGTACAGACGCTTGGTCACAGCGTTGATATACTCCGGCTCGTTCATGGTGAGCAGAATGGCATCCCGCAGGAACTGGTAGCCCTTGATGTGGGCGGGAACGCCGATCTGATGCAGGATCTCGGTAACGGTCAGCTCATCGCTGTCCACACTGGTGTGCAGGATGTGCTTTTCCGGGCCAAGTGCCGCCTTGAGCACCCGTGCGGCAAGCACGGTCTCATCAAAGGGTTTTACAAAGTAGTAGGCAAAGCCTTCGTCCAGCAGCTCCTGTACCATCTCTTCGCTCTGGAAGGCACCGGTCACGAAGAAGGAGGTGTGCCGCTCACCGGCGGCATTGTAGCGCTGCTTTACCGCAAGGGCATCCAGACCGGGCATAAAAGCATCCAGCAGGACCACCTGCGGGCGCACGGTGAGCATTTTCTGCAGGACCTTGTTGCCGTCCTTTTCCACAACGGTCACGTCCACGCCCTTCTGCTCCAGCGCTTCGCGGCAGGCGGCAGTGAACGGGGCACCAGTATCCGACATCAAAAATCTAACTTTGTCCATGGTTGTTTCCTCCAATGTGTGCAGTTCCCTTAACACCATGGATTTTACCATAATTTTCCAGAACTTTCAACGACTTTTATTGGCAAATTTTGGAAAATAAAATCGAAACCCGCAAATTATTTTGCGTTTTGGGCCTGCGTGTGCGCTGTATCGTCTGTTTTTTCAACAGCGCGGGCCTGCTTGAGCATGGTCTGAGCAAAAATGCCGTAGCCCCGCGTGGGGTCGTTTACCAGCACATGGGTCACTGCACCCACCAGTCTGCCGTTCTGCAGGATGGGACTGCCGCTCATGCCCTGCACGATGCCGCCGGTTTTGGCAAGCAGCTGCCGGTCGGTCACGCGCAGGATCATGTTGCGGTGGGGGTCTGCGTCGTTTACCTTTTCAATGCGGATGCGGTATGCCTTGGGCACCTCGCCGTCCACAGTCGTCCAGATCTCGGCATCGCCCGGCACCACCTCCTGCGCAAAAGCCATCTCCAGCTCCGGGCCGGAAAATGCAGCCCGTGTTCTGCCATAGACCCCGGTCTTGCTGTTGATGCAGATGCTGCCAAGCGCATGGGTGCTCAGAAAGCGGCCCTTCAGCTCACCGGGGCTGCCCACGGTGCCGCAGGTACACCCCACGATCTGGCAGGGGACGATCTCGCCGCTGCGCAGGGCCACGCTCTCACCGGTGTCGCTGTCACTGATGGGGTGGCCAAGCCCGGCAAACACCCCGGCGGCATTGTCCACAAAGGTCATGGTGCCTACCCCGGCGGAAGAATCCCGCACCCACATCCCGGCGCGCCACTGCCCGGCGGTGCTGTCCCACACGGGGGTCAGCCGGGTCTGGAATTGCTCACCATTGCGGATATAGACCACCTGCACCGGTGCGCCTGCGGCCGTTTCCAGAGCATCGTGCACGGCATCGTTCGTCTCGGTCAGGGTGTCGTCCATGCGCACCACCCGGTCGCCCAGCCGCAGCCCGGCCTTCTTGGCGGGGTTTGCGGTGCCGTCCGGGGTGTTCAGGTCGGAAAAGCCCACAATGAGCGCGCCCTCGGAGAACATCTTAACGCCGAAAGGCGTACCGCACACTGTTACCACCGGACGTGTTTCCACCAGAGCGCGCACAGTCTTGACGGGCAGCCACCCGCCAATGGATAAAGTGGCCTGATAGCTGCCCGCAGCCTGCGTGCTGGCCGCGTTGCGGGAGCCAGCGGTGCGCAGCGGCTGCACATAGGCAAAACGGGGCAGGGTAAGGGTCTGGCCGGGTTCCAGCAAAATTTCAGCAGGCAGACTGTGCCACAGCCAGCCCAGCACCGCCAGCGCGGCCACCAGAAGATAAGCTGCCGCAATGCTGCCAGCGCGGCGTAGTTTTGATCTGCGCATCGGCAAAAGCCCCTTTCCGCCATGGAAAATGATACGATCGTCCGGCGATAGTATGCGCTGTGAAGGGCGGAAATATCAGTGCAGTGATTGACTTTTGCCGCCGGAACTGATACTATATTAAGGCGGTTTGGCCGCAGCTGCAGAATAGAAGAATACGCGGGTATGGTGGAATTGGCAGACGCGCAGGATTTAGGTTCCTGTGCCGCAAGGCGTGTGGGTTCGACCCCCACTACCCGCATACAAAGAAAAGCACGTTGATTCGTACAGAACCAGCGTGTTTTTTCTTATCATGGTAACACTTTTGGTAACACTATTAAGTTTTCAGACTGCTCTCACCAGCGCATTATACAGCATTTCAATGAACTGCACCGCGCTGGGCGCACCGGTCAGCGGATAGCCTGCCAGCTGCTGCACATACTCCGGGTTTGTGAGCCATGCACCTTTAGCTGCCCGGCGGACAGCGCTTTGAATCGCTTTTGGCTCACATCTTCTGCGGTCGGCGATAGGAGTATAGATATCTTTCTCCACGGCCTGCAGGCGGTCTTCCTGCTCACAGACCAGCTCAAGACACTGGCACAGGATACTGTAGGCGCTCAGGTTACGTGTAATGCCCATCGGGCGCAGCAGATCATTGACTTGAGTGGACAATTCGGAAACAATCATAGTTGACACGTCCTTTCTTTGCGTCAACTCTAACCGAAAAACACTTGAAATTTGTTAATTGCGTCGATATACGTCGTAAAGCGTCGAAACACGCCAAACAAAAACAGCCCCGCGGAACCGCCTGAAACGGAACCACAGGGCTGTTGTCATGCTATGCAGCCTTTCGGCCTGCCGCCGGAGCGGCTAAGTGTTATGTCTCCCGCATGGTACGCACTGCGCGTAGGCGCGCGGGAGACGATGTGCTGCGGTAGATCTCCAGCGTCTCATCCGGTTGCAGGGTCAGGTCAAAGCCGATGAAGGCCCCGGTCTGCAGATCCACCACCTTGGGGTGGGTCACCGGCATGTCGCACCGCAGGGTGGCCGTGAAGGGCACCGGCAGGCTGCCCTCGTTGCGCAGCACTGCCGCCGTGCCGTCCCGCTTGATGCCGTAGATGTGGCTGTCGTAGCAGACCGGGAAGCAGAACGCCTTTTCGTACCCGCCCAGCACGCTGCTGACGGCATTGAGGTCGTACCAGAAGGGCTTTTCGCTGTAGAGCATGAGTGAACAGCGCGGCTGCGGCGTGTAGCTGGAAAAGTAGGGCGTTTTCTGCAGCACGAAACGGGCAAAGTACCGGTCACCGAAGTACAGGGTGCCCTTAGTGAAGTAGGGCAGCTTTTTGCTGAACGCCCGGGCATTGTCTAGCGCATACGCGCCCCAGAACACCACATCGAGGGTGCGGGACACGCCGGAGACGCTCTGCCCCTCCACGGTGGCTCCGACTTGATGGATGCCCTGCGCGGTCTGCAGGTCTACATCCACCCCGTTCAGCGGGTCGAGAAAGTAAGGGATGTCGTAGTCCCAGCCCAGATGCAGGACGGCACCGGCATCTGTCACGATCTTGAGATGATCCTTAAAAAGCACAGTGTCCTCCTTTCATCGTTTGCGGGCCTTGGCCTTGTCGGCTTCCCAGCGGGCTTCCCGCTGGAGGTCTGCCGCCGTCTGGGCCTTGCTGTAAATGTTCTGAGTGATGTTGGTATCGCCCTCCCGGTGGTAGCTGTTGGCAGCAGACACCACCTGTGCGGTGCCGGATGCAGCCACGGTGCTGCCCAGACGCATGTTGTCGGAAAGCACCAGTGCCCCCGCCTGCCGGATCATATCGGCAAGGGCAGAGTTTGTCTTTTCCAGCGCCTTGGTGTTGGCGTTGATGGCATCTTCCAGACTGCCGGTGCCGGTGGTGATGTCCACGCTGCCCATGCCGCCGGAGCCGGACGAACCGCCGCCAGAGGAGCCGCCGCCGGACGAACCTTTCTTACTGAAAGAGCCGCCGATCGAGGCGACGATGCCCGCGATGACGGCAGCAAGGGCTACGCCCGCTGCGATCATCAGCAGAGCCTGCGGAGTACCAAAGCCGGTAGGGAACAGCGCCGCAGCGATGGCATCCAGCATTGCTACGAACGCGCCGCCGATAGACCCGATCAGACTGCCCAAAGACGCAAGAATCTCCGGGAATGCAGAGATCAGGCCGCCTTTCATGCCCTGACTGATGGCAAGGGCCGCATTGCTCAGCGGTGTTTTCAGCCCGCCGAAGATCTCCATCAGGGTGGAGCCAAGGCCCTGTGCCTGCTGCCAGACCTCAGAAAAGCCGCCGGTCAGGCCGTGCACGATCTGCCCGCCCAGATCAATGGCTCCCTGTACCAGCTGGTCCCGGGCACCGCCCAGCGCTTTGTTGAGCTTAGTCACGATGCCAAGGGCAAAATCATTGACCTGCTTTTTCTGGTCGGCAGTCAGACCGCCGTAGATGGTGCTTGCCACCCACTTGCCGATGCCCAGCCAGTCCTGATTCTTGACGGCGGTGTACAGATCGTCGAAGGTGCCAAGCACGCCGGTATCTGCCTCGGTCTGCAGCTCCTTCCACAGGCCGTCAAAGGTGTCCGCGCTGGACTTTTTGATCTGCTCGGCCACCTGCACGGTGCCGTCTGCGGCGATGGTCTTGGCCCGTTCGATGGTCACGAGGGCACCGTCCACCACGTCGTCGTAGACCTCGGTGATGACCTTTTTGGTGGTCTCGGTGCCGTCGGTCAGGGTCTCGGTGACGGTCTGGGTGGTGGTCTTGACCCCGTCTGCCAGCGTCTCAAAGGTGGAAGTGACCGTCTTGGCGGTTTCGCGGACGGTCTCCATGGTCTGCTTGACGGTCTCGGTGCCGTCGGCGGCCACCTCTGTGATGGTTTTCACATCCTTCAGCACACCATCCACCATCTGCCGGGAAGTCTCGGTGATGACCTGCTTTTGCTGTGTCTTGCCGTTGGAGAGCGTTTCGGTGATGTTTTCGGTGGTGCGGGTGATCTTGCCGTCGATTTCGGTCGTGGTGTCCGAGATGGACTTGACGACTTCTGCGGCGGCCTGCTTCGTGGCCTTGCTGGCCTTCTTGGCTCCGCTGGTGATGGCCGGGTAGGGGTTCATGGCTGTCTGGCTCCCGGCACGGCTGCTGCCGTTGCCGGAGCTGCTTGTGCCCTTCGGGACCCATCCGTTGTCATCGTCCCATTCGAGGTCTTTGTGGGAGTTGTCCCAGTTTTTCTGATTGCGCTTCTGCGTGTAATTTTGGCGCGAAGCCGCGTAAGCGCTATTATAAGCATCCACCGCAGCCGCTGCACCCTGCGGTAAAGCGGCAAGTGCGGCAGCAATACCGCGGATGGACGACATCAGCATGTTAAGCGTTGTCAACACGCTGTTCACAGCAAAATCAGCAGCAGAACGCAGGCCGTTCATGCAGGTGTTCCAACCGGAACGGAACGTTTCACTGCTCTTATATGCTGTGATGAGCCCCGCCGTCAGAGCGGCAAATGCAGCTACTGCCAGCCCTATCGGATTTGCTGCAACCACACTGTTCAGTGCAGCCATTGCAACTTTGAAAATGCCTGCGCCAGCGGCAGCCTGTAGATTTGCCGTGTTCAATGCGGTAACAGCCAATTTCTGTGCAGTGGTAACCACCGTTGTTGCCGCAATGGTTGCTTTATACCCGGCGAACGCTGCACCGGCAGCGGCCACAACAGCAGTCGCAATGCCGATGGTCTCCTTGAGCTGGGCCATCTTCTCGTCGCTGTCGAGGAAGGAGACCACCACCTCGTTCAGCTTGACAACCAGCTCACCCAGAGCTGCAAACAGGCCGCTGGTCAGCTCACCGGTCAGGGCGCTGACATTATCCTTCAGGGTGGACATGCGCCCGCTGAAGGTCTGGCTGGCTTCCAGCATACCGTTGTAGAACTGCCCGCCCTGACTGGTGGCGGCTTCCACAGCTGCTTCCAGCTCGCTGAAGCTGACCTTGCCATCCGAGATGCGCTTGTACAGGTCGGACATGCTCTCGCCGGTGGCGTCGCAGATCTGGTTCAGCGGGTTGAATCCCGCATCGATCATCATGTTGACGTTTTCCAGCGTGACCTTCTGCGCCGAGGACATCTTGCCGTAGGCGCGGGTCAGGGTCTGCAGCTTTTCGGCGTTGCCCAGCGAGATATCGCCCAGCCGCTGCAGCACGCCGGTGGTGTCGTCTGCCGCAATGCCGAACTGCAAAAGGGTCTGGGTGCCGCTGGTCAGGTCATCCAGCGAGAAAGGCGTGGATGCCGCCATTTTGCGAATTTCGGAAAGCTTCGTTGCGGCGGCTTCCTCGCTGCCCAGCATGACCTTGAAGTTGGTCAGGTAGCTTTCCATGGTGGCGTTGTAATCCACACCGCTCTTGACCACCTCGGCCAGCTTGGACGAAGCCTGTTTTGCAAAGTCCGCGATCATCTGCCCGGCGGCTATCGTCCACTTACTGGTGCTTTTTTCTGCCGGGTCGCTGTTCAGCCTTACTTCGCCGGTGATGCTGAAATCTGCCACTGTGTCCACCTCTCTCCATTCCAAAAGAGCGCGGGCACAAGGGCACAGGCTGTTATAACTTGATCTCTACCTCCCGCTTACAGGCGGGATTTTTGCATTTTACCCACAGGCCATGGGCGGATGCGGCATTTTCTGCCCACACCGGCAGCGCCCGGCCGCAGTAGGGGCAGGGCACCGGGGCGCGGCTAGTGCCGGAATCGCGCGAGGAACGCGGCATCGTGCTCTTCGACCGAAACGACACGGGCGGCACCCCCTCTCAGCTCAGCAGGCAGGGCAAAGCGCTCCTGCAGGTCGGCATAGTGGGCACGCATACTGCCCTCGTACTCGGAAAGATCCATGGTGCGCCAGCTCATGATCTTTGCCATGAGGGTCTCCTCCGGCAGGGCCGCGAACAGCGCACGGAACCGGAACCAGTGCATCTTTTCGCGGGTCAGGTCGATGCCGTAGGCCTGCTGGAACGCCGCCACGATGTAACCGGCATCACACTGGTAGTCGAAGGCGGGCGGCTTTTCCGGGCCGCTGGTGGCAGCGCTGGCCGTGGGTTCTGCGGCCTGCTCTCCGGCAATGCAAAACTCGATGAGATGCTGATACGCTTCCATGCACGCCTGAGCATTGCTCAGCAGCGGCTGCGGGTCCCGGTAAAACCGCCGGACGGCGCGGCACGCCAGTGCCAACGGGTCGTCTCCGGCCCCGCGCCGGTAGACATTGCTCAGCCACACCATGTGCCGAAAGTCCGGGTCAATGGCCCGGCCATGCCATACGGTGGGCAGTGCGTCCGTCAGCAGATCAGACATGGCGCTCCGCTGCGATCTTCAGGGCGTAGTCGGCCAGCTGCTGCATGGCCTCCGGGTCGTCCTTCAAAGCGTCCACCGCGACACGGGCATCTGCCAGACGCAGGGCCCTGTCTGCGGGGTCCTCGTGAATAGTTACCTTGGGCGGCATACGGATGATTTCGTTGGTTTCAACGATGCGCCCCGCCGTCCGGGTACGCTGCCGGGCTTTCTGCTCGGCACGGCGCTGCTGGCGGTTCATGGGCTGGGCGGCTCTGGCGGCATAGCGCTGTTTCTCGGCGGCAAAGGCATTGCCCAGTTCCTCGATCACGTCATAGATGGGTGCCATGTAGTTTTCGTTAAGCCCCAGACGGTCGGACGCGCCTGCACCGAGAATCTCGTCGATGCAGTCCATGGCAATGCGTGCCTGTGCACGTGCATGGTCGCCCAGACGGACACCGCCGCGATGGAAATGCTCCGTCTCCTCGGCGCTCCGGCGCTGCATCTGCTCGTTGGCGTCCTCAAAGCGGTCAAGGTCGTTGGCGTTCATCAGGGAAAATTCAAATTCCTGTCCACAAATAACCATGTTCTGGCTCCTTTCTTGGGCCGTGTGCCGGATTTGCACCAGCTTCTTTTACTGTTTCACGGCATAAAAAATCCCCGTTCCGGTGCGGAGCGGGGAAAGATGCGGGAAAGTTCAGCCGGCGGCTGCGGTGGTGTAGTCGAGCTTGTCGGGGTGAGACCCCTCCATCTCGCTATGCGAGACCGCTCTGTCACTTAAAAGCCCCACTGGGGCTTTCATTGCGTCGTTTCACTCCGCAAACGTGAACTCATCCGGCGTGCCGACGGCCTTCACGTCGCAGGCAAAGGTGGCCTTGGAACCGGCTGCACCGCCCACGTCGCTGGTGACGATGATGGCAGCGCTGCCTTTCTCGCCCTTGCCGGTGCGCAGGCTGAAGTAGATGTAGGGCACAATGATATCGCTGCCGGTGCCGTACACGATCTTGTGGCTCAGCACAAAATCCTGAAAAGCATCGCCCACGCAGCGGTCGCCGTTGACGGCAAGGGTGCGCTGGGTGCCGGTCTTTTCGGTGACGTTGCCGGTACGGATGTACTGAGCATCCTCGGTGGTGGCGTTCAGGGAGCCGGAATGCTCCTTCACATGGTCGGCGCAGACGATCCACTGGCTTTCCTTGGTCTGGGTGCTATCGATCTGGAACGCCAGCACAAAATCGTTCGCCGTCTCAATGCCGGTGTAGCTGGCGCTGGGCGTCAGGCCGGACTTGGTAATGGCTTCGGATACAGTCATATCAAAACTCCTTTCATTTTGGCATGTAGTAGGTCAGGCGCATTTGCAGCTGCATCTTACAGCTGCCCGCGCTGTTTGTGACGATGTAGCCGCTGTTCGTCACGGCAATGCCGGTAGGGGTCTTGCCCCCGCCGCAGGCCGAGAGGTCGGGCAGGTTGTGCCGGGCATCTTGCCGCATGACCCACTCGGTAAGCTGCTCGAAAAAGCCGCTGTTCTGGATGTTGACGGCATCCACCTCGCTGTACTCCCGTCTGGACAGAAAGAGGTAATTCTTCGCCATTTCCCAACCGGAGATGTACTCGGTGATGATGGGGTCACCGGGGCTGTCCTCGATGGAAAAGGCGGTGGATTCTTCTTCCAGTCCGGCAATGCGGAAGGCCGCACCGGTGGCTTCCTGCTCGTCGGCAATCAGCGGGCAGGTCTTGAGCCATGCCCGCAGGGCGGCAATGGTGGGCTTTATGGTCTCGCTCATAAGTTTCCCATCCCTCCCCAGAATGTCGTGACGGCACGCGCGCCGTAAAGAGCAAGGTGCGCACCGATATCTGCCAGTGCCCGCTGGCCCCAGTAAGAGCCGCGCAGGCCGGTCTCGCCATGCAGGCAAGTGCCCTGTTCGTGCAGGTAATACTGCCTGCGGGCGTAGGGCGTGTTATAGACCAGCAAGCCCTCGTCGTACTTGCTGGCAAGATTGACGCTGTTCTTCAGCGTGCCGGTATCGAACGGCACATAGCTGTCAATCAGCTTGGCAGCTTCCTGTGCAAGGGCATATTGTGCCTTTTGCAGGGCGGCAGTCTTTTCGGCTCCAAAATCCGGCCGCCATTTCAACTCCATCTGCACGCCGTCTGTCCGGTATTTCCAACCATCAGGCGGCTCAAAAACGGGCTTCGTTGACGGCGCAGCGGGGCCAAAGGGAATAATCTCGCTCATGGTGTCAGCTCCCTTCCACGTGCCAGTGGGGCAGCAGCGGCTCCCGGTCGTCCGAGACAGCCGCCGCCGTGCAGCACAGGTGCGTTTTTTCAAGCCGGGCGTACTCTTCGGCGGTCAAGGCAGGCACTGCACCCTGCACCAGCTTCCAGCCGCGTTTCAGGGTCCAGTGCTTGGCCTTTTCGGCAGCAGGCAGAGCCGCCCACTGAGCGTAGGGCAGGTAGCCCGCCGTACACACGCTGGCCGGGATGCGGATGTGCGTAGTGCGCTCCGGGTCCTTGGCAGTGCCGGAGCCGGAGGTGGAGCGGCATTCCCGCCAGCTGCACCCGGCGAACACCCAGCACACCGGCCTGTCCGTCTCGGTGGCAGTGTCGTGGATGAGGTTCACCACAGTAACGGCAGTCTGCATCACAAAATCCCCCTGTACAGCAGGCCGTGCGGGTCACTGCCCAGCGCGGTGCGGATAATCTCATAGGCTTCCCGCCGGGCGGCGGCGGTCACACTGGCATTGCTGCCAAAGGTGACGCTGTAGCCATCGTTGGAGACACTGGCAGCACCCGGTACAGCACCCGCCGCAGATGCAGCGGCCAACAGTCCGATAATCTGCGTGCAGGCATCTGCCAGCGCTGCCCGGCAGGCCTCGCACCCGGCGGCATGGCTCTCCGCCCGGCCAAAGGTGGCGGCATCGATCATGCGGGAAGCACGGCTGCACAGCACCCCGAAGGCCGCTTCCGGCACCGTGCCGCCTGCAGCCGCATACTGGTCATAGGTGCAGTAGAGCATGGCCTTACGCCTCGATGCGCTTGATGTACAGGGTCTTGGGCTTGGACACCTTGATGCCGTACACCTTGCGCCCCTGCACAGCGGATGCGCCGATGTACTTGCCGGAGCCGCCCAGATCCTGCAGGTGCACCGGGGTCTGCCACTCCATGACGCGGTGGCACCAGTTGGGGTGGCCGCAGATGAACTCGGTGGTGGTTTTCTTGCTGGCCACGCGGGTGGTGTTCTCGAAATCCATGTTGTTGGACTCGTACACCGCAAAGCCCGCGATCTGACCCACTGCGCCGGTCTGCACCAGCTGCTGGGACAGATCGCCCTGCTTGATGAAGCGGTCGTCCTGCATGAGGATCTCCAGATACTCGGGGCTGACGATCATCCAGCGGCCGGCCTGCGGCACGCCGTTGCGGCTCAGGGTGCGCTTTGCAGCCAGAGCCTCCTTGTAGGCGGTGGAAACGGTGCAGGCGGTCTTGGTGGCGCTGATGTTGGCACCCTCAGCGCCCTGCAGCGCCTCGATGGACTTCTTGTCGATGGACAGAGCCATGGAGTAGCCTGCGCTGTCCAGACGCTCGGCGGTGATGTCGTCGGGCACGGATGCAGCGTCAAAGCCGTCGATGATCTCGTTCACGGCCTCGTCGTTGTCGATGTCCAGATCCAGATAGGTGGTGGTGCCGGCATCGGCATCCACGCCGTTTGCCTTGTCGTAGGCCTTGACGGCCACCTCGGTGTCGCGGACAGGGATCTTGACCTTACCGGCCTTGGGGCTGCCCTCATAGCGGTTGTTGAAGATGGTATTGTCGCGGGTGACCAGAGTCGCACGCAGCTTTGCATCCACTAGAGCGGAGTAACGCTCCTGACTTGCATGTGCCATAGAAATCTCCTTTCGTTGTTACAGGTTCAGTTCAGGGTTCAGGGATTTGAAAGCGGCTTCCACACCATCGCTGTCGTTGGCAGGAGGGGCACCGTGCTCGGCACCGGTGGAGACCACAGCCACACCGGCTGCGCCGTCCTCGCCGAACGCCCACGGGTTCGCCTTGGCGGCTTCGTCCAGCGCCTTGGCAATGTCGGTGCTGCGGTCGGCAGAGCCCTTCAGGGCGTCCAGATCCAGCAAAGCACGCACTGCCTTGACGCTGCGGCCCTTCTTGCTCATGATGGCGGCATTCAGGGCGTTATCAAAGGCAAAGCCCTCGGCCTGCGCCTTCATGTCGGCCTTCAGCTTGGTGACCTGCTCCTGCAGGCCTGCCACGTCCACGCCGTCAAAGGCTTTCAGGCCGTCCTGTGCGGTCTTGAGCTGGGCGTTTGCGTTGTCCAGCTGGGCCTGCAGAGCCGTGGCGGCAGACTTCTCCCGGTTGATGTCTGCGCCGTTCTCCTGCATGATCCAGTTGAGCTGCTCGTCGGTGATGCCGGGGATCTTGTTCTTCACGTCTTCACGCTTCATGGTGGAAACTCCTTTCGTGTGTGAGACCTCAGTTTTTTACACTGTTCTCTGTCAGTATTCGGTCTTGGGCGGGGTACGCGCCGCCCGCCGCATGGCACCGTTTGCAGGGCTCGAACCTGCCGCTTCCGGTTTTGGAGACCGGCGCTCTTCCGACATGAGCTAAAACGGCATGAAAAAAGCACGGTGCAAACTGCATCGTGCTTGATATCGACTAAAACAGGGGTGTTTTATCCGGTGTTACTTTTTGGGGTGCGGGTGCGGCGTGTATTTGTCGTCCTGCGCGTTCTGAATGGCAGATACGATCATGAAGAACAGCCGGGCACCGTTCAGCAGAACGATCTCAAGCAGGGCAAGGATCATCAAAACAACAAGAACCGTAGTAACCATAGTGTACCTCCTGAAAAATTGGCAAAAGAAAACCACCGTCCGGGTGGATGGTGGTTAATCCTTATTGGCAAGAGCTTTGAGGTATTCCCCATACAGACGCTTTTGCTCTGCACGCTCAGCATCAATTTCGGGAGTAGAAATAACCCCTCTGCCGGGGACTGTATGTGTACGCCGATATTCAGCAATGAGCGCATTTTCACGCCGGACGCTTTCCTTTGTGAGCTGGTCAATCTGTTCCAGAGTATAAATCATGTTCGCTTCTCCCTGTGATAACACTTCAAGCCAAGTCTGCGGCATGTTTCGTCAATAATGACATGCTGGATATTTTCTTCATAATCATCGAAGCCATACCCTCTGCTTTCCATTACGGCATTTCGCTCCTCGCGAACTTCCTCACACACGGCTTCCCACTGCTCAAACGTGATATTTTCAGGTACAACAAAACGATAGCGGTATTTGTAGTCAACCGCTTCCATGACAGCAGTACCGTCAGCGAATGCGCCGGGGATATCTGCGTCTGTGCTAAAAGAATATTGCGTGGTTTTCGGTGGATGGGTGTGAATGTTGTAACTCCCTTTCAGTTTACCACCCAGATACGAACAGTCAACCCCTCTGGGGTTGTTATCGGTCATGTAATGGACTTCACCACTTTGGGTGATGACCAACATATGCTCAACATTGGATTTGGCATAGCCAGTACAAAACGAATCTTTAAGTGCTTCAACCTGTTTCGTGTTGGTCGTATCGACCTTTCCCAAAACTTTACGCACGGTTTTTCCATTCTGTCCAGATGCGCCGCCGCTACCCCGTGTGCTTTGAACCTTATGCGGCTCCGCCTTCCGCACCTGTGCGCTTGCCCTGCTGGCTTCGCTCCTGCCGAACTTGGGCACGCTGGTGCGGGCGCTGTCCACACGGCCGCCGGTGGCCTGTGCAAACTCTGCAAGGCTCTGGCGGGCCGCTTTCAGGCGCACAGCGCTGTCGGTGGTGTCCAGCCCGGCGGCGTCCTCGGCCAGATACCGCTTTTTCCAGCGGCGGACGTTCCGCTCCCGGGCACGCTGCATCTGGGAGATCTCGTAAGCGGTGTACTTTTTGCCGTTCCACTCGATGTCCCGGGCGTTCAGCTCCCGCAGCTGCTCCTGCGTCCATTGGGGCGGGTCGCCCAGCTCCGGGAACACCGCAAAAAAGGTGTGGCGGCAGTTCCAGCCGCAAAGGCCTGCGCCGGTGCCGTAGCCGGTTGCGGCTTCAAAATCCGGGTAGTGCCTGCCCTTGTAGTCCACCGCACCGCCCCGGTGGAAGCGCCTGCCCTGCCATTCTGCATGAGAAGGACGGGCACCGCCGTGGGCGGTCGTCTCCACAAATTCGCAGCCCATCTCGTCCATGCGGGCCACCTGCAGCTTGCCAGTCGTCTGGTTCACACCGGTGAGCACGGCACGGCGTGCGGCCACCTCGATGCTGTCCTTATGCCCGCTGGGGTATGTGACCATGGGCATCTCGTCCGCAAGGCTGTCCACGGCCTGCTTGACGGCGGTTTTGTAGTCGAAGGCACCGGTGCTCACTTTGAGCCATGCGGCGTCCAGTGTGCGTTCAAAGGCCCCTGTGACGGTGTTTGCCGTGGTGGCCGTGAGGTTCTGCCATGTGCCGCAGGTCTGCCGCGCACCGGCGTCTAACAAATTGTTCAGGGCGGCGCTTTCTTCAAAGGGCTGCGGCTCTTTGCCGTAGTGGTAATAGATCGCATCTTCACGCTCCATGGCTTCGGCCGCGGCCTGCAAAAGCAGCTTGCGGATGGCTGCTTCGCTCTTGCCGGTGTACTTGGCCAGCAGCTTCACCACGTCGTTGCGCAGCGCCTCGGTCTGCTGGTAGCGCCACAGCTGCCAGTTGGCGGTTGGGGTCACCGCGTCCATCTTGCCGATGCGCCGGGCAACGTCCTGCAGGATCTGTTCTTCGACCTGCTGCCAGAGTTGCACAAATGCATCCGGCATCTGGTCGAGATAAGACGGCGGCAGCATCAGGCACCCCCGAAGGTGAGCTGCTCTTCGGTCTGGCTGTCAGCCTTGGCCTCTGCCGTCCACTGGTGGGCCTCGTCCTCGCTCAGGCTGTACCGGGCAGCGAGATACCGGCAGCGGGGCACAAGGCCCGCAATGGCGTCCTCCCGCAGCTGGTTTGTGCGTTCCTGCTCGCTGACGATGTAGCTGTCGTCCCAGTTGACGGAAATGCTGGTCTCCGGGTCTACCGGCGCGCCCAGCAGGTTCTTCGCCGCCCACAGCATGGCACGCAGGATGCCGATCAGTGCCGTCTCGATGGGAATCTGGTTCTTGTTGGCGTTCTGCACAAGGTCCTGCCGGCTGCCGGTGTACTCGGTGGCGGTGGTCACGGTGCCCTGATCGAACTTATAGCGGTGGCAGCCCAGTTTGCACTTGAAGCTCATCATGTCCAGCGCGTCCTGCACCGCCTGATGGTTGGAAGCGGTGCGCAGGTCGGGGTTATACTCCCGCCATGCAGCGGGCTGGTCGATGCCGCCTTCCGGCGTTGGCAGCTCGTAGAAGATCTGCCGGTGGACGGCATCCGGCGGCACGGCGTGCTCGGTGCCTTCCTTGTCCACCCACTTGCGGCACAGGGAGCGGTCATAGAAGATCTTCTTGCCGCCGAGGCGGATGTCCTGCCGGTAGTTGTCGAAGGCGTAGTCCACCATCTGTGCCGCGTCCAGCGCCTCGGAGAAGATGCTCATGCCCAGCCCCATGCCGCCGTCGATGTTCTTGGCAGCCGCCGGGCTGAACAGGCTGAACCATGCCGGTGAGCCGCTGACCGTGATGCTCTCCACCATGCCCGGCGGGGTCTTGGCCTTCGCGAATTTCGGCGTGCCGGAGATATCGTCCGTCACCTCAAACCATTCGTTGGTGATGGTGCGGCTGCCGTTCCTGACCGTGTGGGTCTGCAGGTAGACGGCAGGCTTGCCGCCCATCATGCACTCGGACACAAAGGCCGCTTCGGTCACAACGCCGCGCTCCACGCTGATGGGCAGGATGCAGCAGGCTGGGTCGTAGTCCAGCCGGATGCTCCCCTGCGGCGAAGGCAGAGCGTTGCCGGAGGCATCCACCGTCAGGTTCTCCACGCTCATCACAAAAGCGCCGGTGCCCGACCAGTAGGCCTGCTCCACCAGCCGGTTTGCGTTCTCCCAGAAATGCAGCTGCCGCAAAAGGCCCCCGGTCTGCTGTTCATCGCTGCCCAGCAGATAGGCAGAGGTGGATGCATCGCCGATCTGGAGAGTGGTCTTGTCGTTGAGCAGCAGGTTTGCCCAGTCCTCGCAGACGTGCTTCGGCATCCGCAGGGAAGCCAGACGCCGCGAAATGACGCTGCCGTCCGGGGCGTCCTCTTTCTGGTCGTGGATGTCGGGCACGTCGCCCTTCCACCACTGCCGCCAGATTTCGATATTGCCGTAGTAGTCTGCATCCAGCCGCAGATTTCTGGTTTTGTTCAGGTATTCAATAAAAGCGGCAACGTTCATCTTGCAGTCAGTCTCCTGTAATCGCGTTCGATGGTGTACTCGAAGGCATCGAGGGTGTCAATGTCGGTGGTGCCGTCGTCCAGACGTTCATCCACGCCGGGGTGCTTCTGGCTCCACAGGGCGCTGGCAAGGGCGTCCCGCAGGGTGGCAGCCTCCGGCAGATACCAAAAGCGCCCGCCACCCATCAGGATGGATGTCAGGCGGATGCGGTCGATGATCTGGATTTTGGCACTGTTCTGCACCCGGTCGGCCAGCCAGCTCAGGTGGGAGGCACGCAGCCGGGTGCGAATGTGGTTGATCAGCGTCTGTTCGGCGCTGTCGCAGAAAATATAGTGGATCTCGCCGTACCGCGCGAACACGGCGGTGCAGAAATCGATCAGCTGCGCGGCGAGGAAGTCTGCATCCTGATCCTTCGGGTCGATGCGGGCGGATGCCAGCCCCACGACCCCCGCGTAGTAGGGCAGGATGCCGGCAGCAACAAAAGCGTGCCGGGAGCCGTTGCCGCCGAAGTCCACCCCGATGTGGATGCGCCACGGGCGGCAGGGCTTGTCCGCAGGCCAGAGGAAACGCCCATCCCCGGCGGCAATGCTGTCTGCAAAAGGGCGGTAGATGATGCCGCCCGCTGCAGCCCACTGGCCGAGGATGAAGCGGTTATAGTAGACCGTGCCCGCGTACTCCTTTTTCAGCTGGGCCACGAACTCCGGCGGCAGAGTGGGGTTGTCGTCGATGGTGTAGGCCTGACAGTAGATGTCCGCGTCGCTGTCCAGAAACTGCTTGAACCAGTGCTGGGGGTTATCCGGGTTACAGGTGCCGTCAAAATGGCTGTGCGGACAGGACAGACGGCTTTTCAGCATCTGGAACACGCCCTCGTCCCAAGTAGTGATCTCGTCCCCATAGGCGTACTCGAAGGCTGCACCCTGAATGCGGGCAATGTGCTTTTTGTTGTCGGCACCCAGCACGTACACCTTGCGGCCGAACAGCTGCACGATGTTGCCGGACGCCGAGGTGCGCACGACGCCCACGAGATCAGCGCCCCAGAGCGCCCGCATGGGCTCCAGCACGTTGCGCTCCAGCGTGCCGAGGGTGTTGCCCAGCATGACGCAAAGGCCCTCGTCCCGGGCCGCGCAAATGCGCTTGGGGATGGTAACAGCGCAGTCCAGATAGGTCTTGCCGGAGCGGGTGGCCCCAGTCTTGACGTTCCAGCGGTGGGAGCAATTGCGAAGGAACTCCTGCTGAAACTCAGTCAATGGCACTGTCCACACCTCCCAGCAGCTTACGGGCAGCTTCCAGTGCATCCGCTGCCGGGTCCTCCTGCACAGCCTCCTCGCCCAGCATCTTCAACAGCACCCCGGCGGCACGGGCATCACCGCGCTTGGCGGCTTCAGTAATGCCCATGACCACCGACATCTGATTGTCGATGTCCTCATTGTCCACCTCATCCCGCAGCAGGGCATTCACCCGGCGGCGGTCGGTCTCCGGCAGGCTGAGATAGTAGTCCGCCGCTTCTTTCATGCTGCGCTTGCGGCGGCGGGCCGCACCGGAAGCAATGCCGCCCTTCTGGGCGATCTGTCTCTGTTCGCTCTCCGTTCGTTCGTTGAACGGGATGAGATTTTCTTCGTTGGCCACGTCACCACCTCTCTTGCCGTAAAATCAAAAAGCCGCCCGGAAGATCCGAACGGCAGGATATTCAAAAAAACGCCCGGCTGGTACATTCAGGCTGTTGGTCGGGAAAGGTGATCCTCTGTGTCAGCCAGGCAGCACAAAGCCCGCAGGGATGAAGGGAGTAAGTCTTTCCTGCGGGCTTCGGCATTTTAAATTTTAGCAGGGGTTGACAGTATTATCAAGTCCGGTTCGCTCCGGTTCAGTCCGGACTTTTGATATTCAGTCTTTTTATGGCCGCGCTGTGGCGCTGGAACATCTGGCTGCGGGAACTGCGGATGTTGATCGCGATGTCCGGCCAGTCCTCCAGCAGGATGTACCGCCGGAACAGGATCATGAAATCCACCTCATCGTCCAGCTGGCTGAACACCTCCATGATCTCGGCCCGGATGGCATCGCACACGGCAGACTGCGCCTCAGCGGCCCGGCGGGCCTCGTCGATGCGTTCCACACTGCGGGGCAGAGCCTGTCCGTCGCCGCTGCCGCCCGGCACAGGGGAAAAGCGCTGGGTGGTGTGGGTGGCATCGGTCTGCAGCGTGGCCAGCTCGTCCAGTTTGAGCAGCTCGAACCGCTTTGCCGTCCGGTACCGCCAGAGCCATGCCTTTTTCTCTTCGTAGGTCATTACAGTTCCTCCACCCGGACGAACACGCCGCAGGGGTCCGACCAGAATTTTTCCACGATCTCGCTGCACACCTGCGCGTCGTCGGCCCAGAAGTGCAGGCGGGTCATTTCGTCCTTGAGGGCCTTTTCCAGATTATCGGTGTCCGGCTTTGTGGTGCGCCAGCTGCCGTTTTTGCGGCCCTCGGCAGGGAAGCACCACTTGACCAGCAGACGCACCGGACGGCCTGCGGGGATGGGCTTTTCCGGCGCGTGGGGTGCCAGATGGGCGTGGAGCTTGGCACGGGTCTGTTTCAGTTCCGGGCTGTCGTGGAGCACCGCGTGCGGCTGCCCGCCCTTCATGTAGGCGTGCAGCTGCTTTGCGTTGTGGGTGGTGGTGGGCGGCTGCATGGGGAGAAAGAATTGCATATACATGGGGTTCACCTCGTTTTTTCTTTTTTTCTGGTTTTAGCGCCAACGTGATGGGGAGGGTTCCCCGAATGGATGGGGGCTGTGGTCGCCCCATCCTTCGGGAGACCCCATCACAATTGCAGTTGCAGTTTTAGCTATTATATATAGGCTATTTTGCACTGCAAAATCTGCAGTCATAGCGGCTATAACTGCAAAATTGCAGTTTTTCGTGTCGTGCAAAATAGCGGCTATTTCTGCATTTTTACAACAAGCTGTAATTGAAACTATTACAAAATGTTTAACCTGCGCTGCCGGGTTCCTTGCGTCCCACTTTCTCGCCATCGATCCAGAAACGTCCGTCATCTTTCAGCCGCGTCTTGATGGTGCGGGGCTTCAGGTCCATGTATTCAGCCAGCGCATAGACGGTAACTTCGCCATCCATCATGCAGGCTTCAAAGGCGGTGTCCAGTTCGGCCTTTTTGTCCTTGGTCACCTTGCCTTTATCGCCCCAGCGCTTGGATGCACCGCGGCTGCCCAGCGTTTTGAAATCGCTGTCCGGCTGCAGGTCCTCCAGCAGGCCGCTGTCCGGCTTGTGCACAGGGTAGTCGAACCAGAGGTTCACCGGGTCGAAGCGGGCAAACTCGCGCAGGGTGCCCTCGATGCGCCATGCGGTCATGCCGTCTGCCTTTTTCTCGGCAGCCGCGACCTCGGCATCGATGGCCCGCAGATCTGCAAGGCCCAGTTTTTCCTTTGCGATGGTCAGCATCCGGTGGCGGCTGAGGGTATCATCCAAGCCGTAGGCATCCGCATGACCGCGTTTGTCCAACATGGCCTTGATTACGCGGCAGGCTGCTTTGTTATGCAGCTGCTCCCGGATGGCATCGGTGGGGGTGAGCTCGGTCATGTCCAGCATGGCATCCGGGTCGCGGGCGAACACGCCGGAGCCGGATGCACGGTCCATGCTGCGCTTGCCGCCTTGGGCACCTTTGCTGTGGTGATGGCAGTAGATGACGGCGCAGTCCAGCTCCCGGCAGACCAGGTCGAACTGGTTGCAGAACTTTGCCATCTGGTCGGCGCTGTTCTCGTCGCCGGTGATGACCTTATAAATGGGGTCGAGGATCACGGCGGTGTAGCCTTTTTTCTGGGCCCGGCGGATGAGCTTTGGGGCCAGCTTGTCCATGGGCACGGACGCGCCGCGCAGATTCCAGATGTCGATGTTCCGCAGGTTCTGCGGGGGCAGGCCGAGGGCGGTGTACACGTCCTTGAAGCGGTGCAGGCAGGAGGCCCGGTCCAGCTCCAGATTGATGTACAGCACCTTGCCCTGTGCGCAGGAGAACCGGCCCAGCCACGGCCTGCCTTCGGCGATGGCGATGCACAGCTCGATGAGGGCAAAGCTCTTGCCGGCCTTGCTGGGGCCTGCCAGCAGCATCTTGTGCCCCTTGCGCAGCACCCCGAAGATGAGCGGGTCGGCCAGCGGCGGCAGGCTGGCCCAGTCGGCGGCAAGGTTCTCGGTGTCCGGCAGCTCGTCGGTCTCGGCTTCCAGCCAGTCCCGCCATTCGTCCCAGCAGCTTTTGCCGATGTTGGTCTCAAGCAGCACCTGTTTCTTGTCCCCGCGCGGGATGCCGGGCATCCGGGAAAGGCGGGAAGGGTTGCGGTTCTGCTGGTCGATGGTCAGGCCGTTTTTCTGGCAGGCGGAATAGAGATAATCCACCCGCCTGCGGTACTCGGCGTAGTCCGGGGCATCCACCTTCACGATGGCGTGGACGCTCTTGCCGCCGGAGTAGACCAGCGCCGCACAGGGCAGTTCCAGCTGCTTGATGATAGCCTGCTGCTTGCCCAGCTCCATGTTGTCGCACTCTACGAGGGCATAGCGATAGGCAGTAATATTGGCATCCTTGCGTCCGGTGCCGTCCACAGGGTTGAAGCAGATCCATGCACCTACTTCAGGATCACAGTCGCCCACCACCTTGCCGAGGTCACCGCCGCAGGCATCCAGCTCGGTGATGAGCTGCCCTGCGGTGCGGGTCCAGCTGCCTTTTGCAGGGCGGCGGCGGTCGGCGGCCATAAAGCTTTCGGTCACATAGGCCACATATTCATCCGGCTCAAACAGGGCTTGCAGGTAGCGCTTGAGCTGGTCGGCGGGGTGCCACTCTTCGGGCAGGGCCAGCTCATGGGCTTCCACCCACCGGGGATCTACCACGCGGCCCTCGGTCTGGGCACCGGGCCCGGCAGAGAGCTCGTCGCCCCAGTCCAGCGCATGGCCCGCCGGGCCGCTCCATCCGTGGCTGTAGGCCAGCTGGAAGATGCTGCTTGCGGTGACGGGGCTGGCCCCGCCGCCGTGAAAGCTTTCCCACTTTTTGGCGCACTCGCCCTTGTGATAGCGGCCCGCATCGCGGGTGCTCCACTGTTCCCAGAGGGTAACGGGCAGGCCGGAATCCTTCAGTGCCATGCCCACCATGAGCCATTCGTCATAGGTCAGGGCGGACGGGGATACGAAGTCCAATGCTTCCTTGAGTTCATTTTCATGTTCCATTCGCGTTACCATCCAAAGTTAAAAGGACTGTCCGGCGCAGCGGGCGGTTCCGCAGGCGGGATATAGGTTCTGGGATTCACGCCCTTGGGCACACCGCGCCAGCCCTGCACCGCAATGCGGTCGATCATGTGTTTGGCTGCATCGAAGCTCCACGTGCCCACGCTCTGGAAACCGTAACGTTCCAGCACGCGGATCTGCTTGGGTGTGGTCAAGCCTTCAGCGCGGCGTTTGTTCAACCGGTCCAGCAGCAGGGAAGCCTTACCAGCAGATTCTACAGCGTCCGGCAGGATGCCCATTTTCTCAAGAGCAGCAGTCTGTTCAGCGCTGGGCGGGCCTGCTTCCCAGCCAAAGGCCGGCACATATCCGGCAAGGTCCTCGGCCTGAATACTCATCTCGTACTGCAGCGGGTCCACGAGACGGGCTTTTTTGCGGCGCTGTTCTTCCAGCTGTTTTGCAAGTGCTTCTTCCCGCTGGGCCACCACGTCCTCGCTGGCCTGCACGGCTGCTTTCTCGATGTCCTCCGGGCATCCGGTCTGGGCCAGATTTTCGGTCATCTGCCGGGCCACGGCGCGATCCTCACAGACCAGATCCGCCGGGCGGCAGAGCTCGTGCTTGTCGGTCATCCACAAAAAATCCAGCAAAAGCAGATCGCTCTTGCCCGGGGAGAGCCGGGTGCCGCGCCCTACCATCTGACTGTACAGGCTGCGCACCTTGGTGGGCCGCAGTACCACAACGCAGTCCACGCTGGGGCAGTCCCAGCCCTCGGTGAGCAGCATGGAGTTACACAGCACGTTGTATTTGCCTGCATCGAAATCGGCCAGCACTTCCTTGCGGTCGGTGCTCTGGCCGTTGACCTCGGCGGCACGGAATCCATGGGAGTTCAGCAGGTCGCGGAATTTCTGGCTGGTCTTGATGAGGGGCAGGAACACCACCGTTTTGCGGCCTTTGCAGCGCTGGGCCATCTCGGCGGCGATCTGTTCCAGATAGGGGTCCAGCGCCGTGCCGAGGTCTCCCACGGCGTAGTCCCCGCCGCTCATGGTGACAGAAGAAATGTCCAGCTTCAGGGGGATGGTCTGGGCCATGATCCTGCACAGATAACCCTCCTTGATGGCATCGGTCAGCTTATACTCAAAGGCAAGGCTGTCGAACACCTCGCCCAGATTGCGCATGTCGCCGCGGTCCGGTGTGGCGGTCACACCCAGCACCTTTGCATCCCCGAAATAGTCCAGGATGCGGCGGTAGCCGTCGGTGATGGCGTGGTGCGCTTCGTCGATGATGATAGTGCCAAAGTAATCATGAGGAAAGCGTTCCAGCCGGGCGGTGCGCTGCAGGGTCTGCACGCTGCCCACGACAACGCGGAACCATGTATTCAGACAGGTGGCATCTGCCTTTTCCACCGCGCTGACAAGGCCGGTGGAACGCTGCAGCTTGTCCGCTGCCTGTTCCAGCAGCTCACCGCGATGGGCCAGAATGAGCACCCGGTCACCGGCGCGCACCTGATCGGCAGCTACCGATGCAAACACGATGGTCTTGCCGGTGCCGGTAGGTAGCACCAACAGGGTGCGGGTGTGGCCGTTCTCCCACTCGGCATGAATGTGGTCGCGGGCCTGCTGCTGGTAGGGTCTCAGTTCCTGCCCCATCAGAATGCCCCCTGCGTCCAGCCCTGAGTGGGTGCGGCCTTGGGTTCCGGCGGCGGCAGGAAGCGCGCCACCTCGTTGCTCTGGCCGGTCTCACCCGCGTGGGGGCCGCTCTGCTTGGTGTACTCGTGGACACCCAGTTTGCAGATGCCTTTGGCACCCACGACCTCGTTCCAGCGGGGGCGGAAGGTCTCGCCGCGCTTGCACTGACCGATGCTCTCAAAGAAAGCGCCCAGCAGGCCCTGCGTTTTGGTGTGGAGATACAGGCGGTGGGTCACGGTGGTGTCGCCCTTGGCCCCGCCGAAGATCTTCAGGGTCAGCTTTGCCATGGAGCAGGGCGGCAGCTTGGCGCTGCCCTCAAAGCGGGCACGCTCCATGCCGGTGACCTCAAAGGCATACTCGCCCTCGGGCAGGAGCACGAACTCCTGCTGCTCGTTGGTAAATTCGTCGTCCCAGCTCAGGGCGCGGTCGGTGGTGTTCATTTCGTTCATAAGTAATTACTCCTTTATTATAAAACTCCTTCAGTCACGCTTACACGTGCCAGCTCCCTCCTTGAGGGAGCCTGTTAAAACGGGATATCACGGTTATCCAGCACCATCTGGAACACCTGCGGCCATGCGGCGATCAGACAGCCCTCCACAAAGTCAGCGGGGTAGTCCTTGATGGGCATATCCTCCGGGAAATAGCCCCGTTTGCCCACAACGCCCTGCAGTTCTTCACAGCTGACCTTGTTGGCGCTCATCAGAGCGGCCAGCTTTTCGGGCACGCCCAGACTGAGCAGAACATTTTTCTCGGAGCTTTCCTGCAGCGGTGCGGGCTGCGGCTGAGCCACCGGCTTTGCTTCCTGCTGCGGGCTGGGCAGGATGTCGGCTTCCGGCTGGGAACGCGGCTGCGGTTCCGGTTTTGGTGCCTGTGCAGACATTGCGCCGGGGATGCAGGCGGCAATGCTGGCATAGTCAAAGGGTACTTCCTCCGGCAGGTCAAAGCGGTTTTTTGCATCCCAGCAGGGGTGATGCGCGGTGTACAGTACACGCCTGCCGCCGCTGGCCTTGCTCTTGGCGTTCTTGCCGTCGCCCACCTTTTCCACAACGGTCTTGTAGTTGGCAAACAGCAGCATATCGCACCACTCGCGCAGCAGCGGGGCCACCTGTTTGGAAGTTTTCATGCTCCAGCGGTCGTAGTTGCCCACGGCATCCGGCTGCTCAAATTTGGTAATAGCGGCATGGGCCAGCACCACCACGTTGTGCCCGGCCTGCAGCACCTCTTCCAGCGCGTCCAGCAGCTTGCCGAACTCTTCCTTAACATAGGTGTAGCCTTTGCCGTAGCCGAAATCTTCGATGCCGTTCACCTTGGCTTTGGCACACACGGCCTGAATGCACAGGCGTTCAGCCCAGTCGGCGGTATCAATGACCAGCGTGCCGCAGGGGACACTGCCCTTGCGTACCTCGGCCACCTCATCCAGCAGCATGGCCCAGCTGGTGGGCTGGGGCAGGCGCTTGACGTTCAGCCGCTTGGTGCCGCCCTCGGTATCGATGAAAACAGGATTCGGGAAATGGGATGCAAAGGTGCTTTTGCCGATGCCCTCCGGACCGTACAGCACGGTCTTGACCGGGGAATCCTGCACCCCGGCAGTGACTGCATACTTGCTCATTTAGAACGCTCCTTTCGTCCAGCTTTTCTGCTGGGGCTTTTCGGTGACGGGCGGCAGGGTGGTTTCGGCATCCTTCACCATGCCGTCCTCAATGATGATCTGGCACTCGCTGCCAGTGGAGACCCGGGTGGCAATGGCCTGCAGGTGCTCTGCTTCCAGCCATGCGGAAAACTCCTGCAGGGTGGTCATGTCCATCTGTTCCAGCTTGTCCAGCAGCACGAAACCGCAATCCGGGTTCAGGCGGCGTACGATGGCAGCGGCCACCCGCAGCTGGTCGCTGCCGGACATGTCCCGCCAGTGCTTACCGTTATAAGTAAGGGCACCGTCCTCTACGCCAAGGCCCGGCAGGGGCAGGTCGGCACCGTTCAGCAGGGCCATACGGTCGGCCCGCTTCTGCGCGATGGCTTCGGTCAGGCGCTTATATTCACTGTCATACTGGGCGGCTTCGTCCTCGGCGCGGGATTTTTCCAGATTGGCGCGGACTTTGCGGTTGGTCTCCTCGATATCCCGGATGGATGCTTCCAGTTCGGCAGTGGATTCGTCCTGCAGCTGTTCCGCCGTTTTACTGGCATCCATGGCCTGCGTGAACAGCAGCGTGTGCTTCTTGCTTACTTCTTCCCTCTGTGCAGTCAATTCGGCGATGCGCTCATCCAGACGGTGCATTTCTTCCAGTGCTTCATCCCGCTGGCGGGCCAGCTCATGGAACTGCTGGCGCTTGCGCTGATTCTCGCCGTTGCGGGCAAGGATTTCCTGCTGCTGGCGGATGAGGTCGGACGCGCTGACCGGCTTTTCCGGTGCATCCGGGTAGGAGATCAGCTCCTCGGCAAAGTGCTTTTTCTGCGCGGCCAGCTGGCCGGTGAAGGTGCGCTTGTCGTACAGGGCCTTGATCTCCATGTCACGGGTGTGCAGCTCAGTGCTGATGCCGATGATCCGCAGCAGGATATCGGCCTTTTCCTTGTCGGTGGCTTCCATGAAGCGGGGCAAGTCCAGCGCCAGCGGCTCCACAAAGGCGTTGAGCAACTGCTGCCCGCTACGCCGCCCGGTGGGGTCAGTGACGGTCAGACTGGCATTTTTGCCCTTGCGTTCCACCACCACACCGTTGGAAAGCTTGACCTTCAGATGCGCCGGAGCCACGGCCCCGTCCCGCTGGGCAGCGTCCGGGCGGAAACGGTCGCCGCCGAGGGCCCATGCCAGAGCGTCCAGCACGCTGGTCTTGCCCTGATTGTTGTTGCCGCCCACGATGGTGAGGCCAGTGGGCGACGGCGTGAGTGCAACGGCCTTGATGCGTTTGACGTTTTCGGCTTCCAGAGCCGTGATCTTTACAGACATGCGGATACCTCCCCTTGAGCGGATGCGAGTGTGTGAACGAACTGGTTGATCGCGGTCTCACGCTGGTCGTTCGGCAGTTTGCGGAACTGCATTTTGGCGGACTGAACGATGCTGGTAATGGAACGGCCGGCCAGAATGATGCTGTCGTAGGCATCGCGGGCATCCTGTTCGCTGCCGGAAGAGGCCTGTTCCAGCCGCGCCTGCAGGTCGGCGGTCATCTCGGCGGCTAAGTCCTCGGCGATGTCATGGGCCCGCTGGTTTGCCCGGCGTTCCACTTCTTCCTCGTCCACCACGGCGGCGATGGGCTGTTTTTTCAGGGCCGCATTTTCTTCCTGCAGCTTATCCGCCCGGAGCTTTGCCGCTTCGGCCACCTGCCGGGAGCCGGAAAGCTGGCCCTCAGCATTTTTGGCCCGGGCTTCGGCCTTGCTCTGCATCTTCCATGCTTCTTCTTCCCGGGCTTCGGCAGAGTCGGCGCGCTCTTTCAGCTGGGCGTTCTGCTCTTTCAGACCATTGATATCCGCAAGAGCGGATTCGTAGCGGCTTTCTGCTTCTTCCCGCTTTTCCGCGTCCTTGTGGGTCTGGGCTTCGGCGCTTTTCACTAGCTCCTTGAAATAGGCATTTTCCTTGCGGGCGTTCTGAGCGGACTTCTCGGCAGCATCGGCGCGCTCTTTTTCGGCTTTGAGTTGGGCCAGCAGCTCCTGCACCCGCTGGCTGTCTCCGGCGGCTGCGGTGAGCTGTTCAGCGCAGCCGGAGCGGGCGATCAGGTTCAGGTCTTTGCGGGAGATGGACGGCAGTAATTTTAAATCCGCAACTGTTGCGGATTTAAAAGCATCTCCGTTCTGGGTCATGGTTCGGGCGCTGCCCTCGCTCATGCCCTTGCTCTCATACCACTTTGTCCATGTGCCGCCGCCATAGCGGCCAGCCTTGGCCGTCAGGGCGTGCATTTTGGCAACGTAGATGCAGGAAATGAGGTATTCATCCTGTGCGATGCCGTAGTGCAGATCGAACTGCTGATCGGTCTCCACGGCCTGTTCGGACAGGTCGCCCAGAGCGGAAAAGTCAAAGGCATGGGCTGCGGCAAGTTCTTCGCTCATACCCTCACCTCCGTGTCCTTGAGGCGATCCAGCATCTCGGCCTGCACATCCTTGCTCATGGGCTGGATGTTGTTGCCCTTCCAGCCGTAGCAGAGGATGGGTCCGTAAAGCTGACGGCCCCGGTACGTCCGGTTCAGCAGGCTGGTGGGCTGGATGGGGCCATCGTACCGGCCCACGAACAGCACCGCCGGGGTGCGGGGCAGTACGATCATCTCACTGCGGGTGCCCAGCCGGTTCTCAATGGCCCACAGGCTGTCCGGCAGGGTGGTGACTACCGGTTCTTTGCCCGGTTCGATCAAAATTCCTTTCATTGTAAAACCTCCGATTTTGTGATATCATCGAGGTGATGGGGCTTTCAAATTCCATCACCCTTTGGGCTCGTCGGTGTTGGCGCACCGGCGGGCTTTTTTCGTATAGTGCGTACCGGCGGCAGGCTGTCCACCTCGCTGCGGTCGATACGTTCCCGCGCAAATGTGTACTTGTAAGTTCGATGGCTGCCGCTGAGCCCATGGCTGACGGCAGACGCAAAGCTGTTCGCGCTCTTGTAGCTCAGCCGCCGGGCACACATCTCGGACGTGCCGGATGCCAGCAGATTGCCGGTCTTTGCGTCCCAGACGGTGTACCACATGACGCTGGTAGGTTTTTCATTATGCGCCCTGTAATCCCTGCAATATTGGTTGTGGCGCTCTCTGCGGCAGGAAGCGCAAAAGCGCAGGTTGCCAGCAACATTTTCCATCACCTTGCCGCAGTCCAAACAAACGCGGGTAAAGTGCTTTCCTTTATTCATGGGTGGTGTCAGCCCGCCTTCCTGCCGCTCTTCACGGTATTGGCCTGCGGCTTGTGAATCTTGCGGCGGCGCTTCTCACGCGCTTCGGCTGCAAAGCCAAGCCGCATGAAGAAGATTGCCAGCAGGATCAGCACCATGGCCGTGATGAACGCGCCGTCCGAGACGGTGCCCAGCGTCTGGACAGTGCCCTCAACGCCCATGCCGTACAGCAGGCCCACGGCCCCACTGGCCACGGCCAGCCAGTACCAAACGCCAGATTTGATTCTCATGCGGATTCTCCTTTCTCAACAGTAGGGAAGAACAGCTCCCCGATTTCATCCTGCGGGATATCAAGCGTCTTGCAAATTTCTGCGATCTCAGTGCTTGTCCAAGGCTGCTTCCCGTTCATCCGCTTGCTCATTGTGTCAGTTCCGATGCCGATTGCATTTGCAATCTCCTGATCCCGGAACCCGCAGCTGTGGAACCGTCCCCGCAGCTTCCAGTACGGGATCTGCTTGAAAGTGCCGAGAATGGTTGATGTGTTCAACATTTTATCCCTCCTTCTTGGCGGGCAATGTGCCGATGACGGCGTTCATGATCTCGTCGAAGCCGGGCAGGCCAAAGGCCACGATGCTCAGCTGGTCGATGCGGCTGTCCAGATCGGCTTGTGCCTTGGCCACAAGGCCTTCGGCCTGCCGCAGACTGTCGCAGATCCTGCTGTAGTCGGTCTTGGCCTGCATGTACCGGGCTTTGTAGTTGTCCCGGTGCTCGATGAAGTCGTTGCGCAGGCTGATGACGTCGGCCAGCTGCTGTTTTGCGGTGCCCACCGCCTGAATGGCGGCGTTCAGCCGGGTGTTGGTGGCTTCCAGCTGCTCGATGTGCTGCTGTGCCTGAAAGCTCTCGTAAGCGCCTGTTTTGCGGATGGCGGGCAGCACCTCGCTGGTCACCCAGCGCTTGAAAGCCTTTGCCTTGGGCATCTTGCTGCTCAGGATCAGGCTGTACAGGCCGCTTTCGTTGATAAGAGCGGTCTTGGATGCGGGGGACGCATTCCCATTTTGGGAATCTGTCTCCTGCGGCAGCATCTCAAGCCGCTTGTCTTCCTCATCGACGTGGGCAATGATGGCCTTGCCGGGATTCTTATATCCCAACGCCACGGCAACGTCCTTGCCGACGAGCCAAGGTGTGCCGTCGATCTCGACGGTGCGCACCTGCCCGAACTCGGGATTAGTGAATGTGGTCAAGTCGTTCATGGTGAATATGTACCTCCTTGTGGGTGGCTCCCTTCTGCGGTATACTTGAGCGGAAAGGAGGTGAAAATTATGCGGATGATTCCCGTTTCTTCGTCGAATCTGGAAAGCGTTGGCTATGAGAATGGTATTCTTTGCATCGCATTCCACGGCGGACGCATTTACGAATACACCGGCGTGCCGGAAAGTGTCTATCAAGGGCTGATGGCTGCTTCCTCGCACGGTAAGTATTTCCATGCTTACATTCGTAACGTGTATCCGTATAGCCGCATTGCTTAATCGGTGACGATAAAAACAAGCGCAGGTCCCTCGGCAGTTACTGTCTTGAACTGATACGGCTCGACACGGTAAGATGCCACACCTTCTCGACTTGATAGTTCTGTAACGAGCTGTTCGGTCGAGGCATTCTTCAAAGTCCAGCGTTCCGTCTCCAGCGGTTCGCTGGGCTTTTTGTTGTTGTCCATGTAGTTCACCTCCTTTCATGCCACGGGGCGGTTGTTCAGATTCTTCAGACTGGCCACCAGATTGATGGATGCCGCAGCGGTCTCCATCTGCTCGAATGCGTCCTCGTCCATGTCCTTGCACATGGAGTGGATGCGGATCACGCGATCCACGTCCTGCTGCGTCAGACCGTACACAGCGGGGTTCAGGGAATTGTTCTTGCGTGCCATAGTCAGCACTCCTTTCTGTGGGTGGCTCCCACGACCATCCCGGCGGCGTCACCGGAATGGTTTCGGCCCGTGCCGCCGGGCCATCATCGGGTGGGTTGTGAGGCGCTCCCGTCTGCGGTACAATAGATAAAAACAGGAAGGGAGGTGAGCGCTGTGAATGACGGAAATAAGGTGCGGCACAATCTGGCATTAGCTTATGCCAACAATAAGCTGCAGATTGCGCTTCAGCGTGGAGAGCATCCGCAGAATCTTGATCTGGATGATCCTGCACAGGCGGCCTGCGCGCTGGCACATTGGTACAGAGCCTGTCTGGATGAACTCATTGAACTGACGGACGATGAACTGTTCAGTCCGTACAGCATGGATTAAAGCATCCGATTGTCCCGCTCCGATTTCACGGATGCCGACAGCATACTGACGATGCGTTCCGCGTCCGAAAAATCAATCTTTTCGCTCTTGAGTTGCTCGAACAGCTTGAGGGCGATTTTCTTTAAGCGCTCGGCGTGTTCGCGGCGCTCTTGGATTTCTTTCTGGATGTTGTTCTTCATCTTCTTCACCTCCTTTTCGTTGACTTGGTTGGCATTGATTTGCTAACCTTGTGAGAACAATATAGCACACTCTGTTAGATTTTTCAAGCCTGGATTTTGAAGAAGGTCAAAAATAAATGTTGACACAGTTAGATTTACGGAATATAATACGAATTGAAGAGAACAGAAAGGAGGTGAACAAAATGAACGCAAGAATCGAAGCCGTCCGAAAACACGAAGGCTTGACGCAGGAACAGTTTGCGGACAGAATCAATCTCTCCCGTAATTATTTATGGATGCTTGAAAATGGCTCCAGAACCCCCAGCGACCGCACGATCAGCGACATCTGCCGGGAGTTCGGCGTCCGGGAAGCGTGGCTGCGTACCGGCGAAGGTGAAATGTTTGTGCAGGACGCCCAGTCCGAACAGGTAGCGGCCTTCCTGGCTGACCTGACCAAGGATGACAGCGACACCTTTAAAAAGCGCTTTGTTGAAATGCTGGCGGGTCTGAGCCCGGCGGACTGGGAGCTGCTGGAACGTATGGCCGAAAAATTGACGCAAAAAAAAGAGGAAAGCCCGTAAAGGCTTCCCTCGCGTGGTGGCTGGCGGCTTATCCGATCAGGTGGCTTGCGTACACCCACACAAGCCGCAGCTGGCGGAAATCGGCTTTTTCCAGCAGTTTCAGAATAGCGTTGATGTAATCTTGTCGTGTCATGTTGCTGCCCTCCAAAGCAGTTTTATTTTCGAGAACATTATACAACCATTGGGAGTTGCACACAACAATTTTTGACAACTGAAAAGGTTTGAAAAATCCACAGAAAAATTGGATTTTTTCAACAGAAAAGGAGAAAATCATGAAAAAGTCAGCAAAAAGGCTTTTAGGCGTTGTTTTTACACTGGCGCTGATGACGATTCTCGCATGCGGTGCCTTTGCGGCAAAGCCTGCGGTCGAGCTCACCGACGTCTATTTTACGGTCGACGCTTTTGACGGCGTCAGCCCCACGGTCTGCTTCCGGAATAATTCAAACAAAACCATTAAATACGTTACGTTCACGCTGGTTCCGCTTAATGCGGTCGGTGATAGAACTTCCTGCACGATCAGCGGCCGTTCGGCAGTAACGGCCCAGGTAGTAGGGCCGATCGCTCCGACAAGATTTGACCGAACGGTCGCAAACACTGTGACTTCTCCTGCATCCATGGGAGATTTTGGACCGTTCCAGGCACAGCAGCAGCTTGCCACGAATTATTACTTTGGCGCTGAAGAGCGCAACGGGCATAGAATTTTTTTGGACAAGGACGGTAATGCCTATTATGTTGATTCCTACACGCCGTCCTCAGTTCTGTCTGTGATCGACCATTCCAAGACGCTGGGTCAGCTGGATTCCACTACTTATCTGACAGATGACGAACTCCAGAATGCAATTTACGATGCAGCAGTGGAATGGGATTGCCTTTGGTACAACAGCACGATCGACGACATTGCCGTGACTAAGGCGGATATCATCTATATGGACGGAAGCAAAGAGACCGTCAATCAAAAAGCCCTGTATTCGGGTCACTTCAGAAGCGACCCGACGAATCAGCCTTACTATGTGCTGACCAGCAAATACGCCCCTGTTTACGATTATCAGTATTACAAAGAGCACAACGCCGATCTGGCTGCCCTGTTTGGAGATAACCAGTGGAAGTATCTGGAGCATTTCGTAAACAGCGGCATGAAGGAGGGCCGTCAGGGCAGCAGTGCATTTAACCTTGCCGCCTACAAGGCAAATAATCCTGATCTGGTTGCCGCTTTTGGCGAAGATAACCAGAAATACTACGAGCATTATATCTCTTCCGGCAAGAGCGAAGGCCGGAAGGCATCCTGATTTTTGAATAAACAAAAACGCCCCACCGGCGGCAACCGGCAGGGCGCGAAAGAATGGCTTGCTCACGAGGAACAATACCAGCCTAAGCAACTGTATTGTACCACCTTCGGGCAGGCTTGTCAAAGTGTACCCTTTTGGAGGTGAAAACAATGAAAAAGAGAACGAACACGGCATTTTGGGTCGAGAAGGAAAAGCGTTGGTGCATTGCGGTGCAGAAGAACGGCACCCGCAAACGGTTTTACAGCAGCACACCCGGCCGCACCGGTCAACGGGAAGCCAACGCAAAGGCCGATGCCTGGCTTGACGACAGCATCCGGGACGGCAGGAAGAAGGTGGCCACGCTCTATGCCGAGTGGGTGGAAGAGCTGAAGCTGACCTGCGGGACGTCCTATGTTGAGCAGTGCAAGAAATACGGAGATTACTATATTCTGCCTGTCTGTGGGGACATCCGCATTGACGAGCTGACCGAAGGCGATCTGCAAAAGGCCATCAATATGTCTTTCAAAAAGCGATGCCTTAAAAAGGAGCGTCAGCGTAGGTCAAGCGACAAGCCTTTGAGCCGCAAGACCATTATGACGATCCGCTCAACGGAGATCAGCTTTTTGAAATGGTGCCGCCGGAACAGGTACAGTACGATGTTCCCTGAGCTGTCTATCCCGAAGAATGCCCGCATGGGGAAGAAAAAGATTTTACAGCCGACCGCTTTGAAAGTTCTGTTTGATGTGGACACCCGCCTTTACTATGGCAAGCTGGTCTTTGACGAGTATATCTATGCCTACCGGTTTGCAGTTGCTACAGGTGTACGCCCCGGTGAACTTGTGGGGCTCTGGTATGGTGACGTCAAAGGGAACACGGTCAATCTGCGCCGCAGCATCAACAGGTTGGATGAGGAAACCACCGGCAAGAACGAAAACGCCATTCGCTCATTTGACATGGGCGAGGAAGCCCGTGAGGCCTACGAAGCGCAGGTGGCCTTGCTGAAGGCTTCCGGTATCCCGCTGAACTATACCACCCCTTTGTTCCAGATCCCGAACCAGAGAGCTTTATTCAAGCGCTGGAAGAAGTACCAGCGTGACAATGGCATTGAGCCTCAGGTCACGCTGTATGAGATGCGGCACACTTTCGTCAGCATTGAATCCGGCGTATTGACCGACAGCCAGCTGAAGATGCTGGTCGGTCACAGCAAGAACATGGACACTGCCGGAGTGTATCGGCACGAGCTTGACGGTCAGAGGGAAGATCTTGCTGCCGCTACCACCGCGGCATTCAGGAAGGCTCAAGGGTGATTCTGGTAACAGTTTTGGTAACACTCTTTTTTGTAAACGTAGCAAAATACATGGGCTACAAACCAACCCCACTACCTTTTTAGCAAGTGCTTAGACGCGTTGCAGATATGTTTTTGACATCACTCAATCATTTTTTGTTGTTCGACCCCCACTACCCGCATAAGAGAAAAAGCGCGATGAGCTCTCAGAATTCATCGCGCTTTCTTTTATATAATAAATCGTGTTGTTCGAGGTCTGCTCCCTCGCACAAAAAGAAAAACCAGTACACATTGTGTACTGGTTTTTGGTGCGAGGGAGGGGACTCGAACCCCCAAGGATAAACCACACGCACCTCAAACGTGCGCGTCTGCCAGTTCCGCCACCCTCGCATACCGTATTGTTTTCGCAGCCCTGAAATCTCTGAGGTGAAAGACCGTGATGCGGACTGCTTGAATATATTACCACGTTCCCGGCAGATAGTCAAGCGCTTTTTCTCTTTTTAAATGAAATTTTCGGGCCGTTATTTCTTAAGAATATGTTGGTTGAAATGCATGGATGGGTGTGATATTATAGAACTAACTATCTCTGCTCAGTTGTTTTGGCAGCAGGGAAGAAGATGATAAGGATACGGCGGAAATGCATTTCTGCGCAGGGTGCAGACCGACCGGTTTTTTGAAAGGAATTTGAGTGGACGCAGGAATGAACGAGAAAAAAGAAAATGTTATTGTAAACGGTTTTTTCTGGCGATTTGCAGAGCGGTGCGGTGTGCAGCTGATCTCAGCGGTGGTGTCCATCCTTCTGGCGCGCATCCTTACACCCGATGATTACGGCAAGGTGGCACTGGTGACGGTGTTCAACAATATCATGTATGTCCTGCTGGACTGCGGCATTGGCACCGCGCTGGTGCAGAAGAAGGAAGTGGACGAGCTGGATTACTCGTCGGCGTTCTTTTTCAGCATTGTGCTCAGCCTTGTGCTGTATGGGGGAATGTTCGTGGCGGCACCGTATCTGGCTGCTTTCTACAATGACCCCAGCATGACCCCGATCTTTCGCGGCATCAGCCTGACAGTGGCGGTCTGCGGCATCAAAACGATCCAGCAGGCGCATGTGACCCGGAACATGAAGTTCCAGTATTTTTTCTATTCCGCCTTTGCGGGCGCGATCGTATCCACGGTCCTGGGCCTGGGCCTTGCCTATATGGGCTTTGGAGTCTGGGCGCTGGTGGTGCAGCAGGTATCCAATATCACGGTGGACACGCTGGTGCTGTGGAAGCTGTCCTCCTGGCGGCCTAAGATGGAGTTTTCGTGGCAGCACCTGAAAGGGTTGCTCTCTTATGGCTGGAAGCTGCTGGCCTCGTCGCTGAGCAGCGTCATCTACAACAACCTGCGCAGCCTGATCATCGGCAAGATGTACACCTCGGCGGATCTGGCGTATTACAATCAGGGCGATAACCTGACTTATAATATCGTGTCAAGCGTGGATACTTCCATTGAGAGCGTTTTGTTCCCGGTCATGTCCTCACTGCAGGATGACCGTGCGCAGGTCAAGAACATGACCCGCCGCTCCATCAAGACCTGTACCTATATTATTGCGCCGGTGATGATGAGCACTGCGTTCTGTGCCGAGCCGCTGGTGCGCCTGATCCTCACCGAGAAGTGGCTGCCCTGTGTGCTGTTCCTCAGGGTGTTCTGTCTGGGGTATGCGTGCTGGCCGATCATCACGGCAAACATGAATGCAGCCAAGGCGGTGGGCCGCAGCGATCTTTACCTGAAATGTCAGCTTTTGAACGAAGGGGTGTGCATCCTTCTTCTGCTGGCAACATTCCGTGTCAGCGTCGAGGCCATTGCATATGGTATGCTGATCACGAATGTTGTGACCCAGATCCTGGATGCACAGCTCAGCAAAAAGCTGATCGGCTATGGCTATCTGGAACAGATGCGTGATATCCTGCCGACCCTGCTGCTGGCAGCGGGCGCGGGCCTGTGCATGTATCTGGTCATTTTCCTGCACCTGCCGGATCTGCTGACGGTGATCATTCAGGTGGTGGTTGGTCTGGGCATTTATCTGACAGGCTCTGCCATTCTGGAATTGGACACCTTTGAATATTTCAAGGATGTGCTGGCTCCGTCCATCCGGCAGAAGCTGAAACGCTGAAACCGGCATTTTGAATCGTGTAAAAATCCGTCGGGCGGGTGATGTCCGACGGATTTTTGTTCTTTTTGTCTAAAGTATACAAGAAGAAACATTAAAAACCGGCAAAGCGACCATTGAAAAAACACAACTGATATACTAGAATATAAGTACAAGAGCGCGGCACACGGCTGCGCGGAAAATGCAAAGCAGAAAATATAAAACAGGAGGATTTTCCTATGCCTATGAAAATGGGTTGGCGCTGGTATGGCGAGGGCAACGATCCCATCAGCCTGAGCGACATCAAGCAGATCCCCGGCGTGACCAGCATCGTCTGGGCGTTGCACGACAAGATGCCCGGCGAGATCTGGGAGATCGACGAGATCCAGAAGGTAGCCGATCAGATCCACGCTTACGGCTTCGACATGGACGTGGTCGAGTCGGTCAACGTCCACGATGACATCAAGATCGGCCTGCCCACCCGCGACAAGTACATCGAGAACTACAAGCAGTGCATCCGCAATCTGTCCAAGTTCGGTGTCAAGGTCATCTGCTACAACTTCATGCCGGTGTTCGACTGGACCCGTACCGATCTGTTCCACCCTGTGGGCGACGGCTCCACTGCACTGTTCTACGAGAAGGACAAGATCAAGGGCGATTACAAGGCTATGGCTGAGTACATCATGTCCTTCACTGAGAAGTATAACATGACCTTCCCCGGCTGGGAGCCGGAGCGCATGGCAAAGCTGGACGAGCTGTTCAAGGCTTACGCCCCTGTCACCAAGGAAAAGCTGTGGGAAAACCTGAAGTACTTCCTGGAAGCACTGATGCCCACCTGCCATGAGTGCGGCATCAAAATGGCTATCCATCAGGATGATCCCCCTTGGGATATCTTCGGCCTGCCCCGTCTGCTGGTGGATGCCCAGAGCATCGACCGCTTCCTGAGCATGGTGGATGATCCGTACAACTGCCTGACCCTGTGCACCGGCAGCCTGAACGCAAACCCCAACAACAACTGTGCCGAGATCGTGCGCAAGCACTGCGACCGCATTGCCTTTGGTCACATCCGCAACATCCACCACTTCCCCAACGGCGACTTCTCCGAGGCTGCTCACCGCGACTGCTGCGGCGAGACCGGCATCATCGAGGTGCTGCGTGCTTACCATGACTGCGGCTTTGAGGGCTACATCCGTCCCGACCACGGCCGTCAGCTGTGGGAGGAAGGCCCCGGCAGCTGCCGCCCCGGTTACGGCAAGTATGACCGTGCTCTGGGCGTTCAGTACATGCTGGGTGTCTGGGATCTGCTGGATCGTCTGGATGAAGAGAAAAAGAAGGGCTGATAAATATGAAGCTGTCTGAGATCAAAAACGGCAATCTGTCCGCCGAGTGGGCAGAGAAGGGCTATGAGCTGCCCAAATTCGATATCGAGGCTGTCAAGGCCAAGACCCACGCCGAACCCACCTGGGTGCACTTCGGCGCAGGCAATATCTTCCGTGCATTCCCGGCTGCCATCCTGAACGATGCGCTGAACACCGGCAAGTATGACCGCGGTGTCATCGTGGCCGAGAGCTTTGACTACGAGATCATCGACAAGGCTTATCGTCCCTACGACAATATGAGCCTGCTGGTCTGCCTGAAGTCCACCGGCGAGATCGAGAAGAAGGTGGTGGCTTCCGTTACCGAGAGCCTGAAGGCTGACTACTCCTTCGGCGAGGACTGGGCACGTCTGGTGGAGATCTTCCAGAACCCCAGCCTGCAGATGATCTCTTTCACCATCACTGAGAAGGGCTACGGCGTTGCTCCTGCTGATCTGGAGCGCGGCCTGACCCCCGTGCTGGCCATGGGCAAGGTCACTGCTCTGCTGTACGAGCGCTTCAAGGCCGGCAAGCTGCCCCTGACCGTCCAGAGCATGGATAACTGCTCCCACAACGGCGATAAGGTCAAGAACGCTGTCCACGCCTATGCTGCCAAGTGGGTGGAGCAGGGTCTGGTGCCCGCCGAGTTCCTGGCCTATGTGCAGGACGAGACCAAGATCACCTTCCCGTGGAGCATGATCGACAAGATCACCCCGCGCCCGGATGCCAAGGTCCAGCAGATGCTGGCCGACGACGGCTTTGAGGACAACTACACCATCGTCACCGAGAAGCACACCTTCACCGCTCCCTTCGTCAACGCCGAGGAGACCCAGTACCTGTGCATCGAGGATCACTACACCAATGGCCGTCCTCCGCTGGAGCTGGGCGGTGTGCTGTACTGCGACCGCGAGACTGTGGACAAGATCGAGAAGATGAAGGTGTGCACCTGCCTGAACCCGCTGCACACTGCCATGTCCATCTATGGCTGCATGCTGGGTTACACCCTCATCTCCGCCGAGATGGCCGATGAAGACCTGCGTGCCTTCATCCAGAAGATCGGCTATATCGAGGCGATGCCTGTGGTCGTTGATCCCGGCGTGCTGAACCCCTACGAGTTCATCGGCGCTGTCATCAACCGCCGCCTGCCCAACCCCTTCATGCCGGATGCTCCCCAGCGTATCGCAACCGATACCTCCCAGAAGCTGGCCATCCGCTTTGGTGAGACCATCAAGGCCTACGAGGCACGCGGTCTGGACAAGAGCAACCTGATCCTGATCCCGCTGGTGCTGGCAGGCTACGCCCGCTACCTGAAGGGCATCGACGACAATGGTCAGGCCTTTGAGCCTTCCACCGATCCGCTGCTGGCTGAGCTGCAGGCCATCGTGGCTCCGCTGGAGGTCAAGGAAGGCGAGCAGGACTTCAGCTGCCTGAAGAAGCTGTACAGCCGTGTTGACGTGTTCGGCGTGGATCTGTATGCCGTTGGTCTGGGCGAGAAGATCGAGGCAATGGCCAAGGAGCTGTTTGCAGGCCCCGGCGCTGTGCGCAAGACCCTGCACAAGTATACGCTTGCCCGCTGATCGGCTGACGCAAGAACATAAGCTATCTTCGTACCCACGCTGCGCGTTGCTTTGCCGCAGCGTGGGTCTTTATAAAAGAAAAGAACTGCTGAACGAAATGTCGGCAGTTCTTTTTTGCGTGTGCATATTTTTGGGCTTAACCTTTTCTGCAGTCGTGCAGCTTTTCTTTGGGCAGGATGCCGGCCAAAAACTTCCACACCACTTCCATGCGGTCGTTCAGTAAGTAAGCTTTCTCTTTTTCTACGTAGAGGTACACCGCATTGTCCGTGCGGTAGGCGCAGTAAAAGCTGTCCCATGCGTGGCGGCTGGTGGGTTCGGGCTTGTCCTGCTGGCCGTACATCCACACGGCAATGCCGGTGTCGGCCAGCTCCACACGGTAGAAGGCACGCGGCAGGTGCATCTGTCTGATCTGCCGGGAAACGCTGCGGAAGAACGAGTAAAAGTAGCTCACCGGCAGGCCGATGCCCACAATGGCAAGCACAGCAGCCAGCAGCCCGGCACCCGGGCGCTTGCCCAGCTGCGAAAGGCAGACGGCGGCAAAAGCCAGCATGATGGCGGCAAAAACAGCGGGACGCAGCCATGCTTTGCGGTGATGGAATGCATCGAACACGGCAAAATCGCGGAAGCCCTGCTCACCCATGGTGGTGGAAACAGAGATGGTCTGGGACATAAAGTCGCCTCCTTTGTATTTATAGGCATCGTACCACAATTGCGCGGTTTAGGCAAGAGAAAAACATGCAAACCTTGCCAATCCGGCCCAAAGCGTGGTACAATAAATCGTTACCAAACGAAAGGAGGCGGCAGGCTTTGCAGCACCGCAAGCGGCAGATCACCCTCAAGCAGCGCATGGGCTTGTGTCTGGCAGCATTTTTTGCGGCCTTTGCCATGCAGCTCACGCTCAATGGCTACCAGTCCAGAGCAGTGCAGGCAGTACAGGACGCGCAGATGGGCTGCTTCAACGCCATCAGCCGCTTTCAGGGCGGTGTGGAAAGCTCTATTTCCGTGCTGGAGAACTACCGCTGGGAGAACAGCGAGCCGGAGGTGATCATTGACCGGCTGCAGTCGGCATCTTCCACCTGCAACGCATGGCTCTGGCGCATCGGTACCAGCCTGAACAGTCTGGAAAGCGTCAGCGATGAGCAGTGGGTGCTCTACAGCGCAGTGGATACGGTCTATCAGACCTACACCGGCCTGCTGGATGAGCTGGAAAACGACCTGCTCAGCGGCAACGATGCCGCAGCTTCCCAGCTGTATTATGCAAAGGTGGTGCCCTGCGGCGATTACCTGAGCCAGTACACCCTGCAATTGCTGGAAACCGCCATTCAGGATTCCCAGACCACCTACACCACCATCTCGGCCCTGAACGAGCGCATCACCATGCTGCAGACGGTGGTGGTGGCGCTGTGCGTGGCGCTGGGCTGCGTTACCGGTTTGATGGTCATGCGTCTGCTCACGCCGGTGCAGCAGATGATCGCTGCCTCCCGCGCCATTGGCAAAAGTGAGTTCGACACCCCGGACATCCCGCTGCCCAAGCAGCCGGAGATCGCTCAGCTGGCCGAGTCCTTCAACATCATGAAGCACTCCATGACCCAGCAGGTGACCACCCTGCAGGAGAAAAACGAGATCGAGCGGGAGCTGCACCGCCAGAAGACCGAAGCACTGGAGCTGCAGAACCGCATGGAGCGCAGCCGGCTGCAGCAGCTGCGCAGCCAGATCGACCCGCACTTTCTGTTCAACACCCTGAATGTGATCCAGCAGACCGCCGGCACCGAGACGGCCTACCGTACGCAGGCGCTCATCATGGCGCTTTCGCACCTGCTGCGCTACAGCCTGATGAGCAACGATGAACAGGTGCCGCTCTCCCGTGAGGTGCGCATCGTGGATGAATATTACTCCATCTACCATGTCCGCTTTGGTGAGCGGGTGCGTATGGAGTGGCGCATTTCCGATTCGCTGGATCTTACCGAGACCATGGTGCCGTCCTTTATTTTACAGCCCATCGTGGAAAATGCCTTCAAGCACGGCATCTGCCCCAAAGAGGAGGGCGGTGTGGTGCGCATCCGCGTGAACCCTCTGCGGGAGAAGGGACTGCTGTGCATCCGCGTGGTGGATAACGGCGTGGGCATCCAACCGGATCAATTACGACAGCTGCGCGGGGCGCTCAGCCAGCCCGGTGAGCGCTGGGAGCATATCGGCATTTATAATGTTGCGGCCCGCCTGCGTCTGCTGGATCGGAACAGCCGCTTTGTGATACGGTCCCATCCGGGACGCGGTACGGCGGTGGTGCTGTATCTGCCATTGGTGGAGAATGAGGAGGAGTTTGAGGAATGATTCGTCTGTTGATCGCGGATGATGAAGCACTGGAACGGGAAACGCTGGCGGACATCGTGGCCCGCCGCTTTGAGCACGAAGTGACCATCGAGACTGCCGAGAACGGCCGCAAGGCAGCGGATACGGCGGTGCTGTGGGGCGCAGACCTGATCCTGATGGACATTGAGATGCCCGGTATGAACGGTCTGGATGCAGCCCGCGCCGTGCTGGAACAGCGCCCGGAGTGCAAGGTGATCTTTGTTACGGCCTACAGTCTGTTCCAGTACGCCCACGAGGCCATGCATCTGGGTGCCTGCGATTATCTGCTCAAGCCGGTGAACCCGGACGAAGTGGAAGCTTCCATCCGCAAGGCCATCCGTCAGATCGAGGCGGGCCGCCGCCTTGCAGAGCTGGCTCCGGTGGAACCGGAGCCGGAAGCTGACCCAGAGAGCGATGCCGCCGAAGCAGGGGAGAACGACCGCAATGCACTGGTCATGGCCCATGTGCGCAAGTATATGGAGGATAACTATATGTTCGACCTCTCGCTGGACAGTGTGAGCGAGATCCTGCATATCAGCCCGGCGTATCTCTCGGCACAGTTCAAGAAGTACCAGAAGATGAACTTTCTGGACTGCCTGACCGAACTGCGTATCAACGCTGCCAAGGAGCTGCTCACCGACCCGTTCCGTTCGGCAGCAGAGGTAGCTTCCATGGTGGGCTACGAGGATTCCAGCTATTTTGCCCGCACCTTTAAAAAACGCACCGGCATGACCCCCACCCAGTACCGCAGGGAAGCGGCCAAGGCTGCACGGGAGGCCCGTCTGTGACCCGCCGCCAGATGCTCACCGCCCTGTTTGGCGCAGCCGTGCTGGCACTGCCGGTGGCGGGCTGCGGCCATCAGCCGGTGCAGGACGAGCCGGGGGCGGAACTGATCCTGCGCTATGCGGAGAACCAGCCGGAGGATTATCCTACTACGCAGGCGGCGCTGGCCTTTGCGGATCTTGTGGCCCAGCGCACCGATGGCCGCGTGAAAGTGCTGGTGTACAGCGGGGGAGAACTGGGCGCGGAACAGAGCGTGATCCAGCAGATGCAGTTTGGCGGCATTGACTTCTCCCGCGTGTCCCTCAGCCAGCTGGCAGAGTATGAGCCGGCGCTGAGCGTTTTGCAGCTTCCGTATCTTTATACCGATGCCGACCAGATGTGGCGCGTGCTGGATGGGACCATCGGCGACGAGTTCCTCTCCACGCTGGAGTCGCTGGAGCTGACCGGCCTTTCCTGGTTCGATGCCGGTGTGCGCAGCATCTACACCCGGCAGAAGGTGACAGACCTTGCAGATCTGCAGGGCCTGACCATCCGCGTGCAGGAATCGGACATGATGAGCGAAATGATCACCGACCTCGGCGCAAAGCCGGTAAAGGTAGTGTACAGCAAGGTGTATGCCGCCCTGCACAACGGTGAGATCGATGGCGCAGAGAACAACTGGCCCAGCTACGAAGCCATGGGTCACTACGAGGTGGCACCTTACTTTTTAAAGGACGAGCACACCCGCGTGCCGGAGGTGCAGCTTGCAAGCCCTGCTGTGATGGAAAAGCTGGCCGCACTGGACGAGCGCTACCCGGAGATCATCCGCCTGTGTGCCCGGGAGAGCGCCAAGGTGGAGCGCAGGCTCTGGGCGCAGCAGGAGGCGGAATCGGAAAGTGATCTGCGTGCAGCAGGCATTGAGGTGACAGAGCTGGACGAAGAAGAAAAGGCAAGGTTCCGTGCTGCTGTGCAGCCGATGTATGATCGGTTTGCCCGGCAGGGCGAATTGATCGCCCGCATCCGGCAGGCATAAGCCCCACAGCAAAGCCCGGAAAAGATGGGCAAAGAAATCAGGAAAACAGAATAAAGAACCGGCAAAGCGCTGTGTGCTCTGAACCCCAAAGGGAAGGGCATCCAGCGCTTTGCTTCTATCTGGAATACAGAAATGTATCCATCTGTTAGGCGAAGGTGCACAAACAAAAAGGAAAGCACTTGGCATTTTTCACAAAAGAAATTCTGACATTTTTTCAAAAAGCAGGACATTTTTTGAAAGCCCTTGTTTCGTTTAAAAAAATTTGCTAAAGTGTGTACAGTAAATGAACGGCATGCGGGTCCTGTGCAGACCGGGCCGTTCGGGAGATTTAAGGAGGACGATTTATTATGAAAAAGATCACTCGTCGCAGCTTTCTGGCAGCAGCCGGTGTTTCCGCCGCTGCTCTGGCTCTGACCGCATGTGGTGGCTCCAGCAATTCTGCTGCTTCCACCTCTACCGCAGCTTCTTCCACCGCAGCTTCTGCTGCTGGTGATGCTACTGCTGCTGCAAACGATCCCAAGGTGACTCTGGTTTACGCCGAGGTCAACCCGCTGGATACCATCGTTGGCCAGACCGCTACCCACTTCAAGGAGAAGGTCGAGGAGCTGACCGGCGGTTCCGTCGTCATCGACGTGCAGGCTTCCGGCGTTCTGGGTTCTGAGAACGACGTTCTGGACGCAATTCTGGGCGGTTCTACCTCCATCGATATGAGCCGTATCTCCGCTTTCGCACTGACCAGCTACGGCTGCAACAAGTCCAAGCTGCTGTCCATCCCCTTCACCTTCGAGAACCGCGCACACTTCTGGAACTTCGCCAACAGCGATCTGGCACCTGAGTTCCTGAACGAGCCTCAGGAGCTGGGCCTGCCCGTTCGTGGTGTCTTCTACGGCGAAGAGGGCTTCCGTCACTTCTTCACGGTCAACCCGGTTTCTGGCATCGATGATTTCAAGGGCCTGAAGCTGCGCGTGTCCAACGACCCCGTTATGAACGGCATGGTCGAGGGTCTGGGCGCTAACCCCACCGTCGTTTCCTTCGGTGAGCTGTACAGCGCACTGCAGACCGGCGTTGTGGATGGTGCTGAGCAGCCCATCGCAAACTACAAGTCCAATGCATTCCCCGAGGTTGCCAACAACCTGATCCTGGACGGCCACACTCTGGGCGCTATTCAGGCTGTTATCACCGATAACGCATGGGGCAAGCTGACCGAGAACCAGCAGGCTGCCATCATGGAGGCTGGTGCTGATACGCAGGCCTTCAATGCAGACCTGTCCGAGACCGCTGAGAACAAGGTCCTGGAGGAGCTGAGAAGCTCCGGCTGCAACGTTGTGGATGTTGACGACAAGGCACCCTGGCAGGAGGCCTGCGCTAAGGTCATCAGCGAGAACACCTCCGATCAGGCTGAGCTGTATCAGCAGCTGCTGGACATGAAGGCATAATTGAAAAAGCCTTTCCTGTTCTGAAATAGTACATAGCCCGGCGGGGGACTACGGGATACGCCCGCAGACCTGCCGGGTTTTTATATGGAGGAATTCATATGCCGAAAATCTTTACCACTCTGGATAAGATCAAGCCGGCGTACGACATCACCTACAAAGTGGTCCTGTTTATCTGCAAGCTGCTGCTGATCGCAGATATCCTCATCACTACCATGTCGGTCATCGGTCGTTACGTCTCGTTCATCCCGGACCCGGCATGGTCGGAAGAAGTTGTGCTGACCTGCATGAGCTACATGGCCGTGCTGAGTGCTGCTCTGGCCATCCGCCGCGGTGCCCATATCCGCATGACTGCGTTTGACGTGTATCTGCCCAAAACCGCCGTCAAGGTGCTGGATATTCTGGCCGACCTTGCCGTGTGCATTCTGGGTGTCATCATGATGGTGGTCGGCTGGAACTATGCCACCACTCTGGGCGGCCGCGGCTTCTACGTGTCCATGCCCTGGCTGAGCCGCTTCTGGATGTACTTCCCGGTGCCGCTGGCCGGTGTTGCCATGATCATCTTCGAGATCGAGGCACTGTACAACCACATCAAGAGCATTTTTGTAAAGGAGGAAGTGTAATATGACAGTTCAAACACTGGCAATCATTGTCCTTCTTGTCAGCTTCTTTGTAATGATCTTCCTGCGTTTCCCCATTGCATACGCCGTTGGTCTTTCCAGCGTGCTGTGCATGATGGTGCAGGGTCAGGCACTGACCGATGTCTGCCGTCTGATGGTCAAGGGCATCTCTTCCTTCAGCCTGATGGCCGTGCCGTTCTTCATCACCATGGGTGTGCTCATGGGCTCCGGCGGCATTTCTGAAAAGCTGATCGCTCTGGCTGATGCCTGCGTGGGCTGGATGCGCGGCGGCATGGCAATGGTCAACATCGTTGCTTCCTACTTCTTCGGCGGTATTTCCGGTTCTGCATCTGCAGATACTGCTTCCATCGGCTCCATCATGATCCCCATGATGGTCGATCAGGGCTACGATGCCGACTTCTCCACTGCTGTTACCATCACCTCCTCCTGCGAGGGTCTGCTGGTTCCTCCGAGCCACAACATGGTCATTTATGCCACCACTGCCGGCGGCATCTCGGTCGGCAGCCTGTTCCTGGCAGGTTATCTGCCCGGTGCTCTGCTGGCCATCGTCCTGATGATCGGTTCCTACATCATCTCGGTCAAGGAAAATTACCCCAAGGGCTCTCCGTTCAGCATCAAGGGCTTCGTTAAGCAGCTGGGCACTTCCATCTGGGCACTGGCCGCTGTTGTCATCGTTGTGTTCGGCGTTGTTGGCGGTGTGTTCACCGCTACCGAGTCTGCAGCTATTGCAGTTATCTACTCTCTGTTCGTGTCGGTGTTCGTCTACAAGGGTCTGGACTGGAAGGGTGTCTGGCATGCGCTGGATGAGTGCGTGAACACTCTGTCCATCGTGCTGATCCTGATCGCCACCTCTGCAGTCTTCGGCAACTGCCTGACCATGCTGCATGTGCCGGATCTGGCTGCAAATGCCATCACCAGCGTCACCGATAACCCCTACATCATCGCTCTGCTGATCGACCTGATCATCTTGGTTCTGGGCTGCATCATGGATATGGCTCCCATCATCCTGATCGCTACTCCCATCCTGCTGCCCATTGCAACCTCCATCGGCATCGATCCCATCCAGTTCGGTATCATCGTGGTTCTGAACTGCGGCATCGGCCTGCTGACTCCTCCTGTCGGCGCTGTGCTGTTCATCGGCTCTGCCGTTGCAAAGCGCCCGATGGAAAAGGTCGTCAAGGCGACCCTGCCGTTCTACCTGTGCATGTTCATTGCACTGCTGCTGCTGACCTTCGTGCCCGACATCAGCCTGGCGATCCCCAAGCTGCTGGGCGGCTACGTCAGCCCCATCACCAACCCGCTGGGTCCTGTGTTCATCCACTGATGGCCTGACGGCGTAAGGTAAAACCGTTAAAGTCCTCTGCATGAAAGTGCAGGGGACTTTTTGTATGCTAAAAACTTTATTTTCCCTCTTGCATTCTGTCGGAATCGTGCTATAATAGTAAGGCAATCGTTTCCAAGGCCGCTCGACGGGGTAGCCGATATTGAAGGTTGTGATGGGCACATACATTTATAATATGGCCCCAATAAGTCAGAACCAGAAATGAGGTGAAAAGAATGAAACAGGGTATCCATCCGAACTACGTTGACTGCACCATCACCTGCGCATGCGGCAACGTCATCAAGACTCGTTCCACCAAGCCTGAGATCCACGTCGAAGTTTGCTCCAAGTGCCATCCTTTCTACACTGGCAAGCAGAAGCTGGTTGACACCGGCGGACGTGTTGAGCGCTTCAACAAGCGTTTCGGCCGTAAGTAATTATGGTTTTCTGAGCACCGTTTCCTTTGGGAGACGGTGCTTTTTTGCTGCCTTTTTGGCATATGAAAGGGCGGTCTTGATCATTCTTAAGAATTCTTTTTGCATCCCGCCACAGGATTGTCTTAAATTTTACACATTTTCAGTCTAAAATATACCAGCATTGAACTAGATGAAAAAGGAGCGTTTGCTGTGATCGAAGTATCGCATCTGAGCAAAAAGTATGGCACGCACCCTGCCATTGAAGATTTGTCCTTTACGGTGGGCGACGGCCAGATCTTCGGCCTGCTCGGCCCCAACGGCGCGGGCAAGTCCACGATCATGAATATCCTCACCGGCTACCTTGCCCCCACCTCCGGTGAAGTGAAGGTGGCGGGCTTCAGCCTGCCGGAGCAGGCCCGGCAGGCCAAGGCCTGTGTGGGCTATCTGCCCGAGCAGCCGCCGCTCTACCCGGAAATGACGGTGCAGGAATATCTGGATTTTGCTGCAGAGCTGAAAGGCATCAAAAAGAAGGCCGACCGCAAAGAACAGGTGCGCAAAGCTGCCCGCCGCACCGGGCTGGAAGAGGTGCTGCCCCGGCTCATCCGCAGTCTGTCCAAGGGCTACCGCCAGCGCGTGGGCATTGCGCAGGCACTGCTGGGCGCGCCGCAGCTCATCATTCTGGACGAGCCTACCGTGGGCCTTGACCCTGCACAGGTCATCGAGATCCGCAGACTGATCCGGGAGCTGGGGAAAAGCCACACGGTCATCCTGTCCAGCCACATCCTCAGCGAGGTGCAGGCAGTGTGCAGTCAGGTGCTGATCCTTTCCAAGGGGCATCTGGTGGCGGTGGGTGCGCCGGAACAGCTGGCCGAAAAGCTGAACCCCGGCAGCCGTCTGCGCGCTACCGTTCTGGGCGGGGGGCAGACCGTGCTGAAAACAGTCGGCTCCATTCCGGGCATCCGCAAGGTGGAGATCGAATCCGAGGCCGACGGACAGGTGACCTTTACCGCAGAAAGTGCCGATGCTTCTGACCGCCGCGCCGAGGTGTCCCGCGCCCTTTCGCAGGCCGGATGCACGGTGCTGGCGCTGGCAGCGGAAAACAGAACACTGGAGGAAGTGTTCCTTGCGCTGACCGAAAACGAGTCTGAAACACCATCGGATGAAGGGGAGGAGAAAACGGAATGACCGCCATTTTAAAACGCGAAGTCCGCAGCAGCTTTCATGGCATGATCGGCTACGTGCTCACCGCCTTTATGCTGGCGGCAACGGCCATCTATTTTGTTGCCCTGAATCTGGGCTACGGCCTGACGGATTTTGGCTATTACACGCTTTACCGCACCACGTTTGTGCTGCTTTTGTATATCCCGGTGCTCACCATGCGCTCCTTTGCAGAGGAACGCCGCACCCGCACCGATCAGCTGCTGCTTACCAGCCCGGTGTCTGTGTGGGAGATCGTGCTGGGCAAATTCTTTGCCCTGTGCGTCATCTTTGCCCTGCCGTGCCTTGCCGATGCGGTCATGATCCTTGTACTGGCCGCACTGGGTGCCACCGGCACGGCCACGCTGGCAAACCTGGCCGCTCTGCTGTGCTATTATCTCATGGGCTGCGCCGCCATTGCCATTGGCGTGTTTCTTTCCAGCCTGACCGAGAATCAGATCATTGCTGCGGTGGCAGGTGTTGCCGCACTGCTGCTGGCCTACATGATGCCCAGCCTGCGCAGCATGTTCACCGCAGGCAGCGCAGTGGCGCTGGCCCTGTTCACCGCCATTGCGGCAGTGCTCAGTGTGGTGGCAGGCCTGCGTACCCGCAGCTTTACGCTGGGCTGCCTGACCTTTGCGGGCTGCTGTGTGGTGCTGACGGCACTGTTCCTGCTGCAGAGCAGCAGGCTGACCGAAGCGTTCAGCGCGGTGCTCAGCGGGCTGTGCCTGTTCACGCCGTTTGAAGAGTTTGTCAACAACAGCTTTTCCATCCCGACGCTGGTGTACTACCTGACCGTGACCATGCTGTTTTTGTTCTTCACGGCGCAGGGGCTGGAAAAGCGCCGCTGGAACTGAGGGGAGGGGAACAACATGAAAAATTTCAAATTTTCTTCCTCCGCAAACGGCAAGGTGTTCCGCAATGGGCTGTACTCCACGGCCATTCTGGCAGCAGCCATCGTGTTGGCCGTGCTGATCAATCTGCTGGTGGGGGCCATCCCGAAAAAATACACCGAGTTCGACCTCTCTGCCGCCAAAATGTACACGCTGGGCGACAGCTCCAGGCAGCTGATGCAGAGCCTGGATCAGGACGTGACCGTTTATTATCTCTGTGAGACCGGCAGCGAGGATGCCATTATCACCAAGCTGCTGGATCACTACGCCGACGAGAGCGGTCACTTCCACTGGGAGCAGAAGGACCCGACGCTTTACCCGACCTTTGCAGCGCAGTACGGCGCAGAGAATGCATCCACCGGCAGTCTGATCGTGGTCAGCGGTGAGAACAGCGAAGTGCTGAACGCCGCCGAACTTTACGAGTACGATTACTCCGATTACTACACCACCGGCGCTGCCAACGTGACCTTTGGCGGAGAAAAGCAGATCAGCTCTGCCATCTACAAGCTGACTGCCGCAGCAGAAAGTCATGCCTACTACACCACCAACCACGGCGAGCAGGCGCTTACCTCCTCGCTGACCGAGGCGCTCAAGGCGCAGAATATCGATGCCCAGCCGCTGGATCTGCTCACCGGCACCATTCCGGAGGACTGTGATCTGCTCATCATCAGCGACCCCGCTTCGGATTTTGCAGCTGATGGCCTTGTGGATGAGATCGCGCAGCTGCAGGCCTATCTGGAAAACGGCGGCAAGGTGCTGCTGACCACCAGCGGCTATACCGAAACGCCCGATCTGGATGCAGTGATGGCACAGTTCGGCCTTGCACGTGAGCCGGGCCTTGTGGTGGAGGGCGATGCGGGCCACGCGCTGTACGGCTACCCGTACTCGCTGTTCCCGGACTACGCGGCCGCCGACGAAAGCACCGCGCTGGACGGCGTGAATCAGAGCACCCATGTGATGCTCTCGGTGGCACAGGGCATCACCATTACCGAGACAGACGATGTGACGGCGGAACCGCTGCTGTATACCACCGAGGATGCCTACAGCAAGCAGGACTTTGATGCCAGCTCTTCTTCCGCAAAGGAAGCCGGCGATACCGACGGCCCGTTCTCGCTGGCCGTATGGGCGCGCAATGAATCCACCGGTGCCGAGGTGATCTGGATCGGCTGCCCCAACATGGACAACGAGCAGGTGTACCAGTCCATCCCGGGTAACCTGACCTTCCTGCAGGGCTGTGCCGCTTCGCTGGTAGGGCAGAGCCTGCTCATCGACACCAAAGCACTGGAAGCTGCACCCATCACGGTCCCGGCTTCCGCATCCATGACGCTGGGCATGGTGTTCGTATTCGTGCTGCCCGCAGCAGTGCTCATTGCAGGTGCTGTGGAGGTGCTGCTGCGCCGCCGCAGGTAAGGGGGCACTGCCATGAAAACAAAACAGCGCACCCTTGCGGTGCTTCTGGTGCTGGTGCTTGTGCTGGGCGGGCTGCTGTGGTTTGTCAGCCGCAGCAATGCCGCAGAAGAAGCTGCTTCCAGCGCCGCCGCAGAGGGCAGCATCCTGCTTTCTTCTTTTGCGGCAGGCGATGTGACCAGCATCCGGTATGCCTATGGCGGCGAAACGCTTACCTTAAATTACGATTCCGGCAGCTGGACGCTGGCGGATGACCCGGACTATCATCTGGATGTATCTGCCTGCAATACCATGGTCACGGCGCTGGCATCCCTGAACGCCAAACGTCAGCTCACGGCTCAGCCCGGCGAGGACTATGGCCTTGCCGATCCGGCTGTTACGGTCACGGTGACGGCGGCAGGCGAGACGAACACCTTTGCCTTTGGCACCGAGAACCCGGTCACAGGAGATCTGTATGTGCAGAAGGCAGGGGACGATGCCGTGTACACCGTTTCTGGCAACAAGGCGGCCTGCTTTGAGCTGACCAAAGCGGACCTTTTTGGCGCGTTCAACCCGGCGGGACTGACGGCCTCCGCGCTGGAAAGTGTTTCCATTACGACGGGCAGCGGCACCCTTGCACTGAATGCAGTCTCTGAGCCTGCGGAAGCGGAGCGCGATTCGGAGGACGCTTCCTCGGAAAGTGCGGCCGATTCCACCACCTATCAGACCGTGTGGCGGCTGGCCGATGAACCCTCTGCCGATCTGGACGACAGCAAGGTGCAGAGCATCCTCTCTGCTCTGGCAGGCTATGTGACCGCACAGATCACGGATGCCGACCCTTCGGCCTATGGCTTTGATGCACCGCTTGCAACGGTGCGGGCCGCCTCTGCCGATGGGACCGTGACCCTCCGCTACGCCGAAAATGCAGACGGCTGCTGGATGATGGCGGAGGGGGACAGTTCCGTCTATGCGGTTGACCTTGACACTGTGCAGGCCCTTCTGATAACGGCCGCTGCCTTAAAAGCTGAATAAAAACCTTTGTGCGCCGTATGCGGAAAGCCCGCTGCGGCGCATGTTTTTTTGTTGCGGCGTGTAAAGCTTCGGCAAACATTGGCAGAGTGATTGACATTTCAGCAAAGATTGATTAAGATAGACGAGACAGGGCAGAATAACTGCGCAATATAAGAGCCTGCTTTTGCAGGTTCTCCGGTCGTCATGGATGTTGTGCGGGGCTGGGTCGCCCTGGTACGAGGGATGGGGCATGGCCCTGTCTTTTTTCGTATCTGAGTTACAAGGAGGATAAAGTAAAAAATGGACAACTCGGTGATCGTTTCACTGCGGGATATCGTAGTGGAATTTGACGGTCAGCGCATTCTGGATGGGCTGAACCTCGACATCCATGACAAAGAGTTCGTAACGCTGCTGGGCCCTTCCGGCTGCGGCAAAACCACCACCCTGCGTCTGATCGCAGGTTTTCTGGAACCCAATTCCGGCAAAGTGCTGCTGAAAGGTGAGGACATTACCGGCGTGCCGCCCTATAAGCGCCCGGTGAACACCGTTTTTCAGAAATACGCACTGTTCCCGCACCTGAACGTGTTCGAGAACGTGGCCTTCGGTCTGCGGCTCAAAAAGATGGACGAAGAGACCATCCGCCGCAAGGTGCGCAACATGCTGGAAGTTGTTGGCCTGAAAGGCTTCGAGCGCCGCAGCATCAGCCAGATGTCCGGCGGCCAGCAGCAGCGCGTGGCCATCGCCCGCAGTCTGGTGAATGAGCCGGAGATCCTTCTGCTGGACGAACCCCTTGGCGCACTGGACCTCAAGCTGCGCAAGGAGATGCAGCTGGAGCTGAAGCGCCTGCAGCGCGAAATGAACATTACCTTTATTTATGTTACCCACGATCAGGAGGAAGCCCTTACCATGTCCGATACCGTCGTGGTCATGAACGGCGGCAAGGTGCAGCAGATCGGCACGCCGGAGGATATTTACAATGAGCCGAAGAATGCCTTTGTTGCAGACTTCATTGGCGATTCCAACATCGTGGACGGCGTGATGCACCGGGATTTTCTGGTGTCCTTCTCCGGCGTGGACTTCCCCTGTGTGGACCGCGGCTTTGCCCGCGAGCAGAGCGTGCAGGTAGTGGTGCGTCCCGAGGATATCGAGGTGGTCTCTCCTGTGGAAGGCCAGCTTGTCGGCGTTGTGAACGATGTCATCTTCAAGGGTGTCCACTTTGAGATGCATGTGGAGTGCGAGGGCCGCGAATGGCTGATCCATTCCACCCGCGCCTGCACCCCCGGTGAGACCATTGGTATGCGCATCGGCCCCAACGAGATCCACATTATGGCGCGTTCAGAGGGGTGAGCCGCAATGATGAAGATTTACGATAAAAAGCTGGCCTATCCGTACTTTGTATGGATGACGCTGTTCACAGTGGTGCCTTTGATCATCGTGGTGTACTATGCATTTACGGATGCAAACGGAGCTTTCACGCTGGATAACCTCACCTCCATCAGCGGCTACGGCTCGGTGTTTGCCCGCAGCCTGCTGCTGGCCCTCATTGCCACGGTCATTTGTCTGGTCATTGCGTTCCCGGTGGGCTATTTTCTTTCCCGCCTGCGGGTGAACAAGCAGCACATCATGCTCATGCTGGTCATGCTGCCCATGTGGATGAACTTCCTGCTGCGCACCTACGCATGGATGGGCCTGCTCAGCATCAACGGCCCGGTGAACGCCGTTCTGGGCGTGTTCGGCCTTGGCCCCTTCAATATGCTCAACACCTCCGGTGCGGTGGTGCTGGGCATGGTGTATAACTATGTGCCCTATATGATCCTGCCGCTGTACACCAGCATGACCAAGATCGACCAGAGCCTGGTGGAAGCTGCGCAGGATCTGGGCGCTTCCACCACCAAGACCCTTCTCCGGGTGCTCATCCCCATGAGCGTGCCCGGCATCAGCACCGGCATCACCATGGTGTTCGTCCCGGCGGTGTCCACCTTTGTTATCAGCCGTATGCTGGGCGGCGGCTCCAACCTGCTCATTGGCGATCTGATCGAGATGCAGTTCCTTGGCAACAGCTACAATCTGAACGTGGGTTCTGCCATGAGCCTTGTGCTGATGATCATTGTGCTGCTGTGCATGAGCTTCACCTCCAGCTTTGATGAAGATGAAATGGAGGGCGTGTCCTGATGAAAACGAAACATCTGCGCCTGATGCAGCGCGTCTATATCGTGCTGTTTTTCTGCTTCATGTACCTGCCCATTGCATACATGATCGTATTCAGCTTCAACCAGTCCAAGGGCTATTCGCTCTTCACCGGCTTTACCCTCAAGTGGTACTCCAGCCTGCTGCACAACTCCTCCATCCTGCATGCGCTGCTGGTCTCGCTGGAAGTGGCTCTGATCTCTGCGGTCATTGCCACTGTGCTGGGTACAGCGGCAAGTCTGGGCATTGCGTCCATGGGCCGCGGGAGCCGCCTTGTCGTCACCAACATCACCTATATCCCGGTGGTCAACCCGGAGATCATCACCGGCATCTCGCTCATGCTGCTGTTCGTGGCCTACCAGCGCTTTGCCGGGGGTGTCTCCTGGCTGCCGGATACCATCATGGGCTTCCCGACGCTGCTCATTGCGCATATCGCGTTCAATGTGCCGTATGTCATCTTCAACGTCACGCCCAAGCTCAAGCAATTGGATATCAGGCTGTATGAGGCAGCGCTCGACCTTGGCTGCGACCCCAAGCAGGCCTTCTTCAAGGTCATCCTGCCGGAGATCAGCCCGGCCATCCTGTCGGCATTCCTCATCTGCCTGACCTATTCCATCGACGACTTCATGATCTCCTATTTCAACTGCGGCACGGTGGAAACGCTGCCCATCGCCATCTACTCCATGACCCGTAAAAAGGTCAGCCCGGAGATCTATGCGCTGTCCACCATCATGTTCGTGGTCATTCTGTGCATCATTCTGATCTCCAACGCAATGGAGAGCCGCAGCTACCGCCGCGACCAGAAGGCGCTGAGAGGGGAGGGCGTGTGATGAAACGTTTTGCTGTGCTGCTGCTGGCGCTGGCAATGACGGTCTGCTGTGCAATGCCCGCCTTTGCCGCCGGCACCATTGAGGTCACCGAGGATGTCTCGGTGTCGGACGATTACGACTGGACCCGATTCAAGGGCCAGAACGTGGCCATCAATGTCTATAACTGGGGCGAGTACATCTCCAACGGCTCGGACGACAGCGTGGACGTGGTGGCGGCCTTTGAAAAGCTCACCGGCATCAAGGTGAATTACACCACCTTCGACTCCAACGAGTCCATGTACGCAAAGCTCAAGTCCGGCGCAGCCAACTACGATGTGGTCATTCCGTCGGATTACATGGTGGCAAAAATGATCGCTGAGGGGATGCTCAAGCCTTTGAACTACGACAATATCCCGAACTTCAAAAAGATCGATCAGGAATACGTAAATCCGGATTACGATCCGCAGAATGCCTACACCGTGCCCTATATGCTCTGCACCACCGGCATCATTTATAACACCACCATGGTGGACAAAGCGCCCACCAGCTGGGCCGACCTGTGGGACGAGCAGTACGCAGGCAATATCCTGATGTTCAACAACAGCCGCGATGCCTACGCCATTGCTGCTTTTAAGAGCGGCCACGATATCAACCCGCAGTCCACCGAAGAGGTGGATGAGGTGGTGGAAGAGCTGAAGGCTCAGAAACCGCTGGTGCAGGCCTACGTCATGGACGAGATCTTTGATAAGATGATCGGCGGCGAGGCAGCCGTCGGTGTGTACTACTCCGGCGATGCCATCACCATGATCGACGATAATCCCGACCTTGCATGGGTGTTCCCGGAGGAAGGCAGCGTGCTTTCCGTGGACTGCATGACCATTCCTGCTGCCAGTGAACATCAGGAAGCTGCGGAAATGTTCATCAACTTCATGTGTGAGACGGACATCGGCAAGGCAAACGCCGAGTACATCGGCTACACCACCCCCATGCAGGATGTGTGGGAGGTGCTGGACGAGGATCTGAAGGAGAGCGAGATCGCTTATCCGTCCGAAGAAAAAGTCGCCAAGGAAAAGGTGTTCACTGCCCTGAGCGACGATGTGAACAGTGAGCTGGACGTGAAGTGGAGCGAAATGAAGAGCTACGACGAGGGTGGCAGCAGTCTGCTGTTCCTTGCGCTGCTGGCAGCCATGGTAGCGCTGGCCTGCTTCAACATCTGGCGCAAGGTCCGCAGGCGCAACCGCAATCAGTATTAAACGCAAAGGAGGCTGCTGCACAGAACAACGTGCAGTGGTCTCTTTTTATAGAAAGGAAAAACCATGGAACAGTTCTTTTACACCGAGACCATGACAGTCATGAACGCAGATGCCGACTTCCGCAGCCTGCTCAAGCCCAGCGCCCTGCTGCGCTATGTGGAGCAGATTTCGACAGACCACGCCCGCGCCTTTGGTATGGATGACCAGTTCTTCAAAGATCGCGGTGTGACCTTTCTGGTGGGCAAGCAGGCCCTGAAATTTGACCGTGTGCCCCAGCGTGCCGAAACGCTGACCCTTACCTCCCGGGCGCAGGTCAGCAAACATGGTTCGGTCAAACGCATCACCACCCTGACCGATGCCGAGGGCAAAGAGGTGGCTATGGTGGACTGCCGATGGATCGTGGCAAGCCTTGCCGAGGGCCGTATCCTGCGGGAGCCGGGCTGGACGGTGGAGAATTTCTGGAACGATACGGTGGAGGACGAGCTGCCTTTGCAGCTGCACAAGTGCAAGGATGGTCTGACCAGCGCAGGGGAGTGGACGGCGCGTTATTCCCAGTGCGATCTGAACGGCCATTTGAACAACGCATTCTATCTGGACCTTGTCTGCGATGCGCTGCCGCTGGAAGTGATGCGCAAAGGCCCCGTGACCTTTGCTTCTATCAACTACCACCGCGAGATCCCGATGGGAGAAACGGCAGAGGTGTTTTATGCCCCTTCGGCGGATGGCTGGTATGTGGTCGGAAAGCACAACGGCCAGACCAGCTTTGAGTGCTATCTGGAAGTGGGAAAGACAAACGTGTAAATCGTTGATTTCTCAAGAGAACCGCTGCGCCGCTTTTAGCTGAAAATAAGCGAGCAATGCAAAAAAGCGTCACCCGTGCAGAAAAAAACGGCGCATTTTGAGAATTGCATCCTCTGAGGAACAGGGAGCACTCTTTTATTAGAAGGATCTTCTGATTGTCCAAAGGAGGATAAAACAAATGAAAAAACATCTCCGAGTCCTTGCGGCCGTTCTGGCACTGTGCTTCAGTCTGCTGTGCCCGGCAGCATCTGCCGCCAGTGTACAGACTGCGGCCTGCAAGCCGTCCACTGCAGCCGTTCAGACCATTTCTGCCGGCAAAAAGACGGAGCAGATGGTCTGGGTCCCAACGCACGGCGGCAAAAAATATCACAGCAAGTCTACCTGCAGCAATATGAAAGACCCGGAAAAGGTTACATTATCGAAAGCAAAAGCGGAAGGCTTCACTGCCTGCAAAAAGTGCTATTAAGAAAATAAAGAATGATCTGCAAAGCCCCTGCCGGAAATTTTCTGGCAGGGGTTTTATATGTGTCTACAAAAAGTTAACAAAAGAAATTACAGAAAAATTACAAAACCCTATTGCAAAATGGTTTCAAAAGAGTTACAATATGGTTACAGCAAGGGCACAAGCCCTGCTGAGTGTGAAATCTTTTTCTTCTTGTTTTTTTGGGATATCGGGCACAGGTTCTCCTCCTCCGGCTGTTCTCCTTCACAGTCGTGATCCATGTGCCGCACAGGCGGTATCCCGCTTCGTGTGCAAAAAAGCTCGTCCGTTCTGGACGAGCTTTTTTGCATCCATAAATCACGCAAAACCGGCTTCTCATGCGGGAAAGTATGACCTTACGCCATTTTGGTGGGCAATTTGCCTGTTTTTCTGCAAAGGACATTTACAAAGTTTGGCGCGGCGGGGGTTTGTATTCCGGCTGGCTTTGTGGTACAGTATATACAATCAATTTATAGGTTGCAAACATGAATCCGATTGATGTTGATGCGTTAAGAGAAAAGGAGTTTGAACATGGCTTATTTCTATAAAGAACCTTCCCGCACTTTCGGTGAATATCTGCTGATCCCCGGCTATTCCTCTGCAGAGAATATCCCCACGGCTGTCAGCCTCAAGACCCCGCTGGTCAAGTACCGCAAGGGCGAGGAGGAATGCCCCCTGCAGATGAATATTCCCATGATCAGCGCCATCATGCAGGCGGTCTCTGGCGATAAGCTGGCCATTGCACTGGCCCGTCAGGGCGGCGTGTCCTTCATCTACGGCTCTCAGAGCATTGAGAACGAGGCTGCCATGGTGCGCCGCGTCAAGAGCTTCAAGGCTGGTTATGTCGTGTCCGATTCCAACCTGGCCCCCACTGCCACCCTGCACGATGTGCTGGAGCTGAAGGCACGCACCGGCCACTCCACCATTGCCGTCACTGCCGATGGCACTCCGGGCGGCAAGCTGCTGGGCATTGTTGCATCTCGTGACTACCGCATCAACCACACTCCGGATGATGCCCCTGTCACCACCTTCATGACTCCGCTTGAAAAGCTGGTCACTGCACCGGAGAACACCTCCCTGCACGACTGCAACAACATCATCTGGGATAACAAGATCAACACCCTGCCTCTGGTGGATGCCGAGGGCAACCTGAAGTATATGGTGTTCCGTAAGGACTACGACTCCCACAAGAAGAACGCCAACGAACTGCTGGATAAGAACAAGAGCTATGTGGTGGGCGCCGGCATCAACACCCGCGATTACGCCCAGCGCGTGCCCGCACTGGTGGATGCCGGTGTGGATGTGCTGTGCATCGACTCTTCCGAGGGTTACTCCGAGTGGCAGAGCCGCACCATCGGCTGGATCCGTGAGCACTACGGCGATACCGTCAAGGTGGGCGCAGGCAACGTTGTGGATGCCGAGGGCTTCCGCTTCCTGGCCGAGGCTGGTGCAGACTTCGTGAAGATCGGCATTGGCGGCGGTTCTATCTGCATCACCCGCGAGACCAAGGGCATTGGCCGTGGTCAGGCTACCGCTGTCATCGAGGTGGCAAAGGCCCGCGATGAGTACTATAAGGAGACCGGCATCTACGTGCCCATCTGCTCCGACGGCGGCATCGTCCACGATTACCACATCACGCTGGCACTGGCCATGGGTGCGGATTTTGTGATGCTGGGCCGCTACTTTGCCCGCTTTGACGAAAGCCCCACGAATAAGGTGCGCATCAACGGCCAGTATATGAAGGAGTACTGGGGCGAAGGCTCCAACCGTGCCCGCAACTGGCAGCGCTACGATCTGGGCGGTTCCAGCAAGCTGAGCTTTGAGGAAGGCGTGGACAGCTACGTGCCCTATGCTGGCCCTCTGGCTGACGGTGTGCAGACCACTCTGTACAAGGTCAAGAGCACCATGTGCAACTGCGGCGCTCTGTCCATCCCGGAGCTGCAGCAGAAAGCAAAGCTGACCGTGGTTTCCTCTACCTCCATCGTTGAGGGTGGCAGCCACGACGTTGTGCTGAAGAATGCTACCCCCAATATCATCAACGGTTAAAGAACAAAACCCTCTCAGTCTGCTCATTTCACTCGCATCCAGCTCCCCCGAAAGGGGGAGCTTTTTCGTTGAATCGGAAAGTTTCCCTTCTCGATAAAAGCTCGCCCTTCGGGAGAGCTGGCATCGCGTAAGCGATGACTGAGAGGGTTGTTCTTCAGTTCGATCGCAATCCCAGAAAATATCGCAAAACCCTTGCACCGCTCTGCGTTTGGTGATATCATGATAGAAACGCACTGTCAAGACAGGCAGGCGCGCAAACCTTCCCACAGGTCAGAATGGCAGGGGACAGCAAGGAGCCTTTGCCGGGTGTAAAGAAGAGAGGATACTATTCATGGACGAAATCAAGGTTGTGCCTTATATTCCAGATGAGGACTACGACAACCCCGCAATGGTCGTGGATTTTTATGAATTTACAATGGCAAACTGCCTGTTCCTGCACGGATTCAAGGACACCACGCTGGTGTTTGATATGTTCTTCCGCAAGAACCCGGATGCTCAGGGCTACTCCATCAGTGCCGGCCAGCGCAAGCTGACCCGCTTTCTGCTGAACTACCACTTCAATGCACAGGATATCTGGTGGCTGCGCACCAAGGGCATGAGTGAGGAATTCTGCGAGTATCTGCGCACCTATCAGTGGAAGGGCGACATGTACGCTCTGCCCGAGGGCACGGTGGCATACCCGCATGTGCAGATGGTGCGCATCGAGTGCGACCTCGTGGGCGCAATTCTGATCGAGACCTACCTGCTGCAGACCATGAACTTCCACAGTCTGATCGCCACCAAGGCTACCCGCGTCACCGGCCTGAACACCCACACGCCCCGCAGCGTGATGGAATTCGGCACCCGCCGTGCGCAGGGCGAAAGCGCTGGCAACGATGGTGCATATGCTGCTGTTCTGGGCGGCTGCGTGGGCACTGCCAACTGTTTGGCCGAGATGAAGTTCGGCGCGGAGGTCAAGGCTGTGGGCACCGTAGCGCACAGCTTCATCGAGTTCTTCCCCACGGAGTTTGATGCCTTCAAGGCCTTTGCCGATACCTACCCGGATTCGGTCAGTCTGCTGCTGGACACCTATAATATCATGGAGAGCGGTCTGCCCAACCTCATTAAACTGGACGATTACCTCATCGAAAAATACCCCAACGACCCGAACCGCCGCGTCAAGAGCGCCCGTATCGACTCCGGCGACCTGGCCCGCGGCTCCAAGCGCCTGCGCAAGGCACTGGATGCGGCCGGTAAGCCTTACATCAAGCTGGTGGCTTCCAATGGTCTGGACGAAAAGAAGATCGCCAACATGGAGCTGTATGAGCACGCTCATTTTGACTCCTACGGCGTGGGCGAAAACCTGATCACCTCTGCTTCCGACCCCGTGTTCGGCGGGGTGTACAAGCTGGTGGCGGTCAAGCAGCCGGACGGCAGCTACACTCCCAAGATGAAGTGCTCGGATTCCGCCAGCAAGGCCATCATTCCGGGCAAGAAGATGCCGTGGCGCCTCTACGATGAAAATGGTCAGGCCCAGTGTGACCTGATTGCCATGGATGATGAAGTCATCGAGGCAGGCAAGCCCGTCACGATGGTCAATCTGGACTCCGATGCCATCGAGCGCACCGTCACCATTACCCCCACCAAGGTCAAAAAGCTGTTGGTGCCGCATGTGCTGAATGGTCAGCTGGCCATTGAGCTGCCTTCGATCGCAGAGAAGAAGGCCTACATTGCAAAGCAGCTCACCGAGGAGACCTGGGAGAGCGAACTGCGTCTGGAGTGCCCGCATAAGCACTATGTGAACATGACCCCGGCTGTGGCCGAGTGCCGTTCCAAGATGTATGCAGAGCTGCACGGCGGCAAGGTGTAAAATAAGCAAAATAAAAAGCCCCTCAAGCGTAAGCTTGGGGGGTCTTTTTATGCCGCCGACGGGGGTCGAACCCGTACTCTGTCTCCAGAAAGGGATTTTAAGTCCCTCGTGTCTGCCAATTTCACCACAGCGGCATACAACGCTAATAATAATACAATAGAATGGCTTCTTTGTCAAGAAAAAGCACAGAGCCCGTCTCTTCATCCTCCATTCACGATTCATTTGTAAAAAGTGCTTTTTCTTTCCGTGGTTTCATGGTATAATAACCTTCAGATACGGTTTTCCGGGCCGTAGCCGTGTGCTTTGGCAGCGCGGCAGAAGAGGGCAGAGCGGGCAGCGTACCGCTCTGCTGGGGCAGTGCCCGCAAGATAGGGCGGGCGGGAAATACAAAAAGAGAGGCGAATCGAGATGTTGGATATGATCAAGTGCAGCACCGGCGGCGCATACTATGCCCGCGGTGAATGGGTGCCTGCAGACGGCGAAGCAAGCGCCGCACTGGCAGCAAAGGGCTTTGATGCCGCAGCCATCGAGAACGCAAAGACCGGCACCATGGCCTACAGCATTCTGCAGGCCCACAACACCAGCGGCGATGCCGAAAACCTGAAGATCAAGTTCGATGCCATGGCCAGCCATGACATCACCTTTGTGGGCATCATCCAGACGGCCCGTGCGTCCGGTCTGGAGAAATTCCCCATTCCGTATGTGCTCACCAACTGCCACAACAGCCTTTGCGCCGTGGGCGGCACCATCAATGAGGACGACCACCGCTTCGGTCTGTCCGCCGCCAAAAAATACGGCGGCATTTTTGTGCCCCCGCATCTGGCGGTCATCCACCAGTACATGCGCGAAAAGTTTGCGGGCTGCGGCAAGATGATCCTTGGCTCGGACTCTCACACCCGCTACGGTGCTCTGGGCACCATGGCCATTGGTGAGGGCGGCGGCGAGCTGGCAAAGCAGCTGCTGGGCCGCACCTACGATGTGGCCTGTCCGGGTGTTGTTGCAATTTATCTCACCGGCTCTCTGCCTGCAGGCTGCGGCCCGCACGATGTGGCCATTGCGCTGGTGGGCAAGCTGTTCAAGAGCGGCTATGTCAAAAACAAGGTGATGGAGTTTGTCGGCCCCGGCGTTGCGTCCCTGCGTCAGGATACCCGCAACGCCATCGATGCCATGACCACCGAGACCACCTGCCTGTCCTCCATCTGGGAAACCGACGAAACGACGCAGAAATTCCTTGCGGTGCATGGCCGTGCCGCCGACTATAAGAAGCTGGCTCCGGCCGATCTTGCTTATTACGACGGTGTGGTAGAGGTAGACCTTTCTGCCATCCGCCCCATGATCGCACTGCCCATGCATCCCTCCAATGCATTTACCATTGAAGAGCTGAACGCAAACCTTGAGGATATTCTCCATGCCTGTGAGCAGGATGTGCAGAAGCTGATCGGCCGTAAGGATGTCAGCCTTGACCTGTGCAGCAAGATCGAGAACGGTAAACTGCGTGTGGATCAGGGCGTGATCGCAGGCTGCGCAGGCGGTCTGTACGACAGCATTTATGAAGCTGCCTCCATCCTCAAGGGCCACACCGGCGGCTGCGGTGACTACGCCCTGAGCGTGTATCCCGGCAGCCAGCCCATCATGATGGAACTGGTGCGCACCGGAGTCATCCACGACCTGATGGCCAGCGGTGCCACCGTCCGCACTGCGTTCTGCGGCCCCTGCTTCGGCGCAGGCGACGTGCCCGCCAACGGCGCGTTGTCTATCCGCCATACCACCCGCAACTTCCCCAGCCGCGAAGGCTCCAAGCCCGGCAACGGCCAGCTTTCCGGTGTAGCACTGATGGATGCCCGCAGCATTGCGGCCACCACGGCCAACGGCGGCATTCTGACCCCGGCTACCGATATCGACTATGATCCCACTGTGCCGGAGTATCAGTACGATCCTTCCAGCTACGATACCCGCGTGTATCAGGGCTTTGGCAAGGGCGATTACGATGCCCTGCTCAAGCTTGGCCCCAACATCAAGGACTGGCCCGAAATTGCACCGCTGGGCGATAATCTGCTGCTGAAGGTGGCATCTTACATCACCGACCCTGTCACCACCACCGACGAGCTGATCCCCTCCGGTGAGACTTCGTCTTACCGTTCCAATCCTCTGGGTCTGGCCGAGTTCACCCTCAGCCGCAAGGACCCGGAGTATGTGGGCCGTGCCAAGGCCGTGCAGGCCGAAGAAAAGGCCCGCCGTGCAGGCGAGGGCAGCGCCGAGGTGCTGGCCCAGCTGCACAAGGTGCCCGGCTGCGAAAACCTGACTTGGAACGATGTGCAGATCGCATCCACCATCTTTGCCGTCAAGCCCGGCGATGGTTCTGCCCGTGAGCAGGCGGCCAGCTGCCAGCGTGTGCTGGGGGCCGGTGCCAACATCGTTACCGAGTACGCCACCAAGCGCTACCGCTCCAACCTCATCAACTGGGGTATGCTGCCGCTGCAGCTGGTGGGCGCAACGCCGTTCGGTCTGGGCGACTATGTCTTTATCCCGAATGTCCGCGAGGCCCTCAAGGGCGACCTGCAGGACATCAAGGCCTATGTGCTGGGCGACACCGCAAAGGAGTTCAGCCTGTACATGGCCCCGCTGACCGCCGACGAGCGCAAGATCCTGGCCGACGGCTGCCTGATCAATTTCTATAAGCACTGATATGATATAAGGCTTCCTCTTTGGGGGAAGCCTTTCTCTGGTTTTCTTGGGAGGTTCATTTTCCATGCCCGGCGATCTTCACAACCATTCCACCTGTTCCGATGGCTCTGTGCCCATCCACCGCCTGCCGCTCATGGCGGCGCGGGCGGGGCTGGACACCATGGCCATTTCCGACCACGACACCCTGCTCAGCGTAAACTACTGCAATGAGCACCCTGTGCAGGACGGCGTGCGCCTGCTTCCGGCCACCGAGCTGACCGGCTATGACCATGAGCATAAGCATCGCGTGCACCTGCTGTGCTACTTCCCGGACCCGGAAAGCCGGGAACTGAAGGAGCACTGCGACATCCTGCGACAGCGCCGCAACGAGTGCGGCCTGCAAAGCGCAAAGGAGATCGAAGCGCTGTACCCGCAGTTCCGCACGGAACAGGCGCTGGAATACGCAAAGGACAGCGGTGTGCTGTTCAAAAGCGGCATTATGGAAGCGCTGCACCAGCTGGGGCTGTGCGATGCTGTGTACGGCAAGCTGTACAGTTATCTCTTTGGCTGGGAGCCGCGCGGTGTGGTGCTGCATCAGGTAAAGTATCCCTCGGTGCAGGAAGTGATCGCCACGGCGAAAGCTGCCGGTGCGGTGCTGGTGTTTGCACACCCGACCGTTTACAAGAGTATGCCGCTGGTGCGTCAGCTTGCCAAAGAGGGCATCATCGATGGCATTGAGGTGGAGCACCCCCGCAACAGCCCGGAGGACAGGGCCGAGTGTGCTGCTCTGTGTGAGCAGTATGGGCTGATCCATACCGGCGGTACGGACTTCCACGGTGCAAACCACAAGGTGCCGCACCCGGTGGGTACCTGTACCACGGCAGACGATCAGGTGGCCCGCATTCTGGAGCTGGCCCACAAGCGCCGCGGTATTGATGTGTGACCCGGTCACATTGACATTCCGGCACGCTGCTCTATAATAGAAGCAGACGATCTTCGTCGGGATTTCTGTCAAAAAGAGAGGATTTTGAACTATGAGCAAGGAATTCAGCTTCCCGAACAGCGGCACCTGTTCTAAGCAGACCAACTTTGTGCTGAACGATGACCACACCATTGCGTCCATGGAGGTCATTGGCGGCTGCAACGGCAACCTGAAGGGCATCTGCCGTCTGGTCAAGGGCATGAAGGCCGAAGATGTGATCGACCGCATGGAGGGCACGCTCTGCGGTTTCCGCAATACCAGCTGCCCGGATCAGATCGCCAGGAACCTGAAAAAGGCTCTGGCCGAAATGGACTGAAAAAATCAAACAGCGAAGGGGAGATGCCTGCGGGTATCTCCTTTTTGTTTTCCCATCCCGACAGAAAGAGATGTTTTTTTTCTGTGCTTCGGGGCTATACTTCTTGTGAAAACGAATTTCATCAGCAAGGAGCGGGCAAATGAGTATTTGGGAAAAACTTGGCTTTGGCGGGTACAAGGGCTTTTCGCACGAGTCGGATCAGCTGCTGCGCAGTGCGGTGGAGCTTGCCGGGAACCTTGGCTGCGAAAAAGCCGATACCGGCCACCTGCTGCTGGCGATCCTGCAGCAGGATCACGGGGCGGCAGCACGGTTTCTGGAGGGCAAGCAGATCCGGGAACCGGAGGTGCGCCGTCAGCTGGCCGAGAGCCGCCGCGCACCGGCTTTGCATCTGGATCGCTACGCTCTTGCGCCGGACCTCAAGCGCACCATGGATTACGCCATCATCGGGGCACAGAACGCGCACCTGAACCGGGCCGAGCCGGAACATCTGCTCTGCGCCATGCTGGAGGATGACGGCTGCACAGCAGGCATCCTGCTGGCCTCCATGGGCGTGCAGCTCACAGATGCCGTGCGGGAGTGCCGCCAGCTGTCCGGGCAGTTCGTACTGCCGTATCAGACGCGGGCCACGGTCAGTGCGCCGCGCGGCAGCCGCGCCAGTGATAAGTACTGCCGGGATCTGACCCGCCGTGCTGCGGAACGGGAACTGGACCCGGTGTTCTGCCGGGAAGCAGAGCTGGACCGCATGGTGGAGATCTTATGCCGCCGTCAGAAGAACAACCCCTGCCTTGTGGGGGAGCCGGGCGTGGGCAAGACCGCCCTTGCCGAAGGGCTGGCCCAGCGCATTGCCACGGATCGTGTGCCCCGTGCGCTCAAGGGCCGCCGTCTGCTGGCACTGGATATGGCCAGCCTTGTGGCGGGCACCAAATACCGCGGTGACTTTGAGGAGCGGTTCAAGAACCTGCTGGAAGAGCTGGTGCGGGACGGCAGCTCCATCCTGTTCGTGGACGAGTTCCACACCATCGTGGGTGCCGGTGCAGCGGAGGGTGCCATCGATGCTGCCAGCATCTTAAAACCGGTGCTGGCCCGGGGCGAGATACAAATTATCGGCGCTACCACTACCGAAGAGTTCCGCACCCACATCCAGAAGGATGCCGCACTGGAACGCCGTTTCGGCAAGGTGCAGGTAGAGGAGCCTACGCCTGCGCAGGCGCTGGATATCCTCAACGGGCTTGCGCCGCGCTATGAGTGCTACCACAATGTCTGCCTTCCGCCGGAAGCGCTGCAGGCTGCGGTGGAGCTTTCGGTGCGATATCTGCCGGGGCGCTTTCTGCCGGATAAGGCCATCGACCTTGTGGACGAAGCCTGTGCGGCGGCACGCATCCGGGCCGAGCAGGCAAAGCAGTCAAAGCCCACGCTGATGCCGGACGATATTGCCCATGTGGTGGCGCAGGCCAGCGGTGTGCCGGTGGAGCGGGTAGGTGAGCAGGAGCGGGAACGACTGGACAAGCTGGAAGAACGTCTCAACGCCGAGATCGTGGGCCAGAGCCGGGCTGTGGCTGCGGTGGCAGGTGCCATCCGGCGCAGCCGCACCGGTCTTGGCGAGCCGGGCCGGCCCATGGGTGCCATGCTGTTTCTTGGCCCCACGGGAGTGGGCAAAACGGCTCTTGCCCGGGCGCTGGCGGTCAGCTGGTTCGGCAGCGAAAAAGCCCTGCTCAAATTTGATATGTCGGAGTATCAGGAGCAGCACACCGCTGCCCGGCTGCTGGGTGCGCCGCCGGGCTATCTGGGCCATGACGAGGGCGGACAGCTGACCGAAGCAGTGCGCCGCCGCCCTTACAGTGTGGTGCTGTTTGACGAGATCGAAAAGGCACACCCGGACATTCAAAACATCCTTTTGCAGATACTGGAAGATGGACAGCTGACCGATGCCATGGGCCGCAAGGCGGATTTCCGCAACACCATTGTACTGCTCACCTCAAACCTCGGCGCACGTTTTTTGGCGGGTCAGAGCACGCCGCTGGGCTTTGCGGCGGGCAGCGAAGCCGTGTTTGAAAAGCAGTCTGCGCAGGCCATTGAGGAGGCAAAAAAGTGGTTCCGGCCAGAGCTGGCAGGCCGTCTGGACGAGATGATCGTATTCCGTCCGCTGGCCGACGACAGCCTGTGCGCCATTGCCGAAAAAATGCTGTGCCAGCTGGAGCAGCGTGCCGCCCGCAGCGGCTACCAGCTGCATCACACACCGCGGGTAGGGCAGGCGCTGGCAGCAAAGGCCCGCTCTGCCTACGGGGCCAGAGAACTGCGCCGCGCAGTGGACAGGGCAGTGGAGCAGGCACTTGCGGATCAGATCGCATCCGGCACGGCCTGCGTGGGCCAGCACTGGACAGCGGACTGCTCGGCGGATGGTGCTATCGTCCTGCGGGAGGACGAAACCGCAACACTGTAAAGCATCGGAAGCTCAAAAGGACCGCCCTGAGTTACAAGACCCGGGGCGGTATTTTTTTGTCTGCAGGGGGGCGGGCGGAAGCGATTCACGCAGGTTTTGGCGCGATTCACGCAGGTTTTGTTCTACTTTTTGCAAAAATATGGTATGCTTCCCTCAAAGCATACCCCCCCGTAAATAAAATGGAACAAAAAGGAGAAAACTGTATGAAATTGCACAAGCTTATCCAGCGCGCTTCGGCGGCGGCTGTGGCCTCGGCCATGATACTGTCGGTGACACTGCCAACATTGGCTGCGGCCCCGGACGGAACGGGCAATGCCGCTGTGGCAGATATGGTAAGTTTGACGAACGGTACTGCCGCTTTGAGCGAGGAAGATGAAGGGCAAGATACCGGTATCACCGTCAACGACAAGAGTGTGCTTGTCAACAGTACCGAGGTCGATAATATCCCGATTCAGTTTACAAGCGGCACGGATGTCAGCACCCTGACGATCCTGCAGGCAGTTGCCGGCGATCTGACGATCAAGGTAGATCCTACCACCGCGGGCTATGTTGATGTAGTGATGGAAACAGCAAGCGGTGCAGCTGTCGGCGGAAACCTGACCGTGGTCGGTGCACACAACGTGACCATAACCGGTGAAACCATGGCGGCAAATCAAGCAGATATTGGCGATATCAGCGGTGATCTGACCCTGATCGCAACGGGTAAGGGTGGCAAGGCGATCCGTGATCGGATATCGGTCTGCGTTTCTTCTAGTAGTGGCGAAAAGGCGATTTATGTCGGCAGCAACAGAGAAACGGAACAGTTTGAAAACCGTATCCATCCTTGCGTATGGCGCAGTTGGTATCCTTCGGAAGCTTATATCAGCGTCCGGAAAGCACCTGCCTACCCGGTAACAGTGCATGGAGGAAAACTCAGTAACTCTGAGAATAACACGACCTTTTACAAAGGTGAAACTGTATGGGTGAAAACCTCCCGGCCAGAAAAGGGTTTGAAATTCAACCACTGGCTTTTTCCGGCTGACGTAGAAACTACCAATGACCCGACAGGAACGGCCTTTCGCTTTACCATGCCAGACCATGCGGTGGAAGTGACGGCAAATTGGGAACTTTACACTGGCAGCGAACCGACATTGCTCTGGGAATATTATGTCTATAGTGATGTGTTCACCCCGGACAACACCCCGCAGCACCCGGCAGGAATGTCGGATCTGGTCGTTTCCTATGACCCCGCAAGCAAGACCTACACGGCCGATTTTAAGGATGCATTATATGGCTCGATTACCTTTATGGGCAGCGAGACCCCCAATATCCATGTCATGGGTGATTTGGATAATTCTGTCCATATTTCCGGTGCAAACAATGTAAGCGTCGATATTGATTCCCAGGAGAGGAGAACAGATCTGAATGTGGATTGCGCCGGTACGCTGAGGCTGGAAAATAAAACCGGGAACTCTCCTCTGAAACTAAAACTGACCTATAAGCAGGCCGAAGGCGTGGGCTACACTGTGGTGCTGGACGGCGAAAAACTGGAAGAAGCGCCTGCTTATGAAAATGCCACCGTAAGCCTGAACGAGAGCCTGACCATTATCCCGGACATCTCGGACCCCATCCCGGATGATTCCGGTGCGGGCGGCGACAGCTCCGATGCCGCAGGGGCTCTTGTGGCAACAGCTGTTGCGGGTGCTGCTGTCTTTGGCGGCTACACCATCATCACGGAACTGATGCTGCAGGATCTTCTGCCCGAGGGCGCGGCGATCCCCAAAAATCAGGCCCAGCTGGCAAAACTGGTCTGGCAGACGGCGGGCTTTCCGGAACCGGAAAATGCTTCTGCCTTTGCCAATATGACGGACCCCGAAACAGCCAAAGCTGCACAGTGGTGCGTGGAGCAGGGCTATTTGGATGCGGATTTCGATCCCGACAGATGGACCCCGAAATTCAAGGTCATCCAGACATGGAATAAGGCATTCCCCAAACAGTAAACATCCCCCGAAGGGAGCGGAGACATCCGCTCCTTTTTTGTGCGTATGGGGCAGGGACATTGTGAGATTGGCTCTTGCATCCTTTTGGTTTTCTGTTATCATAGAAGCAACAGAATTGCAGGAGGAAGTCCATGCGCACATTATTTCTTTTGAATCCAACTGCCGGTAAGGCTGATTGCACCCGTACGCTGCCGCAGCAGATCAATGCTGCCGCCGCGCGTGCAGGGCTTGCGCCGGAAGAATATACCATTCAGGTCACAAATCACGCCGGTCATGCCCGGGAGCTGGCCAATGCCGCTGCGCAGCAGGCCCGGCAGAGCGGGGAAGAACTGCGGGTCTTCACTGCCGGCGGCGACGGCACCTTCAACGAAGCGCTCACCGGGATCTATGGCTATGCAAATGCAGCCGTGGGCTGTCTGCCCTTTGGCAGCGGCAACGATTTTCTGCGCACCTTTGGTACAAAGGAAGAGTTTCTGGATCTGGATGCCCAGCTGGCCGGTGGGCCGGTGAGCATCGATCTGATGCAGACCAGCCTTGGCCTTTCGGCCACCATCTGCGCTGCCGGTCTGGATGCGCAGGTTGCCTACGGCATCCCGAAGTTCCGGCGCATCCCGCTGTGCGGCGGCGAGATGGCCTATGTGCTTTCCATTGTGGAACAGCTGTGCGGACACATCGGCCGCAGGGTGGAGTACACCATCGATGGTGAAACGCTGGATGTGGACTGCCTGATGTGTGCCATCTGCAATGGCCGCACCTATGGCGGCGGTTTCTGTGCAGCGCCGGAAGCACAGCCCGACGACGGCTGGCTGGATGTATATATCATCCGCAAGGTGAGCCGCGTGACCATTGCAAAGCTGCTGGGAATGTACAAGAGCGGCAAGCACTTCCAGAACGGTCAGCTCGTCAGGGCTGCAGAGCCGTACTTCATCTACCGCCGCGCAAAGCAGGTGAGCCTGCGCGCTGCGGATGGCCGCGGGCCGATCGTTGCCACGGCAGACGGTGAATGCGCACCCAAGGAGCAGATCACTGTACAGGTACAGCCGCTGGCAGGGCACATCCTTCTGCCAAAGCCTGCTTTTGAGCGCTTTGCAGCGCAGAGGACGGCACAGAGTGCAGACCGAACATGAAAAACCAGAAGAAGAGACAGCTTTTTTGTCCAAGAAGAAAGCTGTCTCTTTTTCGCTGTACGGCTGATTTTTTCATCTGTCATAAATTCTTAACAAAAAGAAGCAAAAAAGGTCTTGATTTTTCGGGTCAAGATGAGTACAATACACTTAGCACTCAGAGAAATGGAGTGCTAAAGAACCAAAGGGCCGACATGAGGCCCTTTGGACACAGCAAAGTTTTAAATTATATTTTTACTATAGGAGGGCAAGAACTATGAAGATCATTCCTCTTGCAGACCGTGTTGTCATTAAGGCTGTTGAGGTTGAGGAGACCACCAAGGGCGGTCTGATCCTGACCGGCAGTGCTAAGGAAAAGCCCCAGGTGGCTGAGGTCATCGCTGTCGGCCCCGGCGGCGTTGTGGACGGCAAGGAAGTCAAGATGACTGTGAAGGTCGGCGACAAGGTCCTCACCAGCAAGTACTCCGGTACCGAGGTCAAGGTGGACGGCGAAGAGTGCACCATCGTCCGTCAGGGCGATATCCTGGCAGTCGTTGAGGACTGAGCGGTTTCCCTCTGATATTTGAAAATTGAGCTTTAAAGGAGCGATTTGATTATGGCTAAGCAGATCAAGCAGGGCGAGGATGCCCGCAAGGCACTGTGTGCCGGTATCGATACCCTGGCAAACACCGTTAAGATCACCCTGGGCCCCAAGGGCCGCAATGTGGTGCTGGGCAAAAAGTTCGGTGCACCGGTCATCACCAACGATGGCGTGACCATTGCCAAGGAGATCGAGCTGAAGGACGAGTTCGAGAACATGGGCGCACAGCTGGTGCGTGAAGTCGCTACCAAGACCAACGACGCAGCAGGCGACGGCACCACCACCGCAACCGTTCTGGCACAGGCCATGGTCACCGAGGGCATGAAGAATGTCACCGCCGGTGCAAACCCCATGGATATCCGCCGCGGCATGAGCAAGGCTGTTGCCAAGGCTGTTGAGACCATCAAGGCTCACAGCCAGAAGGTGAAGGACAGCAACGATATCGCCCGCGTCGGCACTATTTCTGCAGGCGACCCCGAGATCGGCCGTCTGATCGCCGAGGCTATGGAGAAGGTCACCTCCGATGGCGTTATCACCATTGAGGAGAACAAGACCACCGCTGAGACCTACAACGAGATCGTGGAAGGCATGCAGTTCGACCGCGGCTACCTCACCCCGTATATGGTCACCGATACCGACAAGATGGTGGCTGACCTGGACAACGCCGCTATCCTGATCACCGATAAGAAGATCAGCGTGATTCAGGATCTGGTCCCTCTGCTGGAGCAGGTGATGCAGAACGGTCTGAAACTGCTGATCGTGGCTGAGGACATTGAGGGCGAGGCTCTGTCCACTCTGATCGTCAACCGCCTGCGCGGCACCCTGAACGTCTGCGCTGTCAAGGCTCCCGGCTTTGGCGACCGCCGCAAGGAAATGCTGCAGGATATCGCAACCCTGACCGGCGGCACCGTGATCTCCTCCGATCTGGGCTATGAGCTGAAGGATGCTACCGTCCAGATGCTGGGCCATGCCCGTCAGGTGAAGGTCTCCAAGGAGAACACCACCATCGTTGGCGGTGCAGGCGATAAGGATGCCATCGCAGCCCGCATCGCTCAGATCCGCAGCCAGATCGAGGCCGCTACCAGCGATTTCGACCGTGAAAAGCTGCAGGAGCGTCTGGCAAAGCTGGCTGGCGGCGTGGCCGTCATCAAGGTCGGCGCTGCTACCGAAGTTGAGATGAAGGACAAGAAGCTGCGCATCGAGGATGCTCTGAACGCAACCAAGGCTGCTGTTCAGGAAGGTGTTGTTGCCGGCGGCGGCACTGCTCCTATCAATGCGATCCCCGCTGTGCGTGAGCTGTGCGACACGCTGGAAGGCGACGAGCGCACCGGTGCCAAGATCGTTCTGAAGGCTCTGGAAGCTCCTCTGCGCCAGATCGCTAAGAATGCCGGCCTGGAAGGCAGTGTCATCATCGACAAGATCATCTCTGCCAACAAGCCCAACTACGGCTTTGATGCTCAGAACGAGGTCTTTGTGGACGATATGATCGCTGCTGGCATCGTTGACCCCACCAAGGTCACCCGTTCCGCTCTGGAGAACGCAGCCTCCGTCGCTGAGATGGTGCTGACCACCGAAAGCCTGGTCGCTGATCTGCCGGAACCCCCTGCTGCACCCGCTGCTGCAGGCGGTGACATGGGCGGTATGGGCGGCATGTACTAATAACTGCCAAAAAACCGCATGAATCCTTGATTTTTGGAGCGCGCAAAAGCGGATTTACGCCAAACTTACGCCACTTACGCCAAAAATCAAAGCGCACTATAGGGTAACAAAATCGGCACTCGCTGAAAAGCGGGTGCCGATTTTTTGCGTCTGGGAGTTTTGAAAAAAGGGGAAACGTGCTGATAGTTTCTGCATAATATTGATTGCCTGAGATTCTTATTTGAGAAAATGATGATTGGGTATTGACAAAATGCCATCATCTTAATATAATGATAGTAAACAAGAATATTTCTATCATGCTCTAGTGAGGAGTGACGTTAATGAATTTGAGCATTGCGGATATTGAAGAGTATTTGTCTATTGTGAGACAAGCGGTACGAGAAGATAGGTATGAGATAGAACGAAATGAGAATCGAGAGGAAAACCTTAAGCTCTCATGGCAATATATGCTTCCTGAAGAAGAAATTAAGAAGATAATTTACAGTCTTACACCGTTGGACTTTTCGGAAGCAGTAAAAAATAGAAAAAAGCGTTTTGCAAATGAAATACTTTACGTTTTGGGGAAAAATGTTAACTTGATTGAGCGAGATAGTGGACAAGAAAAAGAAATTGAGCTATATATTTAATAAAGAAATCGATAACTATGTAATTGTAATATCCTTTCATGAAGCAAAACATCCAGTGAAGAAGTATTTTCACTGATTATGGGTATAGCAAGCAACAAAGGGGGTTATAGGAAAAATCATATCGTGTAGAAATACATGATGTGGTTTTTCTTGTATTATATAATTCAAAGGAAGAATAACAAAATGAGCGAAATTAAGGAGGTATCACACATGGAAAGGAGAAGTGCGTTTTGCATAAATTGCCATAGAGAAACAGCCTGCATGCCGCGAAAAGTGAAAATCAATCAGAGCGTCCGAGATAAAAGCTATACTTTTGAGATTACCACATTTGTTTGCTCTGAGTGTGGACGTGAAATTGGTTTTCCCGGATTAATGGACTACAACATAAAGGAAATGGATGAGCAGTATCGCAAAGCGGAGGAGATCATCACGGTGGAGGATATCAATCGCCTGATGAAGCTCTACAATATCGGCAAAGCGCCGTTGTCGCTGGCACTGGGCTTTGGGGAAGTGACCATCACCCGTTATCTTGCCGGGCAGGTGCCGTCCAAAGAGTACTCGGATATCATGCTGCACGCATTGGCATCGGCTTCCTATATGAAGGAATTGCTGGACCAAAACCGTGAGAAGATTGGAGAGACCGCCTACAAAAAGGCCTATACGGCTGCAACGCAACTGGAAAACCTCTATGTGGCTGTCCCGGTGGAGCTGCTGGCAGTGATCGCCTATATCTTCTCGGCGTTGCATGAGGTGACACCGCT
>OODU01000081.1_pt1 | contig 103346 bp, 99 predicted proteins | sample 1671171 | NCBI WGS metagenome assembly OODU01 (sample SAMN06348129, study PRJEB24527) | human gut metagenome | biome: human gut; feature: ankylosing spondylitis patient; material: feces | host: Homo sapiens | place: China | collected 2015-10
CGGTGGTGTGAGAGGTCGGTGAACATGAAAATAGGAGATAAACACCTATGATTAATGTTTACCTCCTACTCGATTGCTAGTGTGAATGTTTATCGCAGGTCGATGACTTCTGCATTTGGATATTTTTTCTTGTCGAAACGGAAGTCGGAGATACTTAAATTACGGTTTGTTTGATATGAGGTAATATTAAACTCCTGAGTTTCTCCATTGGAGAGACTGAGGCCGATATACAAAGGTTCGTACGCTGCCGAAACTGTGAGAGTAATCGATTTGATATCTCCAGTCTGACGTGGAGTGAGAAGAACTTCCTGTCCTTGCTTTCCGTTACGGTTTTTTGAGCCAATATAACGGTAATTGAACTTTGTTTTGTATGAAGTGATCAATGCATATGGATTGACACTTTGTATTTCTTCAGGACTGGGAGTTGACAGTGTTACTTCATCGTTTTGCTGTGCATAGCTCCACTGTGTTTTTCCATCGAACCAGCTTTTTATGCCGGCACAATCAAGGTAGAAACAAGATTCTTTCAATAATAGCGTTCCTTGCTGTGTCCCTCCAAAAGTGATGGCTATGCCTCCTGCTTTTTGGTAGGCTGCTGCTGTCTTGTCCAATATGGCCTGAGCTTTAGCTTCACGTTGTCCGAACACAGTGTGTACGGTTGCTGCAAGCATCAGTATAAAAAAGGTAAATCGTTTCATTTTCATGTTATTGGTTTTTTAAGTTATTCAGACGCATATCCAAATCGTTTTCGTCCATGCAAAGCACGTCACGCGCCTTACTGCCGTTTGCCGGACCTACTATACCAGCACGTTCCAGCTGGTCCATAATTCTTCCAGCACGGTTATATCCGATAGAAAATTTACGCTGGATCAGAGATGTTGAACCTTGCTGATGGTAGATTACCAGACGGGCAGCTTCTTCAAACAACGGGTCGAGTCTGTTCATGTCAACATCTGCTGCACTACTGCTTTCTGCATTTTCATCAACATATTCAGGCAAGATGAAAGCTGTAGGATATCCTTGCTGGTGACTGATGTATTCGGCTATTTTCTCTACTTCTGGGGTATCGACAAATGCACATTGTACACGTACAGGATCATTTCCCTGTAAATAAAGCATGTCACCTTTTCCAATCAGTTGCTGTGCTCCCGGGCGGTCGAGAATGGTACGTGAGTCCATCATAGAAGCAACGCGGAAAGCTACACGGGCAGGGAAGTTGGCCTTTATCGTACCGGTAATAATGTTGGTCGTAGGACGCTGTGTCGCAATAATGGCATGTATTCCTACAGCACGTGCCAGCTGGGCAATTCGGCAAATAGGCAATTCAACTTCTTTACCGGCAGTCATGATCAAATCGCCAAACTCATCGATGATAATGACGATGTAAGGCATAAAACGATGTCCGTTTTCCGGATTCAGCTGTCGGCTGGTAAACTTGGCATTGTACTCTTTAATGTTACGGCAACCGGCTTTTCGCAATAAGTCGTAACGAGTATCCATCTCAACACAGAGTGAATTTAATGTCTGTACTACTTTTGATACATCGGTGATGATAGCATCGGACGCATCAGGCAGTTTGGCCAGAAAATGTTTTTCGATTGGAGCATAGATGGCAAATTCTACTTTTTTCGGGTCGATGATGACAAACTTCAGTTCACTGGGGTGCTTCTTGTAAAGCAGCGATGTAACGATAGCGTTTAGTCCTACAGATTTTCCTTGTCCGGTTGCACCGGCTACCAGCATGTGTGGGGCTTTAGTAAGGTCGACCATAAACACCTCGTTTGTGATAGTTTTACCTAAAGCAACAGGCAAATCGAATGTTGTTTCCTGAAATTTCTTGCTTGCCAGAATGGAACTCATAGGCACAATACGTGGATTAGCATTTGGCACTTCGATACCAATTGTTCCTTTTCCTGGAATTGGAGCAATGATACGAATTCCCAAGGCAGAAAGGCTAAGGGCTATGTCGTCTTCCAGGTTACGTATTTTCGAAATACGTACTCCCTCGGCTGGCGTTATCTCATATAGAGTGATAGTCGGACCTACGCTTGCTTTAATAGAACTGATCTCAATGCCAAAACTGCGTAGTACCTGAATGATACGGTTCTTGTTGGCATTTTGCTCTTCCATGTCGATGGTAGGTTCGTGATCACCATAGGAATTGAGAAGGTCTAAAGTCGGAAATTTATAATGTTCCAGATCCAGACGAGGATTATAAGGCTGGTTTATGTTTCCACGATATTCTTCATCCTCTTCTTTTCGTTCGTTGTTTATCTCGAATGCTGGTTCACTATATTCGTTTTCGTCTTCCTCCTCCTTGTTTGTTTCTACGGGAGCAGGAGTGGTTTCTTTATTTGAAATAGGTTTACTTGTTTCTACCTGAAGGGGAGCTGTTGTCTCTACTGGTTCTAATTCGATCTCTACAGGTTTGGAATCCTCGTATGTGTCAGTTTCGTCTGTCTGCTCCGAAACAGCATTCTCTACCGGCTCGTTTTTTGTTTCTTTATTGTTCTTTACCTGATATTCTGCTGGAGACTCTTGTTTATCAGACAACGTTTCAGAATCTTTGTTTTCGTCCTTTTCTTTATTTCGTCTGGGCAAAGATGGACGGAAGGCTTTACGCACTACATCTATTGTTCCTTTAGTAAAGAATACGCCAATCAGTATTCCTGTTACCAGCAATATAAGAATAAGTCCAGAAGCTCCTACCTGAGAACAAATCCATTGGCTTACATTGTATCCATGTAATCCTCCCGGGTAAAGGAACGAGTCTTCTAAAACTCCTCCAAATGCAAATCCTAAAGTAATGGAGAACCATATCATTAAAGCTGTGCATGATACGAACCATTTCCATAGATTGAATTCGTATGCTTTCATCAATTTCATTCCTGCTACGATTAAAAAGGCTATGATGAAGTATGCCGAAATACCGAAGCAGTCATTTATCAGGAATTGTGACAGCTGGGCTCCTCTTGCTCCGGCATAATTCTGTATGCGGTTTCCTGTTTCCAGCAATTCCCCCGGATTGGGATGGGATAATATACTTTGGTCATTTCCTCCTGTAAAGAAGAATGAACTGAATGCTAATAACATGTAAACGCCGAAAATGACGCATAGCAAACCGATAATGAAATGGACTGTTTCACCTTTAATCGCGGTCATTACCTTGTTGGGTATGTCCGATTTTCCCACATTGGGTTTGTTATCTGTTTTTTTCTTCATAATTCTGTTCTGATGTTCAAATTTTGAACGCAAATGTACGAATATTTTTTGAACTCGCCGACTGCCTCTACTTATAATAAATTGTGGAGATTTATTTTTTTTCGTACCTTTGCCACGTAATTTGTTTGATTATGGAAAAAAGTAATACCCCGATTATATTTGATAAAAATACGGTAGAATTTGTTACTGTAGCGGCTGAGTTTTGTGGCTTTCTGGAACGTGTGAATGAAACAAAGAGACGTACCTTTGTTGATACGGCGCTCAAGCTTTTGCCTTTGCTTTATCTGAAAGCTTCTTTATTGCCTCAGGGTGAGCGTATAGACGAATTCGATCCGGAAACTTTTGTAACCGAAGGAGATTATGAGCGTGTCCGGTGTGCAATAGCTGCATTGATGGGAGAGAAAGATGATTATCTGGATGTGTTTTTGGATGATATGGCTTATAGTGATACTCCTATCAAGCAGAATATTTCTGAGAACTTAGCTGATATATATCAGCCGTTGAAGGATTTTATTTGTGTATATCAGTTGGGGTTCGATCAGACAATGAACGATGCACTTGTAATCTGCCGGGAGCATTTTGCTGAGTTCTGGGGGCAGCGTCTTGTAAACGTAATGCGTGCATTGCATGAGGTGAGGTATAGTAAACAGACTGACACTGATGAAGAGGCTGAAGATGATGCTTATGCGTCTTCTCCTTTTGCAGAGGATGAAGGTTACAGTGAGGATGATTTATATGAGGGACTGTAAGCCGGAGAAGACGATGGATCAGGTGACCGGTGGGAATGAGAGTTGTAAGAGGAAAAAATAAACGCATGGTCGTATTACAAAATAAAATATCAAAGCAGAGTGTGGCAGCATTGCCAAAGGTTAATTTTGAGGGAAGAATCTTCGTTGTCAATACGGAGGCTGAGGCGCGTAAGGCAATCAGCTATCTGAATACGCATTCTATTGTAGGTGTAGATACGGAAACTCGTCCTTCATTTAAAAAGGGAACTACGCATAAGGTGGCTTTATTGCAGATATCTACACATGACACTTGTTTCCTGTTTCGGTTGAACCGTTTGGGTTTGCCTGATTTTCTGGAAGAGTTCTTGCAAAATGATGTCTTGAAAGTAGGCCTTTCGCTGAAGGATGATTTTGCAATGCTTCGCAAGAGAAATACAAAAGATCCGCGCAGCGGAAACTGGGTGGAATTGCAAGATTATGTTCCTCGTTTCGGTATAGAGGAAAAAAGCTTGCAGAAAATTTATGCGTTGCTGTTCGGCAAGAAGATTTCTAAATCGCAGCGTCTGTCAAACTGGGAGGCTGAAGTCCTGACGGAAGCTCAGCAACTTTATGCTGCAACTGATGCCTGGGCGTGTGTTGAAATATACAATTACCTGGATGATTTGCGCAGCACTGGAGGTTATGAGATTGTAAAAGTAGTGGAAACTGAAAATAATTAAATAAGATATTAGCGTGTCGTATAAGAAAGTATATCTGAAACCTGGTAAGGAAGAATCGTTGAAACGTTTTCATCCATGGGTGTTTTCGGGAGCTATCGCTCGTGTAGAGGGTGAACCCGAAGAAGGCGAAATTGTAGATGTGTATACATCGAAAAAAGAATTTATAGCATGTGGTCACTTCCAGATTGGAAGTATCGCTGTGCGTGTATTGTCATTTGTGCAGGAAACGATCGACCATGAATTTTGGGTACGTAAGCTTGCTGTAGCGAAAGATTTGCGTGTTGCTTTAGGACTGATTGGAAATCCTCAGAACAATACGTATCGTCTGGTGCATGGCGAGGGGGACAATTTGCCGGGACTGATCATTGATGTTTATGATCATACAGCTGTTATGCAGGCACATTCGGCAGGAATGCATGTATATCGCATGGAAATAGCCGATGCTTTGTCAGAAGTAATGGGAGATGTGATTGAAAATATTTACTATAAGTCGGAAACAACATTGCCTTTTAAGGCTGATTTGTTGTCGACGGAAAATGGGTTTATCAAGGGAGGAAGTCCTGAAAATGTGGCAATGGAAAATGGACTGAAGTTCCACGTAGACTGGCTGAAAGGACAGAAAACGGGTTTCTTTGTTGATCAGCGTGAGAACCGCCATTTGCTGGAGCGATATGCAAAAGGACGTAATGTCTTGAATATGTTCTGTTATACTGGAGGTTTTTCTTTCTATGCCATGCGAGGTGGAGCAAACCTTGTTCATTCGGTCGACAGTTCAGCAAAGGCTATTGACTTGACAAACGAGAATGTAGAACTGAATTTCCCTGGGGATGCTCGCCATAAAGCTTATGCGGAAGATGCGTTTAAGTATCTGGACCGTATGGGTGATCAGTATGACCTGATTATCCTGGATCCTCCTGCTTTCGCTAAGCATCGTGATGCCTTGCGTAATGCTTTGCGTGGATATACGAAACTGAATGCGAAAGCTTTCGAAAAGATTCGTCCGGGAGGTATTTTGTTTACTTTCTCTTGTTCGCAAGTTGTCAATAAGGAGAATTTTCGGAATGCAGTATTTACTGCTGCGGCTCAGAGTGGTCGTAGTGTGCGCATTCTTCATCAGTTGACTCAGCCGGGAGACCATCCGGTAAATATTTATCATCCGGAAGGAGAATATCTGAAAGGACTGGTGCTTTATGTAGAGTAAGTTTATTACATTGTGCTGATAAAAAATACCGGATCTTACAAAAGGTTATGCCTGTTCGTAAGATCCGGTATTTTTATGTGTGTGTTTACTCTACTGTAACAGACTTGGCAAGGTTGCGTGGCTGGTCTACGTCTTTTCCTTTACATACCGCTATATGGTAAGCTAATAATTGTAATGGAATGGTAGTAACTAAAGGCTCGAGACATTCTAATGTTTCTGGTATTTCAATGCACTCGTCAGCGATCTTGCGGATAATAGTATCTTGTTTGTTGATTAATGCTATAATGTGTCCTTTCCGGGCTTTTATTTCCTGGACATTACTTACGATCTTTTCATACATGGCATTCTGAGTGGCAATTACCACTACCGGCATCTCTGTATCGACTAAGGCTATGGGGCCATGCTTCATTTCGGCAGCGGGATATCCTTCTGCATGGATGTATGAAATTTCTTTTAGTTTTAAGGCTCCTTCCAGAGCTACCGGATAACTGTAACCACGACCTAAATAAAGAAAATTATGGGCATAGGTAAATATACGCGATAAACTTGCTATGCTTTCGTTCTGCTTTAATACTTCTGTTATCTTCTCGGGTATTTGTAGCAGCTCGTCGATAATACGATTGTAGTCGGCTGTGCTTATTTCTCCTTTTTCTTTTCCTAATGTTAATGCAAACATTGTTAATACGGTAACTTGTCCTGTAAAGGCTTTTGTTGATGCAACTCCTATTTCTGGACCTACATGTATGTAAGAGCCTGAGTCGGTGATGCGGGGAATGGATGAACCGACGGCGTTACAGATACCATATACGAATGCTCCCTGAGATTTTGCCAATTCTACGGCAGCAAGAGTGTCGGCTGTTTCTCCTGATTGAGAGATTGCTATTACGACATCACGATTCGTAAGCACCGGATTTCGGTAGCGAAACTCTGAAGCATATTCTACTTCAACAGGGATACGGCAAAATGTTTCTATCAGTTGTTTACCTATTAAACCGGCATGCCATGATGTACCACATGCTACAATGACAAAACGTTGGGTATTGAGTAACTGCTCTTTATGATCGTTTACAGCAGATAGTGTGACTTCATGTAGTGTACCGTTTATTCGTCCGCGCATACAGTCGTTAATACACTCCGGTTGCTCGAATATTTCTTTCAGCATAAAGTGAGGAAACCCTCCTTTTTCCAGCTGACCGATATTCATATCTACTTTCTTGATTTCGGCAGGTTGTGTTTCATTGTCGAGGTTTACTAACTTGAGTGGCTTTCCGTTTTCTAGGATAGCGATTTCTCCGTCTTGCAGATAAACTACTTTGTCTGTATATTCAACAATCGGGGTTGCATCGGATGCTAAAAAGAATTCGTCTGTACCTACTCCGATAACTAATGGATTACTTTTGCGAGCTGCTATGATTTGTCCGGGATGTCTGCGGTCTAATACGGCGATAGCATAGGCTCCGACAACCTTGTGTAATGCCATTTGTATAGCTTCTAGCAACTCTGTTTCGTAAGTTGTTTGAAAGTAATCTATCAGTTGTACTAATACTTCTGTATCGGTTGAACTCTTGAATGTGTATCCTTTTTCTTGTAATTGTTCACGCAGAGTTGCATAGTTTTCTATGATGCCGTTGTGAACTAATGCGAGATTACCTGACTGTGATAAATGGGGATGTGCATTAGCCTGGCAAGGTTCTCCATGAGTTGCCCATCGGGTATGGGCTATACCTGTATGCCCCGAAGTATCTTTTTGTGATGCAGTGTCTTCCAGATTTGATACTTTACCTTTCGCTTTATACACGTTCAATTTAGATTCATGGCCGATTAGACCTACTCCTGCACTGTCGTAACCGCGATACTCCAGACGCTTTAGCCCTTTTATAAGTATAGGATAAGCTTGTTTGCTTCCTATATATCCTACTATTCCACACATATGTATTTGTATTTCGTTTGTTGTATTGTTATTTGTTTATGCGAAAATACAAAACAGTTGACAAAATGCAATGTATGTGCGGATAAAAAAATTATTTTATTACTTATTGGTTATGTGAATAGCGATATTCGCTTGGAGAAAATCCAGTTATTTTTTTTAAGATTAAGCTGAAATATTGCACGCTGGGATATCCTAGTTGCTTGGCTATAATAGTTGGCATATAATCTTTTTGAAGCAACATCCTTTTTGCAGTTTCCAAACGCTTTAATTGAAAATATTCTTCAAGTGTTTTGCCCGTTTCAAATTTTAATAAATCTTCAAAGTATGCAGGTGATAGTCCCAGTTCTTTACTGAGGATTTTCGGATCAGGCATTATTCCATCTTGGAGTTGTCCCGATGCAATATGGTGCTCGAGAAGTTTTTCCATTTTGTCCAGGAGTGTTTTATTCTTGTTTTCTCGGGTAATAAACTGGCGCTCATAATAACGTGTACAGTAATCGAGTAATAATTCGATGTGGCGTGAAAGTATTGTACTACTATGTGTATCAATGGGGTGATGCAGCTCGTCTTCAATGTTTTCCAGGCAACATGTTATTTTGGCTGTTTCCCGTTGGGACAAGTGTAATGCTTCTTCTTTCTTGTACGAAAAAAAGTATAATTTTTTATATGATTATTCAATGAGGTTCGGAAAAGTAGATCAGGATGAAATGCTAGCAGATATCCTTTGTTGGGCAAGGTATTATTCTCACTCATCCGGAATATTTCACCGGGAGTGAGAAACACCATTGTTGCATTCGAATAATCGTAATATTTACGCCCGCAACAGCAGCAGGAGTCAGGACATTCTTCTATCAGCAAGATTGCGTAAAACTCGAATTTTACAGCGTCTTGCTCCAGGTTGGGGCTTTCCAGATTGATAATGCTTACCTGAGGGTGTAATGTCTTGCAGCCAAGGCAACAGTTGCATTCGTACACAGTTTTGAAATCTAACATATTCTTTTTGTCCTTATCTGTGGAAGTTGTTTATTGTTGGTTGTTTTGTGTACGATATTCATTGGGGGTACAGCCTACTCGTTTCTTGAATAACCGGCATAGGTGTTGTGGGTACTGGAAGCCCAAAGAATATGCAATCTGGCTGACTGTATTTTCTGTAGCTGAGATCCGTTCCTTTGCCAGTTCTACGATTTTTTCCTGAATATATTCCTGTGGACTTTTTCCTGTTTCTTTTTTTAGCATATCACCGAAATAGTTAGAGGAAAGATATAGTTTGTCGGCAAAGTATTTTACAGTCGGCAACCCGTCCTGTTCGGCCTGAGGGCCTTCAAAGTATTCGTTAAGGAGATTTTCAAACCGTGTCAGGACATCACTGTTTGCTTTGCTGCGTGTCGTAAACTGTCGTTCATAGAAGCGCATGCAGTAATTTAACAGTAATTCGATGTGGTTTACTAATAAAGTTTTACTATGCTTGTCTATGCCGTGCTCCAGCTCCATGCGTATAATCTTTAATAACTCTTCGATAATACTTCTTTCTTCGGCCGACAGATGCAAGGCCTCGTTGACTTCATATGAGAAGAAAGTGTATTTTTTAATTGTTTTTCCTAAACTCGTACCATGTAATAAATCGGGGTGGAAAAGTATTCCCAGTACATTCAGTTGTACGCGGTCTGTTGTCAGTGTGGTTTCGGTTGTTTGTCCGGGGGCGAAACATACTACAGTCCCTTCCTGATAATCGTAAGTTTGACGTCCGTACTTAATGTCACAGGCTTTTTCTAATTTCAGATATAGCGCATAAACACCGTAATTCCAATGCGTATAGGTCATTTGCCGGGTGGCTTTATTCAGGTCGATGACTGTTACCAGCGGATGTAATGTTTCAAGTCCGTATATCTGGTTATATAAGTCCACATTATTTAAATTAAGTATCTTGTCCATATGCAGAGTTGATTTTTATCTGAATACAAAATTAAGCGAAATCTCATATATCCCTACAACCATAATTACTGATTGTATAACCGAAGTTACGGTTTTTTGAAGCGATAGATAATATTGAACCCTGTTTTTGAATCTGTAATTGAGGTTATAACATCCGTAATTTGTCTACACAGATGCTTATGTATTCTTGCGAAATTTGCATTGTCGATAATTTATACTAACTGATATACAATATTAAATATGGCTAAAAAGGTTTTGATTTTATCATCTAGTCCACGTCGTGGAGGTAATTCCGATACGCTTTGTGATGAGTTTATGCGTGGAGCAGTAGAAAGTGGAAATCATGTAGAAAAGATTTTCTTGCGTGATAAGACGATTCACCCTTGTCTTGGATGCAGCGTCTGTAGCCTGCATAAAAAACCGTGTCCACAAAAAGATGATGCGGCTGAGGCTATCGGAAAGATGCTGGAGGCTGATGTCATTGTTATGGCAACTCCTGTCTATTTCTATGCAATGAGTGCACAGATGAAAACACTGATAGATCGTTGCTGCGGTCCTTATACAGAAATGAAAAACAAAGAATTTTATTTTATAGCGACAGCGGCGGAAGAAGATGAAACAATTATGAAACGCGTTGTAGACAATTTCTGTGGTTTCCTCGATTATCTTGAGAATCCTGTAATAAAAGGAACAGTATTCGGTGGAGGAGTCTGGCATGTAGGAGAAATAAAAGATAAGCCTGTATTGACAGAAGCTTATGAGATGGGTAAGAAAGTTTGATAATAATGGAATTGTATTTGAGATATTATGAAGATAAAGAGTTTTTTAATCGTATTTTTTATGTCAACGCTTATGAATATACTTTATGCACAGGATAGTGATAGGACTTTTCCTGTAAGTGACAAGGTAACAGTAGAAAGAGTCCGTTTTAAAAACCGTTTTGGAATTACGTTGGCTGCCGATTTGTATAAGCCTAAGCAGGCTGAAGGGAAACTTCCGGCTATTGCAGTGAGTGGTCCTTTTGGGGCAGTCAAAGAACAGTCATCAGGGCTTTATGCGCAAACAATGGCTGAACGTGGATTCCTGACTATTGCTTTCGATCCTTCCTATATGGGTGAAAGCAGTGGTGAACCTCGCTATGTTGCCTCTCCCGACATTAATACGGAGGATTTTTCTGCTGCTGTAGATTTTCTTTCAATTCGTGAAGATGTAGATCCAGAGCGCATTGGTATTATCGGTATCTGTGGATGGGGTGGCATGGCTCTTAATGCGGCTGCTATCGATACTCGTATAAAAGCAACTGTCACTGTTACTATGTATGATATGAGTCGTGTAAATGCTAATGGATATTTTGATGCGATGGATGCAGATGCACGTTATGAACTTCGCAAGAAGTTGAATGCCCAGCGGACTATAGATGCACGGAATGGTTCATATGCACTGGTTGGAGGGGTAGTGGATCCGCTACCAGAGGATGCTCCTCAGTTTGTGAAAGATTACTATGATTATTATAAAACAAAGCGTGGTTATCATAAACGTTCTCTGAACTCGAATAACGGATGGAATGTTACTTCGTCCCTTTCATTTATCAATACACCGTTACTGACATATAGTGATGAAATTCGAAGTGCTGTGTTAATGATTCACGGTGAAAAGGCACATTCCCGTTATTTTAGTGAAGATGCCTTTAAGAAGTTAAAAAGGGATAATAAGGAACTACTGATTATTCCAGGTGCAAGTCATGTAGATTTATATGATAATCAGGCAGGAGTTATTCCATTCGATAAGATAGAACGGTTTTTCTATACCTATCTGAAATAAGACTGCTATACGGCCAATTTTAGATATAAGTAATAATTGTGTCAGGAAATGAGAAACCAAACCAATAAGGCTGAAGCTCTCTTTCACTTATTCGCAGGGGAGAGCATGTGACATTTAAGCAGCAACTGGAACTTACCATACGTTTGAGTATTCCGGCAGTTGTAGCTCAGATTTCATATATTGTTATGCAATATATTGATGCTTCAATGGTTGGTAGTCTGGGAGCGGAGGCTTCTGCTTCTATCGGTTTGGTTTCTACTTCTACCTGGTTGTTCTGGGGAGTATGTGTTGCTTCTGCTACGGGCTTTTCTGTGCAGGTAGCACATCATATCGGAGCGAAAGAATTTGGTCAGGCACGTGCTGTCCTTCGGCAGTCTTTTGTTGCGACTACGATATTCAGCTTGCTGCTGACTGTAATTGGTGTACTGGTTAGCACTCCTCTTCCTGCATGGCTGGGAGGTGATGTTGCTATTCAGTATGATGCTTCTTCTTATTTCCTGATATTTATTTTATTTCTGCCGGTCCTTCAGCTTAATTTTTTAGCAGGAGGTATGTTAAGATGTAGTGGCAACATGCATGTGCCTAGCATGCTGAATGTTCTGATGTGTATAATGGATGTTGTCTTTAATTTTTTTCTGATATATCCTTCCCGGGAGTTAGAGATAGGTAATATATCTGTTTTTGTTCCTGGAGCGGGACTAGGAGTTGAAGGTGCTGCTTTGGGTACAGGACTGGTTGAGATGTTGGTTGCCATTATGATGACTTGGTATCTCTGTCGTTGTTCGAAAGAGTTAGCTCTGGTGGGCAGACCTGGAAGTTTCTTTTTGACTTCGAAAGTATTAATAAAATCGTTCAAAATAGGAGTTCCCATGTGTGTAGAGCATATTGTTATTTGCGGAGCACAGATCTTGACAACTGTTATTGTTGCTCCATTGGGAATCTTTGCTATAGCTGCAAATTCTTTTGCAATAACCGCAGAAAGCTTATGTTATATGCCGGGGTATGGTATTGCTGATGCTGCGACGACATTGTTCGGGCAAAGTCTGGGAGCGGGAAGAAAAGATTTAACCCGATCTTTTGCCCGGATAACAGTAGCAACTGGTATGTTGGTAATGGGAGTGATGGGTGGTGTCATGTATTGGGCTGCTCCTTTAATAATCGGGGCAATGACACCTGATGCAGAGATACTTTCATTAGGTGTGATGGCTTTGCGTATTGAGGCATTTGCAGAGCCTATGTTTGCTGCGGCAATTGTTGCTTATGGAGTTTTTATCGGTACGGGAGATACACTCATGCCGAGCATAATGAACTTTGTCAGTATATGGGCTGTACGTCTTAGTTTGGCTTCATGTCTTGCTCCTTCGATGGGGTTGAAGGGCGTTTGGCTGGCTATGTGTATTGAGCTTTGTTTCAGAGGAATGATATTCTTGATAAGGTTAGAAAAAGGAAAATGGATAAAAATTACCTGATGCTATGGGATATTGCTTATTATCGGGAAGATTATTTATGTCTGTGATAGCTGTCTTGTTATTTGTTGCAGTTACATCGTATGGCAATAATCTAGGCAAAGCCCCAATCCAATTTAATAAAGATAAAATTTGTAATAAAAGTAAGACAATGGAACGTGATACAATTAAGCTGTATATTGGCAGTAAAGTTTTTGTTGCTGTGTTGGAGAATAATTCTTCTGCAATGGCTTTGAAAGAATTATTGGCGAAATGCAATGTAACAGTAGAGATGAGTGATTATGCCCATATGGAAAAGGTAGGAACATTAGGGGTTAGACCGCCGAGAAATGATGAGTGGATTCAAACTGATTCTGGAGACTTGATTTTATATCAGGGACATTATATGGTTATTTATTATGATCGTAATAGCTACTCTTTGACTCGATTGGGTAAAATAATCAATGTTACTCAAGATGAGCTTAAAAATGCTTTGGGTAAAGGGAATGTTACGGTTGTTCTTTCTTTAGAATAATTGTTTGTACGAGTGAGTTTTCTATTCGAAAAGTGAAAGTTATAGGATGAAGATTGTATCTTTTAAATATTGCTTGATTGCAGGTTTATTGTTTTTTACGGCTTGTTCCCCTGATGATATTCCTGATATTGACGAAACGATTTCCCCTCCGTCTTCAAATGTTCCGGAGGATAATGACGACGGAGATTGTTCTCCGGTCAAGCAGATTGTTGTGACAATAAATAAAACTCCGTTTACTGCAACATTGGAGAATAATGAAACGGTTCGTGAATTTCTTGATTTATTGCCTCTTACTGTCGATATGACTGAATTGAACGGAAATGAAAAATATTGTTACCTTCCTCAAAGTTTACCGGTAGATAGTCGCCAGATAGATGTTATTCAAACCGGTGACCTAATGCTTTATGGCTCGAACTGTATTGTCCTTTTCTATCAAACGTTTTCTTCCAGTTATAGTTATACCAGATTAGGCCGGATTGATCATACTACAGGTTTGAAAGATATTCTTGGGCAAGGTAATGTTACTGTAAACTTTCATATAGTTAATCAATAAATACGGATAAATTATGCAACAGATAAAAAATACAGAGTTTGGAGGCGAACGCCCTTTGTTTGCTTCTCATGATTTGCAGATTGATAATGTAACAATTCATACAGGAGAATCTGCTTTAAAAGAATGTAGTAATATTATTGCAGTGAACTGTCGTTTTGAGGGAAAATATCCATTTTGGCACGTCAATGGCTTTATTGTCAAAAACTGTCTGTTTACTGAAGGAGCACGTGCTGCACTTTGGTATTCGCAAAATTTGAAAATGACGGATACAAAAGTGGAGGCTCCTAAAATGTTCCATGAAATGGATGGACTGGAGCTGGTTAACGTACACTTGCCTAATGCTCAGGAAACGTTGTGGCATTGTCGTAATGTCAATTTAAAAAATGTGCATGTGGATAATGCTGATTATCTTTTTATGCATAGTGAAAATATTACCATAAAAGATTATATGCAGAATGGCAACTACTCGTTTCAGTATTGCAGAAATGTAGAAATTCACAATGCAGTGATCAATTCGAAAGATGCGTTCTGGAATACAGAAAATGTGACGGTGTATGATTCTGAAATTAATGGAGAATATTTAGGCTGGCATTCTAAGAATTTGCGCTTGGTTAATTGTAAAATCTCGGGCACACAACCTCTTTGTTATGCTCACGGGTTAATAATGGAGGATTGTGTAATGGCTGATGATTGTGATCTTGCTTTTGAATATAGTTCTGTGCATGCTACGATTAAGAGTGCAGTACATAGTGTAAAGAATCCTCGTACGGGATGTATTACTGCCGAAAGTTACGGACAGATAATTCTTGATGAACATATTAAAGCACCAGGTGATTGTGGGCTGAAATTATGGGATGGACTTACTTGTTTTTCTGATTAAATAAAGTATGAAATATAATTTTGACGAAATAGTTTCGCGACATCATACTAATTCATATAAATGGGATAGTGCGACGCTGCCGGATATTTTGCCGATGTGGGTAGCGGATATGGATTTTCGGACAGCTCCAGCTATTATTCGTGCGCTGCAGCAACGTGTACAGCACGGCATTTTTGGATATACTCGCGTTCCGGATGAGTATTATAGTGCTGTTGTAGGATAGTTTAGTCGGAGGCATCGGTGGCAGATAAATCGTGAATGGATTATTTATACTTCGGGAGTTGTTCCGGCCATATCCGCCATCATAAAGGCATTAACGGCTCCGGGAGATAAAGTTTTAGTTCAGACACCGGTTTACAACTGTTTTTTTTCCTCTATCAGAAACAATGGTTGTGAGATAGTAAGTAGTCCCTTACTGTGGGATGGAAAAACTTTCTCTATCGATTTTGACGATTTGGAACGAAAGGCAGCAGATCCGGAAGTGAAGCTTATGCTGCTTTGTAATCCGCATAATCCTGCTGGCAGAGTGTGGAGTAAACAGGAATTGTGCCAAATCGGAGAGATTTGTATTCGTAATGGGGTGACAGTCATTGCAGATGAAATACATTGTGAGCTGGTCTTTCCAGAAAATGTCTATACTCCTTTTGCTTCACTTTCTGAAAAGTTTCAGAAGTATTCTGTTACTTGTGTATCTCCTGGCAAAGCTTTTAATATCGCAGGCTTGCAAATTGCTAATATTGTTTGTGCAGACGAATATATGCGCCATAAGATAGATAAAGCGATTAATATTAATGAAGTCTGCGACGTTAATCCTTTTGGCGTTATTGCCACGATAGCTGCCTATAATGAGGGTGAGGAGCGGTTGGCGCAGTTGTGTCGTTATCTGTTTGAAAACTACCAATACATGAAAGACTATTGTGAAAAAATATTTGCCTGATTTTCCTATTGCTGAATTAGAAGGTACTTATCTGGTCTGGATGGATTGCCGGAAGTTGCTTCTACCATCCAAGGAACTGGAATGTCTATTAAAGGAAAATGTTCATTTGTGGCTGAATTCTGGAGATATGTATGGAGCAGAAGGCGAAGGGTTTATGCGTTGGAATATAGCTTGTCCGAGGGTCTTGCTAACAGAAGGATTAGATAGATTCAGAGATTTTGTTCATCATAACTAAAAGAATAAGCAGGTCGGGCACTTTCTTTTTTCTGTAAATGTGATAAACGTTATCATCATCTGCTGCCTGTACCTGCTTTTTCTTTGATAATGTCATGACTTCTGGTTATCTTTGCGTAGAATAATTAAAAACCGGAATTTATGGATATACAAACAATACTTGCGAATTTGAAAATAGAACAGTTGAATGTGATGCAGCAAACAGCTGTCGATGCCTATCGTGAAGGAGGTGATTTAGTCCTGCTTTCGCCTACGGGCTCGGGTAAGACTTTGGCTTATTTATTGCCTCTTGTTTCTTCTTTGAAGCCCGGTCAGCAAGGAGTTCAGGCTGTTATTTTAGTCCCATCCCGCGAGTTGGCTTTACAGATAGAGCAAGTATTTAAGTCTATGAATACGGAATTTAAAATAATGAGTTGTTACGGAGGGCGTCCGGCAATGGACGAACATCGTACAATGAAAGGTATCTGCCCGTCAGTAATTGTCGGTACACCGGGACGAATGAACGATCACTTGGAAAAACAAAATTTTGATGCTTCTACAGTGAAGCTTTTGGTGATTGATGAATTCGATAAATGTTTGGAGTTCGGTTTTCAGGAAGAAATGTCGGATGTTATAAGTAAATTGCCGAAATTACGTCGTCGTTTTCTGCTTTCGGCTACAGATGCTGAAGAGATTCCTCATTTTACCGGCTTGAACCGTACCGTCAAATTAAATTTTCTTGATCCTGATGGAGGTATTTCTGAACGTTTGCATTTGTATAAAGTGATTTCTCCTGTAAAAGATAAATTGGAAACTTTATATAAGTTGCTTTGTTGTTTGGGAAATCAGTCTACTCTGGTTTTTTGCAACCATCGTGAAAGTGTAGACCGTGTAGGTAAATATTTACATTCCATGAAAGTGTATTGCGAAACGTTTCATGGTGGAATGGAGCAGGATGACCGGGAAAGAGCTTTATATAAATTTCGGAATGGTAGCTGTCATATTTTTATCTCGACCGATCTGGCAGCACGTGGTTTAGATATTCCCGATATAAAAAATGTTGTTCATTATCATCTTCCAGTTGCAGAAGACGGGTTTATACACCGGAACGGACGTACGGCACGCTGGGAAGCTGATGGTAGTTCTTACATCATTCTTCATTCTGAAGAACAGTTGCCTTCTTACATAAAGGAAGAACCGGAGGAATATCTCTTGCCGGCTGTGCTTCCTAAACCTGCCCTGCCTGATTTTGTTACCTTATATATAGGAAAGGGGAAAAAAGATAAAATCAATAAAATAGATATTGTAGGTTTTTTGTCTAAAAAAGGAAATTTAAGCAAGGAGGATATTGGCCGTGTAGATGTGAAAGATCATTATGCTTTTGCAGCGGTTTCTCGTTCTAAATATAAACAAGTGTTAAAACTTGTGCAAAATGAAAAGATTAAGGGGGTAAAAGCTTTGATAGAACTGGCTAAATGATAACTTTGTGTCAATAAAACCTTGTCTCGGTAAGAAATTCTCTCAAAATGCTATGACTCTAGTCTGTTCAAAAGTCATAGAACTTACTTCTTGTGTCAATTTGCAAATTAAACCGCATTGTTTTGTGTAATTTGTTATTAAAAGCCCTGGGTTGCTAGAAAAATATTACAAAAACTTTTGGAAGTCTAAAAATAATCGCTATATTCGCAATTGTAAGAACGAACAAATGTTTAACCAAAACAAACTTCCAAATGAAAAAACATAATTTCAATGCGGGACCTTCTATATTGCCTCGCGAAGTGATCGAAAAAACAGCTCAGGCTATTCTTGACTTTAATGGTTCGGGACTTTCGTTGATGGAAATCAGTCACCGCGCTAAAGACTTCCAGCCGGTGGTAGACGAGGCTGTTGCCTTGTTTAAGGAACTTCTGAATATTCCGGAAGGGTATTCGGTACTTTTCCTGGGTGGAGGAGCAAGTATGGAGTTCTGTATGGTTCCTTATAATTTCCTTGAAAAGAAAGCTGCATATCTTAATACAGGTACATGGGCAAAAAAAGCTTTGAAAGAAGCGAAGGCATTCGGTGAAACAGTTGAAGTAGCTTCTTCCGAAAAAGACGGATATACTTATATTCCGAAAGATTATACAGTACCGGCAGATGTGGATTATTTCCATATTACTACAAACAATACGATTTATGGAACAGAACTCCATGCCGATTTGGATGTGAATGTTCCGATGGTTGCCGATATGTCATCTGATATATTCTCTCGCCCGATTGATGTCTCAAAATATATCTGTATCTATGGCGGTGCACAGAAAAACCTGGCACCGGCAGGCGTTACTTTTGTCATAGTGAAAAATGAAGCTTTGGGCAAAGTTTCACGTCATATCCCTACCATGTTGAATTATCAGACTCATGTTGATAAAGGCTCTATGTTTAATACACCTCCTGTAGTTCCTATTTATGCGGCTTTGCAGACATTGCGCTGGATAAAGGCTCATGGTGGAGTAGAAGAAATGCAACGCCGTGCTAAGCAACGTGCAGATATGTTGTATGCTGAAATCGACCGTAATAAACTGTTCCGCGGAACGGTTACAGATAAAGGCGATCGCTCTTATATGAATATTTGCTTTGTAATGGCAGACGAATATAAGGATTTGGAGGCAGACTTCTTGAAGTTTGCTACAGATAAAGGAATGGTTGGTATCAAGGGACATCGCTCAGTAGGTGGATTCCGCGCTTCTTGTTACAATGCCATGCCTGTAGAGAGCGTTCAGGCTCTGATAGACTGCATGCAGGAGTTCGAAAAAATGCATTAATTTATTAGTCGTTTATAAAGGCACACAGACCTGCACGGATAGATAGTGTGCGGGTATGTGTGCTTTTTTTATTTATATTAAATCTGATAGTTATGAAAGTTTTAGTAGCAACAGAAAAACCGTTTGCAAAAGTTGCAGTCGACGGTATTCGTAAGGAAGTAGAAGCTGCTGGTTACGAACTGGCTTTACTTGAAAAATATACAGAAAAAGCACAGCTCCTTGAAGCTGTAAAAGATGCCAATGCTATTATTATCCGTAGTGATGTTATTGATAATGAAGTGTTTGATGCCGCTCCCGAATTGAAGATCGTAGTTCGTGCTGGAGCTGGTTACGATAACGTCGATCTGGAGGCTGCTACTGCACATGGCGTTTGTGTGATGAATACTCCGGGACAAAACTCAAATGCAGTTGCTGAGTTGGCTTTCGGTATGATGATTATGGCGGTTCGTAATTTTTACGACGGCAAATCGGGTACGGAACTGATGGGCAAGAAGCTGGGTATTCATGCATACGGTAATGTAGGACGCAATGTGGCTCGTATAGCAAAAGGAATCGGTATGGATATTTATGCTTATGATACTTATTGTCCGAAAGAGGTGATGGAGGCTGATGGTATAAAACCGGTTGATTCTGCTGAAGAGTTGTATGCTACTTGTAACGTGGTGTCTTTGCATATTCCGGCTACTGCCGAAACCAAAAACTCGATTAACTATGACTTGGTAAATCGTATGCCGAAAAACGGTCTGCTGGTTAATACTGCCCGTAAGGAGGTGATTAATGAAGCGGATTTGCTTCGCCTGATGAATGACCGTCCGGACTTGAAATATGTAACTGATATTATGCCAGCACATCATGAAGAGTTTGCCGATCATTTTCCGGGACGTTATTTCTCTACTCCGAAGAAGATGGGTGCACAGACAGCTGAAGCAAATATCAATGCCGGTATCGCAGCGGCCCGTCAGATTGTGGGCTTCCTGAAAGATGGTTGTGAGAAATTCCGTGTAAATAAAAAGTAACTCTTTTATTTGTGCATAAATGAAACTGACCGCATACGAACGGCATTCGCTGATCCCATTGGGGATCGGAGCTTCCTTGCTGCTGGTGAATTCTTTGTGCAGGTCGTTTCTGGATGATTTCTGGAAAGGATTTCTGTGCGGCATGGCATTGATGTTTTTCCTTTATGCGCTGTGGACGTTAGTGTTATTTTTCAAACGAAATTTCAAGCATTATGGCAATAGTTAAACCTTTCAAGGGTGTTCGTCCGCCGCAGGACTTGGTGGAGCAGGTAGCTTCCCGCCCTTATGACGTGTTAAACTCGGCTGAGGCCCGCGAAGAGGCGAAAGGCAACGAGAAATCATTGTATCACATCATTAAACCGGAGATTGACTTCCCGGAGGGAACAGACGAACATGATCCGTGTGTGTACGATAAGGCGGTAGCGAATTTCCGAATGTTCCAGGAAAAAGGCTGGCTGGTGCAGGACGACAAACCGTGTTATTATATTTATGCCCAGACTATGAACGGCAAGACGCAGTATGGTCTGGTGGTAGGAGCTTATGTACCCGACTACATGAACGGGGTGATTAAGAAGCATGAGCTGACGCGCCGTGACAAGGAGGAGGACCGTATGAAGCATGTGCGGGTGAACAATGCGAACATCGAACCGGTGTTCTTTGCTTACCCGGAAAACAAGACGCTGGATGCTGTGGTGGCTAAATATACGGCACAGAAACCGGTGTACGACTTTGTGGCACCGGATGACGGCTTCGGCCATCAGTTCTGGGTAATTGATGACGATAAGGATATTGAAGCTGTGACAGAAGCGTTCAAAGAAATGCCTTCGCTTTACATTGCTGACGGACATCATCGTAGTGCGGCAGCAGCACTGGTAGGGGCTGAAAAGGCGGCTCAGAATCCGAACCATCGGGGTGATGAAGAATACAACTACTTTATGGCAGTGTGTTTTCCGGCAGAGCAACTGACTATTATCGACTATAATCGTGTCGTGAAGGATCTGAACGGACTGACTCCGCAAGCCTTCCTTGAAGCGTTGAAGAAGAACTTTGTGGTGGAGGAAAAAGGTACGGACATCTACAGACCGGCCGCCTTACATAATTTCTCTCTTTATCTGGAGGGAAAATGGTACAGTCTGACGGCCAAACCGGGCACTTACGACGATAACGACCCGATTGGGGTGCTGGATGTCACGATTTCTTCCAACCTGATTCTGGACGAGATTCTCGGTATCAAGGACCTGCGCTCGGACAAGCGTATCGACTTTGTGGGCGGTATTCGCGGACTTGGTGAACTGAAGAAGCGGGTAGACAGTGGTGAAATGAAGATGGCGCTTGCACTTTATCCGGTTTCCATGAAACAATTAATGGACATTGCAGATACCGGAAATATTATGCCGCCTAAGACTACTTGGTTCGAACCTAAGCTTCGCTCCGGTCTGGTGATACATAAGCTGGAGTAAGTGTATGATGGAATAATATTAGTTTTATATGGGATTTCTTTTGCTGTATAAAATTGCAAAGCAGAATTGGCTTATGTTTTTATGCTGCTGCAGTAAGTCCCGGCCAACACTGGCGAGTGATAATAGCAACTTTAACAGTTAGCTTGTACTGGGAAATATTCTTTTCGGCAAAGATTAATCCGATATATAGTGAGGTCAGGAGATTTTAGCGAAAATGTCCTGACCTTTTTTATGATTGCGCCAAATGTTTTTTACTTAAATTGTGTACCTTTGCATCCGGTTTTGCAAAAGTAACAGATATTTCATGGCTAGTAATACATTCAAAGGTTTTGTTTATGGAGCAGTGGCAGCTGCCAGTTATGGACTGAATCCTCTATTTACTCTGCCTCTTTATGCTGATGGAGTAAGTGCTGATTCGGTATTGTTTTACCGTTACGGACTAGGTGTAGTGATGCTTGCTTTGCTGATGAAGGTGCAGAAACAGTCATTTGCATTGCATCGTAGCGAAGTATTGCCTTTACTTGTTATGGGGATGCTGTTTGCATTTTCCTCGCTTACTCTTTTTCAGAGTTATAATTATATGGATGCAGGCATTGCTTCTACCATTCTGTTTGTTTATCCGGTATTGGTTGCTGTTATTATGGCTGTTTTCTTTAAGGAGAAAGTTTCTGTTATAACAGCTGTTTCTATTGCTTTGGCTTTTGTTGGCATATCCTTATTGTACAAGGGTGAAGGTGGAAAGACGTTAAGTTTAATCGGAGTTTTACTTGTCTTTATATCCTCACTTACGTATGCTATTTATATTATAGGAGTGAATCGTTCGTCGCTGAAAGACATGCCTACTGCAAAACTTACATTTTATGCTTTATTGTTTGGCTTGAGCGTATTTGTTGTCCGTTTGAAGTTCTGTACGCATCTCGATCCTATCAGTACTCCTTGGCTGTGGATCAATCCGATAGGGTTAGCTTTATTCCCGACTGTAATATCTTTAGTCGCCATGACTAAGTCTATACACTATATCGGTTCTACTCCTGCGGCTATTTTAGGTGCTTTGGAGCCGATTACAGCCTTATTCTTCGGTGTCTTGGTGTTTGGTGAACGCCTTACGCCACGCATTATTTTAGGAATTATTCTTGTGCTGTCGGCCGTTACACTGATTATTGTAGGAAAGTCGCTGGTTAACAGAATCCGCGTACATGTATTGCATAAATAAATACTTGAATCTAATATAAAAACGAATTATTTTGGAAGATACTTATAAAACCATTGAAGGACAGTCAGAGTCTGTTTATACAGAGAAGCGAAGCAAGTTCATAGCCATTGCTATCCCAGTGCGTACACTTGCCGAAATAAAACAATATTTGGAAGAGTACCAGAAAAAGTACTATGATGCACGCCATGTATGCTATGCATATATGCTTGGAGCTGAACGGAAAGATTTTCGTGCTAATGACAATGGAGAACCTTCAGGTACAGCCGGAAAGCCTATCTTAGGACAAATCAATTCGAATGAACTGACCGATATTCTGGTTATTGTGGTACGTTATTTCGGAGGAATTAAATTAGGTACCAGTGGATTGATTGTGGCCTATCGGACAGCAGCCGCACAAGCAATAGCCGAAGCGACGGTGATAGAAAAAACGGTAGATCAGGATGTGATGGTTGCTTTTGAATATCCTTTCATGAACGATGTAATGCGTATTGTAAAAGAAGAATCTCCCGAGATATTGGAACAGTCGTACGATATGGACTGTTTCATGCGCCTTCGCATCCGCAAATCTTTGATGCCTCGTCTGCGTTCTCGTCTGGAAAAGGTAGAAACACTTCGTTTCCCCGAAGACGATGTAACATCTTTGTAATAATTATGACATAATCAAGTTACGTGTGCCTTGTACTTTTGCTATCGAAATAAAAAGCAGAAGTATAGTGAATAAGAAAAATTTAAAAACACGATGTGCCTTTATCGCAGGCTTGTTAGGATGTGTGGCTATGCCGGCGCATGCCGAAGATAGCAACAAAGAAGAACCCCCGAAAGGCAAGGCTATTATTACGATTTTTTCTGATATCCATTCCGGCTTTGGTCATGTGAATGATGACCGTGGTTTTAATTTAGACCGAGCGTACTTGGGATATCAGTATGATTTGTCGAAAGAGCTTCAGTTAAAGGTAGTTGCCGATTTCGGACAGTCTAAAAGTGTTGATGATCATCAGCGTATAGGTTTTGTTAAGAATGCCCAGATATCATGGAAACGTGAAAAGTGGACATTACACGCAGGTTTGATTTCTACTACCCAGTTTAAGTTTCAGGAAAGCTTCTGGGGTAAGCGGTATGTGATGAAATCTTTCCAGGATGAGTATAAGTTCGGAAGCAGTGCCGATCTTGCTGTATCGGCAGCTTACGATTTCAACGATTATGTATCGGCAGACGTTATTCTTGCCAATGGCGAAGGTTACAAAAAACTTCAGGTAAAAGACGGTCTGCAATATGGGGCAGGAGTGACACTGATGCCTGTCAAGAATCTTTTTATCCGTCTGTATGGTTCTTATAATGAAGCTTCGGAAGAATCAGGTAAAGGTATAACAAATCTGGCTTCTTTCATCGGATATAAACACAAGTCATTTTCTCTGGCGGCAGAATATAATTATCAGAAAAATGCCAGCTACACAGACGGACAAGACCAGAGCGGTGTGTCAGCCTATGCAACGGTCAACTTGTCTAAGAAAGTCGGAGTCTTTGGTCGTTGGGACTATCTTACTTCAAAAAACAAATGGAATGAAGAGAATGATGGTATGGCAGGACTTGTAGGAGCGGAGTTCCGGCTTGGAAAATACATAAAACTTTCTCCTAACTTCCGGATATGGTCGCCCAAAGCAGGAAGTATGCCCAATTCATATTATGCTTATCTGAACGCTTCTTTCTCCTTATGAAATTATCAAAGAGATTTTTAAATATAAGAAAATTCAATTTATTAAATTAATAAACAATGAAAAAACATTATTTGCCTTTGGTGGCAGGTATAATGGCTATTGCCGTTACTGCATGTGGTGGACAAAAATCATCAACTGAATCTGTAGAATTAACTGGTGCGGGAGCAACTTTCCCATTACCTTTCTATAACATGAGCTTTGAAGGATATGGTGCTACACACGATAATAAAGTTTCTTATGGTGGCATTGGTAGTGGTGGTGGAGTACGTAACCTGAAAGATGGTATCGTAGACTTTGCCGGAAGTGATGCTTTCTTGAGCGATAAGGAAATGTCAGAAATGGAACCTGTAGTACACATCCCGACATGTATGGGAGCTGTGGTATTGGCCTACAATTTACCGGATGTAGTTAAATTGAACTTGTCGGGTGATGTTATTGCTGATATTTATGCTGGAAAGATAACAGACTGGAATGATGCACGTTTGCAGGAACTGAATCCGGATGTGAAATTGCCTGCAAAGAAGATAATTCTTGCATATCGTTCGGATGGTAGCGGTACAACATTTGTATTTACCGATTATTTGTCTAAAGTCAGCGAAAGCTGGAAAAATACTTTCGGATCAGGTAAAACAGTGGATTTCCCTGTCGGACAGGCTGCAAAAGGTAATCCGGGTGTAGCTGGTATCATTGCACAGACTCCGTATTCATTGGGATATATTGGTTCTGAATATGCTTTCGCACAGAAAATTCCTTATGCAGCTGTAAAGAACCAGCGTGGTGAGCTGATCACTCCGTCTACAGAAAGTATCTCGGCTGCTGCCGGTGATATTCCTCAGGACACTCGTTGTTCTATAACCAATGCCGATGCAGCAGGAGCTTATCCTATCAGCTGTTTTACCTGGTTGCTGATTTACAAGGAACAGAATTATTCAGACCGTTCGGAAGCACAGGCTAAAGCTACGCTGGATTTGATGCAATATATGTTAAGCGACAGCGTACAGCAGACTACTGCTACCGTACACTATGCTCCGCTGCCTAAGAAAGCTGTTGAGCAAAGTCTGGCAAACCTTAAGACTGTTACTTATCAGGGACAGCCGATTCTGAAATAATAGATTATTACTGCAAAGCTGATATTTTATGCAAGACAAAATTTTTAGAGTTTTACTTATTCTGTCGGCTGTTGTTATTCCTATCATCGGTGGGGGAATCGTATATTCCCTCACTGCCGATGCCTCCGGAGCGTTCGAACATTTTGGTTTCTGGAATTTTATCTTCTCCGACGACTGGGTAACGACGGCAGGAAAAGAAAGCTACGGCGCACTTCCGTTTATTACCGGAACATTGCTTACTACAATTCTTGCTCTGCTGATGTGTATTCCGTTCTCTTTGCCGGTTGCCTTGTTTACAGGTGAGTATTTCCGTGGAAAGAAAATTGCAGCAGTGCTGGGAACCGTTACCGATCTGCTGGCTGGTATTCCTTCCATTATTTATGGCTTGTGGGGATTTTATGTATTGCGTAACGTATTCATGCATTTAAACCTATCTCCACAAGGTTCGGGAATCCTTACTGCGGCTTTTGTGTTGGCTATTATGATTGTACCTTATGCAGCTTCTCTGAGTTCGGAGTTTATCAAAATGGTTCCTTCCGACTTGAAAGAAGGAGCATATGCTATGGGAGCAACCCGTGCAGAAGTTATCCGGAGAGTGGTTTTCCCTATGGCAGGATCGGGTATCTTTTCCGCTTATATTTTGGCTATCGGACGTGCTTTGGGAGAAACGATGACAGTTACAATGCTGATTGGTAACACCAATCAGATGCCTGAGACCTTGCGTACTACAGGTAACACGATGGCTAGTATCATAGCCAATCAGTTTGGTGAAGCCGACGGACTGAAACTTTCGTCATTGATTGCCATCGGTTTGTTATTGTTCCTTATAACAGCTGTTATCAATATGATTGGAAAAATATTGATACGCAAGGCAAGACATGTGTAATCTATAAAATAGAATTTGTATAAATGGTACGTGATAATAACATTCGAATCCGTATATTCAAGAATCGGTTGCTTTATGTGCTGGTGTGTGTGCTATCCGGACTGACAGCGATCCCTTTGCTTGCTATTTTGGGAGAAGTGCTGATAAAAGGATGGAAACAGTTGGGATGGTCATTCATTACCGAGGCAACTCCCAATGCATATAAGGCGATGCAGGCTGTTTCGGCGGGGCAGGATATTCCGGGTGGTATTGCCAATGGAATTGTGGGTACTTTCCTGATGTTGATGCTTGCTGCCGTAGTTGCTATACCAGTGGGTGTGTTCTGTGGAATCTGTTTGTCTGAATATCGGAAAAACTGGTTTGCAACGATTGTCAGTTACCTTACTGACTTGCTTCAGGGTACTCCTTCTATCATTATCGGTATTATTACATATATCTGGGTGGTAGTGCCGATGAAAGGTTATTCGGCTATAGCCGGAAGCGTGGCACTGTTCATTATGATGCTGCCTCTTATCATCCGTTCTACAGAAGAAACAATGAAAGTGCTGCCGGAAACATTGAAAGAGGCCGGTCTGGCGCTGGGAGGTAGTTACTGGCGTGTTATGCTGCAGGTAATGCTGCCTTCTGCTTTGGGAAGTATCTTTACTGGTATTTTGCTGGCTATATCGCGTGTAGTAGGTGAAACAGCTCCGCTGATGTTTACTGCACTGGGAGGAGCTGCTATCAGCTGGAATATGACTAAGCCGATGTCGGCCGTTCCCTTGCTTATCTGGGAATTCTTCAATGATCCTAACTTGCAGAGCCTGATTTGGGGAGCCTCACTGTTCCTGCTTACTTTTGTACTATGTCTGAACTTATTAGCAAAACGAATCGCGAAGAAATGGAAAATATAAAAGAACCGATATTACAAATAAAGGATGTCTGTATTTCATATACATCCAGTACGATGGCTGTGAAGCATGTGTCGGCAGACATTCAGAAAAATACAATTACGGCTATCATGGGACCTTCGGGTTGTGGAAAGAGTACTTTACTGCGTGCCGTAAACCGTATGCACGAACTCTATAAAAATATTCGTGTGACAGGTGAAATTCTGTTGAATGGCGAAAACGTGCTTCAGATGCAACCGATGGAAGAACGTCGCCGTATTGGTATGGTATTTCAGCGTCCGAATCCGTTCCCGACCATGAATATTTACGATAATGTACTGGCTGGCTATTTATTGAATGGAATCCGCCTTTCCAAATCGGAAAAAGATGAAATCGTAGAGCGTAATTTGCGTAGTGTTGCTCTGTGGGATGAAGTGAAAGACTCACTTACCAAACGTGGTACATTCCTTTCCGGAGGACAGCAGCAGCGTTTGTGTATCGCCCGTTCGCTTGCGTTGAAACCGGATGTGCTGTTGATGGACGAGCCTACTTCTGCCTTGGACCCTATTGCAACCAAGTATATAGAAGAACTGATGGACGGTCTGAAGAAAGATGTTACTATCTTGATCGTTACCCACAACATGTCGCAGGCTATGCGTATATCCGACTATTCGATGTTTATGTATATGGGTGAACTGATAGAGTATGACCGTACAGACAAGATGTTTGATAACCCGACAGACGAGCGTACACGTGCTTATCTGACAGGAAAAATGGGATAAGGTCATACTTGCAACTATTCTGGGTACTCCGGAGCAGACGGGAAAAATGAATGTTTTTCCGTTTGCTCCGGAGTGTTTTTTTAAGGAATTGCAACAAACAGGCAAAGTGGTTTGTTTATTAGGTAAAAGATTCTTTTTTTGAAATTTTTTTATTACTTTTACAATGAACATTAACCTCCTTGCTATGAAAAAGGGCTTCTCCATATTGCTGTTGACCGTTTGCTTGTTTTTATTTGCCTGCGGCGAACAACAAACCGGTATGCCCCGTCTGTCAGAAGAAACAGAACTAACTCCCGACAGTCTTCTTCTTCCGGTTCTTCCGGCTCATACTCCGGAACTTCTCGTTGCGGCTGATATCAATCTGACCAAAGATTTGCTCTACGATAAATATACACTTGAGGATACTTATCCCTATGGTGATACCGTGCGCAGTTTCAAATGGGAAACGATACGGAAGTGTCTTGCCTTTATCGAAAACATGCATCGTGATACGTCACAATGGGTAGTGTTGCGAAACTATAAAAACCTAAACAGTGAGGCTCCTCTGGTACGACGTTATATACGCAATGCTTACGGACGGATTGCCGATACGCTTGGTGTGGAGCGATATCAGTCTGTTCCCCTGTATCTAACGACAGATTCTTCTGTCCCGGAACGTTATGGACGTGACGGCTCGCTGGCATATCTCCGTGGAAAGGCTGGCAGTTTCCTGCGTATAGCTCCGGTGGTGGAAGATGAAGAATATCTTGTACCGCCGCGCTATCTTCGTGTCTTGCCCGACAGCACTGTTTTTCACTATGTCGTTTTTGTCGACCGGGGCGATCAGAATATAGCAACTTTAGAACGTCTGTCAGAAGGTGGGTGGGTGATACGAAGCATGAATCCGGCTACTACAGGCGTGCATCGTCCGCCTTATGCTCAAGAAACGCCATTGGGAATGTTTCTGCTTCAGGAAAAGAAAACAAAAATGGTGTTCCTGAAAGACGGAGGTTCAGCTACGGGCGGATATGCTCCTTATGCCTCACGGTTTACCAACGGGGCATATATACATGGAGTGCCCGTTAATGTACCCCGTACAGCAATGATAGAATACAGCTGGTCGCTGGGAACCATTCCCCGTTCGCACATGTGTGTGCGTAATGCTACTTCACATTCCAAGTTTATATTCGACAATATGCCTGCCGAAGCTACGCTGATAGTCGTAATAGAGTGAATAAATAATAAAACTTGTTGCTTTTAACTATCTGATAATAAATAGTTACAGATAAAATGAGTAATTTTGCAGCCGTTATTTTTAAGAAAGACCATGCTGCGTATATCATTAACTGTATTTTTCCTGTTTGTTTCTTTTTTGTATTCCTTTACCGGACTAGGTGAGGGAGCATCTGCCGTACCTGAAGTTAAAAGTATGGCAAAACCCGACCGGTGTGCTGAACTTTTTAGAGAAATGCAATTGGAGGGTGAAGTGAATTACACCGCTTTTCGTCAGGCGGTAACAGGATATTACCGGATTGCTCAGCGCAAAAAAGAAATACTGACTCTGATAGATTTTTCCAAACCTTCTACCGAAAAGCGTCTGTATGTATTTGATATGAAAGAAAAGAAAATGCTTTTTTCTTCGGTAGTAGCTCATGGAAAGAATAGCGGAGGAGTATATGCAACGTCTTTCTCCAATGAATATGGCTCGTACAAAAGTTCATTGGGATTCTATCTTACGGCTTCTACCTATCAGGGAAAGAACGGTTATTCGTTGATACTCGACGGACTGGAGAAAGGTATAAACGACCGCGCCCGCGAACGTGCCATCGTAGTACATGGAGCTGCCTATGCCGATCCTTCCGTCATTCGTGCAGGGGGTAGGCTAGGAAGAAGTTTCGGATGTCCTGCCGTTCCGCAAAAACTTTCCCGGCCGCTTATCGATACCATCAAAGGAGGAAGTGTGATGTATATCTATGCTGCTACTCCCGAGTATCTTGCACAGAGCCATATCCTGAACTCCAAAGACCGTGCCTGACATTATGGTAATACCAAACACCAAAGCAGTCGGCTAATATCCATCCTATAGGAATCGACCACCAGATGCCGTGAACACCTATGGCTGGTATTGCTGCCAGTGCATATGCCAGAACGACACGTGTACCCAGTGAAAAAACAGTCAGTACAACCGACATGCCCGGCATGCGTACAGCCCGGTAAAACCCGTATAAAAGAAACAGATAACCTATACCTACGTAGAAGCTGCCCTCTACCCGCAGATATTCGACTCCAATATTGATAATTTCAGTTTCCGTGTTATCGATAAAGAACTGCATCAGCGGGCGGGCAAAGATGAACACCACTGCCGAGATTATCAGGCAAAACCACGTTGTAACACTGACAGCACTGCGGATACCTCGCCGGATACGTTCTTTTTGTCCGGCACCGAAGTTCTGTGCTACAAATGTAGAAAAGGCGTTTCCGAAATCCTGTACCGGCATGTAGGCAAGCGAATCAATTTTTACCGCAACAGCAAAAGCTGCCATGACGCTTGTCCCGAAGCTGTTAACCAGTCCCTGTACCATCAGAATACCGAAATTCATAACGGATTGTTGCATACACGTCAGCGACGAATAAGTAGCAATTTCTTTTACCGATTTCCGGTGCAGGCGGATTTGGTTACGCTTCAGTCTGAATATCGGAAAACGATACAATGCATAGATACAAAGTCCTGCCGCTGCTATGGTTTGCGAAATGACAGTAGCCGCTGCTGCTCCTGATACTCCCCAATGAAATATCGGAATAAAAAGTAAGTCGAGCACAATATTCAATACTACAGAAACTGCCAGAAAATAGAGAGGTACTATTGAATTACCCAGTGCGCGCAGCAGGTATGCGTAATAATTATAAATGAATGTACTTGCTATGCCCAGGAATATGATGAACAGATAGTCGAACATCAGGCCTTTTATTTCTGCGGGAGTCTGAAGCAGGCGGATGATAGGACGGATACCAGCCAGTGCAATTATGTTCAACACCAGTGTGACACCTCCTGTCAGCACCAGCGATGAAACCAGACTTTGCTTCATACCCTCATAATCTTTAGCTCCGTATTGTATCGAAAAGACAGCGCCGCTGCCCATGCACAGACCGATAAACACCGATGTGATAAATACCATAAGCGTATAAGCCGATCCTACGGCAGCCAGTGCATCTGCCCCCAGATAATGACCTACTATCAGTGTGTCGGCTATGTTGTAGCACTGCTGCAGCAGATTGCCCAGAATCATCGGAACGGCAAAGCGCAACATCGCTCCCATGATGCTACCTTGGGTTAAATCGTTTGCTCTGTTATAATGTAAATTCATTTTTACTGCTAATTTGTAAGGGCCATACAGCCCTTTCCCTCTTTTGCAGGCGCAAATTTATTGCATAAATCAAAAACATGTGCTACCTTTGTCACAAATTATAAGTGTCTATAAATAGAAAAAGATATGTTCAGAACGTATACATGCGGCGAGTTAAGACTTGCCGATGCAGGTAAAAACGTGACACTTGCCGGATGGGTACAGCGTACACGTAAAATGGGCGGAATGACATTTGTTGATCTCCGCGACCGTTATGGCATCACTCAGTTGGTGTTCAATACAGATGTGAATGCAGAATTGTGCGAACGTGCCAATCATTTGGGCCGTGAGTTTGTCATACAGGTGAAAGGCCAGGTTAGCGAACGCTCAAGCAAGAATGCCAATCTTCCGACAGGAGATATTGAAATCATTGTTTCAGAACTGAATGTGCTGAATACTGCACTGACTCCTCCGTTTACAATCGAAGACAATACCGACGGTGGCGATGACCTCCGTATGAAATACCGTTACCTTGATTTGCGCCGTACGGCAGTCCGTAAAAATCTGGAATTGCGTCATCGTATGACGATGGAAGTACGCCGTTATCTCGACAGCAAGGGATTTCTCGAAGTAGAAACTCCGATGCTGATTGGTTCTACTCCTGAAGGTGCACGCGATTTCGTTGTTCCTTCTCGTATGAACCCGGGACAGTTCTATGCACTTCCGCAGTCGCCTCAAACACTGAAACAGTTACTTATGGTTTCTGGTTTCGACCGTTATTTCCAGATTGTAAAATGCTTCCGCGATGAAGACCTTCGTGCCGACCGTCAGCCTGAGTTTACACAGATTGACTGTGAAATGAGTTTCGTAGAACAGGAAGACATTATCCAGATGTTCGAGGGTATGGCTAAGCATTTGTTTAAAGAATTGCGTGGCGTGGAACTGACAGAACCGTTTATCCGCATGCCATGGGCTGATGCCATGAAATACTATGGTAGCGACAAGCCCGATTTGCGTTTCGGTATGAAGTTTGTCGAACTGATGGATATTCTGAAAGGTTACGGTTTCTCTGTATTCGATAATGCGGCTTATATCGGCGGTATTTGTGCCGAAGGTGCAGCGCACTATACACGTAAGCAGCTCGATCAGCTGACAGAATTTGTAAAACGTCCGCAGATTGGTGCGAAAGGATTGGTTTATGCACGTGTGGAAGCCGACGGTAATGTGAAATCAAGCGTTGACAAGTTCTACAGTCAGGAAGTGCTTCAGCAGATGAAGGAAGCTTTCGGTGCTAAACCGGGTGACCTGATTCTGATTCTTAGCGGTGATGATGTGATGAAGACACGCAAGCAGTTGTGCGAGCTTCGTCTTGAAATGGGTAATCAGCTGGGCTTGCGCGACAAGAACCAGTTTGCTTGCTTGTGGGTAGTAGACTTCCCGATGTTCGAATGGAGCGAAGAAGAAGGTCGATTGATGGCAATGCACCATCCGTTCACTCATCCGAAGGACGAAGATATTCCGTTGCTTGATACTAATCCGGCTGCTGTCCGTGCAGACGCTTACGATATGGTAGTAAATGGAGTAGAAGTAGGTGGTGGTTCTATCCGTATTCACGATTCACAGCTTCAGGCCAAGATGTTTGAGATTTTGGGATTCACTCCCGAAAAGGCTCAGGAACAGTTTGGCTTCCTGATGAACGCCTTTAAGTTTGGTGCGCCTCCTCACGGTGGTTTGGCATACGGACTCGATCGTTGGGTTTCGCTGTTTGCCGGACTCGATTCTATCCGCGACTGTATTGCTTTCCCGAAAAACAATTCCGGACGCGATGTCATGTTGGATGCACCGGGTTATCTCGATCAGAAACAGCTCGACGAGCTTAACTTGAAAGTTGAAATAAAAGAATAAAATAAAGTTATTTTCAGATATTATAATTTCGAGCAAGGCAAGATAGTCGCGACGACTGTACTTGCTTTGCCTCGAAATCTTTTTATGCCTTTTCCCGATTATTTTTGATGAGAGAGTCTGTCCGTATTCTACGTTTTGCCATAGTAGGTACATTGAACGCCCTGATAACTGCACTGATTGTAGGATTGCTCATGCATATAGAGGGTGAACATTACATGATAGCCAATGTAGTGGCTTATGTAGTGGCGCAGATTCATAACTTTATATGGTGTAAGTTCTGGATTTTCCCTTTTGATGCCGACCGGAAGAAGAATACCATCTGGCATGAAATCTTGTTTTTTGCCTGTGCTTTTGCGGTAGCGTATGCAGCGCAGTTCCTGTTTCTTTTGTTTCTTGTCGAAATTTGCGGGTGTAATGAATATCTTGCTCAGTTCCTTGGACTTTTTGTGTACGGTGCAATCAACTTCATGAGCAACAAGTGGATAACCTTCCGTTGATTTTCTTTTCTCTGGCTTCTCATTCTGGAAGTCATATCTTATTTCAAACTATATTTTATTGTTTACTTTTATGCTCTTTACTGCATGTATGCGAGGGAAGAAGTATAATGGTAAAGCACTCGTTGTGCAATATCCCTACAGTTAAAATTCAGAAAGAATTTGCAGAATAATTATTTTATTCGTAGTTTTGCGAACAACAAATAATAAATATTCTATGGCTGATAAGAAATATACAGACGAACAAGAACAGATAGCCCGTTTTGCCAAAGCGATGGGACATCCTGCGCGTATGGCCATCTTGCAGTTTCTGCTCCGCCAGGAAACCTGTTTTTTTGGTGATATTCACGAAGAGTTGCCTATAGCGAAAGCTACAGTTTCACAACATCTCAAGGAGCTGAAAGAAGCAGGTCTGATTCAAGGAGAAATAGAGGCTCCTAAAGTGAAATATTGCATTAATAAGGAGAACTGGGCACTGGCGCAGAAAATGTTTGCCGGTTTCTTCGGACAACAGGTGTGCAAGAAAGAGAGCTGTTGCGGCTAAGCCGGCTCTTTTTTTCTATTTGTTGTTCGTTATTCTACGAAAGACTAACTTTAAGTATATGTAAATATGAAAAAGATTTTATTTTTATTAGCTGCATGCTTTGTTTTTGTTGCTTGCGGGATGAAATCCAAGACTGAAGGAACCGTTTTGCCGGCAGAAAAAGAAACGGCAGTTCGTTCGGATGGTGTAGAAGTTCTTTGTTTCCACAGCAAGCAACGCTGTGCTACCTGTATTGCAATCGAAAAAAATGCAAGGGCAGCAATTGACAGTGCTTTTGCAGACAGACTGGCAGACGGTACATTGAGTTTCAGAATTATAGACATCTCGAAACCGGAAAATGAGGCAATAGCCGAGAAATATCAGGTAACATGGTCTTCTCTTTATATTGTCAGTCATAAAAACGGACAGGAAAAAGCTGAAAACATGACTGAATTTGCTTTTTCGAATGCCCGTAAATCTCCGGGAGAATTTAAGAAAGGATTAGTGGATAAAATTAATGAAATGATAAATTGATTTCATTATGGACTGGCTACAGACATTATTGGATAATAGTACGACACCCCTGCTGACAGCCTTTTTATTAGGTCTGCTTACAGCCCTTTCACCTTGTCCGTTAGCAACAAATATAGCTGCTATCGGTTTTATCGGAAAAGATATTGAAAATCGCAGACAGATTTTCCGTAACGGCTTGCTTTATACGCTGGGGCGTATTGTTGCCTATACCTTACTGGGAACTATATTGATTACTGTACTGAAGGAGGGATCCAGCATGTTCGGGATTCAAAAGACAATAGGTACATACGGTGAATGGCTGTTAGGACCGCTGTTGTTGCTCATCGGACTGTTCATGCTTTTCGGAAGCAGACTGAACCTTCCTCAGTTTGGGTTTAGTGGAAATGCCGAAGGCTTGGCCAAAAAAGGAGGGTGGGGTGCTTTGTTGATAGGCATTCTGTTTGCTCTTGCCTTTTGTCCCACCAGTGGGGTGTTTTACTTTGGAATGCTGATTCCGATGTCGGCTACTGCAACTGCCGGCTATGTTCTGCCTGTGGTTTTTGCTGTAGCAACTGCTATTCCGGTACTGCTTGTAGCATGGGTACTGGCGTTCAGTGTGCAGCGTCTGGGCACTTTTTACGGAAAGATGCAGGTCATACAGAGATGGCTGAATCTGGTGGTAGGAGTGCTTTTTGTCATTATTGGCATGTATTATTGCTATATCATATATTTATCATAAATAATCATTTAAAAAACATTTAGAACAATGGAAGTAAAAGTTTTAGGACCGAGTTGTGCCAAGTGCAAAACAACCTTTCAGGTGATAGAAAAGGTAATAAAAGAGAACAATTTAGACGTGAAACTTACAAAGGTGGACGATATTATGGAAATGATGAGTTATAATATCATGACCACTCCTGCTGTAGTAGTAAACGGTGAAGTGAAGATGAAAGGGCAGGTTCCTTCGGAAAGTGATGTGAAAAGACTGTTAGGTATTTGATAGTAAATATATGATACAACGATTTGCCGACTGGCTGGTTTACGACATCTCCGGACTAAGTGCAGATACCTCACTGGGTATAGCAGTCAATTTCTTCTTTTACGATACTGTCAAGATTCTTATTCTGCTGTTTTTCATCAGTGTGCTGATGGGTATTATCAACGCCTATTTCCCCATTGAACGGCTGCGTAATTATCTGGTTACTCATAAAATGTATGGGTTGCAGTATTTACTGGCTTCTTTATTCGGAGCCATCACTCCGTTCTGTTCGTGTTCATCCATTCCGTTGTTTATCGGATTTGTGAAAGGGGGTATTCCACTTGGAGTTACATTTGCATTTCTGATAACTTCTCCGCTTGTGAACGAAGTTGCTGTGGCAATGTTTCTCGGTTCATTCGGACTGAAAGTGACACTTATATATGTTATCAGCGGCATACTGCTCGGAGTGATCGGAGGATTTGTTTTGGGAAAGATGAATCTGTCACCTTATCTGAGCGACTGGGTCCGCCAGATCCAGGCAGACTCTTCGGCTCAGGCAGACGAGTGGGAGAAAGAACATATCTCTTTCTTCAAACGGCTTCCGTCTATCGTTCGCGATGCCTGGCGTATAGTAAGAGGAGTACTGATATATATATTGATAGGTATCGGTATCGGAGCCTTTATGCACGGTTTTGTGCCGGAAGGATTTTTTGAAGCCTACCTTTCGAAAGACAACTGGCTGGCTGTGCCGCTTTCTGTAATTTTTGCGGTTCCGATGTATGCCAATGCCGCCGGTATTGTACCGGTCATCCAGGTATTTGTTGCAAAGGGTATTCCTATGGGAACTGCCATTGCATTCATGATGGCAGTTGTCGGTCTGTCTTTGCCGGAAGCCACATTACTCAAGAAGGTCATGACCTGGCGTCTTATCGGCATTTTTTTCGGTACAGTCGCATTGTTTATTATCCTTTCAGGATATTTGTTTAATCTAATTCTGTAATAATCAGATTCATGTATTCTATGAAAATATTGATTCTTTGCACAGGAAACAGTTGCCGGAGCCAGATGGCGCACGGCTTTTTGCAATCGTTCGATGCTTCTCTTGAAGTTTATTCGGGAGGAACTCACCCCGCAGCTTGTGTCAATGCCAAGGCTGTGGAAGTGATGAAAGAAGCAGGTATCGATATTAGCAGTCACATTCCCACTCATGTAGATACTTATCTTGACCAGGCCTGGGATTATGTAATAATCGTATGTGGAGGAGCCAATGAGAGTTGCCCTGCCTTTACGGGAAAAGTAGGCAGACGCCTTCACATTGGTTTCGACGATCCTTCGCATGCTGTAGGGACACCGGAGTTTATAGATGCCGAATTCCGTCGTGTGCGCGATGAGATTAAAAACGCCTTTGCCCGATTCTATCTCACGGAAATCAAAAAGCAGGAACTTCCCAAATGCTCTTGCGGAGGATGCTGTGATGAATAAAGATGCTCTCTTGTTTCTTTAAATAACTATTTATGGGGGGGAGGCCGTATCTTCTGTCTTGAGAGCAGAAGTTTGGTTTCCCCCATTTTATTTTCCTGGGTGGAACGGACTGTTTATCTCAGTTTGATGGAAAGCCTGTTGAAACGTTCATCCATCATGTGTGCAGGTATGATTGCCTTTATGGTATCGAGTACGGCATTTACCATCCTCTCCCTTATAAAATCGTCCTTTATAAGAATCGAGACATTTCTTTGTGCAGGCGGATTGACATCGAGAGTCTGTATGTTCTTTTTCTGTTCTTCATTCAATGTACTGATATGCAGTTCCGGAATAATGGTGTATCCACCGTTTTTATCTACTATTTTTATGAGCGTATCAATACTTCCCGCCTCATAGATATGGTTACCTATATCTTTGTTTTTACAGAAATTTATGCCACTGTTGGGAAGGCAGTGTCCCTCTTTCAGAATCCACATGTGTTCCGGTGGCAGATTGCCGTTTGCGATTATCTGCCGTGCTTTACTGCATCTTTCCGAGAAGTAGGCAACAAACTTTTCCACATATACCGGAATCTCCAGAATGTTGGCCTGTGCTTCGGGAGGCGTGGTGATGGCAATGTCCAGATTCCCGAATCTGAGATCCTGAACCAGCGATTTGTTCTCCTTTTCGTCGATGGAAAGATTCACATTGGGATATGTATTTCTGAAATGATAGATAAAGTCGGGAACAAGATAGGGAGCGATGGTTGGCAGGATGCCGATACGCAGACTGCCGTTCATGCTGCTGCTTTCATCAGCTACCACCTCTCTGATTCTCTGGGTTTCGTTCAAGGCTATTCTTGCCTGCCTTATTATTTTTTCTCCGATGGCAGTAGGAGAAATATTCTTCCGGTCCCTGCTGAATATTTTCACATCCAACTCTTCTTCCAGTTTCTGGATCATGGCACTCAGAGTAGGCTGAGTCACACCACAAGCCTCGGCAGCCAGCACAAAGTGACGATACTTGTCCAGCGCTACTATATATTCCATTTGTTGTAAAGTCATACATCAATAGATTTTATCTATACAAAGATAGAAAAAAGCTGTTGTAAACCTTTCAGGCAGATTGTATTTTTGCATCAGAAACAAATACCTGATCATTGAAAATGAGAAGAATTTGTTCCGATAGTAAAGTATAAACCATAAAGATAAAAGAATATGAAAGCAGTAAACCTTACAAAAGCCGATTTCCTGAATAAAGTAGCAAACTATGAAGTAAATCCCGAATGGAAGTTTTTGGGTGAACGTCCCGCAATAATCGATTTCTACGCTACCTGGTGCGGTCCATGCAAGATGCTGGCTCCCATATTGGATGAAATTGCCGAAGAATATGCCGGTCGGGTAGACGTATATAAGGTAAACGTAGACGAGGAAGAAGAACTTGCAGCTCTTTTCAGAATCAGAAGCGTACCTACCTTGCTTTTCGTCCCGTTGACGGATGCACCGCAGATGGCACAGGGAGCACTTCCTAAGAAAACACTGGTAGAAGCTATTCAGAATGTACTGTTGAGTGGTAAATAAATGTTCCATAAAAGAAAATTGATATGAAAAAGATATTATTGCTGATTGTATCTGTTTTTATGACAGGCAGTCTGGTTTACGGACAGACAGGTAAAGTTATTCACATCAACCAGTCGGAGTTTATAGAAAAGGTATACGACTATAAGAAGAATCCAGACAAATGGGTTTATGAGGGAAGCAAACCAGCCATCATCGATTTTTACGCCGACTGGTGCGGACCTTGCCGCAGGCTGTCCCCCGTACTGGAGAAGCTGGCAGAAAAATATAAGGATAAGATTGTAATTTATAAGGTCAATACCGATAAGGAGCGTGAGCTTGCAGCAGCCTTCGGCATTACAAGTCTGCCTACTCTCGTATTCATCCCATTGGGAGATACGCCACAAGTTTCACAAGGTGCTTTGCCACAGGAAGTCTTGGAGAAAGGAATCGAAGAAGTCCTTTTGAAATAAATCAGGCTAGATAAAAAATACCCCTTACTTTTGAAAATAGTTGAAAAGTAAGGGGTATTATAATTTTTATGCGAATATTTTTTGTCTGCTTTGCTGTCTTTCAGAGAATATATTGTTCTACCTGTATGGCTGCTGCATACTGGATATCTTCTTTCAGGAAGTTGCTTAAATTTTCGTAAAACGGATAGACCGGACCATATCCGGAGCCGAACTTGACATTCGATCCGTAGAGAATCGCATTGTAGATGAAATTCTCTGCCTTGTCGACAGCCGTATTCATGTCGTATCCCCTTGCCAGATAAGTTGCGATGGAAGAAGCAAACGTATCTCCCGTGCCGTTTACGTTCTTGGTTTGTATGCGTGCCTTCTTGTACAGCTTGAAGCACTTGCTGATCGGGTTGTAAAATACATCAATCAGGTAATCTCCGTCTTCTATGGATTTGACGATGACACAGTTTCCCCACTTGCTTAGTTCGGGAATATACTCCTTCATGTTATCTTTGGTCAGGCTCTTTCCCAGTAGCAGGTCGGCTTCTCTCCGGTTGGGCGTGATGATGGTAGAATAGGGGAAAAGACAATCCTTGTAGGCCTGGATTGCATCGTCCTGCAACAGCTTGTCGCCGGCAGAAGAAACCATCACGGGGTCTACCACGATCGGTATAGACTGTTTTTTCACCACATCCCCGATAGCCGTTACCAACTCCTGAGAGTATAGCATACCCGTCTTGATGCAGTCGGCCCCTACGTCTTCCAGAAACGAATAAGTCTGGCTGACAACCATCTCAACAGGGATGGTCTGAATACTTTTTACCTTTATTGTATCTTCATCGACTATGCAGGTAATTGCTCCGGCAGCATATCCTCCACATGCCGATATGGATTTGATATCGGCCTGCATGCCCGCCGTGCCCAGCGGTTCACTTCCTGCAATTAAAAATACCTTATAGAGTTTGTTTGTTAAGTCCATTCTTTTCAATTTAGTGATTACATCCTGAGTCTGTCTGGATATGGCAGGCGTTCGGATCTTGTTTAAGTGCACTCTTGTTTGAAGTACAAAGTAAAGCAATATCGCGTCTGAGTAGATACCTGAAATGTGATATTAACATAAATTTTAAGAATTATAAATAGTGTGAGAACCTTTCTTGGCAATATCTCGTGATAAATAGTGCGTATTATTTGTCTGACTGGAAGAAAAATTCTTTACATTTGTATAATCTTTAAAATATCATGCTATGTTAGGTGCAGTTATAGGTGATGTAGTGGGTTCCGTGTACGAGTTTCACAATACCCGCGATTACAATTTTCCGATGTTTTCTTCTTCCAGTAATTATACAGATGATACCGTTATGACCATGGCAGTTGCCGATTGGGCGATGAAGTGCAAGGCGGCAGGCGAAACGGCTTACCCGCATCAGCTACTGGAAGAGTGTATGGTAAAAGTAGCCAACGCTTATCCTTGTCCGATGGGTGGTTACGGAGGTAAGTTCCGTCTGTGGCTTTTTTATCCTCAAAGCCTGACAGACGACACAACCGGAAAGCCGGCAGTACGTCGGTGTCCTTACAATTCCTGGGGAAACGGCTCTGCCATGCGAGTCTCATCCATAGGCTGGCTGTTTGATACGTTAGAAGAAACCGAGAGAGTGACCGGCATTTCGGCTTCTATCACACACAATCATCCCGAGGGAATAAAAGGTGCGCAGGCAGTAGCGGCAGTCATCTATCTGGCGCGTACCGGCAGCGGAAAAGCAGAAATCAAACAATATATCGAAAAACGCTTCGGTTACAACCTGAATGAAAGCTGGGAACATTTGCATCAAACCTACCGTTGGGACTCGAGTTGCCAAGGCACGGTTCCGCAGGCACTGATTGCTTTTCTCGAAAGCAAGGACATGGAGAGTGCCCTCCGCATGGCAGTTTCCATGGGCGGTGACAGCGATACACTTGCCTGCATCACGGGGGCAGTGGCCGAAGCATACTATCAGGAAATTCCCTCGTTTATAGCGGACAAAGTACTTTCTTTATTACCTGAAGAATTTCTCAGTCTGCTGAAGCAGTTGGCAGACGGAGCTTATGCCTCATGTTACGCAAAATATATAGCTGGATACACTCCGGCAAAAAACAGAGAATATACCCCCGACCGGATTTCCTCGCTGAAACCGGGTGAGGTATTTGTCTTCGGTTCTAATCTGGCAGGACATCACGGTGGTGGAGCAGCACGACTGGCTTATGAACGATTCGGTGCGAAGTGGGGGACAGGCGTTGGAATGACCGGACAATGTTATGCCATACCTACCATGCAGGGAGGAGCAGAAACCATCCGTCCCTATGTAAAAGATTTTGTAGCATATGCCAAAGTACATCCGGAAAATAAGTTCTGGGTAACTCGGATAGGCTGTGGAATAGCAGGATTCAAAGACAGAGAAATCGCCCCACTGTTTACCGATGCACTCGACGTGCCGAACATCATCCTACCCAAGACCTTTTATGATATACTGATGAAGCGATGACGAATAAAACAAGCTGAAAACTGTTGGTTGTCTGCTTTTTTCTGTTTATCTTTCGACTGAATAAGATTTGAAAACAAAAAATAAAAATTAATATGGGAATCATGAATACTATTTTCGGAAATGTTTCCGAAATGGATATTGCCAGTTTACAAAAAGAGTTTGGCGCATTGCTTTGCGAGGGAGAACGTATTGAAAGGGCTTATAAGCTGATAAGGGACAAGTGGGTATTTACCAATAAGCGTCTGATCATTCAGGATGTTCAGGGAGTGACGGGTAAGAAAAGAGAATATTTGTCTGTACCCTATCGTTCCATAGAACGTTTTTCGATAGAAACTGCCGGTACATTTGATATGGATGCCGAAATGAAAATCTGGATAAGGGGATGTGAAGAACCTCTGGAACAGAATTTTGGTAAGGATTCGAACATTATAGAGATACAGCGAGTACTGGCGCAGTATGTGCTGTAACAGCTCGCTGTAATTCATGCATTTGTTGGATTTATTATTAAGCAATAATCTGTAATATGCTGAAATTCATTCTTTTTGTGCTAGCAGGTGCTGTAATTTATGTATTGTTTTCTTATGTATTGAGATTATTTAATCTGTCTGATGACTTGATAATTGGGATTACCAGCGTATGTGTCAGTTGTATACAAGGATATATTGGATATCTTATTTATATTAGGCCTGATAAAACGAAGATTCAGTAATTCTGGAAGTCGTTTTTATCCACATGCCTTTTTATTTTTCCACTCGTCTATAGTCAAGAGTGTGAAATGTTCTGTCCGTACATCTCCTAATGGGGATGGTTTTCCTTGTTCTGTATGATGGAATTTAAATCCGCATTTGTCCATTACCCGGCGCGATTTGAAATTCCCATCGTAATATCCGCACCATACTCTTTTAATTCCCAAGTCTTCAAAACAATGTTCTAACAGGCGATGTACGGCTTCCGGTATCAGACCTTTTCCCCAATAAGGAACTCCTATCCAATAGCCTATTTCTGCATCGCCTTCCTGCATGTCTGCACTGTGTACACTGTCGCCAAACATGATACCCACACTTCCTATGGGTTCTTGAGTTTCTTTCAATACCACAGCGTATGTTTCAGGGGCAGAGAGAATGTTGCGGATAACATTTCTGCTATCTTCCACAGATGTGTGTGGCGGCCATCCTGCTATAGGACCGATATTCGGGTTTTGAGCATATTTGTAAAGTGCTTCTGCATCATTTTCGTTCCATCGACGCAGTATTAGTCTTTTGGTTTCCATAGCTTGTGTTATTATTAGGCAAATATTTTTTATTGTGCATTAGAAAATATGATGCTGTTTTCGTCGAACAGCGGGGCGTCTTGGCCTATCTCAATGAAAATCGCTTTATCGGGATTGCTATCGTGTATTTCAAAATATCTTTGTCCACTGTTGCCTACACCCCATCCGTTACAAGGAGCTGGAACGGGTTCAGACTGCATCTGTGCTTTAACTTCTGTAGCATAATCGCCATCAGGAACCATAATAAATTTTCTGACTCCTTTTCTCTGGGACTTTATTTCTTCAAATTTACATGTCTGTCGTTTATCCCAGTTCTCCGATTTTTCTAAAGTTCTGATGACATCATTTATATCTTTATTTGGCAGATGAAAAACCTGAATAAGCATATGCGGTGCTTTGTCACCTTTTCTTACCATCGATATGCCTGGTAAAGACGGGTCGGCTATAAGCCGGATATTTTCATTCTCCTGCACCCATAATGTAAGGCCGGCACCAGAGATTTTCTTCCATACAAATCCATCGTATGCTTTTCTTGTTGGTTCGTTCTTCACAGTTTCTGAATGATTACTATTCTTTACAAATACAATATTCCTTTTTCTTCTTTCTACAACAAGAGTATCTTTATTACATCTGACTATATTCATCGTATCGGAAAAGTGAATTGTTTGGCTATTACCTATACTTTCTCCATTCAATATCAATTTTTTGTCTGTTACTTTCCACTGATGATAAAGCAGGGTACTCATACCTATCGACTGTGCAGAGCCATCTTCTTTTAGATCCATGCCCTGAATATAAGATACGTTCTCTGGAAGAACCTCTATCCATTGTCCTGCCAGATTAATGTTGTTATTAGAAGAACAGGCACATAGGACCAAGGCAAAGATTGAAATGATCTGTTTCATAGTATAACTGTTTTAGTTAGTGATATTGATTTGTAAATATGGTTTCTACTGTAACGTAAAGTTAAGAATAAAGATAATCTGTTTTATTAAAAAAGCACCGTTATCCAGAGATATACGGTGCTTTTTTCGATAATTTGTTTATTAATTATTTTGTTTCTCCCAAAAGAATATCTGCTCCCTGAATAAATGTAATATCACGCGGTATGCCTGCACCATTGATTTTGTCGAGGTCTGCCTGAAGTGCAGGAGTGATTCCACCGTTTTCGGCTCTGTACTTCGTAGCGAACTCTACGTTTCCGTCTCCCTGTGTTTGGAGGATTAGCGCAGCCCAGCCGTTCATGGCTTCTTTTGCTTTTCCGAAATCTATTACATACTGACCTTTGGCGTCACGTGAGAAGGCTCCTGCTTTTTCCATATAGTTGAAGCACATCATGTTGGCTTTTCCGTGCGATGAAGCTGCTCCAAATCTTACGGAACGCAAGATGCCTGCAATATAGGTAGCGATAGCATCTTCGGCTGTAATATTGGTGATTTCGCCCATTTCGATAAGTTTGGTTACCATGAACAGACCTAAGATATCTGCTTTAGCTTCTTCCCATGAAGTCTTTTCGGTTCCCATCACGGCATCCACACTTTCGTTGGTGTTAATGGTCTGCTTAACACCCAGCCCGTGCGCTACTTCGTGGAAAGTAACATTCCAGAAGAATGCGTCGAAGTTAAGGTATTTCTGCTGTCCGGGTGTTACGATAAGTTGTCCGATAGGCATAAGGATTTTATCAAACTTTGCTTTCATGGAGTTTCTCAGTTGCAGACGACGGGTACCTTTCAGTGCGTGTACTCTTTCATCGTTCGGCAGATTGATGGCGATCGTCTTACTGCCAGCGTTGCAGTCGCCTGCATAATACACGGCATCGTATACGTTCAGGTCGGACGATGTACCCGGAACAAATGTCTTGTATTCTGGTGCACAAGGCAATTCTTTCTGGAGAGCCGGAAGCATGGCTACAAATTTTGCAAGGTCTTTGCTTCTAGCTTCGTCTTTCAACAGGATAAACGACTCGTATGAGGCTTTGGTTTCCTGGAACTTGTCGTCGTAACTTTCAATAGGACCTGTCACAAAATCTATTTTGCTGTCTTTCATGTCCATCCATGCAAGGTCGCTTTCCAGATAGTCATCTGTCTTGAATGCCTCGATACGCTTCTCAAGATAGTTTTTCAGCCCCGGATCTTCTGCCAATGTCACTGCTTTCTCCAGTAAAGCACAGATACGTCCTATTTCTTCGGCATAGGCTTCATGATACCAGACACTTTTTAATGAACCATCTTCGTTTCTGCGGATAACGGTGTACCATGAATTCTTGTTAGCGTCTTCGAATGCGTCGAACTCCTCTGCTGTAATATCATGTGGGTAGTAATTACATACGGCCGGTTTCTCGCCATAGCCGGCCAGAAACGGTTTGTTATTGTCAAGACGATCCCAAGCCCCATAGTGAATCATGGCAAACTCTTTTGCATAACTGTCAGTGATGGTATCGAGCTGGCTCTTATCACCAAAAGTCTGCTGCCAGAAAAGATCGTCGGTGATTTCTCCTACCTGAAAGAATATTTTTACCAACTCTTTTTCCTTGTCATTCAGATTGTTTACAAGGTCGGATTTCAATTCTACTTGAGCATACTCCTCAACTTTTGCTTTCATTGGAGATTCCTGCTGTTGGGTACTGCAAGAAAACAATGTTGAGGCTACAGTTGCAACTCCCAACAAAGATGCCGAAAGGTTAATCATTTTTTTTCTCATAATCGATTGTTTATTCTTTTGTTTGCGAAGATACGAAAAGTAGCTGACAATACATTAGTTTACATAAATCTCATCCACAAAAATAAAGGCGTCTCCACCTGGCCAAGTGTGCCATGAGGGGAGTTTAGGAGTGATTTTGCCAACTATCCTGACATAGCGTGCCTGTTGTGTGTCGAATGCCAGTTCATGGCGATAGATACCGTCAGGATCGTCTTTCTTTAACACAGGTTTTGAACTTTCTGCCACTTTGGTGAAATGCTTTCCGTCGGCAGAACACCAAACTTCCATACCTGTGATGTCCATTACGGCAGATCCGATTGCTACATCGGTACGGAATGCTGCACTCGATACTTCTGTTTCCTTTCCTAAATCTACTGTAGCATCCAGATCGCAGAGGAAGCCCAGCCAACGGCCAGTATTGTAACGTGTATCTCCAGTCAGTCCGTCGGTCAGTATGGAAGCTCCTTTGTAAGTATAGGTAGGACTCGGCTGTCCGGCCAGCGTTACAGGGCAGAATGTAGCTTTGTTTACACAGATCGTATCACACACTAAACTGTTGTCTGTTTCTCCCGGCATAATAACCTTTGCCTTAAGTATGGCATTGCTGTTTATAGTGAACGGTTCCTTATAAAGCTGTGATGCTTCTGTAGGTTCGCTACCATCCAAGGTATAATATATCTTTCTGTTTCCAAGAGTATTCAGTCGTATGCTGAGTTTACGGTTCAATGTATCATTCTCGTAATCGGATGTTACTTCGAATGCTCCTTTATGGTAGCTCAGACCATATTTGTCATATCGCTTGATGATGTTGAACATACGTAAAGCAAATTCATGATAATCTCTGTTCTGCTTGTCAAAACCGTTCCATGTAATTTCTGCGAGTGCGGCAAGTCGGGGCAGCAGGCGGTACTCTATCTGCTCCATTGTTTCTATGTCTTCGCTCCAGAGGCAAGCTTGAATACCTTTAATGTGTGCAGCATCAGTCTCGGTCATATCGCTGAGGATAGGATTAAAGTCATATACTTTTCTTATGGCATTATCTCCCGGCAGATTGAGTACATCCATTGCGCTGAAGTAAAGTTGTCCGCAAGGAGTCATGATTACATCGTATCCCTTTTTAGCCGCTTCTGCACCATATTCCGCATTTCTCCATGCCATAACAGTAGCATTGGGTGTCGCTCCTCCGGCAAGAATCTCATCCCAGCCTATAATGCGCCGTCCGTTTTCCTCAACAAATTTTTCCACTTCGGTCATAAAGTAGCTTTGCAGTTTGTCCTCTGCTTCATACTGCTTGGTATCTTTCCATCCTTGAGCCTTGATAAGGGCCTGACATTTGGGACATTCCTTCCAACGGTCGCGCGGACACTCGTCTCCACCAATGTGAATGTAGCGTGAAGGGAACAGTTGCATGACTTCTGTCAATACATCTTTCACAAACGGCAAAGTCTTGTCACTTCCTACGCACAACACATCCTTGTGTACACCATATTCTACAGCTGTTTCGTAGGGTCCTCCGGTACAACCGAGTTCCGGATAGGCAGCCAGTGCCGACTTGATATGTCCAGGAAGGTCTATCTCGGGTATAACTTCTATGTATCTTTCGGCTGCATATTTTACAATTTCCTGAATATCCTTTTGCGTATAGAAACCGCCATAAGGTTTTCCGTCAGTCCCTTTCACACCGTCTGTACGCAGTGATTCCTTTCTTTTGGAGCCTATTTCGGTGAGTAGGGGATACTTCTTTATTTCTATTCTCCAGCCTTGATCTTCAGTAAGATGCCAGTGAAATACATTCAGATTGTGTAGTGCCATAAGGTCGAGATACTGTTTCACTTGCTCTACGTTGAAAAAGTGACGTCCTACATCGAGATGCATGCCCCGGTATGCCAAGCGGGGATAGTCTTCGATGTTAGTCTGTTGGAAAGCAATTTTGTCGCTTGCCTCTACAGGGGAAGCCTTACGAAGTGTCTGTACCCCATAGAAGACACCTGCATGCGATCCTCCGGTTATGGTGATACCGTCGCTGCTTACGGCGAGCCGGTAACCTTCAGGATTTTTTATGCTTTTGTCTATGTTTAGCGTGATGTAATTTTTTGTTGCCTCTGTCGATGTGGCGAGGGTATAACCTGTACATTCGTTGATGTAAGCGTTCAGGAATCCGGCAATGGTCTTCATTTCATTGTCATTTTCGGGAGTAACAATGACGGTTCCTTTGTCCAAAATAAACGGCTTAGTCTGTGGCGTTACTTCGGTATGCTGCGGCAGCGGGATAATGGCATAGTCGGCAGTTCCTTCCCGTATATCTCTGCAAGAAAAAAGAGTTACTGTAACTGTTGCTGCGAGTAAGAATGATTTTAAATTCATATGTTATCAGTTAAAGGTTATATACGTTCTTAATAATTCTCTATACTTATTGTTTTTGTCTAACTCCAGATAAACTTTTTCGGAGCCGTTTGAATAATAAATTTACCTTCTAATTGTTAGTCGTAACTTTGGGCTACTTCTTCAGTTTTTTGTTGTCCTTACGACAACTATATACATAAGATTGTATACCTTATGTTCATATCGTTTTTTAATGTTTGGTACGTAACTACAAATATAGAGAATTATATAATTATAAATATTCTTCTTGTTATCTTTCTGTTTCCAGAAAAATATTTCTTTGATGTCTAATACTGGAGCTGTTTCTGATATCGCTATTCTCTTTATTACTACTTTTGTAATAAAAAATAATTATGGATAAAATAATCAGTTCTATAACAAATATACTCAACATTGATGACGAAATTCTAACTAAGTTTCTTGGTTATCTTCATCCAATGACTGTCCCTAAAAAACAATATTAATAAGGCCTCTCATTACAGATGAAAATGTATATATAATTGAAAAAGGAATAGCTCGTTCCTATGTAATGATTAATGAAAAAGAGGTCACGTCATGGTTCAGTAAAGAAGGTGAACTGATATTTTCAACTAATAGCTTTTACGGAAAAACAGAAGGATATGAAAATGAAAGGGTACAGATTCTGGAAGACTCATTGCTTTACTATATTAAAATTTCCGATCTGGAGGAACTCTGTTTTCAGCATATTGAAATATCTAACTGGCTTCGGTTGCTGCATCAAAAGGCATTTGTGGAAATGGAAAGGAGGCTTATATATCGTTTATATATGTCTGCAGAAGAACGCTACAGAGATTTTTATGCCAAAAACCCTGAAATATTTCAGCGTGTAAACCTTAGCTTTATAGCCTCGTATCTCGGAATATCTCAAGTTACATTATGGAAATTGAGAAAGAATATTAAGTAGTTAAAGAAATGGTCGGTTGTAGCGGTACTTATTTTGTATCGTATCATACAAAAATATAGTTTTGTGGTAAATTATTGAAGTTTTATAAAAGATATGCTACCAAAGTTACCAGCAAAACAGCCGAGGATAGTATGGCTTGATGTACTCAGGCTATGTGCCATATTTATGGTTATCTGTATTCATTGTTCTGATCCGTTTAATGTTTCTCCAGAGGCGCGCTCCAATCCGGATTTTAATTTGTGGGGAGGCATTTATGGTTCTTTTCTTAGACCATGCGTGCCATTGTTTGTCATGATTACGGGTATTCTGTTGTTGCCTGTAAAAATGTCTTTTGAAGACTTTTATTAAGAAAAGACTTCTCAGAATAGCTGTTCCATTTCTTTTGTGGTCTGTTTTATACAATCTTTTTCCATGGCTAACCGGAGTTCTAGGCTTGCCGCAAAGTACGATGTCCGATGTATTTGCTTACGCACCAATTGACGCGTCGCAATCTTTTAGTGATGCAATCAAAAATATAGCTCTTATTCCTTTCCAATTCAATGTTTATACAGTACCGATGTGGTATTTATATATGTTGATAGGGCTTTATCTATATATGCCGTTCTTCTCTTTTTGGGTGGAGCAGGCAACGGTTAGGCAGAAAAAGATTTTTTTGATGTTTTGGTCTTTTTCTCTTTTCTTACCTTATGCTTATTCTTTTTTTTCGCCCAACCTTTTAGGTGTTAGTGCTTGGAATACATTTGGTACACTTTATTATTTTGCAGGATTCAACGGGTATTTACTACTTGGAAATTATCTTGTCAATGATGTAAAGGAATGGAAATGGTGTAAGACAATTATTTTAAGCTTACCTGTGTTCGCTATAGGATATATTGCTACATATATAGGCTTTAAAACGATGACAGCTAATCCGGAATGTTCGGAGCAGGAAATGGAATTATTCTTTTTATACTGTTCTCCTAATGTCGCTTTAATGACATTAGCATTTTTTCTTGTTATACGTAAAGTCAGAGTAAAGTCGAAAAGAATGATTCTTATGCTTGAGAATATTACAAAATGCGGCCTGGGAATTTATATGATACATTATTTTATTGTAGGGCTTGGATATGCTATAGCTGATGCCTTAGCGATTCCGGTATTTTTACGTATTCCTGTTACAGCCGTTATCGTTTTTGTTATTTGCTGGGTATTTGTTTCTGCTTGTTACAAGTTTGCTCCGAAATATTCAAAATGGATATTCGGATGAGAAAATGGCTTTAATGTTAATCTTATGATGTGATTTTAATAGGGGATATACATTTGAATGGTCATGATATAAAATTTACTTTTTGTCAAAATGAAATTTAAACTTCTCTACAATCGTAAAATCAGTAGGGGATATCATATTTATTATAGATTTGTTATTCTTATACATGTAAGCAAGTTTGCGATGAAAGGTATTCTTAATTATATACGAATATCTGTCTGTAAATGTGGTGTGAATAATAGTATGTTTGACATAGATGGCATTTTTCTTATAGCATAATGATAGTTTTTGAATGGGCTGTCTGAAGCTAAAATTAGATTGAGAAATCTTAAATTCTAGTTTGATTTCTATTTTAAAATAAGATATGCCGGGATTTTAAATAAAACAACAGGACGTTTTTGTCAACTTATCAGGATGTTTTTGATGAAATATCAAGGTGTTTGGATGCTTTTAATTCTTAATATAAGTACACTTATTTAACTGTTGGAGAATATTAGATTGTAATATGAATAGTTACAAACGAAGTTGACATTAACATTGCGTTCTATTTGACGAAAATCTTCAGAATGTGCTGATAGAGAAAATAGATTAATTTGACAGATTTGATACTCAATTGGTTGCTTGGTTGCCTTTTTGATATATAGCGTACTGTTTGATAACTTGGGGGGATTATTTTATAGATAGAGTCTAGTTTTTGTAGCTAAAAAATTATGTAATTTAATTTTCACAACAAGAGTCTGAGATTTTTTCTTTTGCGAGAGGATTTTATTCTTTTCAAATTTTCTGCTACAGTTTTTGTAGATAGAAAATTTCTGTAGCAAAATTGTAGCAGAACTTGACTAAGATGTGATTTTTAATTATGCTGGGGATGATTGCAAAATGGCACTATAAAATAAAAAATACGAGATTCACTATTACTAAATCTAATAGCAGGTTTAGGCTGTCTATTTTTATATTACTCCAATTCCTGCTTCAATGCTTTGATTTCTTTCTCTTCTTCTGATAGTTCTTCTTTAATAAGGTATGTTTCTGGCATCTTTCTATGTACCAGACCATTCTCTTTTGCTTTTAATAATAAGTTATTATCAGAACTAATCACTACAATGTTTTGAATGTCATAACCGGATTTAAGTGCTGATAATATAAACCAATCATCATTTATGTCTTTATTAAAATCTCCGCCTTCAAAACACTCTTTTGACGGATCTTTACATGTTTCAATTATGAATTTTGGCTGAAAGCCTTTAATTTTACAACGTAGGGCAGTGCCCTACGTTTTGAATACCCCATACCAAATACGCCCTGAAATACGGGCATTGGCCTGTACTATATAATTTAAGGCTTTCAGCCAAAATATTTCCGTGCTTGTCAGGATTAATTTCAGTTCATTTTCTAGCCTTTATATCCAGCTTCACCGGCTTAATCATATTCTTAGGATCAAGGATTGTATCCAAATCTTCCTGAGTAAGAATTCCTTCTTCAAGAACAAGGTCGTAAACGCTTCGTCCTGTTTCCATTGCTTTCTTTGCAATATAAGTTGAGTGATCATAACCAATATACGGATTCAGAGCTGTTACAACACCGATACTGCGCTTAACTTCATTGCGGCAAGCTTCTTCGTTTGCAGTGATTCCGTCGATACACAATGTACGCAAAGTATCGAAACCGTTTATCAATAAATCAATAGATTCGAAACAGCATTGTGCCATTATCGGCTCCATAGCGTTGAGTTCCATCTGTGATGCTTCGCCTGCCATAGTTACACAAAGTTCATTTCCCATGACCTTGAAAGCAATCTGGCTCATAACTTCAGGTATTACCGGATTTACTTTTCCCGGCATGATTGATGAACCCGGCTGACGTGCAGGAAGATTTATCTCTCCGAATCCGCAACGCGGACCGCTGGCAAGCAATCTCAAGTCATTACATATCTTATTAATTTTAACAGCTACTCTTTTCAGTGCAGACATATAACCCACCATACATGAAGTGTCGGAAGTCGCGCCTACCCAATCATCGGCAAGACTTACTTTCCAACCTGTTATTTCCTTCAATGCTTCGATAGTCTTTTCAGCATAACCCGGTTCGGAACATATTCCTGTACCAATGGCTGTTGAACCCATATTCACAACAAGGAAATCTGCCGCTGCTTCGTTAAGATGTTTTATTTCATTTCTCAGGATACTTGCAAAACCATAGAAAGTTTGTCCAAGTGTCATCGGCACGGCATCTTCCAGCTGTGTGCGTCCCATCTTTATAATGTGAGCAAATTCATCACCTTTTTTCTGCAAAGCTTCAATCAGAGCTTCAAGATGCGGTAAGAATTTAAGATGGCTTGCGTAAAGTCCCATGTGGATAGCTGTTGGATAAGCATCGTTGGTTGACTGCGAGCGGTTTATTGTGTCGTGAGGTGAGCAGAATTCATATTCTCCAGCTTTCTTTCCAAGATGCAATAATGCTATGTTAGCAATTACTTCGTTGGCATTCATATTGGTACTTGTTCCGGCTCCACCTTGAATCATATCCACCTGGAACTGGTCGTGATATTTTCCGTCGAGAATATCTTTACATGCAGCTTCGATGCTTTTCAGTTGTTCGTCGCTAACTAAACCTAAAGCGTTGTTAGCTTTTGCGGCAGCAAGTTTTGTATATGCCAGTCCGTGAATGAAAAGAGGATAATCCTGCAATTTGAACTTACTTATTGAGAAATTTTCAATACCTCTCAGTGTCTGTATTCCATATAGTGCGTCTGCCGGAAGTTCTCTTGTTCCCAGCAAATCATGTTCTGTTCTTGTATTTTTGATATTTTCCATAAGGCATTAATATTTAGCTGTTATTATTATATCGCAAAGATATAAACTAACATTATGTAAGTAAATATTATTGTGTTAAATAGTATTTTTATTGTTTTATATAGTGGAGTAGGGTATGATTAATGTATTTTGCTTACAAATTGTATGCGTAAATGTAATATCTCTTGGAGCAGAAAAAGCTATATTCCTATATGAATTTTGGCTGAAAGCCTTTAATTTTACAGCGTAGGGCGGATGAGCAATCATCCTAATATTGGCAATCCTTTTAAGAATGCCAATAAAGCGGAATTTAATGCGAGAATGAATTGTAATTCCACTTATACAGATGTAATGCTATACCCAAAAGAATAGCATTGTATTTAAGTAATATTTAAATACTATTTAAAAAGTATATATAAAGCTAGGGGATAATTAACCTCTTAGCTTTTTGTATTTTTAAGAAGAAAAATCACAATTCGTTTTGGGGAATAATCACATTTCGTTTTGAGGCTTGTAATCGTTACTATTTTTACAGGCTGATTTTTAGTAACGATTTAGTAACGGAACTTTGTCAGAAGTAGGCATTTTAGTGTCTTTCGATTGTTCGTCGGATAAATAAAAAAAGTCCCGTAAAACATTGATTTTACGGGACTTGTCTATTTCTTTCCTCCTAATTTCTTAGGTCGTTGCGGAAGCTGGGGAACTCGAACCTTTCAGCTTCAACTCTGTATATCAATTAGTTTTACACTTGTCAGAACTTCTTTCTGTAGCATTTTTGTAGCAAAACTACCAAATCTCTAATGAACCCTTGTTGACAACCTCCGTCATCACTAATTCACGGTTCAAAGATAATCTTTTTCGAACTAAAAGCCAAATGATTGATAATAAATATTTTTCAAGGATTTCTGCTACACTTTTAGTGCAAAGTGCAAGCCCCTTAATATATAAGGAGGCTTGCACCTTGCACTAAGTGGGCTTTGATCCATGTAATGCAATATAAAACAATATTTCTTATTTCATAATAGGATATGTTATTGTATTTTGTTAACTTTGCAAAACTTACATAAGAGAATAACGGCGATTTAACGGAATTTTCCGGAATTTCGTCTTTATATATAACATATACGTTCGCCGAACGTCCCAAAGCGAAAACTGGCACTTTTCAAAATGAGGGGATATTCAGCGCAGGATATGCTATGCTTTGTCATAGCGTGGTCTTGCCTGTTTCCTCATTTGGGTATGCCAGTACCTCGCTTTGAAGCAGTGTGAGAACCACGCTTCTTTTTTGGACACTGGTGAACAGTAAAACATATTGTTCAACTGTCTAATTACAAGTAACATGAAACAGATTAAAGCACACATTGCCGTATCTCTTGATGGATTTATTGCTACTTCAGACAATGAATTAGAATGGCTTCCTTCTGAAATTAAATCAATTCTTAATAAGCAGTATGCCATAGCCGATACATTACTTATGGGAGCTAACACCTACCACTATATATTTGAGCATTGGGGATCATGGCCATACAAAGACAAGCAAACTTTTGTGGTTTCACATCATAATACTAACGTAACGCCAAATTGTGGAGTAAAATTCTTAACAAACGAACTACTAGATGAGATTTATAAATTGAAACATAAAACAGATTTGTTAGTAGTCGGTGGAGGTAGTTTAATAACGACTTTAATAAAAGCTAAGCTAATAAATTGCATTACAATCTATACAGTCCCTAAACTATTAAGAAATGGTATAAAACTTTTTCCTGATACACCTAATTTGGACTTAAAACTGATGGAGAGTAAGATTTTAAATGATGGTACAATTTGTTCAACTTACGTTTTTTAAGAGAAACATTTTATTTTTACCGATCAATCCTCTTTGAAATAAAAACTTAATACAAATGATTGATTCTTAAATATAAAGAATTGTATTACATAAACCATATAAAACTTTGATTCACTATAATTCGAAGCATTCAACTCTGTATATCTATTAGTTTTACAGTTATTAAGGTTCTCTTCTTTGGCATTTTTGTAGTAATATTGCCCAATATCTAATATACCTTTATTAACAACCTCATCAATGCTAATTTACGATCCAATGAAAATCTTTTTCGAGCAAAGCCCAATAATTGATAATAAATATTTTCCAAAACTTTCTGCCACACTTTTAATACAAGATGCAAGTACCATGATATATAAGAAATCTTACAATAAAGTATCTTTCTCCAAATTAAACTTTAATAAGGTTGACAAATCAAACAAAAACTACCATCTTTGTGACCATAAAATAATGAAAATCATGAAACAGATATTTTCACAGCGACTTAAAAGTGCCAGACTTATGAATGGTCTATCTATGGATAGTCTTTGCGAAAAAATTAATAATATCGTATCGAAACAGTCTATCTCAAAATATGAGAAAGGTATAATGATGCCTGAGAGCACTATACTTATCGCCTTATCCAAAGCACTTAATGTAAATGTGGATTTTTTCTTTCGTCCATATAATGTGACAGTAGAAGACATTGAGTTTAGGAAAAAGAGTAAACTTAAAGCATCGTCATTAAAAAGCATTAAGGAAAAGGTTATAGATGAAATAGAGAGATATATGGAAATAGAAAATCTGTTGCATATGGAAAATTCTTTTCATATAGTTTATAAAGATATTATTAAGGAAAAGAATGACGCAATCACTGTAGCTTGTAGATTACGAAATGACTTGAAACTGGGAGAAGATGCTATCAGCAATATTACTTTCCTTCTTGAAGAAAATGGTATCAAGGTAGTACATCTGGATGCAGAAGTTGAATTTGACGGATTAAGTGGATTTATAAATAAAACGACTCCTTTTATCATCGTTAACAAAAATGCAACAGCAGAAAGACAGCGATTCACAGCCTTGTATGAATTAGGATATCTATTATTAAACTTTGCCCAAGAGCTACAGGATAAGGAAAGAGAAAAGTTATGCAATGTCTTCGTTAACGAAATGCTTATACCGACCTCGGAGTTTATCAGACTTATAGGCATATCCAGAAAAGATATATCATTGCAAGAACTCATATTTATCCAAATGCAGTTTGGCATATCCATTGATACACTCATGCATAAAGCAAAAGAGGTAGGTATTATCACTGAACAAAGATATAAAGGGTACTGTATCAAGAAAAAAAATTCTACCTATTTTAGTGAACAGATTAAGAAAACACGTTATCCTCAAGAGCAAAGTTACCGGTTCTTAGGATTGGTTTATAAGGCTATATCTCAAGAGATAATATCTATTAGCAAAGCATCTTCCCTATTGAATTGCTCTGTAAATGAAATACACTCATCATTAAATTTTATTTGATATGAGGATTTTTTTTGCAGAAATCTACTATATTGAAAAAACATAATATTTAAGAGTTTGAACATTATACATTTAAAATATCTCAATTAAAGAAATATATAATAAATATGATTATACAATGAATGATTTAGCTCAATATACAAAACAAATTAATGTTGTTCTAGATTATATCAATACCCATATTGATGAAAAACTTGATATACAATTATTAGCACACCAAACAAATCTATCAGTTTATCACTTTCACCGTATTTTTACTAGTGTAATGGGTGAACCATTAGCTAAATATATCATGCGAAAACGACTAGAACAAGCTGCTATTCAATTGCAGAACGATTTGCAAAAGCCAGTTACAAATATTGCTCTTGAATATGGTTTTAACTCCGTTAATGTATTTTGTCGTAACTTCAAAAAACATTTTGGTATAACTGCCGAGACTTACAGAAACAAAATTCGACAAAAAGATAGCAAGAATCGTACATTAGAACACATAATTAGTCAACAAAGCCGTTCATACTCTCACTATTTTTGTCAGCGTAAAACATTAAAAATAGGAGATAAATTTATGATTTGTAATTTTGAGATCAAACATTTGAGCGCAATTCATGTAGTGTACTGTCGTCATTATGGAACATATACTACCATGCAGAAGTCATTTGAAAAACTATTACATTGGGCATATCCCAAAGGTTTAGTAACAACAGAAGAATTTCATTTAGCTTCCATTTACCATGATGATCCAAATATAACAACAGAAGAAAAACGTATATCGGATGCTTGTTTGATAGTCAAAAATCCGGTAAAGACAGACGGAGAAATTAGTGCTTACACTATTCCTGCCGGACAATATGCCGTAGGACATTTTGAAATTTTATGGGATGAATTCCAAACTTCTTGGGAATGTATGTTTCGCCTAATAGACGAACATGGTTGTCGATGTTGTGGTTTACCTTTTGAAGTATATTTGAATAATCACGAAACACATCCAGAAAAGAAATGGATCGTAGATATTTGCATTCCTGTAGTTTCAAAATAATATGAAAGATAGGGTTGATAAAATATTAAAACAAGTAGAGGTCGATATTTCAAAAATCGACCTCTATAGTTATAATATTATCGAAACTTCTCTTTCAATGGTACATCACTTACAAGGTATTCTAACCGATTTAAGAAATCAACTACAAACATATGTGTTTTCGTCAAAAGAAGAAGAAATATTTTTTTTCAAAAATCAGAAACCGGAATTATTAAGCCGATTGTTATATTTTCATAAGATATACCGTATTGAAGCGCAATGTCCAACTGGTAGTAATGAGGTTATAAAATTATATATCAATAAAGAACTGGATAACTTAACATATTTCTTCAATCGTAATTTAGACTTTTATCAATATTATCGTTCACATTCAACAATTTATGATGAACATTATTTTTTACGTGGCAATACAGATATCCGCCTATATACAGATAGTGCGCAATTAGACAAAGATCCTAATTTCTCAACTGGATACGATTATAAAGTAGCGAAAATACTTGCCAACGAAATGCTACGTATTTATCTCAATAAAAAATTACAGAAGCTCGAAAACGAAAGCTATATAGAAAAACAATACCAAAGCATCAGCACTAAAATACCCATTCGTTTTACAGGGAAAAAAGCAGCATTAATAGAACTTGGATATGCATTAGTTTCTTCTGGGGATATAAACCACGGAAATATTGAAATAAAAGAGTTCATGAATTATCTTAGCACGATGTTCAATATAGATCTAGGAGGTTACTATGATGCCTATATAGCTATGAAAGAACGTAAAGATCGTACCTCCTATTTAAATAAACTGATAGAAAATCTTTCTAAAAGAATGGATGAGGATGATATAAGATAAGGCCTCATAAATTTTATATGATAAAATACCGTGTTTATACCAACATGGTATTTTTTTATTTGTATTTACTGTACATAGAATTACTCCACTTTATAAGCCAAAATAAAAGAAATAAGCCTTTATTTTATTTTTACCATGATGGTATAAACCATGACTTTTTATCATTCACATATTCCGACTTTTGCAAAAAACAAATTAGTCAGCAATATGAGAACAATACTATTTAAGAAACAAACAAGAACAGAATTTAATTTATATTCTTCTATACTCACATCTTTATTGGATATTATATTGATTAACGACATCATTATGCATATGATGAATTATATGTTGCAAAAGATGCAGTTTTTTGCATATAGCGAAACATAACCTATTGGATGTCCTTCCTAAATTTACATTATATGAAAAAGATAAGTCAGAAACTTAGGAAATTGAGGGATGCAAAAGGTTATTCACAAGAGTATGTTGCTGAAAATATGGGAGTTTCACCGTCAACAGTATCCAGAATTGAAACAGACTGTAGTTCAGCAAGAGTAGAGCAATTACAGGCATACTGCGATATTTTAGACATCACTCTTGGTGAGCTATTTGCATGTGATGCAAGTGAATCCAAACAAAGGAAGATTTCACTTAGCATTTCTCTTAATGTAGATTCCCAAGAAGACTTGAATAGAATTTATGAAGCATTTAAAATATTAGGTCACCAATAATAGTAAAGTATGGAAGTAATTACCATTGATAGTGAAGCCTTTCAAAGTCTGAAAGAGCAGCTGAACCGTATAGAGAGTTATATCGAGCGTTCAACTACCCTAAGTAAAGAAATAGATGATGCCCTAGAACTCAGTTCAAAAGATGTGATGGAAGCACTTGCCATATCTGAGTCCACGCTATATAGATGGAGAAAGAAAGGCATAATCAGATACAGATATGCTGAATCTGGCGACGTGAGATATTTCTACAATTCACTTTTTGTGGGAATTAAATGTTATCAGATTAAAGTACCGGCAATGCCAAAGGAAGAAGCTTTAAGAAGACTCAGCGAGTTCAAGGACAACATAATTCTAAACAGTTACATGAGTAAAGACAGACGAAATGATAAACAAGGAAGAAATACTGGACCGTACTAACCGGGGACTTGATGTTTTCAAATATTATCTTCGGATAGATTTCCGACCTGGAAAAAACTTCAAGAATCCGTTATATGATGATAAAAATGCCTCATGCAACATCTACTTTGACAGACATTCACGCACCTTCAAGATGAAGGACTTTGGTGACGAAAGTTATTCCGGAGATTGTTTCTGGTTCGTTGCCACAATAAAAGGCTGGAATGTCAAATCAGACTTTTCCAATATAGTCAGTCTTATAAACTCAGACTTGAATCTTAATCTTGCACCAAGTACAACAGGAACATACACCACTACTACAGCAAAAACGACAACAGTATCCAAAGAAGATATTTCCCCAAATATAGCAGTAGAAAAGAATACAAGTTCTTTTAAAGTCGAATCAAAACAATTCACATCTACCGAACTTGGATATTGGCAAAAATATGGCATAAAACTCTCCACTTTAAAGCTTTATCATGTAACATCAGTAAAATCGTACGAAAGCATAAACAGGAATAATGAGCCATTCAAAATTGAATCATCAGATTTAGATCCCATTTTTGCCTATAACGGAAATGGATATGTAAAACTTTATAGGCCATTGAATAACAAAATGCGCTTTCTGTATGGTGGTGAAATGCCTGAAGTGTATTGTTTCGGACTGGAACAACTCCCAAACAAAGGAGATATTGTTTTCATAACAGGCGGAGAAAAAGATGTGATGTCACTCTATTCAAAAGGATTTTTTGCTGTCTGCTTCAACAGTGAAACAGCATCTATTCCAACAACCATGATAGAAATGCTTGAAAGGAAATTCAGACACATCATCATTTTATACGATTCTGATGAGACCGGTAAAAGAGAATCTCTACGCCATTATAATGCCTTGTCAGACCACAATGTCATACGTCTGGAATTGCCATTGTCAGGAAGCAAAAAGGAAAAGGATATATCGGATTTCTTTGCCCTTGGTAAAAGTGCATCAGATTTACGGGAACTTATCACAAATTCATTGGAAAAACTATATTCTCATACACTCATGTTACTCAAATCATGCGAAATGGACTATAACAATCCACCTGAAATTTCTAAAACTGTTGTATCAGTCAATGATGTACCATTAGGAACATACGATAATCTGTTTTGTATAACCGGAGGTGAAGGCACTGGTAAAAGCAACTTTATTTCAGCCATCATAGCCGGAACATTGATAGATGAAACAACTGATTCTTCTGTTGATACATTAGGACTGGATATCTGTCCAAACTATAATCAAAAGGCGATACTTCATTATGACACAGAACAATCAGAGTATCAGCTTTACAAGAATCTTTCAAAGACATTAAAACGAGTCGGAATTGATTCTGTTCCGGAAACATATCACACATTTTATCTGGCATCCATGTCCAGGAAAGAAAGGCTACAGATTATAAGAGACAGCATGGACCTGTATTATCATCGTCAGGGAGGAATACACCTTGTCGTTATAGACGGAATAGCAGACTTAATCCGCTCTGCAAATGATGAAACAGAAAGTATAGCCATTGTTGACGAACTATACAGACTTGCAGGCATATACAAAACATGTATAATATGTGTTCTGCATTTCGTACCCAATGGTATCAAACTTAGAGGCCATATCGGTTCAGAACTGCAAAGAAAAGCTGCAGCTATCCTCTCCATTGAGAAAGATGAAAATCCGGCATACTCAGTTGTAAAAGCTATCAAAGTAAGGGATGGTAGCCCTCTTGATGTTCCCATGTTACTCTTTACCTGGGACAGAACAAAGGATATGCACGTCTATGCCGGAGAAAAATCCATTGAAGATAAGGAAAAGCGAAAACGTACAGAACTCTCCAATATTACCAAAGAGATATTCAAATCACGCAAAAAGGTATCTTACAATGACTTGACAGAATTAATAATGGACATGCTTGACGTAAAAGAACGTACAGCCAAAAGCTATATCCGATACATGAAAGAAAACGAAATGTTGTTGCAAGATTCCAGTAACTATTATATAATCGGGAATATCAGCCTATGAATAATGATGAAGAAATGGATGTATGGATAAAAGAAATCCTTACCCGCCTTAAAGCCATAGAAACTACATTGAGCAATCTGGAGAAGAGCCAACTGCTGGTTGGTCCGGACACTCTTCTCGATGTGGTAGATGTTTCCAAAATAGTCAAGATTGCTCCCAAGTCCGTTTACCGCTGGGCTTACGAAAGAAAAGTTACTTCGGTAAAGATTGGTGGCAGACGATTGTTTTATGCAAAAGACGTACTTGCACATCAAAAGGAAAGACGATAAGAATATAAGTATTAACGTTTTGCGAAATACGATAATAATTGTAATTTTGCAAACGCTAATAATATCTTCAAACAGTTATTTATTAGAATATTACAACTTTAAAAACAGCATTATGAGCTTTGGATATACAGTAAATAAAGAAAAGAATGGGGTTTTATTAGCATACCTCGCAGAAAGAATTCCTAACATAACCCTTAGGAAGCTATTGAAGCTGGTGTATCTTACAGACGAAAAATTCACTATCGAAAGAGGATTCCCTCTAACCTGGTTCAGTTACTTTGCATGGAAAAAAGGCCCTGTTGCACCTGAAGTATATGATGTAAAGAACGGATCATTTTCAGAGTATGTACAGTGCCATCGTAACAACGAAGACAAATGTGAAGTATCTCCGGTTAGTGGTATTCTCACACAAGAAAAGCTAAACCTCTACAGCCAGTATGAAATGGATATGATCGATAAAATCATTTCTACATACGGATCCATGTCTGCAGATGAGCTTACCGACATTACCCATCTTGATGATACCTTGTGGAGTAAAGTAGTGAATGAAAACAATCTTACTTTTTCAGATTCAGGTCGTTCTGACTGTGAAATTCATCTGAACCGTCTTATTGAAGGTGATGAAGAAAAAGAAGAAGTTTTTGAGGATGCATTGGAATATATGCAGTTCTGTAATGCGACATCGGTATGTTAAAGGCTAAGAATATTATCTACGGTTTTTGCACCTTTACAAATCCTCCCAAAAACAAGTATCTGATTTCCCTATATAGAAGTGAGACACTGAATGTTGTTGCCGTATTTCCTACTTCGAGAAAACGTTCTGGTAGCTTATCACCGAAACACGGCAAGAACTACAGAGGACAGGATATTGTATCGTACGTATTTGAAGCCAACAGGTGCATTGGAAAGAAGTATGGTTCTGACGAAGATTTCTCTTTTCCACTGGTAACTACCATCCCATTTGATTATTGTTTCCGGGAAGGTGAACAAGAAAATCTTCTAAAGTCATTTGAGTCTGCAGAAGTGGTAGGAGTTCTCTCGGATGAAGAATACATAAACTTGATTTATGCTTTTTCAAAAAGTCCATTGACTCCACGAAAGTATATACCTATTTTCGAGAAGATACTTATTAACTATCATCTTAAAGGTGACACATAAAGATTTTAAAATATATATATGAAAAAAGTAATAAATATTTTAGCATTTATTATTGTTACTATTGCCTTTATATATGTTGGCTCAAATATATATAAATCATATAAACCAACATATATTAGTTATGAATATGCCATTGATACATTATATAAGTGTTCACCTATTAACTCTGCACATTTCTATAAACGATTCTATAAAACTAATTCATTTTTAACTCAATTATTCATTGATTCAATTATTCCATATTTTGAGTATTCAAATTATAATGAATTAAAAAATATAAACATAATATTATCTAAAACACCGATATCAAAATATATTACTCCAATATATCAGAAAGCTAAAGATGATAAATATAAAGATATTGTCACTGATTTAGATAATTATAGAGAAGAATATATCCACTTATTAAACGATAGCATATTACCTCTTTTAATCATTGAAGCAGATAGTGTTGTAGAAAATTCAATCAACAATATATTTAATGATTATGCCGGAGGTTTTATGAATTACAAAAAAATAGGATTCTTTTTTGGCAGAGACTCTGAAGATTTTATTCAATGCTGGAATAATGAATCTGAATCATTTTATGAAAGATATAAAGAATTAAACGACTCATATATTAAATCTTATTTAAGTACAATCGATACAATTAGAGAGAGTTATTTTAAAGAATGGATTCCATATTTTGACAGTAATATAAGTAGATATAATGAATTATTTAATTATAAATTTGAAGTATCTGAAAAACAATTGAGTTATGTGACCCAATATACCAATAAAGAAACTGATGAAATGATTTATGATACAGCTGTTGATTTTATAATAGACGCTGGAACTATTGCAGCTGGTAGCATTATCGGTGGGCCAGTTGGAGCTTTTTTAACATCTACTGGTGGATTAGCAATTGGAGTTGGAACAGGAGTATATCAGTCATTAAATGAAATTAACCAACTAGACTCGGATGAAAAATTCAAATACACGTGTACAGAATTTACTTTAGAAGATCTTGAGCAGTATTACATAAAACAAGCCAACATTCTTAAGTTGAACATAAAAAAAGACGATGATAAATTATTAAAGATAATAAAAGGCAGATTATGAAAAATCTAATTATATTACTAAGCTTTATTTTTTTAAATATAGGCTCTTATGCTCAAACTAATGTCATAGTTAAATCTATAACAAAGAAAGTTACAAAAGAATCTTCTGAGAAAATATTAAAGAAAACAGCCAAAGAAGCGAGTGAAGAGATTGGAGAAAAGTCTATAAAAAAAATCTCAGAAGGCGCAACAGATCCTATTCAGAAAAGGATTATTCGTAAAGCTGCAGTAAATAATTATAATAAAACAACTCTAAATAGTAAAAAAAAAATCTAGCTTAAATCATTACAAGGAAAAATTATCTAAAAACAATAATAAAAAATCTCTTACTCTCGGTGATTGGAGATTGATAAGAAATATTATTGACAATGATGACAGATTATTCTTATGCAAAATATTCAATACATCCCCAGAGAAGTTAGATAAAGTTATAAAACATGAAATAACAGATCAAATAAATTATCACCCTGAAATTGATTTAAAAAAATCTATGTACTTAGTTAAACAGAGAATAAAAGAATTAAAAACAAATCCTAATACTATAGAGCTACTCCAAAACGAAGATTTCATTATAAATGAAAACATTTTATTCCATTTATTTGCAAGGCATGGTGATGAATATAAATTTCTAAGTTTTGAAGAAGTTATTGGAATAATGAAAGAAATAAAAAACAAAGGGATAAAAAAAATCAGCGGCAACAATATAACCTATACCTATAAAAAACAAAAATTGATTTTTAGAGATAGTAAACCAAAACCTTACGTTATTTCTATGTACTCAAACAAATAATTACAATGGATAATGAGTTGTGCCTTTGTGACACATACTCATTATCATTATTATTAAAGATTCCTATCTTCTCCGTATAAATATTCCATTCGTTCCTGAAAATCATCATCACTTTCAAATTGACTTCTTTCAGGAGGCATTTCAGACCATGAACCTTCTTCATCCATAAAGTTTTGTTCAAAATTTATAATACAATTTTTGCTGATTAGTGGACTTAGATTCAACAGTATTAGCCTTAACTCCCTGTTCCTTAGCACCATCTTCCTTATTCTTATTAATAGTAAGACTAATTTTGCGGTCCAGCTCAGAAAGTTCAGATTTAAGTTTTCTCAGTTCACCTTCCTTTTTCCATTCACCTGAAGCTATGGCTTTATAAGTTTCAACGTCACGTTTTACTTTTTCAAGTTCACGTTCATGGTTTTCTATTACTTTGGGGATTTTTTCCAAAGCGGACAAAAAGTTCATGCAAGCCAATTTGGGGTCATTTGCCAAATGACCGTTATTATGCGTATAGTATATGTTTCCCATACCTTTAACCATAAAACGGTTATCCACAAAATCGAACATATCCTTTTGCGATGCTTCACTCTTCACGACCACCTGAAAACCATAAATCTCACCTATCTGCTGATATTCACCATTGGTTCTGGCTTTATTAGAAATCTCCTGGAGTTTTGCAGCAAGAACTTTTATATCCTGGCTTTCAATTCCATTCAACTTTAAGTCATTAAGCAAACTACCGTCACTATCTTTACGTGCAAGACGGTTGAACTGCTCCATATCTGCTTTTGCTTCATTAGCCTGCTTTGTATGAAAGTCAATAGATTTGTCAATCGTATTCAAACGGAATCTTGCTTCATCACGTTCCTTGGCAAAGCTCTTACGTTCACTTTCAAGTGCTGTAATCTTCTTTTCCAACTTGGCTTTCTCCAACAGATCCGTGTTGCCAGAAAGAATAGCCACATATTCACTGAAGTTAAGTCCATTCTGCTCATCCATTCCTCCTTCATCAATGGTTCTTTTACCCAAACTGTTAGTCTTTAGCTGATTGATAAACAACTGCTTGTTATGTAACAGATTGAATTTATATGAATCAAGGGACTTCTCTACAGCATATACAATCACATCAACTTTATTGTCAGCATGTTGTTTGGCTACCCAGTTGCCTTTACGAACAGCACGGCCATCACGTTGCTCCAAAGCAGAAGAAACATCGGGTAGGTCAAGGGCATTACTGCCCTCTTCCCCCCTCAGAACCGTACGTGAGGGTTTCCCCTCATACGGCTCAAGCTTTTCAAAGTCTCTGTTCGTGTGCAGAGACCGGCTCATCCTACTTCTTGTTTCCATTGTTTTTTACGGGATAATTTGAAACATTCATCATGAACCAACATATTGCATTTCCGTCCGTCTTGTACAGTCGGCATTACATTCCATGCCTTATGCGTGTCAATCGGTTCACCACATATCGGACATTTCCGACCTTGCTTTTCCCATAGGTAAAGCAGGGATTTACGTCCTTTCAGCGTCACAAGCATCTTTGACTTCATTCTTTTATTGAAGTACAGGCGGCAGTCTGCGTCAAACGGATTCATGTCCCCCTTTATCTGCGTATATTGCAGAAAAGGAAACGAAGATGCCAGTTTCAACAAGGTAAGTTGGTCTTCTTTGCCGTTTGATTTCTTGAACTTAGCCGCAAAAGTCCAGCTGTTCCCTCGGATATTGTGCCAATAGCGGTCTTTTATCCACCGTTTCCCTTTCTTGGAATGACGGCGTTTAGCCCATTGCCACAAGGCGAGAAATATCTGATGGTCGATTCTGTGAAAAGAATCACGTGTCGCCCCATGCTGATAATATGCTCCCCATCCTCGAATTTTAGCATTCAACATCCTGATTAATGATTCCTGCTTGCAACCCTTATGACCTTTTGTCACCTTACGGATATTCTCCATAAAACGTTTTTCGGCTTTCTTGGTCGGCTTGGTCAATATTTCATTGCCGAATTTGCGGATGTTGAAACCGAGAAAATCGAAGCCGTCATGGATATTGGTTATCACCGTCTTTTCTTCTGATAAGGTCAGACCTCTTTCAGACATAAAGTCGGCTACCAATGGCTTGATTTCCTTTTCAAGTGTTTCACGGTTCTCGCAGGTAATTATAAAGTCATCAGCGTAACGGACAAGATTCACCATTGGCGAATATAACTTACCTTTGATTCTAACTCGTTTATATTTCTCTGCAAGGACTTTCTGCAATCCGTCCAATGTCATATTGGCAAGCGTGGGAGAGATAATGCCACCTTGTGGCGTTCCCTCCTCTGTCGGGAACATCTGTTTGTTGAAGATATAGCCGCATTTCAACCATTTTCGGAGTATTGCCTTGTCCATAGGGATGTTGGCAAGCAGCCATTCATGGCTGATGTGGTCGAAGCACCCCTTTATGTCACCCTCCAGAATCCATTCGGGAGAATAGCCTTTTCGGAGAATGTTATGGCATTGCATTACCGCGTCCATACAGCGGCGTTCCTTGCGGAAACCGTATGAACGTGAGTCGGCTGTTGTTTCCGACACTGGTTCTAATGCCATAAGGTAGAGTGCTTGCATGGCTCTGTCTTTCATTGTCGGTATTCCCAACGGTCGCAGTTTGCCATTACTCTTTTTGATGTGGACTCTTCTCAATGGCTTCGGCTGGTAGCCTCTGCGTTTGAGTTCGCTTATCGCTTGTGTTTTTGCTTCGGGTTTCTCCCATGTTTCCATGTCCACTCCGGGGGTGTTGCCACCTCCGTTAGAAGTAACTCTCTTTACGGCTAAGGCTTTTGCGTAAAAAGAGTGGGTCAGCGTCCACTGCAAGGCTTTCACCTTGTTGTATCTGCCTTCCTTCTGAGCCTTTACAATTCGTGCTTGTAGCTTTCTGACAGCCAACTCCGCTTTAGTCCAGTCTATTCTGTCCCAAAGTGTTTGTTGATTGTCAGCAGGCGCACACGATGTCTTGTTTTCGTTCATTTGCTTTCCTCCTTTTGAAAGTTCTAAAAGTTAATTGTAAAGAATCACCATTTGACAACATTCGGTTTGATTGCCTACCTAATGTCGTCACAGAAGTCTGCCCACTTTCGTGTCGGATGATGTCGCCCACATCAGCCCGTGATGTCGGTTCAATCCGTATCCGCTCCATTACAGAACGGCGTTCGCTTTTTCTGTTATCTTATACCTGCACACCATTCGGCTTTCATTGCTGTCAGCTTACCTGTCATTTTTACATGACAGGAGATAATACAGGCTTACCATGTTCCACATAGATAACTAACGGATAGGTTAGGTTCTGTCTCATCCTCCGGCGGTGCTTATATCCGTGTAATCCTACCATGGAGAGGATTAACCGACCGCTTCCCTTTTGGGTAGAGTGTGCCAGTATCTTACACTCTTTCGTGACATTACGAAGTTTACTAACAGTTCGCTTGCGCTAACCATACTATCCAACCTCGCCACTCTACGGTATGATACTAACCGTACTTGACTTCCCCTCACGGTTCTGTCTTGTCTTGCGAAAGTGTACTTCGTCCCGACCGCTTAATACAACATTAAGGTGCATCGGTCGGTAGGCTACCGCTGACGGAACAGCGGGTTAAAGCTGATACCCGTAAGTATCATTCCAACAATTATCTATGCGACTTCATGTCGCACCCAAGGCGTGTCAAGATGATGCACTGCAACAGCACGTTCCTGTGCGTTAACTCCAGTACCCAACATTTCTGTCGAGCCAAACAGCACTCTGATAGTTCCTTTATTCATTCCCTCTATCATTGCCTTTTTAGCCTGTTCAGTCTTACATTCCTGAATAAAACGAACCTCGGAGGAAGGGATACCATAATCCTCCACCAGTTTACGTTTGATTTCAGAATATACACTCCATTCTCCAGGCTTATAAGTACCAAGATCGGAAAATACGAACTGTGTACCCTTTACAAAATCAAATTTCTTGTAATATTCCGAAATCATTTTAGCACAATGTGAAGCTTTATTGTCCACATGATCCTCGTATGACGGATCTATCATTCGCATATCAAGTGACATCTTTCGTGCATAGTCAGTTGCAATAAGCATCTTTGCATTCTCTTCTTTTTGTGACAATGGCTCTCTGCCCAACAAAGTAGCATCACCTGTACGGGCAAACTCCACCAGTTTCTTTATAAATTCCTCCTGAACGGGTGTAGGTGGAATATTATGAAGAATCTCATTCTTCTCCGGACGGTCTATACCTATATCCTTCGCTGTACGATAGTCGCAGATTTCAGCATAGAAAGCAGCCAGTTCCGGAACTTTGATAAAGTGACGGAATCGTTCCTTCTGCACAATTTCATTAGTTACAGAAAACTCATAGTCAGTAGTCTTCTTCGCAAACACGGCTGCCCAGGCATCAAAACTGTTTATATTCTGCTTTTCAAGTGCCTGAGGCCTTAGATATTTGAACAGCAGATAAAGTTCCGTAAGCGAATTGCTGATAGTTGTACCACTTAGGAAAGTAGCACCAAGATCTTTTCCGGTCCTCTCCTGAATGGTACGGATAGCAAACAGCATATTAAGTGCCCTCAAACTTCCATTGGAGTTTCCAAGTCCGGCTACACGGTCATGACGTGTGTTGAACATCAGATTTTTAAATTTATGGCTTTCATCAACAAACAGATGATCTATACCCATTCGCTTGAAATCCACCACATCATCCTTTCTTGAAGCTATATCGTCTGCAATACTTTTCAATTTAGCTTCAAGATTCATCTTTCTCTTCTCCACACCTTTCAGCATGGCACGTGAAACCTCCTTACCCTGCTCGATAAGAACCTGCAGGTTTTCTTCCACACTGTCAAGTTCCTTCTGAAGAATTGCCTGCTGAATATCCAAAGACTGAGGTATCATTCCAAACTGCTCATGCGTAAGGATAATACAATCCCAGTCATTGTTTTTTATGTCATTAAAGATACGCTGCCTGTTCTGTGGTGTAAAATCATTCTTACCGGGATATAATACTCTGGCATTGGGATAAGCCTTTCTGAAAGTATTTGCAATATCAAACACATTTGCCTTCAGTCCGATAATCATAGGCTTGTTTACAATACCAAGACGTTTCATCTCGTATGCAGCACAACACATGATAACAGTCTTTCCGGCTCCCACCTGATGGTCGCATATACCACCATTATTCACCTTCAGCATCCAGATAGCATCTTTCTGACTCTTATACAAATCAGGAAAGCCCAAACCTTTCAAATCAAGCTGCGGAAACTCCTGATGACTTCCATCATAATTAGGACGTACAAAACAGTTAAACAACCTGTTGTATTTTTCTGCCAACCTGTTCTTGAATCCATCCGGCTGCGACTGTAGCCAATCTGTAAATCCATTCCGGATTTCTTCAATCTTTGTATTGGCCAACTGAATGGCTGCACCATCCCTTACCTTAATTTCAGTTTCATTACCATTAAAATCAACAACCGTCTTGCTTTTTGTTATGTCCGGTATCGTATTATGCAAGGCATGTTTCATCAGGTTAATACCGTCATAAGTCTTGAACTCACCCTTGACGGCATACTTATGATTGATATTACCGTTTTTACTGCTACACTTCACTGAATATTCATCTGCACTTGCAGCAAAGCGCACACTTACATCTGTTTCAAAAAACTCACAGGCAAACTTTTCATAGACCTTTGCCGGAATCCATCTTTCGCCAAAATTAAAGTCAAGCTCTCCGAAAGATATTGGTGTAGGTACAGCAGCCTTCAATGCTTCAAGACTCTTTTTTGCCTCTTCATTGCCAGGATGATTCTCTAACCACCATTCCACCTGCTCTGCCTTTTCCACGACATTACCGGATATGAATCTGTCTGCAATCTCATAACCTCCTTCAAGAGGATTATAATAGATTCGTCCGTCCAAATCGGAAATTATCTCATCTTCCTCCTTATCAGGCAAAAGCGAACATATATAAGGCAAATTCACATCACCGTACTTGTTCAGTGAAGCTGCAAGTCCTTCAAGTGAAGTCGTAACAGTCTTGACCTCATTCACTTGAAACGAAACAGGATGGTCGAAAATATCAGCCTTTATAAACTGTTCTTCACGTGAACGTTCAAGAAAAAGTATCTCAGTAGAACCAGGATCCATTTTCAGCACATCCAGATTCTTTTTTGTATTCAGAAAGCCATAGAGACCTACAAAATCATCATAAATCCGGTTCAGTTTACTGCGTTCCTCCTTATCTTCCGTCCTTGTTTCACTCTCGTTGTCGTACAGACGATGATAACAATCCCTTAAATCAATGTACTTGCCTAATTTTGTCAATTGACTGATTGGAAGATCAAGCGGATTGAAAGTTGGATTACCAAAGGAAGTATTCGACAGAAATCCCAGCTGTGTACCTTGTCTTACTATAGAATCGTCCTTCAGATGCGAAGACATCATTGTGGTATAAGGTCGTGGAGTAGTATCTATTATCGGTTTTGACTCTACTTTTGGTGGTATAATGTTATGCTTGCCATCATCTATAAGCAGTTCAGAAAACAAGTCAAGCTGCACGTTGTTAGTCTGAACTTTCTTTGTTCTGCCTGAACGGTTGTTACCTTTTGTTTGTCCGGCTTTCTGTTTGGCCGTTTGCTGTTTGCCAGTACGTTTCTTTTCAGATGGAGCCGGAGTAACTTTAGGAGTAGAAGCCTTTATTTCCTGATTGAACCGTTCCACTTCTTCAGCCCATGCCTGTATAGCCTTATCCGGAAGATTATAATCTTCATCCTCTACCATAACAGAAATGGGATGATGCTCGTCATCAAAGTACACAGTCTGACCGTCCATTTCACGTGGAGACTCTATATCTGTTCTTGCACTTTCATACAGATCAAACAGAGTAAGAACCGGTACACCTTCGGGAGCTTTTTCTACTTCCGTACTCTTCTGACGTTCCTCTTCCTCAATCTCTTTCTTATACATATTGGCATAAACGGAAGGATCCATATTCTCCTTCCTCCATTCCCGCAAACTCATTCCCTCCAGTTCTCTGCATGCCCGTTCAAGACCTTCATCAAGCCAGTGAGCCTGAGAACCGGACAATATAGTAATATATCCGTGGTTTGCAGCTTCCTGAAGAATAGCCTCTGTATTTTCATCAACCTTTGCCATAGACTCATAAGCCTTCAAAGCATCGCCTATAGCCTTAACAGAAAGTTGAACAGGTTCTTTTATTTCTTCTGCTACAGCATCCACCACTTCAGGAGTATAACGGTTACCGACATATTCTTTCAACTCATGGATTTCATGAAGCTTGGCCGGTTCAAAATGAATATCACGTTCTATCCTTACACCTCTTACCTCAACTTTCTCAATCTCATGGAGAGAAGCATATCCAAGTTCCCATCCATATCCCATTGTGGTCAGTGTAAACAAATCTCCAGTTTTCTTATCTGCTTCAAGTACATAACAAGTATATGCACCAAATGGCATAAAGTATCTTATATAAGCGACCTTATCACCAATCAGTCCGCCATCCGTTTCATACAGGGCAGGAATCTTATCAGCAATCTCCTTCGGCATATAGGTAAAAGCCTGTTTAGCTTCCATTTCACCTTGAAGTTTCTCCACATAATCATCATCTCCATAGAACAGTCCTTTTGATAACTCATTTGATATATCCCTGTCCAGCTTTAATTTCAAGTCACTACATATACCTTCAATTCCACCTTCATGGTTATATACCATACATTTCTTACCATAAGGATTAGTCGAAAGTTTTCTTGATGTAGCCACACAATTCTCCATGCTCTCCGTTGCAAACATGGCATTATGAGTAAACAACACTTTATCAGGATTATCAGGATCGGGAACATCAACCGTTTCTATAAACAGATGTTCCTGTTCGGAAACAATACCTTTACCCGTGTTTTTCTGTAAAACGATCAAGTCACTGCCAACCTCTGTCCCGGCATTATCTGTAAACAAATTTTCCGGTAAACGGATAGCAGAAACAAGACTTGAATTATTCATCAGATACTCCCTAATAGGTTTGTTGGAGGGTGAATCCAACAAACCCTGTGAAGTAATAAAAGCAAGTATTCCACCTTCCCGAAGAGTATCAAGACCTTTTACAAAGAAATAGTTATGAATGGCACGAGTTGACAAGACCTTTGCTTCCTCCTTTGATTTGGAATATGCGCGGTCATATACCACATAATTGCCAAAAGGAATATTACTGGAAATACAGTCGAAATGATTCATCAGCTCAGGTGATATTTCCTCAAAACCACGATTGTGCAGAAAGACCTTTCCTGCACTGTTCAATGCTTTCATTATCATTCCCGTAAGCAGATCCTTTTCAAAACAAAATCTTTCCTCTGTATTTTTCCCGAATGAGTTGATAAAAGAACCCATACCCACCGAAGGATCCAAAAAAGTTTCAAACTTGATACCGTTATCGGCAAAACTTGATGCTATGGTATCAGTTACCCTTGTATCAGTATAGAAAGAAGTAAGTACGCTGGATTTGATACTATCCATGAGCAGTTTAGCCTGTACCGGATTTGCAGCACCTTCCTTGATTGCCTGTTGTAACTCCTGAACCATCGGAAAAAGTTCAAGTTCCGATTTAGCCCATCTGGAACGGTCAGCCAACGTACTTGCCGGATTCAGGACACATTTCAATCCGCCAAATCCATTATATCTGCCAAGAATCTCCCTTTCCTCCTTACTCGGTATTCTTTTTTCCGCTTCAAGAAGCAACACTGTACGTATAGCCTCAATGTTGTTGCGGAGAACAACCTTCTTGTTATATGACATAGGCTATACATTTTATTTATTGTTCTTGAATTCGAATGACGTAGAACCCTCCTCCTTTAATATCAGTACGGCATTGAACTTCTTGCCGGCTTTGCTAATAAGTCTTTTCAGCGTAGAAGTATGACCTTGAGTGATAAGGCTTCTCACGTCCATATCAGTAAGCATTTTACCACATACCTCCCTGAAAATTCGGAACTCACAACCCTCAGAAGTACATTTGGCAACTTTAGGATAAATCTTTACAGAATTATTCTTGCAAACCGGACAAGTAAGCAGTTCTGTATTATCCTTTGAGATAATTGACGTTTCCAGAAGTTCCGTACATATCCGTCCGGTATAATCCTTTATTTCCTGGTTGAATCTGGCTGCATCATTCTCTCCATTCTCAATCTTTGCCAAGGCAAGTTCCCACATACCCGTCATTTCAGCATTGGCGATTCGCTTATCCTTAACAATATCATAGACTGCCATACCTTTATCAGTAGGAACAAGTGTTTTCTTCTCACGTCTGATATATTCTCTCAGAAGCAGAGTTTCTATAATATTGGCTCTTGTAGCCGGAGTTCCAATACCACAACCGTCCATAGCCTTTCTTACCTCGCCATCCTCGATTTCTCTTCCTGCATTCTCCATTGCAGAAAGAAGAGTCGCTTCAGTAAACAAAGGTTTTGGTTTCGTCTTATGTTCCGTCTCTTTCAATGAAGGTATTCTAATATTTTCACCCTCTTTAAAATCAGGCAAAAAATCAACTTCCTTATCTTCATCCTCTTCTTTTTCATTAAGCACAGCTTTCCATCCAGGATAAGTTACCTTTTCCGCTTTCAGAACAAAATCCACATCAGCACCATGTAATGTAACAGTCAATACATCCTTTTGTGACGTTTCAGAAAATGCTTCAAGCATTCTCGCCATTATCATATGGTAAATCTTATCCTCATTGGCACTCAACTGTTCAGGCTTATTGCCTGTAATCAATAGCGCATGATGGTCAGTTACTTTTGAAGCATCTACTGAACGTCTGTTCAGTTCATGGCTTAGAATCTCGGGAACAATATTTTCAAAACCGAAACTATTCTTTGAGAACTCTATCAGTCCACTGATTTCATCAAAGACATCATCACCGATATATCTGCTACCCGTTCTCGGGTAAGTTATAAGCTTCTTCTCATACAGACTTTGAGCAAGTGACAGCGTTGTATCCGCTGAAAAGCTGTATTTTCTGTTTGCTTCTTTCTGCAAGGTGGTAAGGTCGTATAAGAGAGGTGGTTCGGTACGGACTGCCTTTCTTTCGACTTTCACCACGGAAAGACAGCCGTGTCCGTCAGTGGTGATGTTATCCGCAAGGATAGCTTTCACTGCGGACTGGGCTGTTTCCCTTCTCTCAAAAGTAGTCTCTGATACAGCTTTCCATAGAATACCATCTTTATCCAGCATAGCTTCAAGTTTCCAATAAGGAACACTCTTAAACTCTTTGTTCTCGATATACCTTCTGCATATAATCGAAAGTGTAGGAGTCTGAACCCTTCCAAGTGAGAATCCGTTTTTACCTGCAGAGATAGACAAGGCACGGCTGGCATTTATGCCAACCAACCAATCAGCTTCACTGCGTGCCTTACCTGCACTATAAAGATTGTCAAATTCATTTCCAGGACGAAGCTTTGAAAGCCCTTCCCTGATAGCCTTATCTGTAAGACTGCTTATCCATAATCTTACATAAGGCTTGTCAGAATTAAGATAGGAATAAATATATCTGAAAATGAGTTCACCCTCGCGACCGGCATCAGTAGCCACGATAATCTTTTCAGAACGATTGAAACAATTCTTGATAATCCCAAGTTGCTTGACTGCAGCCGGATCATTTATATACTCTCCGTCCTTTCTTATTTGACGGACAATTAGACGGAACGGTTCAGGAAGCAACGGAAGATCCTCTTTTCTGAATCCCTCCACACCATACTGTTGTGGCATAGCAAGAGTAACGAGGTGGCCTATAGCCCAGGTAACAATAAAATTGTTTCCTTCCATATATCCGTTCTCACGGCTATCTGCACCAACAATAGCCGCCAGTTCTCTGGCAACTGACGGCTTTTCTGCAATAATACAAGTCATACCCATAGTACTGCAGATTAGATTTTACGACCTTTTTTCTTCTGAACCTCTTTCTTCTGTTTTTCAGTCGGCTCTGTTTGTTCCTTTTTCAGAGGTTCTTTTACATGTTTAGTTGCCTCATTGGTCTTGCCTTCATTGTTCACGGCAACCTGAGTTTTGTTTTCTTCAGCTACAGCAATAACCTTCGCTTCACCCTGTTCCTGTTTCCTGTCCGGATTCCATCTGTAAAACCTCGGTCGGTTTTCTTCCTTGTCAAACTTAACGTATGCATTGAAAGGCTGTCCGGCTTTATCAACCATATTCTTGATGTAGAGTGTACGTCCTTCATTAAGTGCAGCCTGCTGCTTTTCTGTAAGTTCCACTCCGCAAATTTTCCTTGAAACACCTTTCTGCTGTTCCTGATTTACATGCTGAGTCACACTCTGCCTTGGAGTATTGTCAAACTTGAATTCGATCCCCTTCTTATCGGCATTAATCTGAATCTGAGCATTGAAAGGCTTACCGGCTTTGGAAATCATATTCTCCACAGCAACAGCCTTACCCATAGCAAGATCTGCCTTCTGTTGTTCGGAAAGCTTAACGCCCTTAATTTCATCAGGGATACGCACACGGTCAGCCCTCAAAGCAATCAGTTCATTTGTTTGCGGATCAACGGATATGAAAGCCTTGAACGGCTCTCCGTTTTTAGGAGTAACGTCAGCCAGTCTTCCAAGATTACCCGTTTCACGGAGCATCTTCTTGTCTTCCTCTGAAAACTCAACACCCATGAAAGGAAAGTCCAACCGTGGCTCTTTTCTGATTGTATGAATAGCTAGTGCAAGATTACCGTCAGTATCTTCACGAAAAGCAAGTCTGGCTTCCGTATAGATAGTCTTATCGCCAAAAGGAACTGCAATAGGCATCAAATTACTCTTTCCCCATCCAAGCATCTTTTCAAGATTACCCGAAGCCTTTAACTGTTCACGGGTGATGCCAATTGCTGTAAGTTCATTCCAGTCGATACGTTCTTCATTTACCCGGCCAAGCTGTTCTTTTGGAGCATAGTCCTCCAGATTCACACGCATCAGTTTCAGCTGTTCTTCATTCTCCTGTGGTTGCTGAAGCATTTCCTGGAGAATCATTACAGAACTTTCCACTTTGTCTGCAACTAGTCTGTAAAGTCCGGTTCTTGAAGGATCATTAAACTGTCTGGTAAAGTTTTCCATAAAATTCTTGAAAATACTATCATTTTCACTGAATTTCATGAATTGTCCTGAATGTGCATCAAGCGGCTCAACTGTCTGTACCTTACCTTCTGCATCAACTGATGAAACTACTGATAACTTTTTCGATTCCTTATCCTCCAGTACAAGGATGTAGTCATTGGTGTTCGTATCCATAATTCTAAATTTAATGGGTTTGAACACCAAATATATAGCTTACTTATATGGATGGTGCAAGTGAGGGAAAAGTGGGGGAAATGGAGGAAATTTTCATAATTAGAAATCCTTTATATATCCTCCTACGACAGATATTACTTTAGAAAACATATTCCCATTTAAGGATTTACCAATCCCCATATAACCACCTCTAAAGAACGCATATGATAAGCCACTACTATCTTCTTTTTTAATAGTAATTCTATATCTCATATTTCCATATTCTATTTCTCTACTAATATCAAAATCTTCGTCTACTAGAACAAATATACCCAATAGATCCAATACACTTTTATCCCTTAAATTAAGTATAGTTTTACACAATTGAGCTTTTTGAAAGTCTATTCCTAATCTTTTAATTAAAGATAAGAACTTTATCAATCCACAATTTGTGCTAACATTAAAAGAATCTCTAAGTATTATCGTATCTTCAATAAACTGGTTATTAATATTGTCCAAAGCATGAGCTATATCACGAACAGATATCTTATTTAAATAGGAATCTAGTGTTTCAGGTTGTCTAACGGATTTCTCATACTTGAATCCAACATCTATTTTAAAAGCAATGTTCCTAGGTACTTTACATTCTTTTTCAATATAATCATAAACATAATCCTTAGCTATCTCTTTTATAGAGTATTCAAATGGATAACACGACATAAATTTACTCATATACCCATAATAATTAGCATCTTGACCATAGAAATGATGAAATATATGCTCTGTTGTTATGTAATCTAAAACCACTACAATATTCTCAAATCCAAATTTATTTTCATCTTTATTTGTATCAATATGAGCTCCTAAAACATTTAAGATTCTAAATAAATGTCCAGGATCAATACGATCCAAATCTTCTATTATAAGAACTGGTTTCTTCCCACCTTGAGGTTTTGTTGGATTGCCTATATATTCAATTCCTGATTCAATCATTTTAGTGTACGCATCATGCTCATACAATCCACCTTTCTGATTAGTAAAAAAAAGGTTATATTTATCCCATGTACTTTTCCTTTTGTCATATTCTTTTTTAAACTTTTCAGCTTTTACCAATAGTTTTTTATAAAACTCTCCTCCAGAGACGCAGGATAACAAAAAAGATATGACTTCTCGTAAATTTTCCCAACAAAATATAGAATCTGCAACTGCTTCAAAATCAATATTACTAAGAATACCATCATTTGCTAACTGAAGTAAGATATCTCTTTTTATATACTCAAAAACATCCTCATTCTTAGCTACAGCGTAATTAACAGGGTATAATGTAATAAAATAAAACTCTTTACTCAATGTTTTCTTGACATCCTCCAAAAAACAAGTTTTCCCATCTCCAAACTTAGCAGATAATATAACCCTTTTATTATCTAAAAGATGTGTCTTAAACTGTTCAAGTTTATGTTTAATTGAAATAATCTCCATCTTAACTATTATTTGATTAAAAATTAAACAATTGTTGTAATAATATTGCGTTTATATACATATAACGACAAAACTAACATACTTCAAGAACAAAGATATAAAAAGAGATATTAATTAAAGAAAATCACATTATTATATAAAATAAAATTCGTATATTTGTGGGATAATATAAGATTCATATTTATTTAATAAGAATGACTAGAATAATATCAAGAAAAAGCATAGAAATTGCTAATTATAATGTTAGATGTGGACGTTCTTGCGTGATAGGAAGTAACAAAGAAGGAGTTACTGCAAAAGCAAGAACTTCATTTGGTAGTTTCAAAATTAATGTTTCACATAAAGATGTTGCTAAAGCAGGTGAAGCGGCTCTCCGTAAATATTCAAAATAATGGAAAAAAATTATAATTACATTTATGAAAAACTTGTAAGATCTGAGGACGATTTAGTAGGCTTAGTAGCATATGCCATATACAAAAAGCACAAGATAGAATTTATTACTCGTATTAAGGAAGAAGAAGGAAGGGAACCTAATGATGCGGATTGTAATGCTTTCTTTAAAGCATCAACTACTCAAAGTCAACTTGTTAAATATAGGAACGATGCGCAAACTATATTGTCAGATGTTGTTGCAAATACAACAAATGAAGAATTAGGGCGTTTTGAACAGGAAATGCTTACTGATTATGAAAACAGAATAAAGAAATGTCTACCACCTTGGTGGCATAATGTTCTTTGGAGCGTTATTGCATCTTTTATCTTTTCTGGTATTGGACTTTTCTTTTATTATTTGGGGATTTCAGAGAAACAATCAAAATCCCAACCAATAGAGATTAGAATTATAACTAATGATTCTATTCCAAAACCACAAATAAAAATAGATTCTAAACAACAAGAAATATAATTAGAAATAATGCCAATACAGTTTCTAATGTAATATACAAAATTATCAGTCAATTTTATTCAACAACCTGCTCAACTCCGAATCATTCTTTATCCGTTCTGTTTCAGACTCAACTAAAGCAATAATCTCCTGCTTAACTCTACGATAATTACTATCAATTGTCTCACGAAGAATATCTTTCCCGTCATTGTCGGTAAACTCGGCAATGACGGGAATCTTCTTATATACCTTCATTTCAGCAGAAACTTTGGCAGAATCTACTACAATTTCAGCATGGAAGATTTTTTGCTCAATTCGTTCATCAAAGTTATCACTGACTGCCCCAACAAACATACCCTGAGTAAGATTAGAAATCTTGCTTGCCGGAATAAGAGAATCCATTTGTGTAGATATTGAAGTAGATTTATCATTACGGTTGATAGTCATGGATTGGCGTTTTTGCAACACTTTCCCGAAGCGTTCAGAAAGATTCTTGGCTGTTTCACCTACAACCTGACCACTGAAGATATTACCAACTGTATTCTGAATAACCTTGCTTTCCTTATCTCCATAGTCACGGGTAAGCTGACTGAAATCCTGAAAGCCCAAGCACACAGCAACCTTGTTGCTTCGTGCAGTAGCAATAAGATTATCAAGACCTCTGAAATAAATTGTAGGCAACTCGTCAATGATAACAGACGACTTCAATTGCTTCTTCTTGTTTATCAATTTTACTATTCTGCTGTTATATAGACCAAGTGCTGCAGAATAGATATTCTGTCGGTCAGGATTGTTTCCCACTACAAGAATCTTAGGTTCTTTCGGATTGTTTATGTCAAGTGAAAAATCATCTCCTGTCATTACCCAATAAAGTGCCGGAGAAATCATTCTTGACAATGGTATTTTAGCAGAAGCTATCTGTCCCTGGAGCTGATCTTGTGCATTTGACTCCCACGCATCCATAAACGGACTGAGGTAGTTCTCCAGTTCCGGATATGATGTCAGTATCGGAAATATCTGAGCGTATGGGCGGTTCAGAAACTCTATAGCATGAGGGAATGTACAATACCTGCCATTATCATAAATCTTCAAATACCAAATTATAGCAGCAAGCAGAATTATTGGCGACTCAACAAAGAAGTCTCCCTGCTTCTGAATCCAGCTTCGGTTAAGGTTCAACATAATGGTATAGGCAGATTCATATGCATCAGATATATCAGTCATGAAGTTGGGATTGATAGGGTTACACCGATGGCTTCTTCTTGGATCATCGAAATTGATTACATAAAATGTTGGTTTTACCTCATAACGGTCAGCATATTTAAGAAGATGATTATAAGCTATTTCCGACAAATCCGGAAACTTATAATCGTATATATACATAGCAAAAGACTTCTCAATCTGCTGTTTGATGAAGTTGTTTACCACTGCATACGACTTTCCTGAACCGGGTGTACCCAATACTATGGTTGCTCGAAAAGGATTCACGACATTTATCCAACCATTGTTCCATTTCTTCTGATAGTAGAAACGTGTAGGAAGATTTACTGAATATTCGTTTTCCATCAATCTTGTTTCCTGCATGAAACTTTCATTCTCGACATTGAAAACATCATCCATAAGATTATTTTTTAGCAGTCTGCTCATCCAAGTTCCACCCATGAGCAGACATATATAACCGATAGCAAGAGAACTGATATAAAGTATTGCCCCTACTTTCGGGATAGCTAAAAGCATCCAGTTAAGAAAGAAAGTGATGAAACCCACAACAAGAAGTATTATAATGTTTCTCCATGTAATTTTCTCGTCCTTCACGCCACGTGTGCCCAGACATGACAAGCCTAAGAACAAAACAGCAAAGAGTTTGGTCCATAGCAATGAAGAGAACAGTCCAGTATTCTTCTGAAAGTTCATCAGTATTCTGTCCACAACACCTATAGTAATATTCCATTCACGGAATAATTCATAACAGAACCAATAGCAGTGTATCAATACAAACAATATGGATATGGCACGCATAAAGTCAATAACCTTTGCCAATCCTCTCAAATCATCTTCCTGTGACATAACTTTATTTTTTTCGTTTTAATTTACCTGAATATAATCTTCTCATTTTGCGTTGGAACGCAAGTTCTCTGTAATCAATACCGTGCGATGTGCCATCAAGCAGTGAACCAGTCATTTCTGCAATCATATCATCATCTGGTGTATCTGATTCTATAATCTGATCAACCTGTACATCCTGAGGTAAAGCAGTAAGGAACGGATTGTCTCCATTTCCATTGAAATATTCGTTGAATACTGATGCTGCATATCCCTTTCCAAGTCGTGAACCATTAGCTACAATACCGTTTTCATGGTCAATAAAGGTAATACCATAGATCCTTCCGGCATTGTTTTCACGAAACACTACATCTATACCTTCTGCTTTAAGTGTTTCAACAAACTCCTTTCTGTCAGGATTCATCATCATAACCTTACGTACCTTGTGTCTTAAATCAGGCTGTACCTTCTTAAATTCTTTCTTTGAACGTATTATATGGTTATGGATAGCATTATATCCATACTTGCGGCCAAGCTTTGCTGCATCTATAGGAACAGTGAGTTTTCTGCCCTCTGAATTTGTAACAGAATACACCATACCATTATATTGTTTTCCGTTATGTTCCTTCTTTACTTCTTCTGCCATTATGTTATAGGCAGAAAGCACAGCATTCAATTCTCCAATGGACTGGAAACTGTATTTCTTCAACATAGCAGAAACAGTTTCTGCAATCTGTTTCCTTATATCTCCCTTATCTATATCAGCCTTTTGCAGCTGCTCCCTATCTGGAATATTCTGTTTTTTACAAGTATTCAGATTCCATATCCTTTCAATCTCCTTACGGACTTTGTCGCTTCGTCTGAACTCGTGGCTATCATTTATCTTCCGCCCATTGGAATCAACGCGAAGAGAAACCATGTGTATATGTTCCCGTTCAATATCACTATGCTTGAAAACGATAAAAGGCTGATTGCCGTATCCCATCTTCTCCATATAATATGCAGCAATATCACGTAATTCTTCATCGCTCAGTTTGTCGTCCGGATGCGGATTCAGAGAAGCATGAAATACGGTTTTCTTTGTCCTCATGGATGAAGGAAGTAACCTTTGCATATCCTCAAGGGCACGGTTCATATCGGTGTTGCCATTATTGTCAACACTCATGCCTGAGACGAGCAAAACTTTTGCCTCTCCAGCTTCCACTTTATGGAAGTTATAACCAAGTGCCCCTCCAAGGTTAGATGTAGAACTTATTTTTGCAACCATTTGCTTCTAATCTCTTCTGCAAGACTTATCGAAGTTTCAAGAAGCCCTTGCAACTCTGCTGTATTATCATTCAGTTTTTCCAATAATGTATGTGCCACTTTAGCAGAATGATAGCTGTTTATGGCCCGTACAGTCTGATTATATAACAGTCCGATTTTTCGGATCTGTGCGTTCACTTCTGTCAATCTGTTGTAAAAATCCACAGTGGATTTATCGGTTGTAATCACCTTGAATGTATGCGAAAACAGGCGTGCACGAATAAAATCTGACTTGGTTCTGGCACCGGAACGTTCATACAGACTGATAAAATCGGCATTCTCTTTTTCATTCAACCTTACATAATATCTGTAAGACGGTGTAGCGGATTCCTTATGCATAATCTTTGTTTTTAGTATTCAACTTGCGACTTTGGAGCAAGTATCTTCCCCTTTTCAGGGGCAAGAATTTTTGGCGGACAAATTTCGGTTTGTCGGACAAAAACACATCTTGCCAAAGGTTATAAAAAAACAGAGATAGTATTCCTTTCACTCATACTCTGCTTCGCTACAAAGTTAGTCTGTTTATTATCAACAGCTTCCATTGAAGCTGTACGCAATTTTCCACAATATTACCCGGTATTCTCCGGGGTGCGCCAGCATGTGTTTTTTAGATGTTTATTTGCAGTTGTAAGTATCTGCACGCACTGAACAAGTGCATAAAATTACGCACATACACACATTTGCAGATGTGTGGAAACATACATACTTACACACTTATGCAGATATGCACAAATATATAAATGTGGATATGCAGATATACATACAAATGGAAATACAGATATGAATATGTTACCAACCATATAAACATTTACAGATATGAAAACAGAAACAAATGCAACTACACACATACGTGTAGGATTCGGCTCCCAGAAAGGGGGCATCGGGAAAAGTACCATTGCCGAAGTGCTTGCAAGCTTTCTCTACTATGAGAAGAATATCAAACTGCTTATAATGGACTGTGACTATGCACAACACAGTTTCTACAGACTTAGAGAAAGGGATAAAAAAGCTGTTGAGGAAAGTACGGCTCTGCAGGAGAAATTGAAGGCATATATCAGGAAAACAGGAAAGCGTTCATACCGCGTACTGAAAGCCAAACCTCAGGAAGCCATAAAGGTAGCAGAAGAATATATAGCAGAAAATCCGGAAGAGGAAATTTCTGTTGTAATCTATGATTTGCCGGGACGTTCAGACAGTTCCGATCTTCTTTCTCTTGCACTTGAAATGGACTATATCATTTCACCTATAGAAGCAGACCTTCAGTCTATTGCTTCGTGCATGGCATACGCCATTACAATCCGTGATATGGGTGTAATGTTGAGCGGAAGCAGGATAAAGCAGATATTCATGATGTGGAATAAGGTGGACCGGAGAGTCAATACGAGAATAATGGAAAGCTATGACAAGGAAATCGAGGAATACGGACTTGGATTACTCAAAACCCGCTTGCCAAGATCTGTAAAGTTCAGCCGTGAACTGTCTATGAATACCGGAGGTGTATTCCGTTCCACCTATATGGCTCCCGAAAAAGACCAGCTTGCCGGAAGTAATATTGAAGGACTTGCCAATGAACTAATAGAAATCTTATCACTGAAAGCGTATGAATAATAACAATGGAATTTTAGAAGCCAGAATAAAGCAAATGGCCGAAGGAAATTATAAGGAAATGGACAAGGAGTTTTCTCTTGATGACTTTGATCCAAAACCTGTCGAGAAAACAACAAAACAGGAGGAAACTGAACCAACTGAAAACAAGAAACCGGAAAAGTCGACAACCAACAAGAAAAAGCCAGCAGAAAGGAATGATCCGTCTGACATGGAAGAATACAGGAACAGATTCCTGGTAAGTCGTCCATTCGACAAGAGAACCTCTTTTCCGCTAAATCGTGTAACACTGGATATACTGAAAGACATATTACATGACACAAATAGCCGTGTAAGCCTTTCATCCTTCGTAGAGAACATTCTGCTTGACCATCTGAACAACTACCGTTCACTAATCAATGATGCCACAGCCAAGAATATAAGAAAACATACCATACCAAATATGTAAACAATTATGGATGCAATATTGACATTAATACTTTCCATTGTACTGATGGGAACAGCTGCTATTTTTTTGTGGCTATTCCTGCACACCGGAAAGAAAGTAAGTGAAAATACGGATTCTATCTGTGAGAAGAAACCTCCCCAAAAAGAAGGAAACACCTCTTCCGTTATAGGCAGGACAAAAACAGATATTACCCAATATTCTACAGTTTTACCCAATAATCCTGCTCCAGTAAAAGATGTAGATAATAGCGATAATTTTACGGGTGAGGAAAACGAGTTCTTTCCTGATATTGACGAAGTTGACGATGAAGAAGTTGAGCTGGAAGAACTTTTCGAAGTTACAAAAGATGATATCCGACTTAATGGAACAGAACTGATTAGTAAGGAAATATCCTTGCTTAAAAAAGTCGGCAGTAATGATTCTATTGAGGAAGAGGAAAAGGTTCCCGTTTCAGAAACCATATCAAAGCTGAATGGTAGTGATTTCCTGAAACTGCTGAAAGAGAATGAAGCAAAGGCAGAGAAAAGAAACCAGGAACTCATGCGCATGATAGAAGAGGAAGAACTCAAATCCCCCAAGCCGGCACGTAAAAAGAAAAACAAGCCGGAAGAGATTTCACTGGAAGATTTTTTATAAACCTTTTAAACGGTATTTGTATGAAGAATAAAATGATTATTACACTGCTCATAGCATGTATGCTTGTCCAGCAGACAAGAGCTCAAGGTAATGGACTTGCTGGAATACAGGAAGCAACACAGATGATTACATCTTATTTTGATCCGGCTACACCAAACTTATCTATGCCATTGGTGCAGTTGTAGGACTGATTGGAGGTGTAAAGGTGTATAACAAGTTCAGTTCAGGTGATCCGGACACATCAAAGACTGCGGCATCATGGTTCGGTGCATGCATCTTCCTGATTGTGGCTGCAACCATATTACGTTCATTCTTCCTGTAATTATGGCCGGATGGGAAATAAACAAGGGAATCGGGAGGTCAGTGGAATTCAATGGACTGAAAGCACAATACCTTTTCATCTTTGCAGGAGGACTGCTGGCTGTATTTTTGGTTACAGTCATACTTTACCTCTGTAATGTGGACCAGGTTCTCTGTCTTGTCATGGGAGTATTGGGTGCCACAGTTGTTGTGTGGCAAACTTTCTCCATGAACAGCAAATACGGTGAACACGGACTTATGAAAAGAGGTGCTGTCCGTGGCCATCCCAGATACCTTATTAACCGTAAGACGGTGTTTCATATATTCCTAAACAACAGACGATATGAGAAACATTAGCAAAATGTCCACACTTGAACAGAAGTTTCCGCTTTTAGCCATAGAGAACGGATGTATCATTTCAAAGGATGCCGATATTACGGTAGCCTTTGAAATGGAACTTCCTGAACTTTTTACCATCACCTCTGATGAATATGAGGCAATGCACTCCACATGGTACAAGTCTATCAAAGTGCTGCCTAATTATACTATTGTGCACAAACAGGACTGGTTTATCATGGAAAGGTATGAGTCGGAACTGCAAAAGGAGGATATTTCATTTCTTGGCAGAGCCTATGAAAAGCATTTTAATGAAAGACCTTTTCTGAATCATTCGGTATATCTCTTCATCACAAAAACCAACAAACAGAAGATGATGCAGCAGAGTAATTTCTCCACTCTATGCAGGGGAAACATTCTGCCAAAAGAAATTACAGACAAAGAAGGAGTCAATGCTTTTCTTGAAGCCGTGGATCAGTTTGAAAGAATAATGAACTCATCCGGATTCTTCACTCTCAAACGGTTCGATGCTGATGAAATAGCCGGGACAAGTGAGAAGTCGGGACTTCTGGACAGATACTTTTCACTTTCAGAAAGCAACCATGCTTCTTTGGAAGATATACGTCTGGGAGCTGATGAAGTACGTATCGGTGACAAGATTCTTTGTCTGCATACTTTATCTGATACGGACGACCTTCCGGCTCATGTAGTAACTGACTACAGACATGAAAGACTTTCTACTGATAGAAGTGATTGCAGACTATCTTTTGCTGCTCCCGTTGGATTATTGCTTTCATGCGACCATATATACAACCAGTATATTTTCATTGATGACAGTGCGGAAAACCTGAAGAAGTTTGAACGTCAGGCCAGAAATATGCACTCCCTTTCAAGATACAGCCGTGCCAATCAGATAAACAAAGAATGGTTGGAAGAATATATGAATACTGCACATTCAAAAGGACTGACTTCCATACGTGCACATTTCAATGTATTGGCATGGAGTGACGACCGTGAACAACTGAAACATATCAAGAATGATGTCGGTTCGGCCTTGGCTATGATGGAATGCAAGCCGCGCCATAATACCATTGATACGGCAACTCTCTATTGGGCTGCTATGCCGGGTAATGCTGCGGACTTCCCATCAGAGGAAAGTTTCTATACTTTCATTGAACCTGCACTATGTTTCTTTACTGCTGAAACGAACTACAAGGATTCACTTTCACCATTTGGTATCAAGATGGCTGACCGTATGTCCGGAAAGCCTTTGCATCTTGACATTTCAGACCTTCCAATGAAGAAAGGAATAACAACCAACAGAAACAAGTTTATCCTTGGTCCGTCCGGTAGTGGAAAGAGTTTCTTTACCAATCATATGATAAGACAATACTATGAACAGGGGACACATGTTTTGTTGGTAGATACAGGAAACTCTTATCAAGGACTCTGTTCACTTATACAGAACAACACCAAAGGGAATGACGGTATTTACTTTACTTATACGGAAGAGAATCCAATCTCCTTCAATCCCTTCTATACAGACGACAAGGTTTTCGATATTGAAAAGGAAGAAAGTATATGTGCACTGATTCTGACATTATGGAAGGGTGAAGACAAGTATATCGAAAAGACCGAATCCAATGAACTCGGAACAGCCATACATAATTATATAAGGATGATACAGAAAGACGAGAAACTGATTCCGTGTTTCAACACCTTCTATGAATATCTGCGTGACATATATCGGGTTGAATTACAAAGCAGGGATATTAAGGTCTCGAAAGATGATTTCAATATAGACAATCTGCTGACTACACTCACTCCATATTATCGTGGCGGAAGATATGACTTCCTGTTGAACTCACAACAAAATATTGACCTTCTTAGCAAGAGATTCATTGTCTTTGAAATTGATGCCATAAAGGACAACAAAGACCTTTTCCCGGTTGTGACCATCATTATCATGGAAAGCTTCATCAACAAGATGCGCCGATTGAAAGGTATCAGAAAGATGATTCTCATAGAAGAAGCATGGAAGGCTATCGCTTCAGCTAATATGGCCTATTATATAAAATATCTTTACAAAACAGTAAGAAAGTTCTTTGGTGAAGCCATCGTTGTCACTCAGGAAGTGGACGACATCATTCAGAGTCCTATCGTCAAGGAAAGTATCATCAACAACTCCGACTGTAAGATTCTGCTTGACCAGCGAAAGTACATTAACAAGTTCGACATCATCCAGAATATTCTTGGACTTACGGAAAAGGAACGTTCACAGATTCTTTCCATCAATCAGGATTTGGATCCGAAAAGAAAATACAAGGAAGTATGGATAGGACTTGGCGGAACACAGTCTGCCGTCTATGCCACAGAAGTTAGCATGGAAGAGAACCTGGCTTATACAACAGAGGAAAGAGAGAAGATGGAAGTAATGGACAAAGTGGAACAACTGAACGGTGATATAGAAACGGCTATCCGTCAGCTTGCCGAACAGAAACGTGAGATAATCAGGAAAGAAGAATCAAGTCAAACTTAATACAATGGAATTATGAAATCAAGACTTATCATCATGGCTTTGACTTTATTGTTATCAGGACATGAAGTTTATGCACAATGGGTCGTTACAGATCCTACCAATTTTGCCGGAAACATAGCCAATACCGTCAAAGAGATTGCCACTGCATCCAAAACGGTAAATAATACACTGAACAATTTCCGTGAAGTGGAGAAAATTTACAGACAAGGCAAAGAATATTATGATGCCTTGCAGAAAGTAAAGACTCTTGTGTCGGATGCATATAAGGTAAAAGAGACTATCCTAATGGTATCTGATATATCCGGGATTTATGTCAACTCATACAAGAAAATGTTAAGTGACAAGAACTTTACTCCAAAGGAGCTGGATGCCATTGCCTTCGGTTATGCCAGGTTACTTGAAGAAAGCAGCGAGTGTCTGAAAGAACTTAAAGATGTGGTGAACGTGACCTCACTTTCCATGACAGACAAGGAAAGAATGGATGTGATAGACCGTGTATATCGTGACGTGAAAGAATATAAGGGACTCGTAAGCTATTATACAAACAAGAACATTTCCGTAAGCTATTTGAGAGCCTTGAAAGCCGGAGATACAGAAAGAGTACTATCACTATATGGTACTGCATCGGAAAGATATTGGTAAAACTAACCTGACTTTACTATGGATGTAAGTAATCTTCACGAGATTCTGAGAGATCTCTACAATGAAATGATGCCACTTTGTGCGGATATGGCCGGAGTGGCAAAAGGGCTTGCCGGACTGGGTGCTCTTTTCTATATAGCCATGCGGATATGGTCAAGCCTGGCACGTGCAGAACCTATAGACGTATTCCCTTTGCTAAGACCGTTTGCACTAGGACTCTGTATTCTTTTCTTTCCGACTATTGTACTTGGAACAATCAACGGACTGTTATCGCCTATAGCACAAGGATGCCATTCCATTGTTGAATCACAAACTTTCGACCTGCAGAAATATAAGGAAGAACGTGACAAGTTGGAATATGAGGCACTGATGCGTAACCCTGAAACTGCATACTTAGTATCCAATGAAGAATTTGACAGAAAGCTTGATGACCTTGGCTGGTCTCCTTCGGATTTGGCTACTATGACCGGTATGTATTATGACAGGGCTATGTACAACACCAAAAGAGCAATATCGGACGGATTCCGTTCCTTGCTTGAAATGATATTTGAAGCTGCCGGACTAATCATTGATACGATACGAACATTCTTTCTGGTCGTACTATCAATACTTGGACCAATAGTATTTGCCTTTGCCACATGGGACGGATTACAAGGTTCATTGGCAATATGGTTCAGCAGATACATTTCAGTATATCTGTGGCTCCCGGTTTCGGATATTTTTTCGGCAATGCTTACCAAAATACAGATTCTTATGATGCAACAGGATATTGAAGCGCTAAGTGATCCGACATTCGTACCCGACCTGAACAATACGGTGTATATCGTATTTCTACTTATTGGAATCATTGGATTCTTTACCGTTCCAACCGTATCCGGATGGATTGTCGAAGCCGGTGGCGGTGTTGGTAACTATGGTAAGAATATCAACGATACATCAAAAGGTGCAGGCAAAAGTGCGATATCAGGTGGCAAAGGTGTTGCTGCGGCATCAGGTGCAGCCGTTGGAAACATAGCCGGAAGAATAAATGGAACACTTATAAAGTAATGATACAATATAAATATTTCTGATTATGGAATTTAAGTCATTGAAAAATATCGAGACTTCATTCAAGCATATACGGCTGTATGTAATGGTATTTGCAGGACTATGTCTGCTGATTTCTGCCATTGCCATATTTGCCTCCTTCTCATTTGCAAGGGAACAAAGAGAGAAGATATATGTACTTGATAACGGTAAATCGCTTATACTGGCATTGGCACAGGATGCAGCAGCCAACCGTCCGGTTGAAGCAAGAGAACACGTAAGGAGGTTTCATGAACTGTTCTTTACACTGGCTCCGGACAAAGATGCCATAGAAAGCAATATGAAACGTGCATTTATGCTAACCGACAAGACTTCTTATGATTATTACAAGGATTTGGCTGAGAAAGGATATTACAACAGAATCATTTCAGGAAATATCCATCAGCGCATAGAGATAGATTCTATAAGCTGCAATTTTGATTCACATCCTTACAAGGTAGTGACATTTGCCAAACAGTACATCGTCAGAAGTAGCAACACTACTATAAGATCATTGGTAACTGAATGTAATCTTGTCAACTCTGTACGTTCAGACAACAATCCTCAGGGATTTACCATTGAGAAGTTCGTAGTATTGGAAAACCGGGATTTACAAACCATAAACAAATAAAAGCATGGGAAATATACTAAAAGGCATTAAGGAAACTATAAAAGAAAGGTGTGAAGCTCTTTCTCCCAAACAGAGAAAACGGGTGCTTATAATCATGTGTCTGCTTTATTTTCTTGCATCGCTATGGATGATAATGGGCTTTTTTATAAAGGACAGACAAAATGAGCAACAAGACTTCATGGAAATGTTTGACGGCTCAATATCTGAAGATACTCTTGACATGCCTGAACTTATGAATAACAATAACCAACCATTAAACAATCAAGATTATGAGCAGTGACAAAAGCAAAGGAACTGACCTTATAAAAAAGGAGAAGGCAAAGAAAGCTCTTGTCTTCGGAGGTCTTGGTATCCTCTTTCTGGCTTCAATATATCTGATATTTGCACCTACAGACGCAGACAAGGAAAAGGAAGCGTTACAGTCCGGACTGAACGTAAATATACCTCAGGCTACGGACAACAAACTGACAGACGATAAGCAAAAGGCATACGAATTCAGTTCTGATGAAAAGAAAAATAAAGACAGGGAAAGAGCTATCGGGACATTAGCTGAAATGTATAGTTCTGAAAATACAAATGAACCTGATACAGAAAACAGCAATAAAAGTAATACTATTGGAAATAACAATAATGAAAGTAGCAGTCATATAGACCGTTCCGTACGTGAATACCAGGCGGCTTCACAAGCTGTTTCCAATTTCTATGAAAATGATTATGACTACGAAAAGGAACAGATGCGCGAGGAACTGGAGTATCTCCGTCAGGAACTAAAAGATATGGAGGAAAGCCAATCAGAGGAAGAAAAACAGTTGGAACTACTTGAAAAATCCTATCAGATGGCTTCAAAGTATCTGCCAACAAATATGAATACACAGACTTCTGTCAATGATTCAACCAATAAAAGCCATATAAGTTCGACATTCAATGGCCAATCAATGGAGGTGCTTCCGGCTTCAAAACCGGTTGTGTCTTCATTGATTCAACCAATGACAGACGAAGAATTTACAGAGGAATACTCCAAGGAAAGGAATATGTCATTTATCACACCTACAGATAATACAGATAATTCGCAGAAAAATACAATTGCCTGTAAAGTGGATAGAACGACCACAATCAGAGACAATGAAACTCTGCAGCTCAGACTGCTTGAATCGGTACGTATCAGTGAAAACATCATTCCAAGAAATGCACTCCTTACAGCAAAAAGCAAACTGTCCGGTAACAGAATGATGCTTTATGTTACAACCATAGAACTAGGAGAAAATATCTATCCGGTGAAACTGACTGCATACGACATGGACGGTCTGGAAGGGGTATTCATTCCCGGATCTGACGAAATGGATGCACTGAAAGAAGTTGGTGCAAACGTAGGCGGTTCAGTAGGAACAAGCTTTACATTCTCATCATCGGCAAAAGACCAGATAATATCTGATGCAGCAAGAGGACTGATGCAGGGAACTTCTAACTACCTGGTCAAGAAAATCAGAACAATCAAAGTAACATTCAAAAGCGAGCACAGACTTATGCTGATGCCTACCAAGTAAAACAATAAAATCAGAAAATATGAAAAAAGGATTCTTAATTGCGGCTATATGTGTCGCATTCGGTTTGCAGACAATATCAGCACAGGATACAGAAGTAAAATCACACGGTGACTTGTTCCAGGGGATGAGCAGAACCATACCTCAGGGACGTGTGGTACTCCCATACGGACTTGAAGTAACTTTTGAAAAGACTGTTCATCTAATTTTTCCGGCTCCCATAAGATATGTGGATTTAGGCTCGTCAAACATTATTGCCGGACAAGCTGATGATGCAGAAAATGTACTTCGAGTAAAAGCTGCAGTACGTGACTTTGAAACAGAATGCAATCTCTCCGTTATCTGTGATGATGGCAGTTTCTACTCATATAATGTAAGATATGCGGAAGAACCTGAAAAACTGAGTATAGAAATGAAGGATTTTCTTTATCCGGGAAACAACAATCTGCCGGTTAATAAAGCTGATATCTATTTCAAGGAATTAGGTAATGAATCTCCCGTACTTGTGAAACTTATAATGAAAACCATATACCAGAACGACAAGAGAGAATTCAAACATATTGGCGCAAAACAGTTTGGTATGCAATTCTTACTGAACGGACTTTACACCCATAATGGACTTCTATATTTCCATACCGAAATAAAAAACAGAACCGATATGCCTTATAACGTGGACTTCATTACGTTTAAGGTAGTGGATAAGAAGGTTGCCAAACGTACAGCTATTCAGGAAAGAATACTCCAACCATTAAGGGCATACAATCAGATTACCTGGATAAAAGGTCATAGGGAAGAAAGGAGCATTTTTGCACTCGAGCAATTTACACTACCAGAGGACAAGCGTTTGGAGGTTACTCTCTATGAAAGAAACGGTGGTCGCACAATGACGTTCTATATGGAGAATGAGGATTTAATAAGAGCAAAAAACATTGACAACCTTAAACTGAAATTCTGATGAAAAGGATACTTGTTATTATAATTGCTGTTGTCGGTTTGAGCATACCGACAATGGCACAACGATTATTACCACACCAAAAAGGAATTGAGTTCTATGGTGGTGTACCTTTACAGAAACATAAGACATTTGGAGACGGTAATTTCAATGCCGGACTTAATTTTACAAGGTATATCCGCAACTATCACTATTATCATTTCGGACTAAATTATCTTCAGCAGAACTATTATTATAATGAACTGAAAGTGCCGGTACGTGATTATACTGGTGAAGGTGGATTTATGTTTCACCTGATTTCAAGTCCTGGAAAAAGTTTCCTCGTTTATGGTGGACCATGTATTTCACTCGGTTATGAAGAGGTGAATGACGGCAACAGATGGCTGCCAGATGGTGCATACCTTGAAGCAAGAAACAGATTTGTTTATGGTGCTGGCGCCCAATTATCTATGGAAGGATTCATTACGGACAATGTAGTGGTTCTCGCAAAAGCCAAAGGAACATTCCTTTTCGGAACAGACTTGGATTTATTCAGGCCTTCAATATTGATAGGAATCCGTATTATCATGTAATATCTGTCAAACAAAATCAATGTAATAACACATTATGAAAACTATTAAACATATACAGTCACTTCTTGTGATAATAATTGCCTGCATGACATTTGGTTCATGCAGCAATGAGCTTAATGTCACAAAATCATTTTCTTTTAATGTAGAAACTATGCCTGTTCCTAAGGAGCTTAACCAAGGGGAAACGATTGAAATCCGCTGTACCTTAACCTGTCCGGCTGACTATTCTGGAACTCAATATACAATCAGATATTTTCAGTATGATGGCGACGGCATACTTCGTATGGGAAAAGACGGTGAGCCATTCATTCCCAATGACAGATACCCAGTAGAAAAGGGGGACTTCCGTTTATATTATACCTCTCAATCTACAGAACAGCAAAGTCTGGAGATTGTTTTTGAGGATAATATGGGGCATTCTCAGGTGGTGGAGTTTGATTTTAATGATTCAGGAAATAATTCAAACTAGTTAGGGATAACCCCTAACTAGTCTATTTTTTTTAGTAATATAGCATTGTTAATCTTACTTTTACGTAAAAGTAACAATGAATCAGAACATATTTTGATCAACTGACAAATATCATCATTAGAAAAAATGATACGTTTAAAATGATTCAATTGAATATTTTCAAAATTTATATTTACATCATAATGCTCTACAACCCATTTACACAACCTATACTTAATCGGAAACGAATATTTTAGTGAATAATAAAAAGTATTTATTATGCATAGGGGTACATTAGGATTCTCTTTATATCTTATGTCCATAGCATGTGGTATTTTAAAAAACTCTAGAAAAGATTCATCATATATAAATCTTTCATTATTAAAATCATATACTATAGAAGAAAAATTAAAGAAAGCTGTTCTTATCAAACTATATGGAGTATTCTTTAAATTAAGTTTTTGTATCCCCCAAGTATTATTGAGTTCCCACATGTCAACAACAATTTTTCCTACTTTCAGTTTATATCCACCAAAACTATTTCTTTTATAATATATTTTATTTAGATATTTGTGTGGTATAGATATATCATCAATATTATCTATTACAATATCAAGATCCCTGTTTTCAAGATACCCCAACAGAAAATTCCTAATGACACCGCTAAAAATATACACGTTTGTCTGCTTGGATATTAATGTTAATAAATTCCAAGAATCACTATCCAACAAAAAATCTTTCAAATAGTTTTTAAAAGATCTATTTTGTTTGGATATACTATCACCTATATTATCAAATCTTCTGTCCATTTAATTTTCGAAGATGATTAAGGGCAAATTTATCTGTCATACATGCTATAAAATCCCTAATAACTCTAAATCTTTCTTCAACACTAAAATCTCCAACATCAAATTTGTCGTATAGTTCTTCAATAGTGTCACATCTACCTTCTATAGATACATGTTTTCTATAATCATCCTTTAAATTATCATCCTCTTGATGCTTTTCTACATATTCATGCAAAACTGTCATAAAGATAGATTTTGAAATAAGAGCTTTTCCTCTTGTTCGGAATGATTTCTCTTTATGAAAAAAATACTTTATATATGCATTCAAAATTCCTGAAATAACAGCTTCACCTGTTACTTCCAATGACATAATATCCCTATTTGATAGTATCTTATCTCTTGACAATCCTTTGAGAAGTTGTGTCACTGCATCATTCTCTATAAGTTCGTTATCATATGTTCCTTTAATTATGCTATCTAGGTTGTTTATAAATTCTTTTGTAGCTAATTCCATTAAATAGGTTATTAATTTGGTTCTTAAATCAACCCATTTCTTTTTTGTATATTTAATATTGTCTTTTTTGGAAAAAAATCTATTATAAAGATCTTCATTATCTAGTTTTTGTATTCCTTTCTCTAAATCTTCATATTTTATCCATTGCTTTTGAATTGCATCCTCTACATCCATTATATAATAACAAATAGAATCAGCGGCTTCCATTAAAAAGGCCAACGGATGACGACAAATACTTCCATTATCACTTATCAATTTACATTCTGTAATTATTTCATCTAATGCTTCTTTTTCTGTATAGAACACTCCATGTTTATGTACACCAATATATCCACCTTTATCTTTAGCCCCCAAATTAGGATATTTTAATGTTGCTGCTAAGGTTGCATATGTAAGATTCAAACCAAACAAGTCTCCCAAATATTGAAGTTTAGTCAATACTCTAAAACCCTCAGCATTACCATCAAACTGAGTATAGTCATATTTTAAACAATCATTTTTTAAAAGATCATTCAACTCTGCTCTCTGTGAATCATTTAAACTATTATAAATAAATCTACTTATTTCGCTAGAATTTTTATCGCCTTTACATAATCCTTCTAAATTTGCGAACAAATCTTTAAAATACTCTTGTATAACGACTTCACCAAAATGACCAAATGGAGGATTTCCAATATCATGAACCAAACAAGAAGTTTTTAATATCGGAGATATTTTCCTTAATATATCAATTTCACTAAGTTCTGTTTTTGCTTTAAATTCATCATTACCACATAAATATATGGCAAATGACAACCCTATATTCATTACTTCCATAGAATGAGTTAAACGAGAGTGAATATTATCATCAGAAGTTAGTGGAAATACTTGTGTTTTATCATGCAACCTCCTACACGATGAGCTGAAAACGACCCTACCAAAGTCACTTTCAAAAGAATTTCTACTATCAGTATCACCTGATATTTTCAATCTATTTGGATCGACAGAAGATTCCCTTCTTCTTCGATAATTTAATAATTTTTCCCATTCCATTTTTATAACATTTAGCTTCAATCTACACAAAAGTACGAAAACTTATTATAACATCAAAGTTTATTCTTCTACTATCTAATTGATTAATACAAAAATAACCATTATACTTTAATTTACTTATTAAAATATAACATCGGATTTTTGCTACTTTTTGTGCCGCCTGAAGCTCACTGTAAAAAGTAGTGGGCAGAATTTCCGCCCACATTCATTCTATTAACTTGAGATATTTAAGAGGTCCGAACTCATCGGATTTTCTTCCCCATGTCCAATCGTGTTCATACATATCATCTCCCCACTGCTGTGGGGAGTCAAAGACAACTTTTACGTTCACTGAATACTTACAATCTTCTATTTCAGTAATAGTACCTTTTACCACTATACCGATGAACATACATTCACACCTTTTTCCGATTATACTCTGATTTATTTCTGTAGTTTTCATATCTCATATATCTGTTAAGCGACCAGACATTTCTGTATCATTCCCATATTTTGATTTACCAAGTTTATTATTTGCTCATGGTATTCGGTATTCTTATTACATACACCTCGACTTTGTACGACCTTTAAAGTTCTCAATGAAACCTCAATTGTTTCAATACGTTTACCTTCAATGGTAGCCGATAGTATCAAAGAGTTTTCTTTCAGATAGTAGGAATTTGAAAATACACAATGGTGCATTATCTCAGCTTCCTCAATAAAATCATGAACACTGCTCAAAACATGTACTTGAATTATGCCGTCTGTAAATGAAATACCGAAGAACTTACCCTTTTGCTCCTTATATATCCTTTCATTCTCAATAGCTTGAACCTTTTTGCGTTCATTATCTTCTCGTCTGATTTCATCATTCCTTCTTTTGACCAACTTGTCATGTTCGGAAACAATATCTTTCGGACAAACGTATTTGGAATTATGAATGTCCATTCCAAAGTGTTTCAGCAATCTAATATAATCACACCATTCAGATGGATTGGTGATTTCATAACCATTACGGATACAGATTTTTAAGGCTGCCCAATATTCATTTATATCTGCATTTGAACGAATGAAATGACGGAACATTTCTATCTGACCGACTTTAAGTAATGTTTCCATTTTGTTATCAGATAGGATTGCTTTGAAAAAAGCATTGGGGGATATATCGTAAAACTTTCCCTTGAAACCATTTCGTCTGATTTTCTTTATAATTCTGATATGTGGATAGGTACATTGTGGAGTAATATCGTATGCAAAGTGATTACTATTTGACCTCAGTTCCATGCAGCTGTGTTCATTCCACAAATCATAATACATGGAGGACATACACCGTAAGCGTGCTATAATTTCACCTATACCATTAGGAGCAATCCACTGCTGCACTATTTCACTGATTTCACATTTCGCTGGATAGCCAACCTTTCTATTGGCTCTGACTATAAAGAAACGGATTACCTGATAACCTTTACAGGTTGTAATAACAGAGAAATATTCTGTAGCTTTAAACACTCTCTGACGAGTTTTCATTACTTCCAATATACTTCCACAATGAGGACAAATACATTCCGCATGGTCTGAGGAAAGGATATTTTCACCCTTCCAAGAATGACCACAATCGGTACAAGTTACAATTCCCTTACTCGTCATATGTGCAATATGGCTGAAACAATGCTTGTATGCGTATGCCTTTTGTTTCTCTGATATGCTTTTCAGTCTTTTTGATAATGTAACAATTTCAGACTGGATACGTGTTTTCGGCTTCATAATCAAAAATCAAATAATGAGGGTTGAACATTGGTTGTCTGAGTTGCAGATGATTTCTGTCTTGTTCTGCTCTGTAACTTGTTGAGTTCCATCTGCTGATATTGCTCAATAGCCTTTCTGCGTGCGTTCTGCTTTTCCTCTTCAGTAAGTTCAACATGGTGGTTTACCATTACTTTACAACTGATAGGCTTTCCGATTTCAATATCATCTTCATCATAGTAGTGCATAGCCATAGAATAGATTTCATCATCATCAAATCCGTTTATTCCGCTTCTCTGAACTTCATTAAGTATATAGGTTATACAATCGTCAATGTTCTTTGCCGGGTTTGCGTATCGTGGTGCAAACAAATCGTCTGTCATTGCTCTATACTCCAAGTAGTTTTGGATAGCAGCCTTGAATAATTCAGTACCTTTCATATCTCACAAGTTTAATAGTTAAAAATTTTATGCGGATTCTAGAGCTGAGGGAGTTGAGTTTCAACCTTTGGTATCTGTCTCTCGTATATCCGACATTTTTTTTATGCGTCTTTCTTTCACTTCGGTCGTTTTCGTTTCAGGTGCTATAAAAGGTAGGTATTAGCAGATACAAGGTTTTTGTATAAAATACTACCCGAAGGGCTGGAGATTTTCTACAAAACCACCGGCTTGACCTTGTATCTGCGTAAAATACCGTAATTACCTTTGCACCGGAACGTAAATGGCCGTAAGAAGTGTAGAAAGAGAAATTAATGGAGGTACTGCGATAAAAGAGGCAGACAAATTTTATAAGGTATTATTTTTATTATTATAATATAATATATACCTTTATCAATAATTCAAAAAAAATAATATGAATCAATTATCTGTATGGCTTATACTGCTTATTATCAGCATGTCTTTCCTTTATTTAAAAACATATATAGGAGAAAAGGCTAAAAATAAAGCCTTATTAAAAGACAAATTAAATTTAACCAGACAAATAGAATGTCTAAAAAAAGAACATGAACTAGAGATTGCAAAACGAAAATATCAATATGAGAGTAAAAAAGATCAGTATATAAACTTCTTTCAAATGCTTGATTCTTTTTCAGGAAAGCAGAACATCAAAACTGTTGAAAACATAACTCCTATTATTAATGATTTCTATTCTGCCTTTTTAAGAGCGACTAATAATTCAGAGGAACAATACAAAGCATCCTCTTTATTCATGAAAAGAATTCAAAACCTCATGAACGAAAATAATACCGAATTTATAAGACTTAAACAAGAAACAAACACAATAAGGTTAATAGCAAGCGATGAAGTTATAAGTTTATTAAATGATTTAGAAAAAATATATGAAGACATGTTCGATATTTCCAATATAATAATTAAAAATATACCACATAATATAATAGAGAACAATCAAAATGAATTACAAACGAACATGGTTCTTATTGAACAAATAGCTCAAAATGCGATAACAATTAAGAATAAACTTATTTTACAAATGCGTGATGATTTAAGTAAAATATAACTTTAAAATTCAATAATCAACGAGACCGTAATTCAAACTGTGTCAATTCCTATATTATTTTACCTTCGGATAAATATATGATAATCAAGGATTGACACAGTTCTATTTGCGTAGCCTAATCACCGATAAAATTTTCTTCATTATCAATAATAATCCTCATAAACTCAATCGTCTTCAGACGTTGTTCAACACTTGTTTTAGATACAAGTATAGGTTCTTCATCACTGGCACACCAATGGGCATACATATCAATAAGTGCCTGGATATCTTTTCTTATATATTGTGGCACACGCATGGTTACAGAAGGAGAGTTTCCGGCAAGTTTCTTTCTGCCAGTTCCTTTTCTTCTTCCGCCTTTCTTTTGTGTTATAATCTTCTCAATATCTACAGAAGTTAGAATTTGAGGTCTATAATATTCAGGTAAACCACCCTTGACCTTGTAATAATAGCTGCCATAAGGATTTCTCCATACCCGATCGAGTTTGTTCAACAAATAGAGTCGAATTACTTCCTTGCATAATTCATGGTCATAAATATTCCTGACTGATTTTGTCACATTTTCAGAGGTATAAAATGGTATAATAATATCGTATTTCGTAACGAGAGTATCTGTCGGTTTCATAATTTAAAATGAGTTATTTGATTTTGTTACTTTTTCAAAAGGCATAATTAATGCTTATATAAAGCATAGCAACAACAGAATGATTGCAGCAATCGCAATCCATTTGACGATAGTGAGTATTACTGAGAATGCAAACCTCATTATGCTCGAAATGAGAATAAAGCCAATAAGTAACCCTATGGCTATAACCACTTCTTTGGTAATGATGCAGCTAAGCAGCCAGCAGAAGCCTATCAGAACAGCAATATAAAATGTCAGCTTGATTAGAGATATAACTCGATAATGTGAAGCAGGCTGATTTTCAGGTTGCTTCTTCAATGATTCATTTGATATAAAAGTAGGTTCTGTTTTCATAAGCATCCATTTTAGAGAGTTATTATTAGGTCGGGATAGAACAACCTTTGTTTCAAGGGCTTTATAAAGGTCGGATTTCAGAAAAGGCAAGGACTATGGGATAAATACAACCTTCAGGTGGAGATTTCTCCCATAGCCTTTGGGAATCCTTGCCGATTGAAAGCCGGAAATTACCTTTGCACTTGAACAAAAGTTGTCCCGACTTTAACTGGTAAAACTGAATCAGAAAACAGGAAGCTCGTTTCTTTCAATAATAATCTGTATGCAACCTGTGAGTTCAGTGTAAAGTTCATCATACTCTGGTTTACCGTCAAAATCATCATCAAGTTTATATTTGGCAAATGTTTTCTGAACGGCTGTATTGCCCAAAAGGATAGCTGCCAACTTCTCAGCAAGACTCTGAGGTATATTTTCTGCAAACTCATTCCATAATACTTCTACAATTGTATCATACTTGGAAAAGTGGAGTCCATTGTACAGAACCTCATTTGCAGCTTCTTCAGCTTCAAGATCTGAAAGACCAATGGTTATGGCATTGGCATATACATTCAATGCTTCATCTGCACGGCTACTTAGGAAAGCTTTGTCATTGGACAATTCCGGATGATGTTCACCGATATACTTCCCCAATAAAGACTGGAAGTAAGAAAGTTCTCTTTTTTCGTTTGTTTTCATGTTATCTACTTTTTTATTTGGTTAATGGAATCATTGAAATTATCTAATTTACCAGCAAGTGCCAGCATATCTTCTTCTATCTTCTTGTTAGTTATACGGGCATATACTTGTGTAGTCCTTATATTGGTGTGACCAAGCATTTTTGATACAGATTCAATAGGAACACCTTTACTTAAAATCATTGTAGCAAATGTATGTCTTTGAAGATGATAAGTCAAATTCTTCTTAATGCCACAAACATCACCGATTTCTTTTAAGTAACTGTTCATCTTCTGATTGGATAATATAGGAAGGAGCTTACCATCTTTCGTTCTTCCTCTATACTTTTCAATAATCATAGCCGGAATATCGAGCAGCAAAATATTACTTGGGACTTTTGTCTTCTGACGTGTAGTCATTATCCATCGTTTACCATCAAGTGTGACTATATTGTCTTGTGTTAGATTTGCCACATCTATGTATGCCAACCCACAGAAGCATGAAAAAATAAAAATGTCCCTTACAGCTTCAAGTCGTGCTGTCGGAAATTCCTTTTCCATGATACATTTTATTTCTTCATCTGTAAGGAAACCTCGGTCAACATATTCCAATTGGAAATGATGATTCATAAACGGATCATGAGTAATCAAATCTTTCTTTTGGGCATTCCTAACAACTGTCTTAAAGAACTTCAACAATTTGGTTGCTGTGTTGATTTTAAGATTAGCAACAGAACGCAGGTATGTTTCAAAATCATTGATAACCTGATGTGTCAGTTCTTTTGGCATCAAGTCTTTACGTCTATACTTATATCGCAAAAAATTCTCAAAATGACGTTTGGTCCCTGAATATTTGTGATAGGTAGCTTTTGCTTTGATTGTTCCTACCTGAGCCTGCAGTTCTTTTAAATAATCATCATAGAATTCAAGAAAGGTAATTTTTGCCTTATCCTTCCCAAGAAAAAAATTCTTTATTTTTTCAAGAGTAAGGTCTGCATCACTTTCATGGCGCTTAAAGATTTCCTGGAAAGATGTAGATATTTCATCCAATTGAGCATTGACAACCAATGCCTCCTGAGTACGCCCTTTCATTCGGCTTGTTGAATTACACCACAATTTTTTATCCACATAGATACCGGATGAACCTACATTAAGCATTTCTTTGTTTAAATAGATTCTGATCATCAAAGGAGATTTACCACTTTTGTTCTCGTAATTGGAGCGTACATAGAACGACACTTTAAAAATCATTCTCATAATAACTAATCATTTTTTAGTGTAGCAATTTTGCCACAAAGTTCGACATAATTTATTATGAATGAGTGATTTATAAGGCGTCAATTTGGCTATCTTTTGACCGTCACTGCTACATTTTTTTGCCAAAAATGCGAGGTCATTTTCTGTAGCAGAGAATTCAAGATGGTATTCATCTCAAATTTTCTGCTACATTTTTGTGACAGCAAAATTTCTGTAGCAGAAATTGTAGCAGAAATTGACTAAGATATGACTGCCAACCGATGCTGGATGGCCTTCACCTTGAAACAAAAATATACGAAAAAAGCACCGTAATCAATTGATATACGGTGCTTTGACTCCTTGAGTGAAGGTTTAATTGAATACCTCCTTTTAGTCTCGTTGCGGAAGCTGGGGGATTCGAACCCCCGGTACGGTTACCCGTACGGCAGTTTAGCAAACTGCTGGTTTCAGCCACTCA